>Ga0206999_10248_pt1 | contig 12673 bp, 10 predicted proteins | sample Alteio_BWMinCont_92_FD_153482 | JGI IMG/M metagenome (GOLD analysis project Ga0206999, IMG submission 153482) | Enriched cells from forest soil in Barre Woods Harvard Forest LTER site, Petersham, Massachusetts, United States -... | ecosystem: Environmental > Terrestrial > Soil > Temperate forest >...
TCCGCCCCGAGTCCAGCCAGCCGCTCATCACCCCCCTCGACGAGAAACTGGAGCTCCTCGCCGCAACCGGAATCGACGCCGTACTCATCCTGCCCTTTACCGAAGAGTTCTCGCGGCTGTCAGCCCGCACCTTCGCCACCGATGTGCTGCAGCGAGTTCTGCATGTAACCGAGCTGCACGAAGGCGAGAACTTTCACTTCGGCTATCAGGCCAAAGCAGGCATCGACAGCCTCGAAATGCTCGGCCGCGAACTAGGCTTCGCTGTCCGCGTCTACACGCCCCAAACCATCCGGGGCAGCGCCATCTCTTCCAGCACCATACGGCAGCTGATTACAAAAGGCGACGTCAGCCACGTGCGCGCGCTGTTAGGCCGAAGCTTCGCAATCTTGAGTTCGCCCGCCTCAGGGCGCGGCTACGGCACACGCTACACGGTGCCAACCATCAATCTCGCCCCCTACGCCGAACTGCTTCCCGCAAACGGCGTCTACATCACAACCCTGACCATTGGCGCAGGGCAGTCCGGCGAAACCTTCGACGCGGTCACGAACGTGGGCAATCGCCCAACCTTCGGCGCCGACTCCTTTACCGTCGAATCCCATCTGCTGAACTTCCATCCAATCGCGCTGGACGAACACACGCCACTAACCCTAACATTCCTGCGGCGTCTACGTCCCGAAATGCGGTGGCCAAACCCCGAGGCGCTGCGAGAGCAGATCGGCCGCGACGTCGCCAAGGCTCGACGCTACTTCACTCTATGTCGGGCGGTGGCTTCGCAACACCGTTCCTCTGCTCCGCAGCGGGCGTCGCTGGTGCAGTAGTCTCGTTCGCGGGGCCGCCCGGCACCACTTTCGCTGGCGCTACGCCGCGCGAACCGGCAGGCGGTGTCGACTTGTCCGTACCAGGGGCAGGCGCAGGTGCATTCGAAGGATTCGACGGCACCGCAGGAGCAGGAGCAGGAGCAGGAGCAGGAGCGGGAGCGGCGTTCTTGGGTTCACCCCCACCACCCTCAGGCGCATCCGGATCCGCCTCGTCCGGCTTCTCCGCTGGCTGTACCGGCGCCTTAGCTCTATCAGCTGGACTGCTCAACGGCACATCCAGCTTCTTCTGCGGCGCGCCCGCCGTGACGAACGCCTCATTCGGCTTAGTCGCAATCGCCGCCCGCATAAAATCCATCCACATCGGAAGCGCCGCGCGAGCCCCCGTCTCCTTTTCGCCCAGCGACTGGCGGTCATCAAAACCGATCCACGTACCGCAAGTCACCGATGGCGAAAACCCGATGAACCACGCATCCGTAAAATCATTGGTCGTCCCCGTCTTGCCCCCCAGCGGATGTTTCAACTGAGAAGCCGCCGCACCTGTTCCGTGCTGGACCACAGCCTGCAGAAACTGCATCATCGTCCGCGCCGTCTCGACCGGGATCACCTCCGACACCTCGCTCGGCGCCTCATCCAGCGGCAATCCATCCGCCTGCGTCACCTTGCGAATATAGCGAGGCTCAATCCGTATCCCATCGTTCGGAAATACCGAGTAGCCGCTCACCTGTTCCGCCAGCGTAATATCCGCCGCCCCAATCGCCACCGGCAGAGCCATCGGAAGATTGCTCGTAATCCCAAACCGCTGCGCCGTCTCGATCACCTTGCGAATGCCATACCGCGCCGCAAGCTTCAGCGCAGGAATATTTCTCGATTCCGCGAACGCCTCCACCAGCGTCATCGCCCCTTTGTAGTTCGGCTCGTAGTTATGCGGCGTATAGGGACCGCTAGCCGACGAAAAGGTAACCGGTCCGTCCACAATAATGTCCGTAGGCTTCGCCCCCGCCTCAATCGCAGTCGTATACACATACGGCTTGAACGACGACCCCACCTGACGCTGAGCCTGCGTAGCGCGATTGAACTGCGACAACGCAAAGTCTCTGCCGCCCACCATGGCCAGCACCTCGCCGCTAGCGTTATCGACCGCCATCATCGAAGCCTGCGCGCCTGAGTCCTGTTGCAGCGAAGCCTTCGGCGCTCCATCCGGCGCAACGCTCTCTACCCTCACATAAACCACATCGCCCATTCGCAGAAAGCCATCGCCATCCTGGTTCTGCGTCCACTTCCAGTCCTCAGGCGTCAACACCACCTGCCGATCGACACCAACCTTGACCGCAACCTTCTTCGCCGCCACCGCCGTGACAAGGCCGTGCACATAGCTTCCCTTCTCCAGCGGCTGCACCCAGTCCGGATGCCGATAACTCCCCACATCCGTCCCTTCAAGCACAACATTCGGCAGTCTTCCCTTCCATCCATGCCGCCGTTCGTAATTCGCGGTGCCCTCGAGAATGGCCTTGTTCGCCACCATCTGCAGATCCAGGTCAAGCGTCGTATAGACGCGCAATCCCGCCCCATGCACCTGTTCGACGCCATACTGCTTCTCCAACTGACGCCGCACCTCCTCCACGAAATACGGGGCTACGCTGTTAGCCGGCGGCTCCAGATGCAGTCCCAGCGGCGCAGCCTTCGCCGCATTCGCCTGCTCGAGCGTAATCTTGCGATCGTCAAGCATCTCGCTCAACACCAGGTTGCGCCGCCTCAGTGCGCGATCCGGATACTTCAGCGGCGAATAGGCCTCAGGCCCCTTCGGCAGCGCCGCCAGCAGCGCCGCCTCCGTCAACGTCAAATCCCGAGCCTTCTTGCTGAAGTAAAACTCCGACCCCGCCTCAAAACCATACGTCCCATGCCCCAGATAAATCTGGTTCGCGTAAAGCTCGAAGATCTGCTCCTTGGTAAAACGCCGCTCGATCTGCACCGAGAGAAAGATCTCCTGGATCTTGCGTCCATAGCTCTTCTCCGACGACAGAAAAAGGTTCCGCGCCAACTGCATCGTCAACGTCGAAGCGCCCTGCGTTCGCCCCTTGGCATGTAAGTCCCGGTAAGCGGCACCCACCGCGCGAAAAAGATTCACCCCCCAGTTCCGCTCGAAGCTCTTATCTTCAATTGAGATAATCGCCTCTCGCAGCACTGGAGGAAAATCCGCGTACGGCACAACCACCCGTCGCTCCAGCGCGAACGATCCAAACGCCTTCCCATGCACATCCAGCAGTTCCGTCGTAGTGTTCGGGTGATACCGCGCCAGATCATCCATCTGCGGCAGATCGATCGAATACACAAACATCAGGCCGCAAAGCGCGCCAAAAACCGCCGACAGCTCAAGCAGCGCGAAGAACGTAACCTGCTTCGCAATGCGACGGCTGGGATAGTCAGGACCGGTCAGCGTCGCGCGACGAAGAATCCGCCTCCACCGCGGCGTTTCGTCAAGCTCGGGCGACTTTTTTTCGCGGCTGTATAGACTCGGCACGGCCCTTTCACGATAGCATGATCAGCCACCGCTTCAGTTCCACAGCGCAACCCAAAGAGTTACGTCAAGCAGCCTTGTTCTTCAGCAGAGCCAGTGCCTTCGAAAGCTGTTCATCCACCGTCACACTGGGCTTCGCCGGAGCCGCCTGGCTCTCTGCCGGGCCAGTCTCATCGTCGACAGCTGCACCCTGGTCGACATTCGAGGCCACCACCACGCCAGGCGTAACGCCCTCATCCTGCAGCTTCTTGCCCGAAGGCGACTCATACTTCGCAATCGACAGAATCAGCGCCGCGCCATCCGGCAGCTCAAACGTCTTTTGCTGAGCCCCTTCTCCAAACGTCTTCTCCCCCACCAGATCGGCCCGCTTGTTATCGAGCAGGGCCGCAGCTACCAGTTCCGCCGGCCCAGCCGTTCCGCGATTCACCAGAACCACCACCGGAGCCGTAACGTTGACCGACTTCGAGGCATCGGCCGTAAAGGTCTGCTTCTGCACCTTCTGTCCTTCCAGCATCGCGATCGTGCCATCCTTCAGGAAGAAGTTCGCCAGCCGCGTCGCCTCCGGCATATCTCCGGCAGCAACATCGCGCAGGTCAAGCAGAACTTTTTTGTTTCCCGCCTTCGGCATGCCCTTCAGTTTCACTTCGATCTGCTGCACATGATCGTGATCCAGCACGCCCGGCTTCAGATAAAGGATTGACGCGTTCTCATACAGCGTCTCCGCGACCGGTGCCAGCGACGGCGCAACCCGCGTCAGCACAATCTTGTCCGGAGCCGATTTGCGAGGCCGAACCACCGACAGCGTCAACTCGCTTCCCGGCTGGCCCTCCAGCAGCAGCTGAATCATCGCCAGCGAAATGTCGCGTGTATCCGCGGGCCCAATCGCCTCGATAATGTCGCCATCGCTGATGCCTGCCTTATCCGCCGGACTGCCCGGAACTACAGAAACTACCGAAGCATACCCATACCGCTTCGAAACATTGATCCCTACCTGCGCCTTGCCGACCTTCTCCGCCTTGTACGCCTTGTAGTCCTCAGGCGTCAGATAGCTCGAGTCCGCATCGAGCGACTCCAGCAGCCCACGCAGCGCGCCGTTGGTCACCGCCGAGATATTCGGCTGTTCCACATAGTCCGTCTGGATGTGCCGCAGCACCTCGCTGTAGACGTTGATCTGGCGATAAGCGCCATCCTGCGGCTCAGACGCCGCGCTGACGCCGGTCGAGTTCACGCCAAGGAAGACCGTAACAACAAGAACCACCGACACGGCAAGCAGCAGAATCTTCGAAATTTTGGGCATAGTTAAAGTGACTCCATCGCGGGCGTCCCGCACACCACAAGGATTAGACGCATCTCGCCCCTGAAATGATATAGCTAAATGATACTCTCGAACCGTAAGAGTGCGCTGGCAGGCACGATAGCACTTTGGTGGCGGTGGACAGAATCGAACTGTCGACCTACGGGTTATGAGTCCGTCGCTCTAACCATCTGAGCTACACCGCCGATGTGTGTAAAGGGGTTACGCCGGCACAAAATTCTCTTCCGGAGAGAGACGATCGCCACGGCACAGCCAGCTTCCATCATACTTGATTCCGCACCGAGGGAAAAGCGGCCCGCCACCGTCCTCGGCGTCATCCCCGCCCGTCTCGCCTCCACGCGCCTCGCCCGAAAAGTCCTTCGCCTCATCGCCGGCCGGCCGATGCTCGCATGGGTCTACGAAGCCGCCACCGCCTGCCCGCAACTCGACCGCGTCGTCATCGCCACCGACTCCGAAGAAGTCGCCAACCTCTGCCTGCAAAACAACTGGCCCGTCCAGCTCACCTCCGCCGACCTGCCCAGCGGCACCGACCGCGTCCACGCGGTCGCGCAAGAAATCCCCGCCGACATCTACGTCAACATCCAGGGCGACGAGCCCCTCCTCAAACCGGAACACCTCACCGCCCTCCTCCGCCCCTTCACCCACCAGCAAGTCGAAGTCTCCACCCTCAAAGTCCTCTGCACCCCCGAAAACATTGCCAACCCAAACGCCGTCAAAGTAGTCACCGCCGCCGACGGCCGCGCCCTCTACTTCTCCCGCGCCACCATCCCCTACGACCGCGACGCCCGCACCGGAAACGCCCCGCAATACTGGAAACACATCGGCCTATACGCCTACCGCAAATCAGCGCTCCAGCGCTTCCCCACCCTGCCTCCCAGCACTCTCGAACAAACCGAGCGTCTCGAACAACTCCGCTTCCTGGAAAACGGCATCGACATCTACGTCGAACCCACCGACTTCGACACCATCGGCGTCGACACCGAGGAGGACCTCCACCGCGTCGAAGCCCTCCTCCTCTGAGCTGTCCTCCCAGGAAGGGTGTATCTTACGTTGCCTCTCTGGGTTGTGAGCGCCAACCAATCGGTTATCTTTCCTGTTTCCCCCTTGAGGGGTCCCCCCCCCCCTATTACCCGCGCATAAACCTTTTATTTTCATAAATTTAAGGCCATCCGGTGCTCGCAAAATACTGACAACAAAGTGGTTACGTCCAAAATATTCCAAACAAATGAGTTATCGAAACGATGCCGATGCGTCTGTCTTCCCGCCCGTTCTAATTTCTGCTTTTTCCTACTATTTTAATTATAGCGAGTTTGGTCTAACTAAATTCCAACTCGATCTCTTTGCTTTTGAGCGGTTTAGGTGGTTTTGGGGCTTGACACGCGATTTTTGGGCTGAAAATGCGAAAAATAAATGCAAGTAGCAGAAAATAAGTTAGATCCGTTGTTCGACTTCGCTCGGGGCAGGCTCTTCGGGGATGACCATCAGAAGGCAAAAACAGAAGTAGTCCCCAGTAGCTGAGTCTTTCAGTCAACAGCCAAAAACCGCAGCTCCAGCCCATCCGGGTTCGCCGTCACCGCCAGCCCCTCCAGCGATCCCACGACCCAATCCGCCTCGTGCAACTCCTCCGCCGGGTGCGTTCCCAGCACCGCCAGCACCCGGCACCCCGCGGCCTTGCCCGCCCCCACACCAGAAGGCGCATCCTCCACCACCACACACTCCTCCGGCCGAAATCCAAGCAACTCCGCCCCGCGCCGGTACGGCTCCGGATCCGGCTTGCCGCGCTCCACCATCTCCCCAGTGATAACTCGTTCCGGCACCGGCAGCCCCGCCGCTTTCAGCCGTGCCAGCAGCAGCCGGCGCGTCGCCGAGGTCACGATCGCCCAACGCTCCGGCGGCAGGCTCCCCAGCAGCGCCTTCACCCCAGGCAGCACCTTGAGATCGGCCACATCCTCTACCTCCATGTCCTCAATCGCCCGCTGCCCCTCCTGCGGATCGATATCCGGCCGCAGCATCTTCACCAGGTCGATCGAGCGCACCCCATGCGGTATCACAAACTCGTCCGGGTTCGGCACTCCGTATCGCTTCGCCCAGCGCTTCCAGTTGCGCACCGCTGCATCGATGGAGCTGATCAGCACCCCATCCATATCGAACAGAATGCCCTTCGCACTGACGTGAACCGGCCCAGTCAACCAATACTCCCCTGCAGCACAAACGCCCGCGCCGCTGCCAGCACCTTTGCAACCGACTCCTCTGAACAGCTCTCGCAATACACCCGCAGCAACGGCTCCGTACCCGAGGCACGCAGCAGCAACCACGTCTCCGCAGCATTTTTCTTGCCCGCACACCCAGGATTGTCGAGGAAGAATTTAATGCCATCCAGCGTCTCCACCCGAAGCACCTTCATCCCGGCAAACTCAGCCCCGTCTTTCACAACTCCAGCCCGGGTAATCGCCGACTGCTTCACCGCCTCATCGATATGCATATCGACGCGTCCATACTGGTGCTCGCCAAACTCCTCCTGCAGCGCCGCCACCAACTGGCCCAACGTCTTCTTCTCATCCGCCATCACATTGGCCAGCAGCAGGCAGTTCAGCAACCCATCCCGCTCCGGCAGATGTCGGCTGATCCCGATGCCGCCTGACTCCTCCCCACCGATCAGAATCTCCTTCTCCAGCATCAGGTCCACCACGTACTTGAAGCCGATCCCATGCTCATTCAGCCTGCGTCCGTATTTGGCCGCTATGCGGTCGACCATCTTCGTCGTATTGAAGGCCCGCGTCACCTCACCCGGCCACCTCTTCCGCTCCAGCAGCCACTTCAGCAGGACGGAGAAGATCTTATGCGCGTCCACCACCTTGCCATGCTCGTCCACCGCGCCAATGCGGTCCGCATCGCCGTCGGTGATCAGGCCCGCATCGCACGCCGATCCGACAACTGCTTCCTGCGCCGCCTTGATATGCGGCAGAATCGGCTCAGGATTGATCCCCGGAAACGCCGGATTGATCTCGCTGCGAATCTCCACGAACGGCACGCCGGCCTTCGCGAAGATGCCCGAGATCACGCCCCGTCCGGCCCCATACATATCGTCGATCAAAAACTTGTACCCCGACGCGCGAATCGCATCGAGATCGACAAACCGCGCAATCGCCGCAACATACTCCGCATTGAAGTCCACTTCGGTAATCGCCGCAGGCGCCGCGCTCTTCGGCAGAGGCTTCCCCAGATAGCCTTCGATCGCCGTCATGATCGACGGGCTGCCCGATCCGCCGTAGCTCGCCTTGTACTTCACCCCATTCCACTCCGCAGGATTGTGGCTCGACGTAATCATCACCCCGCCCGCCGCCTTTCGCTCGCGTACCGCATAGGAAAGCGCAGGCGTAGGTGCAATCTCCGCGGCCATAGCTACCGGAATGCCTGCTCCCGCAATCACCTCAGCCACAACCTTCGCGAAGGAGCGCGAACCGAACCGCGTGTCATAAGCAATACAAACACCGGCAGCGGGATTCTCGTGCGCCAGTACATAGTTCGCAATCCCGGCCGCAGCGACCCGCACATTCGCATAAGTAAAGTCGTCTGCGATGATGCCGCGCCAGCCGTCGGTGCCGAACTTTACCACTGTGGTCTCTGCCATGTTTGCTCGTTTTTCAGATCAGCTTCTAGATCAGGTCGTCCCGTCCGGCGTTTTTGAGTTCAGCAACCACCTTGCCCACATCCTGCGATCGCTCGCGAGTCGTAATCAGCAGAGCATCCTTGGTCTGCACCACAACAAGGTTGCTGACGCCCACCAGTGCAATCACCTTGCCCGGCGCATGAACATAGTTCCCAGTCGAATCGATGGAGATGCACAGCGGATCATCGCCATCGAACACATTCGCAATCGACACCTTCTCCGGAGGACAACCCGCGGCATGCTCATGCAACGCAGACCAGCAGCCAAGATCGTTCCACTCGAAATCGCCAGGCAGGCAATAGATCTCAGCGCCCGCTTCGCCCTTGGCCGAGCGCGGCTCCAGCACAGCGTAATCGATGCTGATGTTCTCGCACTGCGGATAAACCTCGGCGAAGACGCGATCGAACTCCGCCTTCGAAGTTCTGTGCGCCTCCGCGATTCTCTCCAGCAGCGGCGCCATCGCCGGACGATGTTCGCGAATAGCGTTCGCCAGCGTTCGCGCGCTCCACAGGAAGATTCCTGCGTTCCACGCATAGTTCCCAGACGCGACAAACTGCTCTGCCAGCGCGGCGTTGGGTTTCTCGGTAAACCGCTTCACTCGCCGCACCGCGACACCCTGCGAAGCCTCAGCCTCCGCGCCCAGTTCGATGTAACCGTAGCCAGTCTCCGCCCGCGTAGGAGCAACGCCAAGCACAACGATCTTGTCGCCGCTCGCCGCAAGCGCAATGCCCGCCCGAATCACCTCGGCAAACCGCGCCAGGTTCTTCACCACGTGGTCAGATGGAAAGACGCCGATCACCGTCTCCGGTTCACTCTTCTCCAGCAGAAAGGCGGCGAGCGCACAAGCCGGAGCAGTGTTCCTCGCCGCAGGTTCACTCAGAATGTGTTCCCGCGGAACCTCAGGAAGCTGCTCCGCGATCAGATCGTCGAGGAGGTCGTTGGTAATAACCCAAACATCGGCGGGATCGCCCAGCGGAGTCAATCGATCCACCGTCTGCTGAATCATGGTGCGCTTGCCGTCCAAAGCCAGCACCTGCTTCGCCCGCGCCTTCCGGCTTCGCGGCCAGAACCGTGTTCCACTTCCACCAGCGAGAATCACTGGAGCGAACTTCCGCCCCGCTTTACTGCCTTCCATCGGCATAAGTCTCCATCTCAAGGCCCGTCTCATGGACCCATCTCATGGAAAAGACCGCACCGAAATGCGGTCCATCCATAAGATCAACCAACTAACTCAGGGTTGCGAAGTACTCCCGCATCCGCTTCACGCCTTCATCGACGACATCGTGCGAAACGGCGTAGGACAACCGAATATGTTCCGCAGTTCCAAACGCCTCGCCCGGAACAACGACAACATGCGCCTCACTCAACAGCTTCGCCGCCAGGTCCGATGCCGACTTGATCCCACCCTTGCCAATAAACTGACTCACATTCGGATACACATAAAAGGCCCCTTGCGGCACAGTGCAGGTCAGCCCGGGAATCGTCTTGAAGCCGGCCAATATCTGATCCCGCAGCTTGATATAGTCCGCGCGAAACTCGGCTACACACTCCTGCGATCCAGTCACCGCCGCAATCGAAGCACGCTGCACCATACTCGCGGTGTTCGACGTGCTCTGCGACTGCAGCTTACTCATCGCCGCAATAACTGGCTTGGGGCCAAGCGCAAAACCCGCTCGCCAGCCTGTCATCGCATAGGTCTTCGAGAGGGATCCAAGCACCAGAATGTGCTCCTTGCAGTCCGTAAACGAAGCGCCGCTGACGATCTCGCCGGTGAAGTTGAGGTAGACGTAGCACTCATCGAGCAGCACATAGATGCCGTTCTTATGAGCAAGCCGAACGATAGACTCCAGATCCTCCGGAGCCACCACTGCGCCCGACGGATTCGACGGCGTATTCAGGATGATGGCCTTCGTCTTCGGCGTAATCGCCGCCTCGATCATCTTCGCGGTGATGCGGAAGTTCTCTGCCTCTTTGCCCTCGACCAGCACCACCTTGCCGCCCGCATACTGGATGATGTCCTTGAACGATACCCAATAGGGCACGGGAAGAATGACCTCATCGCCATGATCGACCAGCACCTGGATCGCATTGAACAACGCCAGCTTGCCGCCGGTGGTAAACACGCACTCGTCAGGAGTGTAGTTCGAGCCAAAGTCGCAGGCATGACGATCCACAACCGCTTTACGCACCTCGGGGATACCAGCCACGTTGGTATAGCGAGTGAAGTTCTTCTCGATCGCCTCGATAGCAGCGTCTTTAATATGTCGTGGAGTCGAAAAGTGAGGCTCGCCCGCTCCGAAGTCCGCGAGATTCACGCCCTCGGCCTTCAACTTCAGCGCCGCCGCCGTAATCGCCATGGTTGCCGAAACTTCGATGCGGCCGATGCGGTCCGCAAATATCTTCGTCGCAGTTGCTGTTGTCATACTCTCTAGTGTCGCAGATTCAGCATTCCAGTGGAACCTTCCACTCTGGTTGCGACTGTCCAGCCAGGAGCGATCCGGGACCAATCCGCACTTGACAAACGGCATCGCCAGAATGGTTCGAAATAGCGCCCTCGCGTGCAACGCTCACCCCAAACCCAGACTATTCCGCCAACTAAGTCCAGACTTAAAGTCTCTGGTACGAAGACTTTGCGTGCTTTTCGGCAGGGAGGGGGGTACTCCTCAACGCCGGTTCGGAACCTTGGCCTTCAACCGTTCGACGACCAGCGGAGGAACCAGTGCCGTGACGTCGCCACCGAGCTGAAAGACGCCCTTGATAAGCCGCGAACTGACGTAGGTATACTTTTCGGCGGGCATCATGAACAACGTTTCGAGCTCAGGGTCGAGCTTCCGGTTCATCATGGCCATCTGAAATTCATACTCGTAGTCGCTGATAGCCCGAATACCACGCAAAACAGCCTTGGCTCCCTGTTCCCGCGCAAAGTCAACAAGAAGTCCATTAAAGGTGGTAACCGAGACGTTGCCGAAGCCACGGGTCGCCTCAAAAAGCATCTCTTCGCGCTCAGGAACAGTAAATAGCGGGGTTCCCTTTTCGGAGTTGCGGAGGATCGCGACCACCAGTTGATCCACGATCTTCGCTCCCCGGGCAATCAGGTCAAGATGCCCATTGGTAAGTGGATCGAAGGTCCCAGGGTAGATCGCTTTGACGGTATGCATGCATCAAAAGCATACCTCCCTTTGCCTGGGGATGAAATAAATCCATGAATTCCTGTAGTCTTGCGGGCAATCCCTCGCGTCTCTCTAAGCAGGAAACGGTCGAAGAAACGCTCGACGGGAGAATTGAAAAACGTCAAACCATGGCCTCACGCGCTATCACCTCCGACACACATTCCGTGACGCAGCACTCGCCAGCCACGTCGCTGGACGACATGGCTTCGATCGTGGCGACCTACGAGCAGAGGATCTTTCGCTTCCATCTGATTTCGATCCGAGATCGTGATGTCGCTCAATCCCTGACCCAGGACACCTTTGTCCGCGCCTGGGCCGCCCGCGACAGTTTTCGTGGAGACTGCTCGATTTCGACCTGGCTGATGCGAATCGCTCTGAACCTCATTCGCGATCACACCCGGACCGACCGCTTTCGCTTCTGGAAACGAGTATCCGAGACCGCGGTCGACGTGTCCGACATCGCTTCGCACGTTCCGCATCGCGACAGCTCGTTGGAGTCGCGCCTCATCGCCAGCGAGCAGATGACGCTGGTCTGGGAGAGCGTCGCGCAGCTCTCCGATCGGCAGCGAAGTGTCTTTCTTCTTCGCTTCCTCGAAGAGTTGGAATTATCCGAGATCGCGAACGTAACCGGATTGCCGATCAGCACAGTCAAGACTCATTTGTACCGCGCACTCGCTACCATCCGAGCCCGCCATAACGCTACTCACAAGGACCCACTATGACTCTCCATCTCAGTCACGAACAACTCTGCGACCTCATTCTCGCCGACTTGTCACTCCAGCCGGAAGGCGAGTCGTGGAATGATCCGAACGACCGGAAGGCCGAGTCGGATGTTGTCCACGAGCATCTTCGGGCCTGCCTGGTCTGCTCTGCGGAGCTGAGGAGTCTGCGCGATTCGCTCTCTCACTTTCGCGACGCCTCGGTTTCTTTTGCCCGGCAGGAGTTTGCGCAGAGCTACGCGCAGCGGTCCTCGATCGCACCTCCGCACAGCTATCTTTCGCAGCCTCTCTACTGGGCGGCAGCGGCTGTAGTGTTTGTCGCCGCTTTGTTCCCGCTTAGCATGCACCGGCAACACCCAACTCCACCTGCGGCTCAGACCACTGCATCGTCTCTGCAGCCAACAGAGTCCGACGAAGCCCTGCTGGCAGATATCGACCAAAAGCTCTCTGCCGACGTACCTGCGCC
>Ga0206999_10250_pt1 | contig 12657 bp, 16 predicted proteins | sample Alteio_BWMinCont_92_FD_153482 | JGI IMG/M metagenome (GOLD analysis project Ga0206999, IMG submission 153482) | Enriched cells from forest soil in Barre Woods Harvard Forest LTER site, Petersham, Massachusetts, United States -... | ecosystem: Environmental > Terrestrial > Soil > Temperate forest >...
TTTTTGTGGGATCTTTATTCACGAAATATACACACAATTAGGCTAGCATAAATTTACCAATCTTATCCCGAACAAAGAGTCGCTGACTTCGACTTATCCGGAGGAGCGCAGCATGATGTATAGCATTTCACCGACCCATCTATTGGGTCAGCTCAACAGATTAAGCGTATATTTAATAATCGCCAGTATGCTGTTTGGACTGTGCTTGCCTAGCTTTGCACGCGAATTTAGCTCATCGTCATCTCGTATTGAGATTAGTACCAAGCTAAATACAATAAATACGATGTTGAAGGGCGGGGTAGCCGAATTCCAGGCAGGCGATATGGTTCATGCCAAAAAACTATTTAAGAAAGTGCTTAAAATTGATCCTGGTAACGAGACTGCTCATTTTAATCTTGGTGTTATAGCAGAGCGCAGAGGAGATTTATCAGAAGCATTACGCCATTACCAAGCTGCCTTGCAAGCGAATCCAAACGATCGCGAATTACAAGCCGCGGTATCACAAATAAATAACAGGCTTATGGCAAGTAATAATGTGTTTTCGGAAAACTCATATAATAGTTCGAGAGTTAATAGGCCAATTAATATGAGTACCAGGAGTTTTGTGAACGGTGTTGTCTCTGGAATGCTTTTCTCGAGTTCCCATGTCGACTACTGCTCTGGTTGTAATTCTTCTAGCCATATGATTAATACAGCGCTGCAGCAGGCGTTGCGTTACTGGTAAGAATATGAAGATTCTGCGGCCGATATTATGTGCCTTTGCCCTATTGGCACAATTATCAAGCAATACGTCTTTCCTGGCTGCTCAATCATCTTTGCGCATCCCGCGTGTTGTGCTGCAATCTGATCATTTTAAGGGTTTTGCACCAGGCTATGCTGAGCGTTGGCTTCGCAATATGCGCATACCTTCATTTTGCAGGATGAATCTTTGTCACGGTACTTGTGCTGATCCCAGTAGATCTATTTATGACCCATCATTACTTGGCATTCCCTCTTTCTATAATCCAATGCATGAATTTTCGGCTGCCGAATCCGACACACCATGTGCATTGAGAACGTTTCATAACTTGCTGTGGACAATAGAACCATATGCCTGTCAGCATGGCCGATAGACCTTAAATGCAGTGAGTACAAAAAAATTGGCTAATCCTTACGCTATGCGTAGGAATTAAAAATACAATTCCTACAAATATCGAAAGATAATCATTCAATTTAATCGATATCACGTATAAATACTACATATTTTGTAGTTTATGTACGGTTTTATGCTATAATGATGTGTATATATTACATACTATTATGAACGCAATAAGGCAACCATCGAAAGAAAAATCCCGGCAACTATTTGAAGTTGCTGATAGTCAGCGCGGCTATTTTACAGCACGACAAGCTATCGAAACTGGCTTCTCTTCGCGCATGCAAACCTACCATGTCCAAAACGGTGATTGGGAGCGTGAATGGCGTGGTGTTTACCGACTAGCCAATTATCCGGGCGAATTCGATGATTATATGCTCTGGTATCTTTGGTCAGCTGATCAAACTGGCGCACCGCAAGGAGTCTATTCCCACGACACTGCCCTTCGTTTGCATGGGTTATCTACGTGGAGTGGGAGCTCGAAAAAACATATGACTGTCCCTTTTGGCTTCAGGAGGCAAGTCGTACCTAAAGGCATTTCTTTGCACTATGCTAATCTTCGCCCCGAAGACATAACAGTGAAAACCAAATTCAAACTAACACAACCGCTCAGAACAATCGTAGATTTGCTAGTTGCCGGTAATGTTGAAGAGCACCATATATGGGAAGCGCTGCAAGAAGGTATTTCACGTCGAATCATTCTTCCAAAACAAATCGAAGATGCTCGTCTTACTGATACCGAGCGCAAACTGCTTCTTAACTCTTTGGCCAAGGCTACTATCTTTAAATCGCCGGCATAAGCATTGTGGGATCAGAAAAGAAAAACAAATACCTGAATGGAACATCCTTTCGTACCGCCCTAAAAGATCGGGTGCGGCGTTTGTGGCGCGAACAAGGACAAGAGCCCGAAGATACTTACAAAAAATTAGCTTTTGATCGTTTCCTGTCCCGTCTTGATTATAATTATTGGACATTAAAAGGTGGCTTCTCCCTAGAGCGCAGATATCTGCCTGCTAGAAAGACCCAGGATATCGATCTTGCCGCTAACGACGTTAGCTTGCTGGGCCGTGGGCAAGACGAGCAGGTGATTGTGATTCTCTCTAAACTCCGCAGCGAGATGGTACGTGATCTTCATGACTATTTCACATTTGATTTAGAGCCGATCAAGCCTTTAGATGGTTTTGGAAAAGGTGGGGTTAGACTTCAGGTCATAGCTAAAATCGATGATAGGGTTATCACTACTTTCGAGGTTGATGTAGTAATTCAAAATAAATCAGAATTGCCACGCGATACCATTAAGGGAAGTGGTCTTCTTTCTTTTGCTGATATAGAGACACCTGTGTTTCTAGCTTGTACTAAAGAAGAGATATTTGCAGAAAAATTTCATGCCTATACCAGAACCTATGAAACTGAGAATACACGTGTTAAAGACTTAGCTGACATGGTTAAATTAAGCGAAGATGGGCTTGATACGCAACGGCTGACGTATGCAATTAAGCGCGTTTTTACTGATCGTTCGACTCACTCAATCCCGGAACAATTTCCCGTGCCAAGCGTTCTGTGGAATACAAAATATGCTCTGCTGGCACAAGAGTATGAACTAAGTCCTGATATTGAAGAAGCAACTAAACACCTAAAAAGATTATTTCGACTTATCAGTAACGATCTAAAGCAATAAAGATGATGCTAAATACAATAACACATGGACGATGTCATGAACCAACAACTGTTCTCCCCTATCGTTGCCAATCTGATTATAATTAGCATGTATTTTTAGAAGTCTATTATCCAAGGATCAAGATGAAAACAATGACCGCCTATGAAAATATTTTGGTTGAAAAAGAAACGCCAATTGTTGTTATCAGATTGAATAGACCCAAAGCGTTTAATGCATTGAGCCATGAACTTATTGGAGAGCTTGTGTCAGCCTTGACTGATTTAGATAATGATTCATCTGTGCGAGCCATGGTATTGACCGGCAATGATAAAGCTTTTGCTGCTGGGGCTGATATTAAAGAGATGTCGCAGGAGACATCCGTGTCAATTATGCTTAAAGATCAATTTGCTACCTGGGACAAAATTCGTCTGGTTAAAAAGCCTATTATTGCTGCAGTAAGCGGCTATGCTTTAGGCGGGGGTTTGGAGTTGATGATGAATTGCGATATTGTTATTGCTTCTGACAATGCTAAATTCGGACAGCCGGAAATAAATCTTGGTATTATTCCTGGTGCAGGTGGAACGCAGCGACTGACACGGCTGGTGGGGAAGCATAAAGCCATGGAGATGATCTTAACTGGCGAAATGATCAATGCGCAGGAAGCTCTAAAGATCGGGCTTGTGAACAAAGTTGCACCGGTTGAATTATATCTGGAAGATGCAAAAAACATGGCTGCTGCCATTGCCAAAAAATCGCCTATTGCAGTTCGTTTAGCAAAAGAAGCTATATTACAAGCTTTTGAAACGCCATTATCCGATGGGTTAAGGCACGAGCGTAAAAATTTCTATATGCTTTTTGCCACAAAAGATCAAAAAGAAGGGATGAATGCCTTTTTGGAAAAGCGCGAGCCGATATTTCAGGGCTGTTAAAGATCAGTATCGGGACAAAAAAATCTACTCTTTATTCAACCGGACTTATTAGCGGACTTTTTACCGGTCCTATTATGGCTAGTAAGTCAGATAGACCTGTGCTAATATAGGGTTATGAAACGTACGAAACTGGACAAGAAAGCGGACTTTTTAGGGGTCGTTGACAGGGGTGAAAACCTGGCTTTGATGGAGCCACTTGTATTATCTTCTGACTCCCACTATCGTTCAGAACTGGCGGATCTTGCTTTTGAGTTGACGGCTAGGTCAGCTGCATTGCGCAGCAGTCTTCCTGGGGGTATCCGCACTGCCTTGGCTGATCTGGTCAGAAAAATGAACTGTTATTACAGTAATCTTATTGAAGGTCACAACACTCACCCAATAGATATAGAACGTGCCTTGAGTAATGATTATAGTAAAGACAAAAAAAAGCGCGATTTGCAGCTTGAAGCCAAAGCGCATGTCACTGTGCAAAGTTGGATTGATTCAGGTGGACTTTCTGAACGAGCGGTGACAAAGAATGGAATTCTAGAGATACATAGGCGCTTCTGTGAGAATTTACCTGAAGATCTTCTTTGGGTTGAGGACTCTCGTTCGAATGAACGAGAACAGGTAATTGCTGGTGAATTACGCAGGCACGACGTAAAAGTTGGCAAACATCTTGCAATAAGCCCGGGGGCTGTCCCTCGTTTTCTCGATCGCTATGAGCAGATCTATTCCAAACTCAGTACTAGTGAAACTCTTCTTGCTGTAGCTGCCGCTCATCATCGGCTTCTTTGGATTCATCCTTTTATTGATGGTAATGGACGCGTGGCACGATTAGTCTCTTATGCGCAACTTTTGGAAATTTTAAATACCGGCGGCATCTGGTCAGTTGCCCGCGGATTAGCAAGAAATGAAAGCGATTACAAACAACACCTGATGGCATGCGATCAGGAGCGCATCAACGATTGGGATGGAAGAGGCAATCTGAGTGAAGAGGCGTTAGCTAAGTTCACCAAATTTTTCTTGCTAACCTGCCTGGATCAAGTAAAATTTATGGAAAACCTTGTTCAGTCTGAACGGCTCCGTGAGCGTATTTTGCTCTGGGCTGAAGAAGAATCACGCATTGATAGACTTTTGCCCAATGCTGGTGCAGTTTTGGAGGCGGTTCTATATAGAGGTGAACTAACTCGTGGTGATGTTCCCAGAATCATTGGTTTGGGAGAGAGGCAGGCACGAAGAGTAGTTTCCGAACTTATTCAAAGAGGTGTTTTGGCTTCAGCAAGTGATCGCGCCCCACTTCACCTGGCATTTCCAGCTGCACTAGCATCGCGATGGATGCCAGGGCTCTTTCCAGATGCTCCAGCGAGTTAAAATTTTTATAGACAAGATAATTGTTCCTGTATACACTTATGGTTGAAAGTTCCGAAAGGCTCCTCATGGAGGAACATGAATTATGAATCGATTTCTTTTCTTGCTTTTGCTAATGGGATTTGGGTTCAACACCTCATCTGTCAAGGCGGATCCGGTTAGTCCGAATACTAATAGTAATGTAATCGATGCCACAAATGGAAAACCGATTTCTCCTAACGCAGGGCACGGCATACCCAAGGATGTGCCTGTGGGTGATTTTGATGCTAGACCACGTGTTCCGGACTGTAGTCAACAGCCTTCAACGGGGTCAAAGGGCGTGAGAGGTTATTTACTGCACAAAAGTTCATCTGAGCAAACGCAGCCAGATGAGAAAGTAAGTGAAAGTTCTGGAAAAGTTGTGGGAAAACTTATTGGAACACCAAAACATCCAATAAAATCCTACAAACGGGCTCCTGTAGGAGATTTTGGACCTCGCCCAAGCATGAAAAAAATCGCGGAATAAATTGTAATTGCGGACTAAAAATGGTTGAAGAAAAAGTTTTGCTTCTCGAAAAAGAAAATGGTGTTGCCACCGTTACGTTAAATCGCTCAGAAAAGCTTAATGCTTTTAATGATGAATTGTCTTTTGCTTTACAGGATGCTTTGAAAGATTGCGAGAAAGACAATGCTGTTAAGGTGATAATAATTACTGGTACTGGGCGGGGATTTTGTTCCGGGCAGGATTTACAAGCTCGTATGGAATCAAAAGCAGATAATGATGGTAAATGGTCTACTTCTTTAGGCGAATCATTGCGGCGGCGATATAATCCCATAATACTTAAAATCCGCACTATGGAAAAACCTATTATTGCTTCTGTGAATGGCGTGGCGGCAGGAGCTGGTGCTAGTCTGGCATTTGCTTGTGATTTTAGAATTGCTAGTGTCAATGCAAGTTTTGTTCAGTCATTTTCCAAAGTAGGATTAGTGCCGGATTCAGGATCGACATTTCTTCTACCGCGTTTGATTGGTGTGACGAAGGCGTTTGAATTAATGCTTATGGCTGAAAAATTGAGCGCTCAAGAAGCCCTCGATCTTGGTTTAGTTAATTTGGTTGTGGAGCCAGAAAAATTGACTGAACAAACAATGGATTGGGCGAAGAAATTAGCAGCTGGTCCGGCATTGGCTTTTGCTCTGACGAAGCGGGCGGTAAACAAAGCTATATTTTCAGATCTAGAAGAATTGCTCGACTATGAAGCTAGTCTGCAAGAAATTGCTGGACGCAGTGAGGATTTTGCCGAAGGCGTTAAGGCTTTTATAGAAAAGCGGATACCAACGTATAAAGGGAAATAATGGTAGATGCCGAACATAAGTAGATTGACGTATCGGCGGGCGGCTAAAGCCGCCCCTACGGGTCCTGCGCAGGTTGGCGTTTTGTCGGTGGCACAGCACCTTTATGTAGAGAAAATAGTTAGGGTTTGAAGACTTGGTCAAAGATTATGTTGAAGAAAGCGTCCAAGGGTGAGATGGTTTTAGTTGTTTTAGCGCGCATTACGGCGCCATGTAAACCGCTTTGAAAGAATTCAGCTAACTGAATATGATCCATATTGGCATTAATCTCTCCTTTTTCTTGTCCTTCTTTGATGCAACGAGCCAGGCGATTGCGTGACTTAGTCAGCGCTTCTTCTAAGCGGCCCCGTAAGACTTCACTTTGGTCCGACATTTCTTGACTGAGATTGCCAATTAAGCATCCTTTGCGGCACTGATCATTGGCAAGCAATGTCTTTTTTTCCTGGCAATATAGTTTCAAGCGCTCAATCGGTGTCAATTTTTTGTTGTCGAAGCACTTGTCCATCAATTGATCGCAAGTAGCAACAAAATAATCAATAATCTGTAGAGCAAAATCTTCTTTGCTGTCAAAGTAATAATAAAAAGAACCCTTAGGAACGTTCGTTGCATCCAGTACTTCCTGGATGCCGGTGTTGCTGTAGCCTTTTTCTATCATTACTCGCAGACCTGCTTCCAAAAGGGCATTTTTGGTCACAACTTTAGTACTCGTATTTAATTCCCTGCTCATTTTTAAAATCCTGTTAGTTTTGAAACCCTGCTAGTTGAAAAACAATTTCTGTATCTATATTAGACGAGTCGGTCCATTAATGTCAAGTCCGTTTTGGCTCGATTTTAACTATGTTCCTAATGATAGCAAAGGGTTTAGGGTTTTGTTTCGTTTTTGGCAAATTATTGAGAAAAGATTAAGTTTTGAGGAATATCTGTAGCCTAGTTCCAGTAATGGCTTACAGAGTAAGGCTTTTAGCCCCCGACCCGCAGAGTTGACATTTGCTAGACGACTGGTCTAGTATGGAATGAATTGAAACAGGAGATCATAACAATGCAAGCAATACTTTCCAACCCAATACAAGTTCTACAAAAGCAGGCTACCAGTTATTGGCCGCGCATTTTCTTAAATGGTGCAGTCACAATGTTTTTAGACGAAGATCAAGTCAATCTGATCAAAGTAATGCTGGCCTTGGTTTTGCCTGTTGTACTAGTTTACGCGAAAGTGAAAGTGTCTGAAATAAGCACAGTTTTGCCGACGATAGCAAATGCGATCAGTACTGGTAATTTGTGTAATCAAAGTTGTTGTTCTTAATTTGTATTCTAATATAAGCGACCGGTCCAGGAATGGAGGCAATTATGTTAAACATTATCCAAACACTAAGTGAAAAGCTCGAAAAATCGTTCTACGGGTCTGACGACAAATCAAACAAATCAAAGCAGTATAAATCAGCTGAATTTTGGCAAGACTATTATTTGGCTGGAGATACAGCTACGCCAGTTGGCAGGTTGGCTGCGCTAGCCAAACACAAAGATCCAATAATTCGCAAACGAGTGGCAGAGAATCTGCATATTTCAAGCCATGTGCAGCGACTATTGGTGAATGACAAAGATATTGATGTCAGGCTGGCATTAACTGCTAATCCTTCTACTCTGATTGAAATCTGGAATCAACTGACAGAAGATGAAAGTGAAGTGGTGCGTTTTTCACTGGCAAGAAACAAAAACATGCCGGTGCCCATGCTCATCAATTTAGCTCGCGATAAACAAACAAATATTGCCGGGCAAGCTCAGCAAACAATTGAAGAAATATTTGGGGCATCAAGAGTATTTGCCGCCTGATTATTTGTCAGGTGTGATTAGTCACTAGGAATTGCCGGAAGCTGGTCACGATCTTTTGCCGAAACAGGTAATTAAGAATATTTAAGCCTTCCTGGATTTTTGTGTTTTTAGAAATAGTGTTGAGTCGAGATATTGGACTGCTGTTCATATTGCGATACTGAATTGTTTTGGTGTATGTACGCCACTGTGCCAGGAACTTCCCAAACGTTGGGTGTAATTCCTTTAGGCAAAAATCTGATACTGGACAAACAGGGTAGTTCGCCTGATGATTGAAATTGTCTAGAAACCAGTCAGGAGGCGAACTATGGCAATCGTACCAATTCCGCTACAGAATTGTAAGAGCGTGAAGGAATTTTTTAAGAAACAAGGCAAAGTAGAAATACCACGTCCTCAGCAGTGCTTGTATGCCAAATGTGGATTAAAAGAGCCTCTGTGGAAAAACGGCAGTTACGTCAGGCAAGTAATCTATTGGGGTTTTCTTTTTTTTGTATCTATTGGTCGCTTTCGTTGTTGGCGGTGCGGCAAGACAGCATCTTGCCCGTACGGCTGGTTAATACCTTATCGCCGGTTTAGTGCAGAGACGGTAGCTACAGCTATTGAGACGTATGCCGGTCAAGAAACAACGTATCGATATTTGACTGAGGGGTTAGCTGATTTAGAATTTGTCGATCCGGAAATGGATATTAGAGCCGAAAAGATGTACCAGCAGATAGTTGAGGAAAACAAAGTAAAGCAAATAGAGGATGAAAGCGAAAAAAAGAGTTGCCGACCAGCCTACACTACGGTATTTTACTGGGTTAATTTTGCTTGTAAGCACATTGAAGGACTATTAATGCAAATACAGAAAGAACTTGTGCATGAACAGAAGCGCAGAAAACTAGAGATAGAGTTACCGGTTGAGAGCACAGTTGAGAATCCAAACAGCGACAAGGCAGCCACTAACAGCAAATCAAATATGCTGAATATGCTGGCGTTTATGACTTTAGCTGCCATGTTATTGCTTAAACACAAAGATCGCGTTTGGCAAAATCTGCGAGCATATTTTTTAGTTAAAGCGGAATCACGCAAAGATTTATTAACGGACACGGTAGTGAAGTTGTTCACTACACATACTTTTGAACTAGTGATCTTCTAAGCCTGTTTACACTTGTTCGGTGCCTTAAAAAAAAGAGGACCGGTAAGTGGATGACGAACATCGGCAGGCATGGGCTCAATTCAGGTTTGAGATCATAGCACCGCTTTTGGATAGCAATATTGATCGTGCGGAAAAAACGCGCATACGTCAGGAAATTCTTGCCAAGAATTATACAACGCCTGATGGTAAAAACTGGCGGATTGCAGAAAGGACTTTACGAAATTGGCATCGGCGTTTTCTAAGAGGACAACTGGCTGAATTGCACAATCAACGGCACAAGGCGCGCGGCACAATGAAAGCGCTTGATGAAAATGTTCTGGATTCAGCCAAGGGACTTAGAGAGCGCATGCGATCAAGAAGCATTCAGGACATCATGATGCATCTGAAATTCAGCTCGAACATTGATATCTCAAAAATATCTGCCAGCACCTTAAATCGTCATCTCAATCGGATAGGAGCAACGAAGGACAAGAACTATACAGAACGCGGCACATTCCAGCCTTTTCGGAAAGAACACATCAATCAACTCTGGCAATCAGATTGCAGTGACGGTATCTGGCTGCCAGACCCATTAGGTCTAAGAACGGTTCGCCAAACAACCCTTATCACTTGCATTGATGATGCTTCCCGATTTTGTGTTCATGGGCAATTTTTTTGGAGCGAGCAGTTAATTGATTTGCTGCATTGTTTTAAAACAGCTCTGCTGTCTAGAGGCAAGCCGGTTGTTCTTTATACAGACAACGGGCCAATTTATCGAGCTAAAGATTTGAAGAGTATCTGTACTGATTTAGGCATCGACCTGAAGCACAGTGAAGAATATCAGCCTGAAGGGAGGGGAAAGCAAGAGCGCCACTACCTCACAATTCAAATGCGCTTCTACAAAGAGGCTAACAAAGCCGGACTAGCAACGTTAGACGAGCTGAATGAATTTTTTTGGGCTTGGCTGGACGAGTGTTATCACAAGGTAAAGCATGAGACTCTAAAAATGACGCCACTTGAGCGGTGGCAACAAGAAGAAACTCTTATTCAACGATTGAGCCTGGAACAACTCCATGATGCTATCCAGCGCAGGGAGCGGCGAACAATTAATGAAAGAACCGCGCTTATCCAGCTTAATGGCAAGCTCTATCAAGCAAGCCAGAATCTAGCTGGAAAGAGAGTACAAATCCGCTGGCCGTTTGACGATGAGTCGGCAGTAAATATTTGGCAGGATGGCAGCTTTATTGAACGAGCTCCTTTGTTTGTGCCGTCTGCTGATATTGATTACAGCAAGCGCCCGCAGCGCCAGAAAAAAGAAGAAGGTCCAAAAGTTTTGGATTGTTCTAAGCGCTTACGCCTTTCTTTGGTTGCAAAGTATCGCAGTGAGAAGCCGCCGGAAAGCACCAGTCAATATGGAATTCTTTCTCAGCGTGAATTTATTTACGTAATTGAGCAATGTTTAGACAAGTCGCTGGATGAAGTCGAAGTCGACTTACTGTCGAAATCTTATACGCGCTTGTATCCGCTTGATGCTGAATTTGTTCAACATTGCATGGGCAAGGCAATTGCCAATAAAGGGGCACGAAGACATTTGAGCTTTTACTTAGACCAGTTAGAGGAAATGAAAAAACACAAGAGGTAAATGAATATGACCAAAACCAAAGACAGAATCTCTACAGTTCAATCAATTAATGATGCATTCGGCAAGAATATTGCCACTGAAAATCTTTTCAAACACCATCAGTTTGAAGAATTAAGAGACGTAATTAAAACCAGCATTAACGAAAAGATCGGGATGCTTCTGACAGGAGGGCCTGGTGTTGGTAAGACAGTAGCAGTCCGGTCAGTAACTGATGAATTAGCCAGCCACAAATACACAGTTGTATATCTTGGGCAAGACAGAAGCAGCACAAATGTCTTGAGAAGATTTGCGGTAGCGCTGGGAATCCAGCCAAAATTTTATCGTGACCGATTAGCTATGCAAATCAGCCAGTGGCTGTTGGATAATCTCAGCACCGGTGGCAAGGAGATTGTTCTTATCATTGACGAAGCTCAATTGCTTGATGATAATGCGCTGGAAGAATTCCGCTTGATGACAAACGCCGATTATGACCGGGAATCGCCACTGACGATCATACTCATGGGGCAACCTGCATTGCGTCTTAGATTGAAGTCCGCCGATTTCGAATCTCTCAAACAAAGATTTAGATACCGCTATTGTCTTGAAGGATTAGACCAAGATGAAACGGTGAATTACATTCAGCTAAGACTCTCGATTGCCGGTGCTTCGCCTGATACCTTCTTACCGGAGGCGCTGCAATATATTTTTCAGACATGCCAGGGCGTGCCACGAAGAATCAACAATTTGTGCTCGTTGGCAATGCTGAAAGCAAAATCAAAGAAGCTTGAAACTATCAATGTGGCCTTACTTAAAGAGCTGGCGGATTTAGATTGAGTAGTCCCACAAGGAGTTAAATTAAAAATGCTCAAAGTTATTCTAATGATTGATTGCAATAGCTGTGGTCAACCTTTTAACCGTGTGAGCGCATCTACAGACAGAGATCCAATGGAGTGGAAAGCTCAAAGCCAGGATCTTGAATATGAGGCTGAATGTTCTGGCTGGAGCTTTTCTCGCGCAGCGCATCATTGTGCTTGGTGTGTTAAAAACTCATCAGTCGGTGAAGAAGAATGATTACAGTAATCGAGATTAAGATTGCCGGACATTATGACATTCACCAAGTTAAGCGATACCAGCTATCGCCAGAGGCGAAGCCACTACTAGAACTTAGCTGCCACGAAGCAGCATTGGCATTGCATGCTTTGCAGGAGTACTGCCTGTTAAAAGGTTGCGAGATTAGTCCGAATACAACGGCGTTAATGCAAAAGTTGAACGATTATCTATGAACAGCAGACAACTGTCCTAATCAATGTCGCTTGCTGCGCCGGTTGAGTGCAGACTACCTGCGAAATACAATCTACAAGGAGTTAAATTGAAAATGCTTAAAGTTATTCTGATGATTGATTGCAATATTTGCGGACAGAATTTTAATAGTATCATCACCTCTTCCGACAGAGATCCGGCGGCATGGGAATTTCTAGCCCAGAGTCTTGAACACCAGGCCGAGAGCATCGGCTGGACACTCTCTGGACCAGCGCATCATTGCGATTGGTGTGTTACTGACGTTATGCTTGCTAATCGAGAGGCTGGCGAAAAAGCAGTACAAGTAGCAAAAAAAATACAAGAAGTTGAAGACGATAATGAATATCCTTTTTGATATTGTCGTATAGCCAATAACCAGGGAGCCTGCTGTTTTTA
>Ga0206999_10167_pt2 | contig 12594 bp, 9 predicted proteins | sample Alteio_BWMinCont_92_FD_153482 | JGI IMG/M metagenome (GOLD analysis project Ga0206999, IMG submission 153482) | Enriched cells from forest soil in Barre Woods Harvard Forest LTER site, Petersham, Massachusetts, United States -... | ecosystem: Environmental > Terrestrial > Soil > Temperate forest >...
TGCTAAGCGTGTACGAAGCCTGGAATTGCAAACCATGAGAAAAGCGCTTTTCAAAAAGCGCTTGCAGCGAGTTGTAGTTGGAATGCGAGGCAGTGTCTTCCGCAAAAATACTTGTAAAAATGGGCGTGCCATCGGCTGGGCACCCAACGCCGGTGGTGGGTTGGCAATTCGGCGAGGAGAATGGCCGCAGACCAACCAACGTGACCGCAGGATTGCCAGGACCTACGGTGGGCACGGAACCATACGGCAGATGAATCGAGAATCCGGTTGGAATCGTATTGGCCGGCAGACTGAACGCGGAGTCCTCAAAGAAAGGACCGCAACCGTAAGCTGCAGCCAAAGCTGGATTGGGATTCACATTCGTATAGAAATCGGAGACAGCCTGCATATCCTGACAGGTTTGTGCATTGGCGAAGTTCTGGTCGTGGATAGCGAGTAGGCGATGGCCCTGCGAACCGACATACCCGATCTGCGCGAGAATGTTGCCGGGGAGTTCGCGCTTGAACGTCAAGTTATACTGCGAGGAATATTGGGTGCGCAGCTTCGTCGGGAACTGTCCGAAAAGCAGAATCGGCCTGTACAGCGACCAATCCACGGGTTGATTGCGCGCCGGATTTAGGAAAGCATCGGAAACGTTTGGTTTCGTAGAACCACCCTGGGTAACGAACGGCGTGCTGAACAGCGGATTGGATACGCCATTGCTGATCCCAAAGGGCGGCTCGGCAACGAATTGCTCAAGCACCAATTGTTCGATGGGATTGTAGAAAAGCCCCCAACCCATGCTAATGGTCGTCTTGTTCGGGCCACCAGTTAGCTTGGCGAGCGCGCCATCTTTCCAGCTGGGGCTCCAGTTCAAACCAAGGCGCGGCGCAAATGCATTGTAGTAGGTGCCAATCAGCCCGCCGGGAACGCCTTTGTCACCCGGAACAACGAGACCAGTGGGAGTAACACCCTGATTGTCGCAAGTGTTACCCGGACCGAAGAGATTGCTCTTTGGGCTAAGCTGACATGGATAAACAGTGGAATTCTGGCCGGGATTGAAACGCTGGACTTTCTTGCCAGCATCGGTGAGGGGCGTGTTCACTTCCCAGCGCAAACCGTAGTTTAGGGTCACGTTGGGTTTGAGTTTCCAACTATCTTGAGCAAAGAGGTAGACGGATGTGCTGCGGACAAATTCCGTGTTCGCTGAACCTTGCGAGTAAGAGACGGGCAGCCCTAGAAGGTAATTTGCATAAAGGTCGGACGCACCGGTATCGTTATTACCGCCGGGGCCGAAGATGTACTCACCGTTTACGTTGAAATACACCTTTTGATCGAACTTCTGGTACCGAGCATCGCCGCCCACCTTGAAGCTGTGTCTGCCGATGATTTTGCTGTAATTATCGTTGAACTGGAAAGTGTTGCCGGTCTGCGGCAGTTGGCCTTCAAAATTGTTGCCAAAAAGGCCCTGTGTGCCATTAAAGGTGATAAACGGTACGCCTTCAAATTTTGAGCCGAGGCCCGGATGGATCCCGCAGCCAAATCCGGGACAAGCAGGCGTCGCGCCAAGAGCGGTGCCGTCATTGGCTACCAGCGAAGTGTCTGACGTTCCGGTAAAACAGAAGGGCGCGGCTTTGGGATCACTGCCGCACGAGGCGGTCACCGCATTGGTTCGCGTGGGAGTATAGAACTGAGGCTCCGCCTCGCGGAAAAGAGTGAAACGAAACTCGTTGACGGCCGTAGAACCCAGAGTCCAGGTGTGGCTGGCATTGATCTGCTGTACGTGCGAGATGATAGTGCCGCCAAAATTGCCGAGAGAGCCGCCTGCCAACTGGAAGATGGCGAAGGGATCGAGTGTGTTGTCGTTGTTGTAGTAATAATAGACGGACAATTTCTGGTCTTTGTTCAGAATTTGATCAAAGCGAATCTGGAATTGATCGCCGCGGTCTCTGGACTTCACGACGTCCTGCGTTTGGGAACTGCTGCCGCCAGACCCGGTCAGAAATTGCTTTGCCAAATTCACGGCTACGGGATCGAAACATTGCGTGGGGATCGTGGCGACAAGGGCCCCGCTGGGTCCGCTTGAGGGGAAAATCGAATCCCAAGCCTGAGGTGTCCCTCCGGCGGCGAGATTCAGGGCGGCCTGGCCCGCTGGCGTCAGCTTGCTTCCCGTGGGGCTCAGATTGCCGCAGCGATTCTGGAGAATGGTCGCGACCATCCCATCATTCAATGTTCCGGGAAAAACTACCGTGTCAGTGGGCGCTCCCGTGAAGGTACCTGAGTAGTCGCCTGCAGTGGGTACCGGCACGTTTTGCGAGACGATTCCACGGATGATGCGGCGTCCTTCATAGGAGCCAAAAATGAAGGTCTTGTCTTTCTTAATCGGGCCGCCGAGCGTGCCGCCAAACTGGTTTTGCTTGAAAGGCGCCTTCGGCGTCGGACTAAAAGTAAACCCATGGGCATTCAACACGTCATTGCGGAAGAATTCGTAAGCACTGCCGTGCAGATCGTTGGTGCCCGACTTGGTGACGACATTCACGACGGCGCCAGAGTTGCGCCCATACTCAGCGTCAAAGGAATTCGTAATTACTCGAAACTCTTCGATACTGTCGGGTGAGGGCTGAACCGCCGGCAGGTTGGCGAAGAGGTCGTTGCTGTCGCCGCCGTTTACAGAATAGTTGTTGGAGCGGCCCCTGCCGCCGTTGACCGTGACGACGCCTGGCTTGTCGGAACCATAAAAGAGATTGTTTCCGATCTGCGACTGAACACCTGGCTGCAATTGCAGTAACTGAAAGACGTCGCGCGTGTTCAGGGGCAACTGCGTCGAAGAGCGCTCATTGACGACAGCACCCAGCTGAGTCGAGGTCGTATCCACGACCGGAGGCGCGCCGGTGACTTCGACAACTTCGGTCGATCCGCCAACTTGCAGTGTGAGGTCCAGGCTAACGACTTCGTTTAGATTGAGGACAATCCCCTTGCGCGAGTACTTCTTAAAGCCTGGGCCGATGACATCGATCTGGTAAGTCCCAACGGGAACTTCGAGAAAAACGTATTCTCCGTTCGCGCCAGTTTGGACGTCACGTGTGGCGTGTGTCGCTTCATTAATCAGGGCGACGCTGGCTCCCGGAATTGCGCCACCGCTTGCGTCAGTGACGGTGCCGCGGATGCGGCCGCCGGTGCTCTGCGCGCGGGCAAAAGGCGCCGTGAGACAGAACGCCATCACAACTGCTGTCGTGAATAAGATCGCACGGCAACACACCGAATGCGGTAGCCGGAATCCTGCGTAAACCTTCATGACCTCACCCCTTGCCGCAAAGAAAAGATTTCGAGTACTGATTCTTCGTGGTTGCTGTGCCCCTAAAACCTTACTATAATACTGTAAAGTTAGAGAAAGCCGGGACCTGTGTCAAGCAGAAAGAATTTATCCGACAAATCGGCCGCGCGGAAGCCACCGCGCACGTTGCGCATCAGCGAAGTGGCCCGCCGCGTGGGGATTTCTTCCTCGGCACTGCGCGCCTGGGAAGCGCTGGGCCTGGTCTCACCGCAGCGCACGCAGAGCCGTTACCGACTCTTCACCGAAGCCGACGTACGGCTGCTGCAACGCGCGATTTTCTTGCGCCGCGCCCGCGGCCTGAACCCCGCCGCCATTGTTCACGTGCTCAAGCGTCAGGGAGTTGTCTCTGCTCCCGCGGAAAGTTCGCTCCTTCCGGGTCAGCGTTTCCGCCGCTTGCGAACGCGACGCGGCCTCTCGCTGGCTCAAGTCGCTCGTGCCACCGGCGTCTCGGTAGGATTTCTCAGCGCGTTGGAGCGCGGCCAGATGCGCTCCTCAATCGCCACGCTTCGCCGCATCGCGCGTTTCTATCGCACCAATATTCTTTCTCTCTTCGAAACCGCCGGCGATAGTCCGCGGCTGGTGCGTCCGAACCAGCGAAAAGTTCTGGAGACCACGCCGGACGTACGCATGGAACTGCTGGCCTGGGGAAATACGGTGATGGAGCCGCATCTTTTCCGCATCAAACCCGGCGGCGGGAGTGGTGAATCCTATTCGCACGAAGGAGAGGAATTCCTGCATGTCCTTCGGGGAAAGTTCGATATTTCTCTGGACGGCAAGGAGCATTACCATCTGAAGCCCGGCGATAGTCTTTATTTCGAGAGTTCAACGCCACACCGCTGGAAGAACCCCGGCCGCAAGGAGACCTGGCTGCTTTGGATCAATACGCCGCCAACATTCTAAGTATTAGGACCAGGTGCCCATGAAAATTCACTGCCTTCGCGCCGTTCTCCAGACACTTCCCGTTTTGCTTTGCGCGGCCTCGATATCGCGGGCGCAAGGCCGGATAGTCGAACCGGCGGATATCATCGTCTTACACGGCCGCGTTTATACGGAAAACCCCCAGCAGCCGTGGGCCCAGGCGGTGGCAATTTATCGAGGAAAGATCGTTGCCGTCGGAGACGACCCAGAAATTGAGCGCCGCCGCGGCATGGGGACAAAAGTGATTAACGCCGGGGGCAAACTTGTGCTCCCCGGGTTCGTCGATTGTCACATCCATTTTATCGATGGCTCTTTCAGTCTCGGCCGTGTGAACCTCGAAGGCGCAAAGGATCCCGCCGACATTCAAAAACGTTTGCGCGAATATGCCGCCGAACATCCAGGAGATGACTGGATCCTTGGCCGTGGGTGGAATTACGCCATGTTCGGACCTGAGGCGCTTCCGAACAAGAAGTATCTGGACGAAATTTTTCCAAGCCGGCCAGTTTCTCTCGAAGGGTACGATGGGCATACTTACTGGGCCAATTCGAAGGCGCTCGCGATGGCAGGGATCACCCGCGATACTCCCGATCCGCCCAATGGCGCGATTGTTCGGGACCCGCAGACGGGCGATGCGACGGGGGCCCTAAAAGAGGCTGCTCAGGAGCTGGTCGCCAAAATCATTCCGAAACCGGCTCGTGCCGAAAAGCTCTTGGCGCTTCGCGCAGGAATGAAATGGGCGAACGAACACGGCGTAACTCGTGTACACAGCGCCGGGCAGGATTTCGAAGTGCTCGATCTTTTCGACGAAATGCGCCACCGTGGCGATCTCACGGTGCGCATGTACATCGCATACTTCCTGAATCCGCCGGAGCTCCGGCCGCAGGACCTCGACGCCATTGAGCACGCCCGCAAGAAATATCATGACGAGTGGATTGACGCTGGAGCCGTCAAATTCATGGTGGACGGCGTCGTCGAATCGCATACGGCCGCCATGCTCGAGCCGTACAGCGACGACCCTTCATTGAAGGGCAAGCTTTTCTGGGAACCCGCGAACTACAAGTCGGCAGTCGCGGAATTGGACAAGCGCGGACTGCAGCTTTTCACGCATGCCATCGGGGACTACGGCGTGCGGACGGCGTTGGATGCCTATGAGAATGCCGAAGCGCGGAACCACAAACGCGACCGCCGGCCGCGGATCGAACATATCGAAACCATTGCCCTGCCGGACATTTCGCGATTTGGAAAGCTCGGCGTTATCGCCAGCATGCAGCCGCTTCATTCGTATCCGGATGCTGATACTCTCGACATCTGGGCGCGAAACGCCGGACCGGATCGCGCTTCGCGCGCCTGGGCGTGGAAAAGCATCGCTGATTCTGGTGGCCATCTCGCCTTCGGCAGCGATTGGCCTGTGGTCACGCTCAACCCATGGGAAGGAGTACAAACCGCAGTTACGCGCCAGACGTCTGAAGGCCAACCTGAAGCAGGGTTTGTGCCTGAACAGAGGTTGACCGTGGCGCAAGTGGTCGACGGTTATACGCTCGGAGCGGCGTTCGCCGGGCGCCGCGAAAAGACGGAGGGTTCTCTGGAAATCGGTAAGCTCGCCGACTTGATCATCGTTTCCCAGAATATTTTCGACATCGAGCCACACAAGATTGGTGCCACAAAAGTTGTCACCACCATTGTTGGCGGGCAGCTAGTTTATCAAGCGGACACAAAGTAACCGGGAGGAGCAATGAGATTTCGCGCCATACTTCTGGGCATTCTGGCGCTTGCGTTGACGTGCGGTGCTTGCAAGAAAAAAGAGGAATCGCTGAGTCTGCTGGTTTGGGAAGGCTATGCAGATCCGTCGTTCATCAAAGCCTTCGAGGAAAGCCATCACTGTAAGGTCAGTGCGTCGTACATGGGCTCAAGCGACGAGCTTGTGGCCAAGTTGCGCGGCGGCAGCGCGGCGAACTATGACGTCATTTCGCCTTCGAGCGACGTCGCCGCGTCTATCGCACGCACTGGACTGGCCGCGGCACTCGATCTGTCAAAGTTGCCGGCTTATTCGCAGCTCTCAGCGAGACTTCGGGATCTGCCGCTCGTAAAGGTGAACGGGCAAATCTACGGCGTCCCGTTCATGTGGGGGCCAGACCCGTTGCTGTATGACACCACGGCATTCACGCAGCCCCCGGATTCCTGGACAATTTTCTGGGACCCGAAATACAAGGGCAAGTTGTCTGTTTGGGACGATCTTTCAACCGTCTATATGGCTGCGCAGGTTCTGGGTTACGACAAACCCGACCCGTCCATGCTCTACAATTTGACGGACGACCAGCTTGCCGCCGTGAAAAAGAAACTGATTGATTTGAAGCCCAACATCCGCAAAATGTGGGCCACCGGCGGCGAGCTCACCAATCTTTTTCAAAATCATGAAGTCGTGGCCGCGATGGGCTGGCCGCTGATGACCAATCAGCTTCGCCAGCTTCATTTTCCAATCGGCGAAACCATTCCAAAAGAAAGCACCACCGGCTGGATCGATCACTTGATGATTTCCGCAGCGAGCTCCAGGAAGGAGCTTGCCACGGAATTTTTGGAATACATGATCGAGGCGCAAACACAGAAACAAATTACCGATGTAACCCACTACACTCCAGCAAATCCAGGAGCTTCCCGATTCTTGACCCCCGACGAAATCAAGGGCCTGCATCTCGATAATCCCGATGCCTACATGCAGCGGATCTATTTCTGGCAAGATGTCCCCCGTCGCGCGAAGTACAACGAAATCTGGAACGAGGTCAAAGCCGCTCAGTGAGCTTAGCCGCTTCCAATCCGCAGCACGGGCTCTCGGCCACGCCGGGTGCGCTACTGGAAGTGCTGGGAGTAGCCAAGCGATTCGGCGATCGCGAAGTGCTGAAGCACATCTCTCTAAATATCGCTTCTGGAGAATTCCTCACGCTGCTGGGCGAGAGCGGTTCCGGCAAAACGACGCTTCTCCGTCTGGTTGCGGGATTCGAACAACCCACCGCGGGAGAGATCTGGATGAGCGGCGAGCGGCTCGACACGTTGCCGCCCTACAAGCGCCGCGTAAATACCGTTTTCCAGCACTACGCATTATTCCCGCATCTCAGCGTGCGGGAGAACGTGGCTTATAGCTTGCGCGTCAAGAAAACTTCTGCCGCGGAGGTCGGCGGTCGCGTCGACGAAGCCTTGCGCATGGTGAAGATGCAGGAATTGGCGGATTCCCGTCCGTCCAAACTGAGTGGCGGACAACAACAACGTGTCGCCCTCGCGCGTGCGCTCGTCAATCGTCCTCTGCTCTTGCTCCTCGACGAGCCACTCTCCGCCCTCGACGCGAATCTGCGAAAGCAGATGCAAAGCGAATTGAAAGCACTGCAACGGGAACTCGGAATTACATTTCTCTTTGTTACCCACGACCAGGAAGAAGCCATGGCGCTTTCCGACCGCATTGCGCTGCTGTCGAACGGCGCGCTGGAGCAAATCGCCTCTCCCCGTGAAATCTACGCGCATCCCGCTACCGCCTACACTGCTCAGTTCATCGGTCAGACGAATCTATTGCGAGGCCAAATTGCCGATGGCATGGCCAGATGCGGAGCGCTGCAATGGCCCGCCGATGGTCCAGGCGGCGCCGCTGTTTTCTCGTTGCGCCCCGAGGCCATCCGTCTTGCTTCCGACGGGGCCGCTGCTCATGTAACCGCGCGGTTCCATGCCACGCTTCAACAACAGTTTTTCAGTGGCGCGAGCGAATTGCTCGAAGTGAATTGCGGTGGCCAGCTCTTGCGCGTGCGAATTTCCGCGCACGGGCCGCTTTTCGGTGAACATGATTTTATCTTCTCGATCGCGGACGCCATCCGCGTCCAGGAGTAATCGCCCCACCGCGACCTATGTATTCACGCGCGTACAAGACGCTCGTCTCTCTCCCCCCGCTCCTCTGGGTTGGCTTCTTCCTCTTGCTTCCCTACGCCCTGATGTTCGCGCACAGCTTCTGGGCCGTTCGTGACGGGGTTCTCGTCCACCAGTGGAACCTCCACAATTATGCGACGCTCTTCTCCAAGCCCGTCTACGTCAAAGTCCTCCTGCGCACCATGTGCATCGCTGCTTCGGTAACGCTCTGCTCTCTGCTGCTCGGCTACCCGCTGGCCTATTACTTGTCGTTTCATGCCGGGGCGCGCAAAGAACTGCTCTACCAGCTTGTCATCGTGCCGCTATGGGTGAGCTATCTGGTGCGCGGCTACGCCTGGAAAACCATTTTGGGCAGCGAAGGCGTTCTCAATGGCTTTCTCCAGTACCTCCACCTCACTCACGAGCCCGTCGCGTTCCTTCTCTATAGCCCGTTCGCCGTCGTTCTCGTGCTCACCCATATCTACACGCCATTCGTTTTTCTACCCATCTATGCCGCCCTCGAACACATTCCGCGTCCGCTCGTTGAAGCATCGCAAGATCTCGGCGCAGGATCAGTGCAAACATTTCTGCGCGTCGTCCTACCTCTCTCGATTCCCGGCCTGCTCGCCGGCGCAACGTTCGCTTTCGTGCTCTCATTGGGCGACTTCCTCGCCCCGCTTCTCGTCGGTGGCGCTTCCGGCACAATGATTGCCAACGTTGTACAGAGTCTGTTCGGCGCGGCTTATGATTGGCCGCTCGGCGCGGCAATCTCCGTCTGCATCCTGCTCATCACCATTGCCCTGCTTTTCTTCAGCGAGCGGCTCGAAAAGCGCTGGTCCTTCAAATGAGCCGTCCAGCTCAACTCCGCCGCTCTCCGCTGCTGACGATTTACGCGGCGCTCGTTTTCATCTTCATCTATCTGCCGGTCGCCGTTCTCATTCTTTACTCTTTCAATCGAGAAGGTGTCGGGGGTTTTCCTCCGCGGCATCTCACGTTCGATTGGTACCGCCAGCTTTTCGCCGATTCCGCCATTTGGGATGCCGTCCTGAACAGCTTGATGGTTGCCGCGGCCAGCGTCGCACTGTCGTTGACTCTCGGCCTCCTTGCCGCGCTTGCTCTCGATCGCGCCACGTTCCCTGGAAAATCCCTCTTCCGTCGCCTCGTTCTCCTGCCGCTGATTCTTCCCGGCATCATCACGGGGCTTTCGCTGCTTATGTTCGCCGTCTTCGCCGGGGCTCCACTTAGTTTGCTCACCGTTTTTCTTGGCCACGGTACTGCTCTGATATCGGTCGCGACCACTGAGCTTTTCGCAGGTCTCCAAAAAATGGATCGCGCTCAGGAAGAAGCTTCGCTCGACCTCGGCGCGACGCCTTGGCAAACCTTCTGGCGCGTCACGCTCCCGAATCTAAAGCTTTCCCTGATCGCCGCAGGCCTGCTTATCTTTACGCTCTCCATGGACGAGATTGCCGTCACTTTTTTCCTCATCGGCCGCGACAATACTCTGCCTCTCGAAATCTGGGGCCGCCTCCGCCGCGGCATCACTCCAGAAATTAATGCCGTCTCCTCTCTGATCTTTGCCGTTTCCGTTGGCCTCATCATTATCTGGTATCGAATCCGCACGCGCGGTCTCGGCGCGAAAGATCCAGCGGAGAACGCCTTCAAAGCATTTCCGGAGTAAAATGGCCGCGGCGGTGCGCGATTCTCGGACAAGTTGCGGCCAGCGCGGAGCGAAAAACACCCAATGACAAACTCAAAGCTTCAACGATGGAAGTCCTTCTTCCTGTGCGCGGTCTTGCTCCTTGGCGTCGCTCTCCTCAAGGCCGGGGAACAGTCACGGTCCTTTGACATCGTCATCACCAACGGCCGCATCATCGACGGCACTGGCTCGCCCTGGTATTCCGGTGACATCGGCATTCGCGACGGACAGATTGCCGCCATCGGAAATCTGAGCAACGCGAAGCGCGCGCGCACGATCGACGCTCGCGGCAGAGTTGTCGCTCCCGGGTTCATCGACATGCTCGGTCAGTCCGAGTACACCATCCTCGTCGATCCCCGTTTGCCCTCCAAGATCTTTCAGGGAATCACCACCGAAATCACCGGCGAGGGCGAGTCAATCGCCCCGCTAAACGACATGATTCGCCGCGCCGATCAGGAACAATACGATCACTATCACATCCAGGTCGATTGGCGGACGTTCCGCGAATACTTTTCCCGGCTCGAGAAGCAACGCATCGGAATCAACATTGCCAGCTACGTTGGCGCCACGCGCGTGCGGCGCATGGTTCTCGGCGATAGCGATGTCCAACCCACGCCCGCGCAGCTTGATCAAATGAGAGAGCTGGTAAACCAGGCGATGCGCGATGGCGCCGTCGGTGTCTCCACTTCTCTCGAATACGCTCCGGCACCTTACGCCAAAACTGAAGAGTTGATTGCTCTCGCCGCGGAAGCCGCCAAATTCGGCGGCATCTATGCCACCCACATGCGCAACGAAGGCACCGGCATCTTGCCGGCCATTGATGAAGCGCTGCGCATCGGCCGCGAAGCTAAAATTCCCGTCGAAATCTGGCATCTGAAAACCGGTGGCAAGCCGAGCTGGGGACGCATGCCGGAGGTCGTTGCCAGGATCAACGCCGCCAGAGCACAAGGACTCGATGTCACCGCGGACACCTATGCCTACACGGCGTGGTTCAACGATTTTTCCGCTTTCATTCCCGCCTGGGCGCACGACGGCGGAAACGCCAAACTCATTGAACGTTTGAAAGATCCTGCAATTCGCGAACACATTCGCAAGGATATGCTCACGCCTTCAGACCAGTGGGACAACGAATGGCAGGAGATTCCCGGCCCTGAAGCAGTCCTCATCGGTGTCGTTCACAATCCTCAATTGCTTCTCTTACAGGGCAAGACTCTAGCCGAGATCGCAAAACTTTGGAACAAGGATCCGATGGACGCTCTCTTCGATCTCCTCATCGAAGACCATGCACTCACTTCTGTCGCCGTCTTCGGCATGTCCGAGCCGGACGTATTGCTGGCGCTCCAGCAGCCTTGGGTTTCCGTGGACAACGACTCCTCCGGCACGGCGCCCGAGGGCGTTCTCGGCCGGGAACATCCTCATCCGCGAGCGTACGGAACATTCCCCCGCATCCTGCGCAAGTACGTCCGCGAAGATCACAAGGTCACACTCGAAGATGCCATCCGCAAATTCTCTGCATTGCCTGCGCAACGCATGCGCTTGACGGACCGTGGCGTTTTGAAAGCCGGCATGTGGGCGGACATCGTCATTTTCGATCCTGCAAGAGTCCATGACGTCGCCACCTTCGAGAATCCGAACCAGTTGTCGCAGGGAATGGAATACGTGATCGTCAACGGAGTACCCGTCGTTGACCATAACGAGATGACTGGTGCGTTGCCGGGCAAAGTCCTTCGGGGCCCCGGCTACATGCCCTGAGTTACTCGCTCTAGGTCGCGTGCCTGACGAGATGGCTCAAGTTGGTTCATAATAGCGGGCACGGTTCGTGCGCTGCAATCTGTCCCCGGAGGACTCATGCCTGATCGCCTGGAAGATTTTCAGAAATTTCGCGCCGACCTGAACGAGGAGATTCTCGGCTGCGGCCATCTCGGCATCAAACGCTTCTTCGCCCTTGACCACCAGGCTTACGAGCCAGGCCCGCTCGGCACCAAGCAGAAAGAATTACTCGGGCTGGTCGCCTCCGCGGTGCTGCGTTGCGATGACTGCATCACCTATCACCTGGTCCGCTGCGGCGAGGAAGGCTGGAAGCGCGAAGAAGTGGTTGACGCGCTCAACGTCGCGCTGATCGTCGGCGGCTCCATCACCATTCCCCACGTGCGGCGAGCGTTTGCCCGGATGCGTGAAATCGGCGGGCTGCAACCGTGAGAGAACAGTCTTGAAAGATCGAAGATGAGTACTGGGTCCAACGCGGCACTTTCCCATCCGGAGAGGTTCGGAAAAAAGTTTCGCCAACTCGCCGTTGGAACTCTGTTCGCTCTGGTGTTGCTGATCCCAAAAATCTTGCATGTGCGGCGCAACCCGCGCTCGTGGATGCTTTTCCGCGTTTTCCTGGGGATTTCGGGGGCTGCTCTGGTTCTCCTGCCTCTTGGCTTCGGGACCAGCTTCGTCCCGGCCATTGTCGGGCTGGCCATGTTCTTAAGCTCGATTCTTCTGCCTCCTGCAAAAATCGATACCAATGTCGCCGACAAAACCCGCCAATTGGGCGCGCTGGTGGTCGTCAATGGCGGACGATTTGACCTGGGAGAGGGAGCGTCACTTCCAGCGCAACTCTTCGTCGGTGAAGAGAATATCTCTGTCCGCGGCCCGGGCCTGCAATCCGTTCTCGAAATTCCCGTCAGCGAGATCACGTCGGCGCAAGCCGAAGAGTCCCATGGCCGCTGGTCCCTGCGCGTCAACTGGGCGAACAAGACGGCTGCCTTTGCCTATCGCGGCGTCTTCGCCGAACATCTCG
>Ga0206999_10252_pt1 | contig 12539 bp, 14 predicted proteins | sample Alteio_BWMinCont_92_FD_153482 | JGI IMG/M metagenome (GOLD analysis project Ga0206999, IMG submission 153482) | Enriched cells from forest soil in Barre Woods Harvard Forest LTER site, Petersham, Massachusetts, United States -... | ecosystem: Environmental > Terrestrial > Soil > Temperate forest >...
TCAGACCTCAACCTTGTACGTCAAAAACATGGCGGTCTTCCGGGATTATCCAATTTAAATCAACAGAATAGTTTGACCGCAATAATGCATGAGCGACAGGTCGATCTATTTACCGAAGAAATGCAACGTTTTTTTGATTTAAAAAGAACAGGCAAAATTGATTCGGTAATGATGGCTGAAAAACCGGCTACCTGGAAGTCAACTGCGGCACTCTATCCGATACCGCTTTCTGATATTCAGCGTGACCCAAATCTTACACAAAATCCCGGCTATTAAACGCTATAGTAATGGGAAAAACAAACAACATAATAATAGCTTTAGCACTGTTCGCATCTAATTCAACCAATGCGTTTGCGCAAGTGAGTGGCACTATCAAAGCGTTAACAATAGGATCACAATGTCCTGACCTGGAACTCGGCAATATGATCAATTACCAGGTTAAAAATATACACCTGTCCGCATTTAAAGGCAAAATAGTAGTAATTGATTTTTGGGCAACATGGTGTGGTTCCTGTATTGAAGCTTTACCTAAACTGGATAAAATGCAGAAGGAATTTCCTGGAGATATTGTCATTTTACCAGTAACTTATGAAAATACTGATCTGGCAGAGAGTTTTTGGAAAAAGAACTCCAATTTAAATGTGCTGAACCTGCCATCAGTAACCAGGGATACGACGTTGACCCGGTTGTTTCCGCATCGTATGATTCCTCACGAAGTATGGCTTGACAGGAACGGAAAAGTTGTCGCGATCACAGGGACAGAAGATGTAAACGAACAAAATCTTAAGAATGCAATTCAATTTGGCACGATAGCATTAAAGATCAAACAGGATATATTGGAAAAGAACTACCTGAGGCCATTGTATTCCGGATATTTTGGAGATTACAAACCAGATCCCGGCTTAATACAGTACCAGTCTTTACTAACAAAATTTATTGACGGCGCACCCAGCATAGATGCCGTAAACGTAATTTCCAACGGGCTTGTGAAAAGAACGATAACAAATTGTTCCATCACTGGTTTATTTCAAACTGCTGTATTAACAAGAGACTACCTGGTAAATTATAAAGGAGATTTTTCCGAAAAATTGTCTTCCCGCATACGTCTTGAAGTTCGGGATTCCAGCCGTTTTGATTGGCCTGCTCAACCATTGGAAGCATGGCTAAAGAAACCGGATAGTCTTAAATTATTTTCCTATGAACAAATTATTCCTTTTGCAGATTCGGTAAAACTAAATGACTATATGCTTGAGGACCTCAACAGGTATTTTGGACGCATGTTAGGGATCGAAGCCGTGGTTGCTAAGAGAAGGGTAAAATGCTGGGCACTCGTGCGAACAACGGCAACTGACCTGTTGCGTAGTAAGGGTGGCAAACCCCAGATGGAATTAGGACCCAATAATGACTTTGTGAAAGTGCAAAACGAAACGGTCAGGCGGTGGCTTATCCGCATGTTAATGTATCCAATGAATCAAACACCACTACCCGTGGTAAATGAATCTGGGTATAATGATCCAATTGATATGGAAATTCATGCCGATCTAACAGATCCCCGATCTGTTGGAACAGCACTTCAGAAATATGGTCTGGATTTCAAGTTGGTAGAGCGCGACCTGGATATGCTTGTGATCAGGGATAAAAAACAATAAAAGCTAAAACACCTGTCATTCGATTTTGACAGGTGTTTAGTTTAAGACCTTTAGCATGCTATGGTCTAATTTTTAGTGGCAAACACATTGTCAGTACCCTGTTGGTAGCAACAGGCTATACGTGACCCAGAGCAAGATGCAGAATTGACATCGAGGTTCTGTGAATCCGGTACAGACGTACAGTTGTTTGTTTCGCTTGACACACCTGTCTTTACGACTTTCGTGTTTGTCTGGATTGCCATTGTTGTACCTGCTGCAAGTACAAAGGCTGCTACGGCCAGTGAAATTTTGATCTTACTCATAATCAGTGCGATGCTTTTATAATCTCAAAAAGCAACAAAAACTTTTGGTGAAAAAAGCGTTCAACTATTCAATCAATTATTTTAAATCCTGTATTTTATTACTTGACCTTCATATAAAATGACACATGTGTTATTGAAAACTTTAAAAGATTTGAGCTTATTTTTATTGACAGACAAGAGATAAAAGCTCCCCCTGTAACTACCATCGGTTATCGAATATTTATCGATGACTGAATTGTATTCAAAAGCCTGACCATCCTCATTGTCTGCTTTCAATTTAGAAATGACATATAAAAGGCCGTTAGAAACACTGATAAAATAGTTGGCCATTATAGGAGGCTTGGAGTTAGTGACCGATGTGCCTTTTTTCCCTGGTTTTGCGTTGGATAAATTTGTCGTATCTATGGTCGTTGCCCTGTATAGTAAGTTTAAATTTGTATCGAAGCAGGTTATATGATTACTATAGAAATCTACGTAAATCAGCCTGTGCGTGCCCTTGTCGTAATCCAGCATGCCATCATGGGTGAATCCGGCATCATTCAGTTTTTCGGATAAATTATTTTCACGTTGCACATTGTCGTTGTCATAATTAGCCTTGCTAAATAATAAATTCAAGGTGGGCGTATCAATGTCCCTTACGATAAAACTATTACCAGATATTGAAACCCCTTTATTAAATGACGTTGTGTGCGTATCATGTATTTTAAATTCTTGTGTACGCAGATCGGCAACAATTGATTTGCGAACATTTCCACCGAGAATATAAATGTTAGGGTACTCGATCGTGGTAAAAAATAAGGGTGCCAGGTACTTAATAGAAGGCAATGGAATAGTAATGTTTTTTAAACCTGTAAAATTCTTATCGGTAAAAAATAATTCCCCTGGCTGTTTACTATCAAAATAAATACTACCATCTGCTTCGCCGCAAATACTGGTTACATTATCAGCAGGATAATTTATAGCGGCAACCTTAACGGCATCTTTTCGCAAAAAATTTCTTGCAAACCCATTTCTGTGTTCATTGGGATGTTCTATTGTCGCATTAAGCGTCAATAATAGAATGAGGGCGCCTGCTACCAATCCGGAAATTATTACCAACCTTTTTTTCATTACTCAAACCGTTTTAATAGTGTTAGCTGGTATGAACTTGACTTAGCATCATAACCTCCATCCAATAAGATGGCAAGAAATGCACAGATAGTCGCTATTATATTGAAGCGCAAATGTGCATTCCAGGACATTTTACCAAAGATTCCGCCACAACTACATGGAATGAAATAACTGTAGTGAAGCATAGAATAGATATAACCGGTAAACACCAGCATCAGGAAGAAGGAAAGATAAAGACCCAAAAGTCTGGATCGATTCCATATCAGAGCGACAGCAATAAGAATTTCGCCAATTGGTAATAGAACTGATAATGGGTTGGCAAATTTGAAAACATAAGGAGATTGACCCAACTGAAATTTAAAATCCCGGTAGTCGTGCAGTTTCATTAATCCCGCATACAGCCACAACCAAATAAAGCAAAATGTAATAAAGAAGAAAGCAATTTTTCTGATCATGGAAAACAATTTTAAAATTGATTGTCTTTAAAACTTTTCCTGTCTAACATTCTTTGGTGTAAATTTCTTCTCTCCCTCTTGTCTGATGTAAAACTAAACAGAAGCGTGTGCCCATAATGCCCATTAATGTGCTAATTCTGCTCTTGTTTCGTATTTTAAATAGTAAACCGGGGCATGTCCGTAATACTTAGAAAATGCATGAGTAAAACTTGTACGCGTTTTATATCCAATTTGCTTCCATACTTGTTTTATAGGCGATTCCTCGGCGGTCAGCAGTTCCATCGCTTTTTCCATCCTACGTTCAAGAATATAACTGTGTATGGTCTTTTGATAATAAATGGCAAAGTGCCTTCGTAAAGTAGATTTGCCAACATGGAAAGTGTATGCGAGAACATCAATGCTCAAATCCTTTTCAAGATTAGCTTCGATGTAATTTTTAACCGATTCAATTCGCTCTATATCCTTTGTAAATAGAAATAGTTTCATACCGTCTTTATTGCCAATCCTTTATTATCATCGATCAGCTTTCGAGGATGAATGATTTTCATTGCGGCTGTTATCTTCCTGGAAGACTGTTCCAGTTTTGATGATCGTACCGGTATTGGTGCCGATGGTTATGGTAGTCGGGTCGGTTGTGTGGAAACTGGAAGCTCCGGTGTTTTGCTCGAACTTGAACAGTTTATAATGATTGACTGTCAGTGTTGGTTTCTGTGATTTCATAATTGTTCTTTTAAGTTTCTGGTGAAAAGTTAGTCAGTAAATATGCTCATATTAAAACTATTACACGAACAAGGCGATTTGATATGCACACAGTTTTATTCTGTATATTACATTGAAAACACCCCAATCAAAAAAGCGCAATTTGCGGCCTGATTTGAGAACCATATTAGTTCATGCCATTGTTTGGTGCAGCTTCATAGCTTATGAGATTGGTGTGGCCAAAGGCATTGGCAGCACTATTCCCCTGGGCTATTTTGCTTGCTTTTATTTGCTTGGTTTTACTTTGTTCTATTTCAACGCACATGTAGCAAGCCCTGCGGCCGCTAAAAGAAAATATCCGGCAGTATGGGTCTCGTTAGTCTTAATCATCGAATTGGGAGTTTACGATCTCTTGAGTATTGGCATGGATATCTTAGTAACGACTATCCATGCAGGGCGTTTAACAGTTGACATCGATCAAACGGATTTTATCAGGGGAATTTGGCGAGGCGTTTATTATTTAGGCTTAAGCACCGGCTATTTCCTGGGTATGAGAAGTATGGCAAACGCCAGAAAAGCGCACGAGATCCTTCAATTAAAACTGAAAGGTGAACTTAGGGAAGTGGTTCTTGAAAACGCCCATTTACGGGCGCAGATCAATCCACACTTTCTATTTAATACGCTTAGTTTCATTTATAATACTGTTGAAAGTGTATCTGATATTGCGTCAGAATGTATTGACGCGTTATCTGCATCTATGGCATATGCCATGATGCCTCCGCAGCATGATGGTAAAATAGAATTGTATAAGGAGATCGAACAGATCGAAAGGTATATCTACTTGAACCAGCTCCGTTTCAAAAACAGAATCCGTGTTCATATGACCATTAGTCCCGAATGTTATATGGAGCACCTCCGTATTCCGCCATTACTATTAACCCTTGTTGAAAATATATTCAAGCATGGTAATCTTGATGCCCCTGTTCTTATAGCATTTGACTGCCTGGAAAACAACTTCCATTTTCGCACGGAAAATTTAAAGGCTGGCAGCCTGAACACGGAGAGTAATCACATTGGCCTTACCAATGTCAAGTTGCTGTTACAGCATTATTATAATGATGACTGCGAAATCCAGGTAGAGCAACTATCGAACACTTTTATTCTTGACCTAAAATTGAAATTATGAGTTTGCACTGTTACATTATAGATAATGAAGACCATGCTATAGAGCTTTTAACCAAGCACGTGAACAAAACACCTGGTATCGAACTGGCAGGCACTGAAACTGATCCGCTGGTAGCATGGCAAAAGATCAGCACCGGCGAAATAAAGGCGGATATTACATTTATGGATATTGAGATGCCCCAGTTGTCCGGTCTTGAGCTTGGCGCCCTGATCCAGACGCATACCCATATCATATTCACCACCGCATATCCGAATTTTGCGCTACAGTCGTTTGATATTAACGTAATGGACTATCTGGTCAAACCGATCACCTATCAACGGTTTTTAAAAGCGGTTCAGAAAGCTCAAGAGCTGATTTCAAGTACCCCTTCCCATTCCGGCCCGGAAATGGATTATATTTTTGTACAAACGGAGATCAAGGGGAAAAAGATCAAGATTAAAATAGATGATATTTTCCTGGTTGAAAGCGCCCAGAATTATGTCCGGATCATCCTGAAAGACCAAAATCACCTGACATACATCACTCTGAAAGAAATGGAAAATACGCTCCCGCCTGCACTTTTCGTGCGCGTACATCGGTCCTTTCTCATCAACTTGAACAAAGTGGAATCAGTTGAAGGCAGTGTGGTCCATCTGGTAGATGGCACTCCGGTTGCACTGGGCCAGGGATATAAAAAGGATTTTTCACACCGGATCGATGAACATCTTCTTAAAAGTAAAAGGCAAGCTTGATTGATACCTCAATAGAGCGGCCTCCGATTCCAGCAATTTCCAGAAACTATAATAAATAATGAGTTCCTGTTTTTGGCTGTTGTCCACAAACAAACGGTTCAGGTGCATATGTATCAGATCGGCCAATAGTTGCCGCCGTTTTTCTTTCACCATCTCCCTGCTTAAGTCAGCAATGTTATGGGTAGCAGCGATAAAACCCTGCTTTGATTTTTTCAGCGCTTTTAATTCAATCGCCGACAAGTCTGCATGATCGGCAAGGGCAATAGTTAATTCCCTGTATTTTTGCCTGACCTGGGCCCTGTTCGCAGTCTTTCCATGCATGATCGCAGGTGCAAAGCCTTCGTAAAGCTGTTTAAAAAAATCTATACTTTCATCGGTACTCCATTCAAATACATCCAGCATTAAACGAAGGCTTGTAAACACGATCCTGTAATAAAGAAAATCAGATTCGTCACTGGTAATGCTTTCCAGCCAGCTTATGATAAGGGAACTGCTGGCACAAAAGAAGTCTTCACACGCCCCTATCAGTTGCGGGGTATAGCGTTCTAATTCGCGTTCATAAGTATCCAGGTTATAGCCACGGATAATACCGGAAGAAGTCAGTTCTTCAAATACTTTTTCAAACCGGGACAAGGCCATGCCGGTATGTTTAGGCGCAAGCTGTAACCTCATCCTTAAATGGTACTGGGGATCATTGTACCGGACAAAGAACCACTTTTTTATTAACCCTTGTGTTCTTAATATTCTTGTCCCTTTAAGAATGTGCTTCAATAGCACTTCGTTACTTCGGGCAGGATGAACATACAGCTTATAAAAAAGCCACTCGCTTCCTGGTACGAATAATCTTTGTACGTTGGTTTGAGTATTGTTCAGATTGAAAGGAAGCGGATAGCCTCGATAGATGTTCTTTGAATGATATACTGATGCCGAAAATTGGTTCACGAATGGTTTACCCGCTTTATTCCGAACTATGGCACTAAGTTCATGCTCAAAAAGAAATTCCCTGATGGTGATCTTATTTTGTCTTTTAAACTGAGCCGCAAAAAGAGACCTGTCCTCTTCGTTTTCTATATCAAAGATCAGTTGGTTATCATGTTCACTCAGGGAAATATAACGTGGCCACTTCAGGCTTTTTGCAAGCAGTAAGATGATCATAGACTGTTCCTGTACGTCCGTTTTAGCAATTTCGTCAATCGTTGTCTGATGAAGCACCCAGGTCGCTAGCTGCAAAATGGACGAATCGAACACTACCCTTGGGTAATAAGAAAGTCCGGGGAAAAATTGATCCAAATTAAAATTAAGATCACTATGCAGGCCCTGGTGCTGCAGATCACATAGGAACCGGAAAACAGGTAGCTCACTGCGTAAATAATTGAATGCAGAGCTGAGCCGGGGTACGATACGTTTTTGGTGTTTTTTTGACCACAACAGTACTTCATTGTTTTCAATGGAAACCCAGAGGTCGGAAAGTATGATCTTGTTTTCTTCTGACACGACAGAACCGCACAGCACAGGTATTTCATACGCATATAAGCATTCCCTGCGGTCAATATTGGTGGTATGCGGGTCACCTATATGGGCTATTTCCGCTATGATCGCCTCTGGATTGGCGCTTTCCTCATTGATAGCCAGTGCTTTTATCGTTTCATAGACTTCTGCGTTCATGGGCGTGAAGCGGCCTGACAGACTTGTTCCGGTAATACCACCTGCGCTTTCAATCAATATTTGGTCATTTATCACCCGAAATAGAACAGACAAACTATTCGGCAAAAGAACATCAGGTAAAGTCAGTTCAGACAGGTCAGATGGTGTAAGATGGATGATACCGCTGCTGCTTGCTGTATTCCATTTTTGCATGAGCAAGGTGTGAACCCTCGTCCATTTGTTCAGTTTGTCTGGCTGCTGCTCTGTTTCAAAGATGCTGTTTTTTAAAAGGGCGGGACTGTTCCGGCCGAAGGCAAGCCCGGCATACCCTACACCAATTTCCGGGTCCAGCGCTTGTAGTAATGGCACGCATTGCCGGTCATACCTGTTGCAGAATGCGGTCTTAAAATTATTCAGTTCCGCAGGTGCGGATGCAGGGCATAAATGTCGTAAACAATGAATTGCATCTTTAAGTGTTTTTTGATGTATTTCATTAAGACGATCATGATTTAACACTCTTTCCGTATTCACATACAATGAAGTCCCGTCCGTTGGCATGGACAGTGCTTTTATATCTTCCAGTTCCATCCGCCCATCAGGATCACTGAATTTGGTGTTGTTGCCGGTAATATTAAGTTGGGTAACAGGTTGCAGCACCTTTGACTGGATGAGCTCATGGACATAATCGCTGCTTTCAGTTTCAGAGAACTGGAAATCATGAATGATCTTTTCAATGATCTGGCTTGCCGGCAAAGGCATGCTGCAATGATTGAGAACGGCTGTTAAATATTCGCTTTGTCCAATTGCATCGAGATAAAAATGTCTTTTGCCAGTCCCGCTTTCAATCACAAAACTGAGATAACGTAACGTATTTTGAACAGGGTATAAAGAATCGTTAGCGATATATGCTTCTCGATAAGTATCCTGTGCCCATAGCTTTTCCGTCAACTGCTGGACTTTTTTAAAATCGTTCCGGATATGAAACTTCAGAACATCGTCCGTGCGTAGCAGGGTGGAATGGGGATGCCAGTGTACCACGGAGAATGCAGCAAATAAGCCAAACGGAGTCGGCCTGAACCGCATCCTGTTCCAATATTTCCAAAGGCTTATTTTTGTTTTGGCATTTAATTTTTGGTAATTAAATGCGCTCTGTCCCAGCTCACGATAAAGATCAATGCTTGCCAGTTGAATCGCCTGCCGGAAGATCGGTAAACCTAAACATTGCTCCAGGCTTTGGAGTGGATCTGTCCCATATGAAAATGCAGGCGTCCGTAGTAGCATTTTACTGCTAAATTTTAATTCACCTGTATCGACTGCATTTTTCAAAAGTGGACAAATTTGCAGAAAAATATCTCACCTGAACAGCAGGGAAAAATTTATTACACCAAACTGTTTATTGTGTAGATACTCCTTTCCATTCGATAGATATTAGGTTTTTGACCAACCATGTTTTAAATCTGTATTGGCACTAACCCTTACTTTAGCAGTTTTAAATTTTTAACGCCTTTAAATATATTTTTAAGAGTTTATCAATAATAGTTCACAGCACATCATACACACATCGTAATCCTATATGCCCTTTATTTGAAGTACTAATAATGCTACTTCAACAATCGAATCCTATACTTCACCAGTTATTTTCGCTACCTCACCAGTTTTTGGGCTGCCGGAGGTTTGCAACTGGCCTAATGAAGTCTATAGATTAGACCCTTACAAAACCCTATGATTTCCATCCATAAAACCGACGAATTATGATGAAGCTGGCCATGCAGTTGTATGCTAAAATGAATGAGACGTTAGAACAGATCGTTATCGATTCCGAGAATCATCTACAATATGCAGAACGGTCCTATCAAGCGATTGGGGCTACTATGCTACAATTGAAGGATTATATCCTGACTTATGAGTTTAAGAACCAGGAGGAAGAGATCTCCTTTTTTAAAGAGGTGAAACCTCAATTCCTGCGTGAGCTGATCTATTACATGAAGGTCTTCTATATTGAAGCCGGGAAACCACTTGGGGATAAAGAGGCCCTGGCGGCCTATTATAAACAGGCCATTGACCGGATCAATACTTTTTTTGAACGGAACCATAGCCTGTATATTTATTACCGCATGGGGAAAAGTGACCATGACACTCAGTATTTTGTCCGTGCAGGAGAAAAAAATGAATTGCTGCCGGAATACTCATTAGATATTGATCCCCGGTTCACTACCATCCATAGTTATAAGCTTGCTAAGATACAGGCTTATGAAAGATTGAATGATTACTTGCAGCATGAAATCTACCTATTGAACAATCCGGAGTTGGATATTGTTGTTGATGGAAAGAAGAAGCGCCGGAATCTTTGGACAGATACGAAATCAGCACTTATAGAATTGGCTTACGCGCTACATGCGAGAGGCGCCATTAATCATGGAAAAGGGGATGTGAAGCAAGTCATAGAAGCCCTTGAAATAGCATTCAATGTGCAGGTCGGCAATTTTTACCGGACCTTTCAGGGTATGCGTATCCGTAAAAAAAGCCGTACCCCGTTCCTGGATTTTTTGATAGAAGGTTTGGTAAGATTGATGGATAATACTGATTTAGGAAATAGATAATAACTGATGCACCTTGAAGAAATACGCGGTCATGGTATCTAATTCAAAGTAATTATAAACCAATAGTAATAAGTTAGCCTATAAAGATTCCATTTCTATTTTACGCATCATCTGTTTAGTCGTCCACTATCCTGAAAGTGTTGACATTAACATCAAAATTCCAGTCAGCATCCGGGAAATCAATTATAAAATAAGGTATAGCCTCCCGTGTATATACGCCGTATCTTAATTTCCCGTCTTTCCATACCCCAACCACTTTTGCTTCCGGACATTCGATATAATAAATGATGTCAAAAAAAGCTGTGTTTACCTGTGCCCTGCAGGTTTCAAAACATGGTGCTTTATTAATTCCGGGGAACTGTTTTCCAACTTCGTAAATCATAATGATGGTATTAACTCTTTGGAAAAATAATGACTTTTCGCTGTATAGTTTCGCAAATATCCCCAGCGCACCAAAGTTCAGATCTGTACCAATAATTTCCTAAGCTGGAATTTCTAAAAAAAAACATCAAACATCATTTTTGGTAGTACCAAAGCGGTGTAATAAAAATTCCATTCAGTCTTTATGAAATAATCCCTCCATGTTACTATAGCCCTATCAACTGGTGATAAATTGAATATTCTGAGTGAACTAAAATATGGTTTCGCTGGGAATTTTTCAAAAACGTCCCGCAAAATTTCTTCTTTTCAGTCGCAAAAATAAATTTTTGGTAACGCGAGATTCAGGGGAATAAATCCCTTCCAGACCGCCCCACCTTTGTTCTGTCAATCGGATAACAAGTAAGCCGATGCAATCAATAACCATAAAAAAGAAAGTTATGCTAAGCAAAGTATCGTGGAGTGAATTTGTAGTGGGGACGGTGATACTACTCGTATTGTACTATCTCGTGTTAGGGTTAAAATATTACCAAAAAGAAATCAAGGCTTTATTATCCGGCAAGTCTCCCTTTCCGGGCAAGGCTACAAAAAGCGATCCTCAACAACAATCTTTAGAAAATCTGTCAGACAGTTCTTTTGATGAATTGGAAGCGGTGGTCAATGACCTGCGGCATGCGATCCTTGAACGGAATGGTAAACATGTCGGCAAAAAGGAATTACTTGAACAATTACAGGACCGGCTGGAAAATTATGCCGGCTTACAAAATCCTGCCTACAGGGTTGCGATCAACAATTATATCATAGTACATGCAAAAGAGCTTTGCGGGGCAGTGTTCAGTGAGAGCGAATTGAATGAGGCATGGGATACGCTGCCCCGCTAAATATATCCGGCACCCTGGTCAGTGGTGAATAGTTGGTTGGTGTGAATGGTGCCGGAACCTTTCCAGGCTTTTCCCTTCATTGGGGAAAGCCTCCGGAAAGGAATAATGAAAAGAAATTTAAGAAATGGCCCCCAGCCATCCCCGTGCGGAAAGCAAAGTGATGAAAGAGTCGGGATCGTGCTGGCGGCCACCTCCGCCTCCCTGCGATATGGCAGGGAGGTTAAATGGAGGAACAATGAAGTGTTAACTTTTAAAAAGTGTAGTATGAAAAAGAAGGGATCGGATTTTAACCAGCCTACAGAAGGGCAGAGATTATTTGGCAAAATATGGCTGTTGTCATTTGCCGTATTGGTATATGACATGCTCTTTCAGGCATTTTCCGCGATGGCGCAAGACGGTAATGCGGGCATCAATGCAGCGACCACAGCGGTAAAGAGTTACTTCGCGGCCGGTACAAATTTGATGTACGCCATTGGTGCAATAGTTGGATTAATTGGCGCGGTTAAAGTATATAATAAATGGAACCATGGGGAACCCGATACGGGAAAAGTGGCCGCAGCATGGTTCGGCAGTTGTGTGTTCCTGGTGATCGTTGCTACTGTGCTGAAAAGTTTCTTCGGCGTTTAATTTAACCGGACATGAGCATTCAACTACAGACCAGATTCATCACACGGAAATGTATGCATTGCATCTGGGTAACGCTATGTTTTATCATTAGGAGCCTTATCGGAACCATCATCATTATCCTGGCTGTAATGGCCACAGGTTTTAGTTACCTGCTCTGCATGCCATTCCTGTTGTACAGCAGTTTAAAAAAACACCTGTCACGTTAGTCGAATAAAGTCAAGTTACAATGGAAACAAATCAGATGAGAAAGCTGCCCGTGTACAACATGGGGGGAATC
>Ga0206999_10254_pt1 | contig 12412 bp, 13 predicted proteins | sample Alteio_BWMinCont_92_FD_153482 | JGI IMG/M metagenome (GOLD analysis project Ga0206999, IMG submission 153482) | Enriched cells from forest soil in Barre Woods Harvard Forest LTER site, Petersham, Massachusetts, United States -... | ecosystem: Environmental > Terrestrial > Soil > Temperate forest >...
TTGTGGAGGATATCAATTGCTTGGCCATTACTATAAGCCGCATCAAGGTCCGCAATTGAAAGGCATTTCTTTGATCGATGCCTATACTGTGGCTGGTAACAGACGCATGATTGGCAATGTCACGGTCGAATTGCCCGATGGCTCGACTTTAGTTGGTTTTGAAAATCATAGTGGCAAAACATTTCTTGGTGCCCAGCTGGACCCTCTGGGTAAAACTAAGAAAGGCAATGGCAACAATGGCGAAGATGGGTTTGAAGGGGCGCACGACAAAAATATTTATGGCACTTATTTACATGGATCTCTCTTGCCCAAAAATCCTCAATTTGCTGATCGATTAATCAGCCAGGCGTTAAGCAGACGCTATGGGCGAATAGAATTAAGTCCTCTTGACGATAGCGTTGAACTTTTCGCTCATAAACGTGCCTTGGTTTTGAAAGCATAACTTCTAGCGCGAGGTGCTAACTATGAGTGAGGAACTGAACTAGATCTGACTGCCTTTGGTTCTTTTTTAGACTTCGACACGCTCACTTAAAGCAGCAACGGTGGTGCTAAGACTACTGCTATCTTCAACATTATAAGTTTGCATTGTTTTATCTATGCGCTTAACCATGCCGGAAAGTGCTTTACCTGGACCAATTTCAATAAAAGCTGTGACACCTTGATCAATCATATATTTGATGGTTTGGCACCAGAGCACTGAGCTGGTCATTTGTTTTTGCAAAATTTCTTTTATGGCAATACCGTTGCTTTGGGCGCTAGCAGTAACATTTTGCACAATTGGATAGTAGGCTTCATTAAACTCGCACGCACTTAGGGCATTATTGAATTCTTGTGAAGCCGCAGCCATAAGCGGTGAATGAAATGCGCCACCGACAGGTAAGGGAATTGCCTTTGCTCCTTCTGTTTTGGCTAGGGCATTGACGCTGGCGACAATATCCGGAGCACCGGATATTACAATCTGTTCTTCTGTATTGAAATTAGCTATTACTATTACACCTGCTTGATTAGCGGCTTCTTGCGAAACTTTTCGGCATAGCTCGTTTAGCCGGTCATATTTCATGCCTAAAATGGCAGACATTGCGCCCGACGGACTGGCTTTCATAAGCCGAGCCCGTTTTTCAACCAATTGAACTATTGTTTCAAGTGGTAGTACCCTAGCTGCGTAAAGAGCTGAAAATTCACCTAAACTATGACCAGCCACATATGCCGGTTCTGGACCACCGGCTTCGCGATAGCATGTCCAGGCAGCAAGTGAGACGGCTAATATAGCAGGCTGTGTGTTAACGGTGTGTTTTAATTCTTCAGCCGGACCATTAAAACATAAATTGCTTAATGGGCGGCCCGTAATTTGATCTATTTGCGCAAATAATTTTTTTGCAGTGGGGAAATGTTTGCACAAATCCAACCCCATACCTGCTGACTGCGAGCCTTGCCCAGGAAACAAACAAGCAATTTTCATATTTGTTCTTCACTCCTATCTCGTGCTCTGTAGGGGTCGATTGCATCGACCCACGGGCGGGACAAAGTCCGCCCCTACAATTTTCATGTGCGTTTATCCTTGGCCATCCAGCGTATGATAGCAGCGCCCCAGGTCAGTCCGGCGCCAAAACCAACCAATGCACAAACTGCCGGCAATTTCATTTCGTTTTGTTTAAGGGCTTGCCATAAAGCCAGTGGAATTGAAGCAGCTGAAGTATTGCCCACTTCGTCAACATTGCTGATAATTTTCTTTTTGTCCATACCCAGTCTATCAGCAGCAGCATTAATAATACGAATATTAGCCTGATGCGGAATAAGATAATCGATATCCTCAATAGCTATTCCTGCTTGAGCAGCAGTGGTAATCACTGCTTCTGGCAGTGCTTTGACAGCAAATTCGTAAATGGGGCGGCCATTCATGTGTACAACTCCGGATTGTTTTTCAGGCAAATCCTTTCCTGGATGCGGGTAATTGGTGCCAATATTGGGTATTTTGAGAAGATGAGCACCAGTGCCATCGGAGCGCAAATACATGCCCAAGATTTCATTGTTAGCAGCCTCGGTAGCCTGCAAAATAAAAGCGCCGGCTCCGTCCCCAAATAAAATGCAAGTATTGCGATCTTGCCAATTTAAAAAGCGGGAGTGAATATCAACTCCCACAACCAGAGCAGTCTTGAATGTGCCGGAGCCAATGAATTGCTGGGCCACCGCTAATGCATAAATAATGCCGGTGCAGGCAGCTTCCAGATCAAAGGCAACCGCATTGGTAGCGCCAAGATCTGCCTGCACAAGACAGGCAGTAGAAGGATAGAGAAAATCGGGCGTGGAGGTGGCGACAATAATTAGATCAATAACGTGTGGATCAATGCCGGCAAAACCAATGGCGTCTGCAGCTGCTTCAATAGCCAATCCTGAGGCCGTTTCATCTGTAACTATTCTTCTTTGTTTTATACCGGTGCGGCTGGTAATCCATTCGTCGGATGTGTCTACTAGTTTCTCCAGATCGGCGTTTGTAATCACAGCGGCAGGAACCGCGGCCCCTACGCCAAGCAGTCTGGCTCCCACTGGCAATTTCACGACACGCCGCTCCCTGCTGTAGCCAGGCTGAAAGTCTTTTCAATTTTCTCGACTATTTTTGCATCAGCCATATCGGCAGCCACGCGAATAGCGTTTTTTATGGCTGTGTGTGTTGAACCACCATGAGCAATAACGCATACGCCTTTAACGCCGACAAGGAGCGCTCCACCATATTGGGCGTAATTGGTACGTTTTTCCACACGATCAAAAGACCCTCTGGCGATGGTGGCGCCAATCTTTCCCGGCCAAGAAGCGAGAAGTTCTTGCTTGAGCATAAGCTTGATCATTTTGGCAATACCTTCAGCTGTTTTAAGGGCAACATTGCCGACAAAACCATCCGTGACCACCACATCTACTTTGCCCATGGGGAAATCACGCCCTTCCACAAAACCAATAAAATTTAAATCGGATCGGCTTTGCATGAGCTTGTAAGCTTCTCGAACAAGATCAGTGCCCTTGGTTTCTTCAGAGCCCAAATTTAAAATGCCAACCCGAGGGCGCTTTATATGGTAAAGGGCTGTGTAGACCAGAGACCCCATCTGCCCAAATTGCAGCAATTGATGAGGATCACATTCAGCATTAGCGCCAACATCTATAAGCAGTGCCGGACTGTCTGTTGAAGTGGGCATTGAACAGGCTATAGCTGATCGAGAAACATTCGCAATACGACCCAACTCTATTTGAGCAGCTACTGCAGCGGCTCCAGTTGAGCCGGCGGCCACCATGCCATCAGCAGCATGGCTTGAAACCTGGCGAGTGGTGACAATTATGGAAGAATCTTTCTTTTTGACTATGGCCCGACTTGGCTTTTCATCCATGGATACGACTTGCGATGCTGGGATGATAGCGATTGCTAATCCATCAATCTTGTGACGCTGCAATTCTTTCTGGATGATTTCCGGCGGGCCGACAAGCTGTATCGAGATGCCGAGATCACGCGCGGCTAGGACCGCTCCATAAACAATTTCTCTAGGTGCAAAATCTCCTCCCATGGCATCGACGGCTATGCGAGTCATGTTTTTAGACACTCCGTTGACTTCGGACACCTAGCTTCCTCCGAATTTATCCCTGAACGCTCAAGACGATATAAGCGTAGTGCAGCCGCTTGCGGCGTTGTACTATTTGTTTAGAACCGCGGCACAAGCGATAGAACCACGGCGCAAGCGCCTGCACTACTACGTTACACATTTACCATATTGTCCCGCAAACGGGCAGGACGGCCACGATAAAAGCCGCAACTAATGCAAACTTGATGTGATCTGACCGGCGAGCCACAATTCGCGCATTTAACAAAAGAAACTGGCGATGCTTTCCAGTGTGCTCTTCTTTGCTGCTGTTTCTGGTGGGATGTCTTTTTCTTAGGGACAGCCATGATATCCATCTCTCCTTGATAGTGAATCGGGCGGAATTTGTTTATAAACGCTCTGTCGGCTATGCCGCCTTCGCTGTCCGCCCCTACAAGTTATTATCTCTTACTTTCTTATTCTAAGTATCATTTGGCAAGATTGTCTTTAGGTTATGCCAAACTCTGCAACGGCTTGAATTTTATTAATTATTGCAATTCTTGACAAACTGGCTTGGTTTCAGTTATTAAGATCTGTGTATGGAAATTAAAATCCTTGAAGCTGCCTGGATACTGCCGATAACTGCCCCGCCTATAAAAAATGCCGGTGTTTTGATAGCCGGTGCGCACATAGAAGCGATAGCTAAAAGCGAGAAGCTGCCTGCAATTCTGGCTGGCAAGAATTGTGTCAGGCATAACTATGGGCAGGCAATTATTGTGCCTGGTTTTATCAATTTGCACACCCATCTTGAATACACAATCTTACAATCTTTGTCTGTGGAAGGGGGACTTCTCGCTTGGCTGCCCAGGCTTATGGATGTAACTGCCGGTTGGTCGCAGCGTGATCGCCTTGATTCGATTCAGCAAGGCATCAAGGAAGTTATTGCCGCTGGTACGACATTTATTGTAGATAATTCATATGACGGTGCTTCCGTAAGGGCAATTGCTCAGGCTGGGCTAAGAGGATTGGTCGGACTGGAATTATTTGGTGTGGATCAATCCTTAAGCGATAGACAGTGGCAACGCTGGCAAGAGCGCCTTGAAAAGGAGCTCGAAGATCAAGTTGTGAAGCAAGCCCGCAAAGAAAGACGTCTTGATATCACCGTAGCGCCACATGCACCATATACAGTGTGCCCGGCTTTGTGGCAACAAGCGCAGCAATGGGCTAAGGTCAACGATCAAATTGTATTGACACATCTAGCCGAGTCGGCTGCCGAAAAAAAATGGTTTGACGCTGCCGAGTGTGAATTAACCCAGTTTTTAATTGAGGCCTTTGGCAGAATAGATCCTGATTTTGGCAATTCATACAAAGAAAAACTTATTTGGAAAGAAGGCAGCAAGTCGCCTGTTGAGCATTTGCATAAACATGGCTTGTTGGAAAATAATTTGCTGGCTGCTCATGCTGTGCATGTCAATGATCAAGACATAGACTTGCTTAAAGCTAATACAGTGGCTATTGCTCATTGTCCGCGCAGCAATGCTCGGCTAGACTGTGGGCGGGTGCCACTTGGCAAATTGCTGAAAAGTGGATTAAGAGTGGGATTAGGAACTGATAGCAAGGCTTCCAATGATGATCTCGATTTGCTGGCTGAAGCACGCTTTGCTATTAATTGGCATAAAGAGCAAGAGCCTGCCTTGGAAATGGAGCCCAGGCAAATTATTGAGCGCCTGACCATAAAAGCAGCCGCCTGCTTAAATCGTGAGCATGACCTGGGCTCGCTTGCTCCGGGGAAATTGGCAGACATAGCTGTCTTTGCTCTGTCGGAAGATAAGAATTGGTCTGAATCAAATGACGATCCTTATGATTTGCTATTGCAAGGCCGCGTTAAACTGCAAGCGTTATTTGTTAATGGGGCTGAAATAGAGGTTTTCAATTGAAACAGTCTGGGTATAAATAAGAATGGCGTGGCAGGATTCGTGGAGCAAATCTTATGTATGGAGAAAAGGATCATCTTTGTACGGGGAGCAATTGTATCTTCTGCCGCATCTTTACGGTTGAGGAGGCGCAGTTAAGCAGCCAGACTCTTATGGCCCAGCAAAGCCTAACAAGCATAGAAGCTATGCCCCAGGCAGAGGGAGAAGTGCCCAAAGCATTGGAGGCCGACCAAGTCGATCGGCTGGAAGTGATTGAAAAGCTGGCTTTTTATGATCAGCAGACTGGAATTTATAATGCTCATACCTTTATGAGAGAATTGCAAGAAGAAGTGGTGAGAGCCCAACGCTATAAAAGACCGCTCAGCATATGCATGGTCATTGTCGATCAGTTTAATGAAATAAAAAGCAAATACGGGCCTTTGGGTGCTGAAATAGTCCTCAAGCATATGGCTGACTTGTTAAAAGAATCGCTGCGCGGGGTTGACATGGCTGCCCACTTTCAGGACGAGAAATTTGCCATTATTTTACCGGAGACCAATAACGCTGGTGCCCTTATAGTTGCCCAAAGACTGGCAAAGCTCATTGCTAACCGTCCGCTAAAACTTAACTGGCAAACTATAAATCTTAATGCCTCCATTGGAGTAGCGACATTTCTTAAGCATGCCCAGAGCTGTGATGAAATGATCAGAGTGGCACTTGCTGCTGTGACAAATAAAGCAAATTAACGTAGAATGTTTCATCATCTAAAGATGTTTCATAGATTAGAATTTTGATTTTCAAGCAAAAACTTACTAATAAAATCTTATTCAGTGATTGGAAGGCCATTTTTGTTGTGCTGGCATTTATTTGGTCAATATCGACTCTTTTTCAAATAGAAAAGCAAGAAAATCTGGCTGAATGGCGAAAGCTGTCTGAATTACCTGTGAACGCTTTGAAACGGGAATTGTGGCAAAGGGCTGAAAAGCAGCCTAATTGGTCAAAAATGGATCGTTATGAAAGAGAGGAAACATACAAGCAAATGCTTGAGCGAGTGCAATCTGCCAGCAGCATTCAAGCTTTGTGGCACAATCGCAGATGGGCTGTGTTTACTGACTTGAAGCTAGGACTGGATTTAAGAGGCGGATGCCAGCTATTACTGCAGGCTGTGCCAGCACCGCCTTTAGTGCCAGAGATCACTCATGATGTAATGCAAAGCGTGCAAACAGTTATAGATAACCGGATTAACAGTCTGGGAGTTTCTGAAACGCTGGTGCAGCAATCAGGCAAAGACCGTTTGATTGTTGAGCTGCCCGGCATTAAAGATCCTCAGCAAGCCAAAGACAGAATTGGCACAACCGCACTGCTCGAGTTTAAAGAACTTGCCTATGACCCTGTGAACAAGCGCTACTGGAAAAACGTTGGCTTAACAGGATCCGAGTTTAAACATGCCCAGGCTGTGCCTTCAGTGGCTGGGGGTGTTTGGCGGGTAAATTTTGAATTCAAGCCGGAAGGGGCAAAGAAATTTGGTGAACTAACCACACGTCTGGTTGGCAGACAAATTGGTATTTTTCTCGATGGGCAGCCGACCGATCGCGGGCCGGATGGCACACCATTGCTTCCGGAAAGATACCGGGGAGTAACTGTAAAAGAACCAATTTTGGCCGGCAGTGGTGAAATTACCGGCAATTTTGATAAAGAGCAAGCGGTCGATCTGGCTTTAAAACTTAATGCCGGCGCCCTGCCAGTGCCGGTGAAAATTATTGAAGAGCGCTCTGTTGGCGCAACCCTGGGGCAAGATTCAATTAAGAAAAGCCTTATTGCCGGTGTGGTAGGCATTAGCATGGTTATGCTTTTTATGATTCTGGTTTATGGATTGCCCGGCCTTGTGGCTGATTGTGCGCTTATTCTATATACGTTAACAACTCTGGCGCTATTTAAAACTTTTACAGTTACCTTGACCTTGGCTGGTATTGCCGGCTTTATTTTGTCGGTGGGCATGGCGGTTGACGCTAATATTTTGATCTTTGAACGCACTAAGGAAGAGTTAAAAACCGGTAAGTCACTTTATAGTGCAATCGAAAATGGCTTTGGCCGGGCGTTCTCTTCTATATTTGATAGCAATATAAACAGCCTCATTGCTTGCGGCGTGCTGATATTATTCGGCACAGCGATAGTGAAAGGGTTTGCTGTTACTCTAGCCATTGGTGTAATTGTTTCTATGTTTACGGCTATTACTGCCACTCGCACTTTATTGCATTTGGTGCCCAAATATGACGGTCTTTTTGGCCAGAAAACAAAAAACATTATCGCAAGCGCTAGGGGCAAGGAGGCACAAAAAAACCCATGAATGGTCTTTCTGTGAAAATTGATCTTGTTAAATGGCGCTGGCTATGGTTTGGCATTTCACTGGCTATTCTCATTCCCGGGATGATTGGTATTATCATTTGTTGCCTTAAATATCATGCGCCATTGCGCCCGGGCATTGATTTTACTGGTGGCTCTATCTTGCAATATCAATTTGAGAAAACAGTTGATTTAGAGCCGGTGCGGCAAGTTTTAAACGACTGCGGTTTTGCTGGTTCCCAAGTGCAAGCAGCAGAAATTGATCACAAGCAAGTTGTAATTATGCGCACCAAGGCCATAGAAAATGAAAACAGTAAGCAAAAACTTGATAGTCAATTGATGGCTAAACTCGGACCATTTAAAATGCTTTCCGTTGACAAGGTAAGCGCCACTATAGGTCCAGAATTGCTGATGAGCGGCATAGTTTCATTGTTGATTACTTTTGCGATGATGATTATCTATATTTCTTATCGCTTTAAGCTCGATTATGCCATTTGCGCCATTATTGCTTTATTCCATGATGCTCTGGCCCTTTGCGGCATTTTTGCTCTTCTGGGTTTGATTAATGGCACTGAGGTAGACAGCCTTTTTATTAGCGCTATACTGACCGTGATTGGTTTTTCCGTTCATGACACGATTGTAGTTTTTGATCGCATACGGGAAAACACAAAATATGTGGGCAGCAAAAAGATTGATCTTCCTTCAGGCAAAGAATATCGATTAAGCTTTGCCGATGTGGCTAATCAAAGCGTTAATCAAACCCTGGCCAGATCTATTTATACCTCATTAACTGTGGTGATCACTTTATTGTCTCTTTTCTGTCTAGGCGGTGTTACCACCAGAGATTTTGTTCTGGCCATGTTAATTGGCATAATTTCCGGAACTTACTCATCTATATTTAATGCTAGTTGCTTACTCGTCTACTGGCGCGAATTAAAAACCGGACGCAAAGCAAAATTTGCATAACCATAGAATCATTCTATTAAACGCTTGCCTGGTGTACCATCGCCTCAATTACTGTTTGCCTGGCGAAGATTTTAAAGAACTGTTTGGATTTTTCAAAAAGCGGAGAAAGTTGCAGGCCAGCGCTAAGAGGATGACGTCGTAAAGAAAGAATGGCCAACGGCTCCAGGGACCTGTATTTGACATCACAAAAAATAAAAAGCCTATAAACGGAAAAAAAGAAATCAGCACAGCCCAAATTTTCCCCCACTGTCCAGTATCAGTTTCTTTCCACAGTATGTTAATCGGCAACATCGCGGCAGGCAGAGCTATCAACAGTAAGTCGTGGCAATGCGTATGCGGGCTGACGATCAAGGCTGTCAATACAGTTATTGCGACCATGCAATTGAGAATCGGTGGTATTGAATTCCGATTGGCATGGAATAGCGCCATGATGCCGATAATACCCATAATAAGGACGACCATATTAATTTCAATAGCCAGCACATGCGGCAAAAGCATTTCTAGCAATGGGCGGACGGATGTCATACAAGTAATGGTGTTGTCGACGGTTTCGGTATGAGTTAATAACTGTGGGTACTGGCTTACCGTTTGCCACCCGAGCACCAATGCGGTGGATAAAAACAGTGCCATTTCCGTCAGCAAGGCATATGCTAGAAGACGCCAGCGGCGCAAGCCCAGAACCGCACCTATATAAACAATTGAGTATTGCGGTTTAATCGTTGTCAGCGCTAATGCAATGCCACCCATTTTGTCTCGATTCGCGAGCAAGCCCCAAAAAAATAACGCATTTAATCCTATCAAAAGCCAGCCAACTTGGCCAATATAAAGGTTGAGCACACTTACTAGCGAGCATAGGGTTATTAGGCAGAGCAGCGCAATATATTGCAGTTGCCATCGCATATGATGATATAAGAAAAGATGAATGGAGACGACTCCGAATGCAACAGTAAAAATGCACCACAAATAATATGCTGGTATCAGAGGTAGTGCTGCAAAGGGTGTCATTAACAAAAACACAAAGGGCGGGTATTGTAATAAAAAAGGATGCGCTAATGCATGTGGCGCGACCAGCTCCTTACTGATTTTCATGCGCACATCATAATTATAAGCATGCTCGGCCTGCCCACTAAGCACGATTTTGCCGGCGCAGTAGAATGGCACAAAATCCGCCACTCTAAGATCTCCGTTTGACATGTTATACACTAGAAAGTTACCCTGCTGGGCTCGTTCTATAAATATTAGCTTGATTAGATATCCGCTAATTACGATTAAAGCGGTGAACACCGCCGTCCATATAAGTCTTGAATGCTTGGAAATGTAGATTGGTGAAATGGACCCCGAATTTCGGGCCACCTCTTGAGAGCGTATTTGGATAGATTTCTGCTCCGGTAAACTAAATGCAAAGGAGCAGAAAAATGACAAAAATATCAAAAAAGCACACGCCCGAATTCAAGGCAAAAGTTGCACTGACGGCCATTCGAGGTGAAAAAACAATTGCTGAGATTTCGGCTCAGTATGGCATTCACGCAAGCGCCATCCACAAGTGGAAGCGACAGTTATTGGATGCAGCGATAGAAATTTTTGCCAATGGCAAAGGCAAAGACAAGCCGGATGCATTGTCAGAAGCTATGATTGCCGATCTGTATGAAAAAATTGGGCAATTAACGGTGGAACGGGATTTTTTATCAAAGAGGTCCGGTCTATGAGCCGGACCGAGCGTCATGCCATGATTGAAAAAGATAATGAATCAGTCTCAGTGCTTAGGCAGTGCGAGCTCTTGGGGCTATGCCGTTCGTCGGTGTACTACGAAAAGAAGGAGCCTGATGAATACGACTTAGAGCTGATGCGACTTATTGATGAGCAGTACACCAAGACGCCATTTTACGGCTCAAGGAAAATGACTGAGGAGCTCAAGGATAAAGGGCACGAAGTGAATCGCAAAAAGATTCAGCGTTTAATGCAATTGATGGGCATTGAAGCCATTTATCCCAAGCCCAATACAAGCAAGCCGGCACCAGAAAACAGGATCTATCCATACCTGCTTAAAGGAATGGTAATCAACAAGCCTCAGCAAGTTTTTGCAGCGGACATCACATATATCCGCATGCAACGGGGCTTTCTTTATCTGGTGGCAATTATTGACTGGTACAGCAGGTATGTATTGTCCTGGCAACTATCCAACACTATGGATGCTGATTTCTGCACAGAAGCCCTGGGTGAGGCGTTGAGTAAAGGTCAGCCGGAAATATTTAATACTGACCAGGGCAGCCAATTCACAAGCAATGAATTTACCGGCTTGTTGCTTGCCAATCAAATACAAATCAGCATGGATGGCAGAGGAAGGTGCATGGACAATATCTTTATTGAGCGGCTCTGGCGCAGTTTAAAGTACGAAGAAGTTTATCTTAAGTCGTATGAAACTGTTCAGGAAGCCAAGGAAGGTATTGGTCAATGGATCAATTTCTACAACAACGAAAGACTTCACCAATCGCTTGGATATCGAACACCATCAGCAATCTACAACGACCAAAAGGGGAAAAAGAATGAAAAACTAAAAATACAAAAAGAACCAGAAGCTACAAAACAAGATATTCTCCTTGTAGTAAACTTACAACACCTAGGAGATCTATTGACTAACTTAATTACAAATACAAAACCATGCAGAAGTCTCTCCACTAACAGCTAATTTCCGGCCCGAACAATGGGGTCCACCTCACACTGCCCTTTATATTATCTTCTATATGGGCAATTTTTGTGGCGCCAATAATGGCGCTGGATATTTCGGACAGCCTCAGGCACCAGGCCAAGGCTAGCTGGGCTATAGAAATTTCTAATTGTTTAGCTATAGATTTCAATTGCTCTACTATATATAAGTTTTCTTCAGTAAGAGTATTGCGCATAAAACCCGAATATCTAGCGTCAGCAGCGCGGCTGTCTTTAGGAATCGATTTACCGGCGCTATATTTACCAGTGAGAAGCCCTTGGGCCAAAGGCATAAAGACCACCTGACCGATGCCTAGTTTTTTGCCGGTGGGAATGACATGATTTTCAATATCACGAGCCAATATAGCCAATATATTGTATCTGGGCTGATTAGACGTAGGCGGCATAGCATTAATTTGAGCAGCGACATGTACTGCTTCTTCAAGCTGTGCACTTGTCCACTCACTTGTACCCCAGTATAAAATTTTGCCCTGTCTTACCAAATCGTCCATGCTGCGCACAATTTCATACATGGTCACTTGCGCATCATGTCTGTGGCATTGATAGAGATCTATATAATCTGTTTTCAGACGCTTCAAGCTCGCATGACATTATTCAAAGATGTGTTTGCGTGACAATCCTTGATCATTAGGTCCATCTCCCATAGGGAAAAAAACTTTAGTGGCCAAAACGTAAGTATCGCGCGGAAATTTATGCAGCCCTTTGCCTACAGCTCCTTCGCCGCTGCCAAGCCCAATTTCGCTGACCAGCACTCCCCATTTTCCTAATTTCCTGTATTCCATACCTGTATTCCATATATAAGTGCTCCGTTCGCTCAATCCTTTCGCTCTCTGCGCTTGTCCACGCTCGAATTCTTATATTATCGTTCCATTATATTCACTAAACGGCAATTTGCTGGTGAAAAAT
>Ga0206999_10255_pt1 | contig 12389 bp, 8 predicted proteins | sample Alteio_BWMinCont_92_FD_153482 | JGI IMG/M metagenome (GOLD analysis project Ga0206999, IMG submission 153482) | Enriched cells from forest soil in Barre Woods Harvard Forest LTER site, Petersham, Massachusetts, United States -... | ecosystem: Environmental > Terrestrial > Soil > Temperate forest >...
GCTGGTTGAACGACGAAACCAGCAACAGGCCGTCCATGATGGCCACTCCAAAAATCGACGTGAACCCGACTGCGGCCGCGATGCTGAAGTTGGTGCCCGTAATCAGCAATGCCCAGATGCCGCCCAGTGACAGGGACACGACGTTAAGAAGCACGACAATCGCGTCCAGCCACGAATGGAAGGCCAGATACAACAGGACGAAAACCAGCATCAGCGACATCGGGACGATGATCATCAAGCGAGCTTCCCCCTCCTCCATGTTCTTGAACTCGCCGCTCCATTCGTCGCGGTAACCAGTTGGAATGAGCGGGCGCAATGCCTTTTGCGCGTCGCCAACCGCCCCAGCCAGATCCCGCTCTCGAACGCTGAATTTGATGGCGACCAGACGCTGACCCTCCTCACGGGAGATCATCGATGCGCCGCTGCGCACGAACTGCCCGTCGGGACTCAGCGGTCCATCAGGATCCGGACCCTGCGGGGTCACCAGATCACGCAGGCGTTCGACAGGGGCAGAGAGAGTTTCCAGCGGGGCTCCACTGCGCGAACTGCCGGTGAGCGACGGGAGGGAACTTGTCGAGCCGGTAGTCGAAAGTTGAGAGCCAGTTCCGGCCCCCTGGGCGGTGACGACGTTGTCGGTGACAACGACGGGGATATCCAGGATATTCGCCTGATCGCGCCGCAGCCGTTCCGGCCAGCGGATGGTGATGTCGAAAGACTTCTCCCCTTCGATCATGCGCGAGACGGTCTTGCCGCCAATTGCTGTCTGGATCACCGCATGCACGTCCGCGACGCTCACGTTCCACAGGGAGCACTTCTGGCGGTCAATGGGAAGCTCAACGTTGGCCTGACCCTTGATGCGATAGTATCCGACGTCCTTGATCCCCGGGACGTCCTTCATCGCGGCGACAGCCTGCTTGCCGAGTTCTTCCAGTCTGTCCAGGTCGGGGCCGATGATCTTCACCGAATTTTCCCCCTGAACTCCGGACAGCACCTCCAGCACGTTGTCGCGGATGACTTGTGAGAAATTCCAGTTGACCCCCGGCAGCGCCGTCGTCAACTGGTCGCTCAACTCATGGATTAACTCAGGTTTGGTGCGGGGACGCATTTTGCCGAACCACGTGTGCCAGCCCTCAGCCGGAACAGTCTTGGGCCACTTTTCCTGGGGCTTCAGCGGGATGAAGAATTCGGAACTGTAGAATCCGGTCGGATCGGTTCCCGATTCGGGTCGGCCGATCTGGTTGGTCACCAGCTCGACCTCGGGAAACTGCCGCATGATCCGCCGGGCGATGCGAGATTTTTCCGAGTTTTGTGCCAGCGAAACACTGACCGGATAAATCGCGCGAGCCCAGATATGGCCCTCCTCAAGCGAAGGCATGAACTCGCGCCCCAGGAAGGGGAGCGCGGCAATCGTGCCGACAATCATCAGTCCAAAAGCACTGACGGCCAGCCAGCGGTGATCGAGGCAGCGCTGCAGGTTGTGAAGGTACCCGCGCTTCAGAAACCGCACCAGGAAGTTGTCGTCGGAGGGTTGAAGGTGTTTGAACAACAGGACGCATAGCACCGGCGCGATGGTCAAAGACAACAGCAGGGCTCCGCCAATCGCGAACGCATACGTTTCCGCCATCGGACGGAACAACTGTCCCTCGGGGCCGCGCATGGTGAACAACGGCAGCATCGCGCACACCATGATGATCGTGGAAAAGAACAATGCCCGCTGAATTTCCGCGGAGGCGCGCACGACGCGTTGCGACAAGGTCAGGTCGGCGTACTTGCCTGTACTCAGCACACGATAGATGTTTTCAACCATGATGACTGTCGAATCGATGATGATCCCGAAATCCACGGCGCCAATGGACAGAAGATTGGCGGACTGTCCCCGGAAGAAGAGCACCGAAAAGGCAAACAGCAGCGCGAGCGGAAGGTTGATTGCGATGATGAGTGCGCTGCGGCAGTTGCTGAGGAACATCAGCAGGATTGCCGTCACGAACGCGATCCCCAGCAGCAGGTTTTCCTCGACTGTTTCCGTCGTGGTGTGAATCAGGTCGGTGCGATCGTAGAACACTTCAATCTTGACACCCGGAGGCAGGCCGCCGACGGTCGTGTTCAACTCTTCGATCTTCGCCTTGATGCGTTCCAATGCGGGCAGGGATTCGGCCCCTTTTCGCAGCAGGACCAGCCCCTGCACGATTTCTTCATCGTCGATCCATTCGCGATCTCCGTTCTTGTCATGCACAATGTCGCCATCGGAATCGCGTTGCGGATGACTGAGCGACACCTTGCCGAGCCGCGTCAGGTTGCTGACCACGACCCCTTCGTTGGATCTGGATTCTCCAGTCTGGAGTGCCCCGTCTTCGACAATGTCATCCACCCGGATTGGCAGGTTGTTTGTTGTCTTGAGCGTGACCTGCCGAATTTGGCGCAGGCGAAGATCCTCTTCGGTTCGGATATACCGTGCCGCCATTTGCGGGCTTCTCATTCCCAATGTTCTTTGCACCGGATCGCGTCCGCGGCCGATCAGCCCCAGCCCCCGCACCACGGCGGCCGCATCGCCCTGAGTCAGATAGTCGCCACTGACATTGTCATTGCTGTCGGCAACCGCCTTTTCGATTTGCCCGAGTGTGATTCCGTAGCGTTTCATGCGGTTGGGGTCGGGCTGGATCTCGTACCGTTTGATTGTCCCCCCCATGCTGACGACATCGACAATCCCGGGGATGCGGCGGAATGTGCGTTCGAGCGTCCAGGTCTGGATGGAACGCAGATCGTTCAACGAATAGACCGGCTTGCCGTCCGCATCCTTCGGGCAAGTCAGCGAATAGCGTAGAATCTCACCGATTGGAGAACGCGGCGAGATCTGTGGCTGCACATCCGCCGGAAGGTCGGCGGTGGTCATTCGATTGATCACCTCCTGTCGTGCCGACAGGTAGGGGAACCCGTATTCGAACTGGGTGTTGACATAAGTCAGCCCGAACAGCGACTTGCTGCGCATGCTTTTCAGGCCAGGCATGCCGGACAAAGCCACTTCCAGCGGCACGGTCACCAGGCGTTCCATCTCCTCGGCCGAGCGGCCTCGATTCTGGGCGATGATTTCCACGATCGCCGGGGCAGGATCAGGATACGCTTCGACATTGACGCTGCGAAACGAATGCACTCCCACAGCAGCCAGGGCGATGGTTGCCAGAATCACGATCAGCGGGTTGTTCACCGACCACTTAATCAGCAGGGCGACCATGTCTGTACCTGTCACTGATTTCGATTTCGCCGATTTCGGCGAAATCGGCCCACGGTTTGATCAACACATCCTGACACCGCGCTTCACTCTTGTTGTGCCAGGTAGTCTTCGAGTTCCAGGACACCACCCGCCACAACTCGATCATCAACATGAATCTCGCGCAGGCCGAGTTCTTTCTGCTCGGATGTCAATTCGCTGCGCACTTGGACAAGATCGAAATGACGCTGGGCAACGACCACCCGGCGGCGTTCGAAACGCGGCTGCGAACGGTCGGGCTGCACATAGACGACGGCGTCGTTCCCGACGTCGATCAAGGCGTTCGATGGAATCTCGACCACGTCCTGTTCGGCGGGAATTCCGATGTCGCCCGTGATAAACTGCCCGGCACGCAACGAACCCTTGGGGTTCTTCACGGACCCAATCAGCAGTGCCATGTGCTCATTGGGATCGATAATTGGCCCGATGCGGGCCACCAATCCCGGCAATTCGCCAATCTCGGGATTTGCCGGCACTTTGATTGCCACAGGCAGCGGGACAGTCATGTTTTCGATCGCCGGCAAATCTTCCTCGTAAGCGTGAAGATAGATGGCCAGAACACTCAAGTCAGCGACCTTGAAGAGGTCGGCATTGGCATCCACGATTTCACCAACCGTCAAGTTCTTGTCGACGATCACACCAGAAATCGGCGATGAAACCACCACGCGCGCCCAGTCGCTGGCATAATGCTGGTCTGTTTGCTGGCTGCGGTGGATTTTTTCCGACGCTGCCTTCACGACTTCGATGTCTTGTTCGGTCACCAGGAAGGATCGCAGAGTCGCCTCGGCAGTGAAGACCGCGATCTCGCCCAGTTCGACCTTCGCTCGCTGCTCCCGGAATTCGCGGTCCGAAATGGAACCGGATTTCGTCAGTTCCGAAAAATTGGTGAGCGTTTGCCGGTCGAGGCGCAGTTTTGCCAGGGCGTCTGCAAGCTGGCTTTTCTTCTCTCCCAAATCCTTGCTCCAGAGGACTGCCATTGGAGCCCCGCTCACAACCGTATCAAAGTTTTGGAGCGTGCTTGCACGCGCAACGGATTCGTCCGTTGGCTGCGAACGCAGTCCGCGGACCGTCGCCAATTCGACAACCTGCCCAGGAAACCGGGCATGAACGTGAACCAGACGATTGGGATCAATGGCCAGTTGACCGCGCAGATGGAGCACGCGGGAATAGCGGGGCACGACAGCCAATACGGTCCTGAGATTCATGATCTCCACGGATTTGGCAGACAGCTCCACAATTTCCGACACGGATCGCTCGGACTTCTTGTCTTTGGACTTCGCATCGGCGGAAACGTCAGGGCTGATCAGCGGCCAGTAATGCTTGTGCAACCCGATGGCGAGCACCGTGATCGCGGTGGCCACAGCCAGCCCGCCGATGCCAATGGTCCATCGTCGCTTCTGAGGTGGATGTGCCACTGCACTTCTCCCTTCTTGCCAAATTTGAACGTGGATCAGACATCACGTCGAACGCACCCATCATCATTCTGGCGACCCTGCCGCACGTTATCGGAAGATGGGACTGAGAGAAAGAAGTTGCGCCGTTTGGGACCGCCGGATCGCTAAAACCGTCGCTCGATTCGCGGGCGATGACTTCAGACCCAGAAAATGATACGCGGCACCAAATGTTCCGCAAGTTCCTGCGATGAACAATGTTGGAACATCCAGAAAACGGGGCTAGCTCTCTTTTTCATCATGTTGTTTATTTTGTTTTCATAATCCGACCGGACGACACAAGTCTCACGTCTCCGACAGAAGTGGTGAGCCGAGCGGCGTGAGCCCTCGGACTCTTCGACGCACAATCAACAGTCTGAGGGCTCACGCCGCTCGGCTCACCAGGAAATACCAAGGCTGACTCACGTGTTTCCCTACCGGAAAAACTGATGAAATTGGCACAATCGTTCCGATACGAATAATCGTTCCAATCGGGATAACCGGTAACGACCTCCTGGTAAGTACGGACCGCTTTGACGAGGCCCAGTGTTTGTGCGTCAGGACGTCATGTTGCCATTCCCCGCAGAACCGTTGCGTGCCGGCACCGGGGATCATGCTTCCCGACGTGGTTCGCGTGAACGGATCCGTGGCGCATGCTGCCGGGTTCTGATTGGCCTGCTGATGGTCGGTTGTCGAACCTCCGGCAGCGCGCCTGGTCTGGCCACATTGATGGAGAATCCATCTGCCGGCCGAACGACTCTCATTTCGTCTGCCAAACCCGACGATGGTCCGACGACAATCTCGTCGAGTAAGAATCGGCAGGCGGCTGTCTCAGGACGAATTGAAACTCCCGACTGGACGGATGACGATCTCGCCAGCAGGATTGAATCCATTGCAGGCATCGATTCGAAACCAGCGAATGCGACGGCGGAAACGACCCAGGTTGAATCTTTAGTCGATCGAGCACTGTTTCACGTCGCTCAAGAGCAGGTCCGGGCCGACGATCCGGCAAACATCGTGAGGAATTCGGCACTTCCCGATCCGTTCCAAGATTCGCCGAGACCGTTGCGGCTCGAAATGCCCTCCGAAATCCCCGGTGCGTCGGCACCGCAGATTCTGCTGCCCGAAACGAACGACGAACATCCCGAGGCGCGACAAGCCGCCATTGCGCTGTTGTTTCCGCCCCCGCCCGCCCCAAGAACACTGCCCGCATCTGTCGAGCGCCCCATGACGTTGGAGGAACTCGAAGATTTGGCGATGCAAAACAGTCCCTTGATTGTGCAGGCATACGCCGGCATCACCATGAGCCAGGGAACCACCATCCAGGCGGGAGTGTATCCCAACCCGGTCGTTGGATACGAGGCGGATACCGTCGGATCGTTCTTTACCCGGAACTATCAAGGGACGTACCTTTCGCAACTCGTGAAAACCGGTGGGAAGTTGGGCCTGAGTCGCGCAATCTCCAACATGGATCAGATGAACAGTCAACTGGCGTACCGTCGCACGCAGTTGGAAGTCCGGCGGCAGGTTCGGGCAGGATACTACAACGTCCTGGTGGCGAATGAGGCCAATCGAATCAATGAGGCCCTGCTGCGATTTACCAATCAAGTTTACTCGATCATGGTGGAGCGCCTGAAACGCGGAGCCCAGGCCCCCTATGAGCCGGCACAATTGCGCACGTTGGTGGCGCAAGCCAACATGGCACTGGTTCAGTCTCAAAACCGCTACAGGTCTGCCTGGAAACAACTGGCCGTGGCGACCGGCATTCCCCAAATGCGACCGGCACCGCTCGTGGGGCGGGCCGACATGAACGTTCCAAACCTGGATTTCGAAGCGCTGCTGAGTCGCGTGCTGAATGTTCATCCCGACATTGAAGCCTCTCGGAATTTCGAAGAGCAGTCAAAGCTGAACCTGCGATTGCAGCACAAGGTGCCGATTCCCGACGTGACGGTTGCCGGCGCCTTTCAAAACGATTTTACAACGCCCGGATTTCAACGCACTTCGTACAACGTGCAGGTGTCGGTCCCCGTCCCGATTTTTGACAGGAACGTCGGCGGCATTCGTTCGGCCGAAGGAAAAGTGCAGTTGAGCGCCCAGCAACTTGCGGTGACTCAGAATCAATTGACAAACCAACTGGCCGACGCATTTGAACGCTACCAGACGGGGCGTTTTCAGGCCGAGTACTATCGCACGCAGATGTTGCCCGATCTGGCCCGCGCGTATCACGGCGTTTACGAGCGTCATATTCAGCAGCCCGATTTGGTGGCGTTTGGCGACATCATTGTCGCACAGCAAAGCCTGGCCAACGGTATTTCGCTCTATATCGGCTCTCTCTTGCAGCAATGGGTGGCCGCAACCGACATTTCAAACCTGACCCAGTTGGAGGACTTTCAGGAACTTTACTCACTGCCCACCGCAAGCTCCGCTCCGGGCAGCATCGAAGTTCCGCAGGCGCCTTCCATGGAAGGAGGCAACCCATGAAAACGTGGTTCTTCTCCTGCCTGTTGTCCAGTCTGTGTTTCGCAGGAAGTCTGGCATTGGCGCAGACTGCACCCGCACCCAGTCCGCTTTCCGCGGAAAATAGTCCATCAACGACAGAATTGCCTCGGCCACTGACCGCAGCACCACCACCCGAACCGGAATTGCCGTCGTGGGGTGACTACCTGGCACCCTCTGTGCCGTCGATTGCTCCGCGTTTCACGGAATACACGGTGATCGGGCCTCCTGTTGGGATTATTCAGCAACCTCAGGGACAAGATTATCGGATCGCGATTTCGGACCCGGGCACACTGCTGGACAACGACCGCCAAATCGGCCAGGTCGTCAACATTTTCCGACCGGACGGCATGGCCCCGATCGGTGTGTTTGGCGACCATAATCTGCCGGCCGGAACGATGCACGTCTCGTATCGGTACCTGCAGAATTCGTACGATCAGAACTACACGGGGTCGCAGCGAATCAGCGTCGGAAGCGTCGCCGCACATTATCCCTATGCACCTGCAAACGGGATGTCGAATTCCCAGGTGGCACTGATCGAATACGGTGTGACGACAGACCTGACACTGCTTGCGTATTTGCCGTTCCAGCACAACGAGATCAACTACCAGACCTCCTCCACGGAGTACAAGGCGACGTTTACCAATCCTGGAGACATTCGCCTGATGGGGTTGTATGTTCTCAACCGCGGCGACCGGTCACAGTCCCATTTGAATCTGGGGTTGAGCGTGCCGGTCGGGATGTTGGAGTCTCAAACCGTCATGCCGTCGCCGACGGCTCCCAATCTTCCCTACCAGCTTCGAACCAGTTCCGGCACTTACGACATGATTCTTGGTTACACCTATCGTGGGCAAACGGACAATTGGACATGGGGGGCGCAGGGGACTGGCATCGTCCGGACGGGAAAGAACACGCTCGGCTACGAGTTGGGGAACGAAGTGGATTTCACATCCTGGTTGTCGAGACGCTTGACAGATCGATGGAGTACTTCCGCCCGCATTGACGCTCATTTGATGAACCAAATCAGCGGGGCAGACACCCGCCTCGATCCAACTCTCTCCCCGGTGAATCAAACGAATTCACAGGGAGGCCGTTCCATCAATGCCCTGCTCGGCATGAATTTCTATCTGAGCCGGCCGGAAAGTCGAGTATTCGAGCAGCGACTGTTCCTGGAGGCAGGCGTTCCGATGTATCAAACCGTCAACGGACCGCAGTTGGGGATCTCGTGGATCCTGAATGCGGGTTGGGGAACGTCCTTCTGATCCTTAAACAAGCGACCCCACCGAGCTTGCCTCGGTGGAAATAGGGCTTTTGCACTACACGAGGATTCAGTTGAAATTCATCCTCAAGGTAGTGCGAAGGCCCGCGAGCCACCGAGGCAAGCTCGGTGGGGTCGCTGATTCAAGGTCTGATTACTGGCTGTCGCCGTGCATGATGACAGTGAAGGCTTCACTGAGGGCTGATTCGGTGCCATCGCCCAGCCGCAACTGCCCGCGGACCTTGGTCAAACTCGGTTTGTTTGTTCCGCGAAACCAGATCGTCACATTCGCCGCCGCCAGCGGGGGGATGGTGATTTTCAGCGTCAGGGGGATGGCAGATTCCGCCTTGACCCCATCCAGATTGATCGGCACATGCCCCTTGTGGTCCATCCCAGGCATGACTTTCGTCCCGACTTCGTCGTAATCCCGAACTTCAACGGATTCCGGCACGAATTCTCCGTGTGTCACATCCACGGGATTCGACGAGCAGTTGAATAACGTCAGGCGAAACGTGGCCTGTTCGTTGCGATCGCGATCGGACAACGGATTGCTGCGATCCGCGTTGGACTTCTCGTTGACCGGTTGTGGGATCACGGCCAGATTGCTGATCATCAGATCACCGGCCAGTTCGGGCCTGGCGATGAACGTGGCGAGCGCCCGCCGGTTCAACTGCGTCATCGTCATGTGCTGTTGGGTGAGATATTGGCGAACGGCATGATGCAGCACCGGTGAGATTGCTTCGCGAAATCCGACGAAGTCGTAAAACTCTGCCGACGGCACTTTGGCCGAGTCCTCTTGGTCCCCATCGTCCAATGAAATGGCCACCAGAGGAACTTGACGGCTGGAACCCAAGGCTGCCCCTTTGCCGGAGATTGAAGCGTTCGAATCGGATTTTCCATGAACCGGCGAATCATCCACGAGCGGCATCGTCGCGCTGGATTTTGCCTTGGGACGCGGGGCCTCGGGGAGAACGGGTTCAGGAGGAGGGGGGCAGCAATCCCTTCACGCGCTCGGCAAACAACCACTTCCCGTCCACTCCGCGCCGAATCATCGTATCGAACTGAATCTGCCCGTTTTCAACCTTCGTCTTGAGTTCCGCCGCTGAAAACGGCCCCAACTCCTGACCCATGGTTTGAAAGTACCACTCTTGCATGGCCTCTGGCTTGCGGGGGAATCTTGAATGCGGCCGCAGTCTCCGAAGGGAGATATCACGAGTGTATTTGAAGTAGCAGATGGAGAGTGTAGCCGAACTCGTGAGAGTTCGGAAATAGTGTACATGTTCTGAGTTCAGAGGTTTTCGTGAGCCGGGCAGCGGTTGAACAAGATCATGCGACAAATACCCAGGATCGTTCAGCACCCGCCGTCCGATGCCGGAAACAGCCCAACCGCTCTCCCGGAACCGACACAACAAATGAGTCCCGATGAATCCAGAACTGCCTGTAATCACGACTCGCGAACTCATCCCGATTTCCGATCACGCGGTTTGTGGTGAGTCCTGTCTGCAGCAATCTGAGTTCTCGTCGATCCGAGTTTGCGGCACCGTGAGGCACCTGAGTTTTAGAATCGATACCAATTCGCTACCGTGTTTGGGGACTCTACACGAAGCGTTCATTGAGGAGCATTCATAATGGCGAATAATGCATTCGTTCGATCCTTCGTCATTGTCGCCGTTCTGGTTGCGACGGGCTTCGCGGTTCTAGCGATACAGCGACTTTCCGGGACGGCACAAATACCGACCGCTTCAATTGGGGATCATTTGCCTGATTCAGGCACGACCGCAAGCAAACCCATGTTCAACGAAACACGCTTGCTGGCCCCAGTCGTCACGATCGACCGTACCGAACTCGCTGATTTCGCCCTCTTGTCGAAGGTTCGTGAATTTCAATCTCTCAGTCGAGTTACTGATGAACCGCATGAAATGCATCCTCAAATTGCAGGGGCGTGCGGCATATCCCTTGTTGCAGATGTACATGGTCAACGTTTCTGCGATGTGTTTGTGACGAACGACGCTCTGCAAACGATCCGCTCGGGTAAAGGCTCGTATGCTCCTGGTGCGCTAATCGTGAAAGCAAAGTACCCACTTTCAGACCGGAAGAATGTCGAGCTGTTTACAGTCATGCGTAAGCGTAATCCCGGATATTCGCCGGAACATGGAGACTGGGAGTATTCCGTCGTCGATGCAAATGCCAGACAGGTCCTCGCTCGCGGCAAAATTACTTCCTGCATCGAATGCCATGATTCGTACACATCAACGGACTTCGTTACACGCAAGTACATGAAGCAATCTGACGCGCCAACTTCCGAAGAAGTCGAATGAGCATCTGCGTCGCACGAGAGAACGTCTTTGCGAAATGTTATCGTTGCGACTCGGCCCCCAGGCTCAGCAAATGTGCATACAGGTCTGCAAAGTCCTGTGACGACAGATCCTTCAACAAACCGTTTGGCATCAATGAGACCGGTGACTTTCGCTTCTCGTCAACGTGCGATGTTTCGATCCGAAATGTCTGTCCGGTGGCATTGCGCAGGATGAAGCCGTCGACGGATTCGTAAATCACCAGCCCGGAATAGGTCTTGCCGTCTTTCGTTTGCACGATTGTGGTCTGGTAGCGAGCCGGGACGTCACGACTGGGAAGTACGATCGCGGTAAACACGTCTTCCTTGGAGAACCGTTTGGCCGAGCCCGACAAATCGGGACCCAGGGCACCGCTGGCCGAGTGACATTGGACGCAGCCGCGCCGCTGGTAAAGTTCACTCCCGCGCGCGGCATTTCCCTTCGTCCAGTCGACGTCTTTCAGCAACGCCATCAACTTGGCCTGTTCACCAGTGGCATCGCCCAGTTGTGACGCGGCCTGATCGGGCCATTTCTGCTGGCACCATCCGGTCCAGGCGCCAATCGCCTCGGGTTGTGGACGATACCCCTCTTTTCCGCCAACGAAGGGGAACTTCTGGCCATTATTCCGTTCCAGCAATTGCACGACCGTTTCACGCAATGCGTACTCTCGCTCGTCTGAACCCAGGCGTCGCAGCGACTTCAGCAGCGCCAGTTGCTCGTCCACCTCGCCGCTCGGACCCAGCTTCTCCAATGCGGTCAGACACGCCGCCAGAACTTCTGTCTGGGACCATTCCAATCCGGCGACGAAGCGGTTCCGATCCGCCGGTTCCGGGTTGCGGCTGAGAACCACCAAGACCGCCCCACGGACGGAAAAGCGATCGAATTGCGATCGCAACAGGATTCGATGCACCGGCTCGGTGGACTCACTCAGCGCAAACACCACTTCGTTGGTCCAGGCATAGTCCTTGTCGGCAGCGATCTCCCTGGCAAACGCCGCCCGGGCTGTCGGCAACAATTCGGGGGCCATCTGATTCAGAAAGACGGTGTGTCCTGGCCGACCGAATGCCGGGTGGCCGACCAGCGAGGAAGCCAGGTACTCGTCGGCCAGTGCCAATGTCACCCAGATGTCCTTGATCCGATCGCTCCAACTCGCATCCTGATGCAGCCCCCGCTTGCTGGTTTTCGCTTCGAGCTGAACCAGCGACTTGACAATGGCATCGCGCTGCTTGACGGAATGCGTCATTGGCAGACGGGCCAGCGCCGCCATTCGATGAATGTCGTCGATGGGATCGGTCTCGTCGGTCAACTGGTCCGCAATTTCATCAACCAGCCGGCCGTTGAACGAGGTCAGCATGGCCAGCAGGCGCAATAGTTCGCGATCGAGTGGAATGTCCTCCGTGGGATACAGGGCCGACAACTCGACACGAAGAGTGTCGAGATCGCGTTCGAAAGGCTCCAGGTCAATGCGACTGGCATAGCCATCGAACGTGGGCAGGTGCCCCGTGCCGGGACCAAAGTCCCCGAGCGCGATCTGCAGCAGGCGGACGGCGTCCCGTTTCAAATCAACGTCGTAAGTCTTGCTTTTCAGCACCGTGACCGCCAGCGAT
>Ga0206999_10258_pt1 | contig 12328 bp, 9 predicted proteins | sample Alteio_BWMinCont_92_FD_153482 | JGI IMG/M metagenome (GOLD analysis project Ga0206999, IMG submission 153482) | Enriched cells from forest soil in Barre Woods Harvard Forest LTER site, Petersham, Massachusetts, United States -... | ecosystem: Environmental > Terrestrial > Soil > Temperate forest >...
ACGCGATTGATGCGATCCAAACCATCCTGGAACTTCCCGTCTGCCTCATCGAGCAGGCATTCGGCACCGAACAGCCAGGCGAGATTCAGGGGGGCGGGAGCAGCGACATGTGCTTCCTCATGAAACGCATCGGCAAGATAGCGGCGCGCTTCTCTCCGGTCGCCCATCGCCAACTCAAGAATGGCCAGACTGCCTGCGATACGGGCAGCTCCGGCGTGGTCGCCGGCAGAGTCGTACAGGTCCTTTGCCCGCAGGCGCGACACCTTCGATTCCTTCAATTGACCGATATCCGCCTCTAACGAGCCTAGGTTATCCAGCGCGTTTGCGTACTGTACCTTTTGATCGGGCAGGGCACGGAGAATCCCGATCGACGACTCATAGTTGCGTCGCGCCTCGTCAAGATTCCCCAGGTTCTGAAGAGCAAGACCGCGGATGTTCCAGGCCACGCCGACAACTACGTTATCCAGCTTCTGAGTATTTGAATCAAGCAAAGGTTGGATTATCCCGAGAGCCGCGCGAAACTTTCCCTGTTCGTTCTGAGCTGCAGCACGGGTGAGAACTTCAAGGTTCGATTGCTGGGCGAACAGACAAGGGACGACTCCAGCGGCGACAACGAGTAGAGTGGCAAATGATCGTGGTTTCATGCACCCACCATTGAACGCAGAATGTTGGATTTCTAAGACGTGTCGATGACCAGGCTGTGCGCAGAGAGCCCCATGTCTGATTCAGTGGGACACTGACAGACGGAATCCCTGATCGGTTCTCTTCTGACTTCAGCTGATATTTGGATCTGTCTTTTTTAATCGTGACCAAGATGAGAATCGATGGCCGCCCGCGAAAGACCTCCAACTGTTCGATTCGCAATGGATCGAACAATCCTGTTCATGGGGTAGCAACCTGAATACCATTCTTCGTTCGTCACTAATCTATTGACGATTCAGAATTGAATGCCTGAGGAACGAGTGGTTCCTTCGCGAACCTGCGTGCAATTCCGCGCGTCGGCGTCCACAAATGAACATCACTGGCGCGAAGATGAGATAAGGGGAGATGGAGATGCCGGCGATGTTCAAATGACATGCCTGACCCCGAAACTTCCGACTTTTGGCAAATGAAGGGATACGAAGAAGGCTCCCGTTAGGGGAGACCTTCTCGGTGAATTACCGAATTCCGTTCTTATCGCGAGCGAAGGGAGCGAATGGATTCGGGGAGATGCTCTTCGAGGTATTTCCGTCGCTCGGACGCAAAGTCGCTGAGGTAGCTTGGTGCAGGCGTGGCGGTGAGAACCAGCGCCAGCGCGATGATGGAAAAGATGAGCCCGGCGACGCCTGCCGATATCAGCATGTGATACATGTCGTAGATATCGAGCCCGAGAAGGTTCAGGGCCACGTGTTCCAGGGGCTTGATGTGCTGCAGAACCGCAAGGGCAAAGAGGAAAAACAGCACCGCCAGCGAGGTCAGCACGGCGAGCGTTACATCGAGACTGCGATGGAACTTCAGACGCGCCCGGCAATGGACGCACTCGGCGAAGTGTTGTTCATAGTCCCGGCGCATCTCCGGCGAAATCCCGGAGATGTCATATCGCCAGCTCGCCAGGATGGAGCCCACGACGTGATCATTGCATCGGGTTCGTGCCATTCGGTGTCACTCGTTTCCTAGATTTTGCCATTTCCCGCGGGAGCAAAGTGCGTTGCGGCCGCGGAACGAGAAACTACTCGGTACTTCGATGCTGTGCCCTGCCCGGTTGATTCGCGCACTCCAAAAAGAATGATTGCAGGCCTTTTCCGGAGCCGGCGCCAAGTCTTGTGTATTCTGGCGAAAACCAGCTGTTTAGATTGTAACGCATTTCTCTAGAAAGAGATAGGGGAAAGAGGCTGATGCTGGCCAGCCAGCAGAAGCCGGTTGGCAAGCAGACTTGCCCGGCCCGCCAGCGCGCGCTCTGCCGTAACTCGAGCCAGGTCGGGGAGATTATTGCTCTCAGAAAGATGGGCCAGAATGACGTAAGTGGCCTGACCGTCATAGCCGGATTCGAGGAAATCGGCCGCGGCTTCGTTGGAAAGATGCCCGACCCGCGAGAGAACCCGCTGCTTCACCGACCAGGGATACGGTCCGTCGCGCAACATTTCGAGGTCGTGGTTGGATTCCAGAAGCAGCAGGTCGACGTTCCTCATTTGCGCTTTCACATTGGGCGTGACGTAACCGAGATCGGTAGCCAGGGCCATGCGCACTCCCTCGGCCTGGAAGACAAATCCCACGGGATCGGCGGCGTCATGGGGAATGGTGAATGGGCTGACGGAAATGTCGCCGATCTGGAATGGGCGGCCGGCCTGAAAATACTGGACCGACGGCAGCCACGCGGGATCGGGCTTTGCGGACTTCTCGTCGGCGGCCCTCGGCGCGTCCTCTGTACCGTCAGAGCGGGACTGTCGGGCACCCGGCGTCATATCCGCGCCGGCATCGTCGCATTCGCAGGGGTCCGGCTCAAGAGCGGTCTCGGCCTGGCGCGCAACCGCCTGCTGCCGGCACTGCTCGATCCACTGGGCGTAGGTCATGTGGAGGCGCGGGGTGATCCAGCGCATCCATGCGCGGTGGGTGGCCTCGGTGAAATAAACTGGGATGCCCAGCTTTCGCGCCGTCACCGCCAGTCCGCCGACGTGGTCCATATGCTCGTGGGTGATGATGATGGCATCGAGGGTTTCGGGAGCTTCTCCAGCCAGCTTCATCCGGCGGAACAATTCGCGGCAGCTCAAACCGGCGTCGACCAGCAAGCGGGTATGGCCGCCGGAGACAACGGCGCTGTTGCCCCTGGATCCTGACGCCAGTACCGTGAACCGGACCATGATGTGAGCATACAGCCGGAGGCTGTGGAGAGGCGGTATCCAGGGGTTACTGCAAAGGAAACCTTTCCGGCCGGGACGGATGGGATCCTGGTAAAGGTAGCGCGAATTCGGTTTGGGGCGCGATCCGGGGTCAGCCGCAAAAACAAACACACGCCGAACCGGGGGCACCCGGATTATGCTGGCTCAAAGGCGGCGCTACCCGGCCGGCCTGAATTTCCTGCCCTGGAGATGCTTCGATGCGGGCTGACGCGCGTGCTGGATTCGTGGCTGCGGTGCTCATAATTTGGGCTGCCCAAATATGCGGCGCCGCTCCAGCGGATAAGACGGAATCGGCCCGCGCCTGGGAGCGAACCGCCGCTCAGTACCTGGACAGCCGCGAGGTGTGGTGGCAGGGATGGGATCATGCCAATCGCGATCACGGCACGAAGTGCGTCTCCTGCCATACCCAGGCGACCTATGCGCTGGCGCGGCCGTTGATTCACCGGGATCTGGGTGAAACGACGCTGTCGGCAGGCGAGAAGGCGATGCTGGCCGACGTAGAAAAACGCGTGCGCAACTGGGACACCATGCTGCCGTTTTACAGCGATGAGAAATACGGTGAGGGCAAGGAGGTCGAGTCGCGGAATGCGGAGTCGGTACTGAACGCCGTGATCCTGGCAAGCTATGACCAGGGCAAGCCGCAATTGAGCGATCAGGCCCGGATGGCTTTCGATCATGCCTGGGCGCTGCAATCGAAAACCGGCCCCGATTCAGGCGCGTGGGTGTGGCAGAACTTCAATTACGCGCCTTGGGAATCCAAGGAATCGCAATATCATTGGGCAGCGCTGATGGCCATGGCGGTCGGACGGGCGCCGGGCGGCTATGCCGGGGACCCGAAAGTGGCGGCGAGCCTCGCGCTGTTGCGCAGCTATTTGCGCAGCCACTACGAAACGCAACCCTTGTTGAACAAGGTGGTCGCGCTGTGGGCTTCGGCGGCCGATTCCAACCTCCTTTCCCGGCCTCAGCAGCAGGATCTGGGCGCCGTGCTAGCCACGCGCCAACATTCGGATGGCGGCTGGAGCCTCACCGACTTGGGCACGTGGGAGCGCCGCGACAAGACACCGCTAGAAACCCGTTCCGACGGCTACACGACTGCGCTGATCGTCCTGGCGCTTGAGGAAAGCGGCGCCGATGAAAAACCGGACACAAGAGGCACGATATCCGACGTGGTCAAGCGTGGAGGCGAGTGGCTGATCGCCAATCAAGATAAGGAAACCGGCTCCTGGCCCGCTTGGTCGGTCAACAAGAACCGCGATCCGCAGTCCGATGCCGGACTATTTATGACCGACGCGGCTACGGCATACGCAGTGCTGGCCCTTCAAAACTTCAAACGTTGAGCGGGATCACCCTTCGCCCGGCAGGTGCGCGGGCAATTCAATCGAGACCAGAGTTCCCCGCCCCGGATTGCTCACCACCTTGAACCGTGCCTGCTTTCCATACAGCACTTCCAGGCGCTCGCGCACATTCTGCATCCCGATCCCGTTTCCCTGCCGGGGGAGCGCAGATTCGGGCCGGGCCATGATGCCCACGCCGTCATCGGCAACTTCGATGGAGACGCGATCTCCTTCCAGGCGGCTGCGGAGGGTGACGGTGCCCCCGTGGATACGAGGCTCCAGGCCATGCTTGATGCTGTTCTCAATCAGGGGCTGGAGGAGGATACTGGGCACCAGGACATCCAGGGTCTTCGGATCGATGTCCTTTTCGACATGGAGTTTGTCGGGTCCGAAACGCACCACCTCTATGTCCAGGTAGTCATCGGTGAAGCTGAGTTCGTTTCTCAGGGGAACGTATGTGTCGTGATCCTTGAGCAGCGCACGGAGGATATTGGCCAGCTTCACGGTCATCTCACGAGCCAGTTCGGGCTTGCTGCGCACCAGGGAGGCAATCGAATTCAGCGTATTGAACAGGAAGTGAGGATTGATCTGGCGCTGCAGGGCGTCCAGGCGCGCTTCCAGCAGCAGATGCTTCTGCTCTTCCAGCTTGATTTCCAGGCGCAGCGCATTCCAGACCTTGAGGGAAATGCCCACGACTACCGGAGCGCTGAGCCAGACCAGCACCCGAAGTCCCCAGGAGTCGGTCACCAGGGCAAACAGCTTGCCCGGATACATTCTGACCAGCGATTCGCGGCAAGCCTCAAAGAGCGCGATGAGCAGGAGCATGAGGAACTGGCGATCGAACCGCGGCTTGCGAAGGTTTCGCCGGATCCAGCGATAGAGGCTGAGGTCGATGAAGGGAGTAAAGTCCCAGATCTCTTCTTTTTGGACAAATCCTCCCAGGACGCCGGAGGCCAGGCCGAGAATCGCATTGAACGGCAGAGCGAGGTACTCATGGTGGTAAACCGCCGGCGCGGAAAGCACGATGCCGCTGAGCACGGCAGGTCCCGGACCGACCAGCAAGCCAAGCAGGATGACGGTTTCAAAGGAGATATCGGCAGCCTGGAAGTTGGGAACGATCAAGCGGAGCCAAACGCCGAGAGTGAGCGGGACCAGAAAGAACGCCAGCAGGCCGACGGTCTGGTAGCGGCTGCGACGTTCGGCAAACAACAGGCTCTGGAAGGTACGCGACCGCGCCAGGGCGCTGGCCACCGCCGCGGCAACCCCCAGCTTGACCAGCAACGTGATGAGAATCAGCCTGTTGTCTACGACCACGACCTCCATGGTACAGGGAACAAGGAAAACGAGGGGCAAGGAGAGAAGAAGGCTGCCGGGAGCCCGGGGTTGTGTGATCCGTGACGCTGCCCGCAACGCTGGAGCCGGGTTGAATGGAGCTGGGGAATTCCGGTCCTTGGTCCCTGGGTCCCTGCTTTTCGTAGAATGGATTTATGGCATTCGAAAGTGTCAGGAAAATTGCGGAGGCGGATTTCCCTACGCGCTGGGGAGCTTTCCGCATATTGGGCTTTGAAGGGGTGCTACCGGCGCCTCGGCCCTGCTGCGAACATGGCGAGGCGCAGGGCCGGCGTGTCGAGGGGCTTGTGGCCCTGGTGATGGGAGATATCCACGCCGCTTCTCCACTGGTGCGCATTCATTCACAATGCCTTACCGGCGACGTCTTCGGCTCGCTGCGCTGCGACTGCCGGCTGCAACTGGAACTGGCCCTGCGCACCATTGCGGCGGCCGGAGTGGGAATCTTGTTATATGAGCAGCAGGAGGGCCGCGGAATCGGCCTGATGGCCAAACTGAGGGCCTATGAGTTGCAGGACAAGGGCCTGGACACCGTTGAGGCCAACGTGGAGCTGGGATTTGCACCTGACTGCCGCGCCTACGAACTGCCCGCCGAAGCCCTCAAGATCCTGGGTGTGACGGCGGTGCGCCTGATGACCAACAATCCTGACAAAGTGGCCGCTCTGGAGTCCGCCGGGATCCAGGTGACCGAACGCGTGTCGGCGGAAGTGGAAGCGCAGGACAGTTTCGAGCGCTACCTTCGCACCAAGCAAGAGAAAATGGGCCACATCCTGGAGGCGCACGAGTCAGAAGAACAGCGGATCAGCGACTAGTGTTCCCATGAATCAGGAAGCGGTCCACAGAATCGTGAAGGAACTATCGTTCTTGCTGAATCGCTGGTAGACCCAGCGATGTCTTTGGCGCCCTTTATCAATTCCGGGCTTATTCCAGCATGCACGCTTTGTCGACTTCGATCCCTCGGCGAAACTCTGAATCAAGATGGCTCTTTGATCGCGAGCAAGTAAAACAATTTGAATGGCTTCGGTCCATTTCAATATGAAGTAAACTTCATTTGCATTGAGGAATAACTGCCTCTATCTTATCTTCAGGACTAAGTGGGTGATCGCCGTTTGTCCCTCCCCCACACAAGACCACCTGGCGGAATCCATAGCAGCAGAGTGGTGCGCGATCAGGTCCCGGGCCCGGATTGACGTTGAAATCAGCCAGTGACACAGGGTTGCGCCTTACTTTCGGATGGGCCCAAGCGCCAGGATGAATAGGTCGAGCTTCGACCGCCATCGACCTGGCATAACAATCATTCCAACGTTCGCTCCCCTAACTACCGTGGGAATTCTGTTCTGACTCGCAATCGGAACTAAGGAATGGTGTGCCCACTCGGGCGGGATTGTCACCGTCCAGTTATCCGGATGGAGTATGCGCTTTCAGGGGCCGATAGTAACTCCCCAGATCGGCCCTTTTTTTTCGGCACATTCACCATTTCGCAAGCGATCTCCTTCCGCGTACGAGGATTCGCCCCCTGTGACATAAGTCATTGGCCGCTCCGGTTTTGTTTCGTAATCTGCGAAACAGAAGGATACGGAACCATGGGCGTTCCCCTGGTGGTCGAAATCTCGGCTCCTAAAGCAAGAAAGAAACTGGTGCGCAGGACGCGGCCGGATCGTTCGCAACTCGTTCGTCACATCGTGCAGTGGGCGTTCGTCGCGCTCAATCTCTGGCTGGGCGTGCAGTTCCTGCTCTGGGCGCGCTACTTCGAGCTGGGCGGCAACGGCGCGTATATAAACCGGCCATCGGGAGTGGAAGGATGGCTCCCCATTGCCGGCCTGATGAATTTCAAGTATTTCCTCTCGACCGGGCAAGTGCCTGCAGTTCATCCTGCGGCCATGTTCCTGTTCATTGCTTTCCTGGCGATGAGCGTGCTGCTCAAAAAAGCGTTTTGCAGTTGGCTTTGCCCGGTGGGAACGCTCTCGGAAAACCTGTACACGCTCGGACGCAGGATCTTCGGCCGCAACTTGCGCCTTCCGCGCTGGGCCGACATCCCGCTGAGGGGGCTGAAGTACCTCCTGCTCGGCTTCTTTCTCGTCGTCATCGGGGGGATGTCGAGCGATGTGCTGCTCAGCTTCATGAATACGCCCTACGGACTGATCGCCGACGTGAAGATGCTGAACTTCTTCCGCGACATGGGTCTGACCGCAGCCATCGTTGTTAGCCTGCTGGTGCTGCTGTCGATGCTGGTGGAGCACTTCTGGTGCCGGTATCTTTGCCCCTACGGGGCGCTGCTGGGGTTGGCTTCGCTGGTGAGCCCGGCCAAGATCCGGCGCGATGCGGAAGCCTGTATTGACTGCGCCAAGTGCGCAAAGGTTTGCCCGGCTCATTTGCGGGTGGATGAACTGGGACAGATTCGCTCCGCCGAGTGCAGCGCATGCATGGCATGCGTGGCTGCCTGTCCCGCTGAGAATGCGCTGCAATTCGCGTTGCCGCCGCGGCGTGCGGCGGCTCCCGCGCAGCGCTGGTACCGCAGGGCTCTCGGGCCCGTGGCCGTGACGGCTGCACTGGCGTATATCTTCCTGGGGCTAGTGCTGTGGGCGCACGCAACGGGCCATTGGGAGACCGATGTGCCCCGAGACCTCTATATGCGCCTGGTGCCGCGGGCGAATTCGGCGACCCACCCCGGGACTTAGGGCGGAGTGCGGTCTCCGAACATAAAACGCTTACCCCTAAGCTCGTGGTTCCCAGGTCCCAAAACCCGGGGCCTGGTGCTCCCAGGCGATTTGAGGTTGAATAGGAATTTCAGTTTGTATACTGGCGTCACCCGGCGACAGGAGCCACGTGGTCAAACAAGAACTGATTTCCCCACAAGCGGTCCATTTTCCCAGCGACCGGATCCGGTCGCTCTTTCCTGCGCTGCACGAGGAGCCGCGGCTCATTTTCTTCGACAATGGCGCCGGCGCGCAGGTTCCCCAGGTCGTGATCGACGCGATCCACGGCCACCTTTTGCATCACAACGTGCAGCGCGGCGGACGCTACGGCCGGAGCGTCGAAGTGGACGCGGGCATCGCGCGGGCCCGCGAGAATGTCGCTGTCCTGATCAACGCGCGCGAGCCGGACGAGATCGCCTTCGGGATGAATGCCACGACGTTCCTGCGCCTGCTGAGCCTCGCGATCGGCCGCACCCTCGAGACGCGCAACGAAATCGTGGTCACCGACCTGGACCATGAAGCCAATATCGCCACCTGGCTGCAGTTGGAGCGCGAAGGAGCCAGGATTGCGTGGTGGAGGATGCGTGAAGATCACAACCTTCACGTAGAGGACTTGGAGCCGCTCCTGACTGCGAAGACTCGCCTGGTGGCGTGCACCGTCGCTTCGCATGCACTTGGTTCCATTGTCGATGTGGCCGCCGTTGCCAGGCTGGCGCACGCCGCCGGTGCGGAGGTGGCTCTGGATTGCGTCCACTACGCTCCTCACGCGCCCATCGATGTGCAGGCATTCGACTGCGATTACCTGGTCTGCTCCGGGTATAAGATCTTCGGACCTCACATGGGATTTCTGTGGGGCCGATTCGAGCTTCTGAAGGCGCTCCCCACTTTCCGCGAGGACTTTATCCCAGACGTTCCCCCAGGCAAGATTGAAGCCGGCACCTTTATCTTCGAGAACGTTGCGGGAATGGCGGCGGCCATCGGGTACCTGGAATCTGTCGGCGCGAACGGTGGCCGCGAAGACGAAGACCCAACGCTCGCATCGCGGCGAGGCGCGCTGGTTCGCGGAATGAGTTCCATCCGAGAATACGAAACCGCGCTTTCGTTCGAGATGCTCGAAGCGCTGCGGTCTGCGGGAGCCATCGTCTACGGCGTGGATGACCCAGCGCGCCTTGCCGAACGTGTTCCCACATTTTGTTTCCGCCTTCCCCACGTGGCGCCCGCAGTGGTTACCGAGTCGATGGCAAAGCGAGGCATCGGAATTCGCGACGGCCACATGTACGCCCCGCGATTGATGAAGCGTCTGGGAATAAGCCTTGAGACGGGGGTCAACCGCGCTTCGCTCGTCCACTACAACACCATCGAGGAGATTCACGAATTCGGGAAGGTACTGCGTGAGATGGTTCACGGCCAATAAGCCGGCGGCGAGTGCCCGAGCGCCGATGGTGTCCCAAATCGCTGATTCCCCCGAAAGTTCTCCCGAGTTGAAGCGCGCGCTCACCGAGCGTCAGCTCAGCATGATCACCATTGGGGGCGCGATCGGAGTCGGGCTTTTTCTCGGTAGCTCGGTGACCATTCGGCTGGCCGGTCCAGGCGTCATCCTCGCTTATCTTTTCTGCGCTTTCGTCGCTTTGGTTGTCGCCTATTCCATCGCGGAGATGGCGGTCACCCATCCCGTCGCCGGCTCGTTCGGCGTGTATGCGCAGGCATACCTGAATGAGTGGTCGGGATTCGCCGTTCGCGTTACGTATGCCGTTTGTCAAATTCTGGCCATAGGCGCGGAAGTTACGGCGGTTGCGATCTACTTTTCCACCTGGTTTCCGGCGGCCCCGCAATGGGTTTGGGTGGTGGGAGTATCGGTAGGCCTGATCGCCGTGAATGCCCTGCGGGTGGGCAATTTCGGAGAATTCGAATACTGGTTCGCGATCATCAAGGTGGTAACCATCGTGGCCTTCATTCTGGTCGGCCTCGGGCTGATCTCCGGCATCGGCCCTGCGCGAGCCGTCGGATTCTCCAATCTCATATCGCACGGAGGGCTGCTTCCCCACGGCCTGAAAGGCGTGTGGCTTGCCATGAGCCTCACGCTTACCAGCTATATGGGCGTGGAAATCATTGGCATCACCGCGGGCGAGGCGTTGGAGCCCGAGAGGACCATTCCTCGCGCCATAAGGAATGTCACTCTTCGGCTTATCCTCTTTTATGTACTCTCGATGACAATGATGCTCTCGATGAGCCCGTGGGACCGGATGGGCAGCGGGATTACCGGCAGCCCGTTTGTACTCGCGTTCGCTAAGGCCGGCGTTCCCTATGCCGCGAAGATCATGAACCTGGTGGTTATCACCGCGGCTATTTCCAGTGCAAACACCAATCTCTACCTCACCAGCCGCATCCTGTTTTCGCTGTCGCGAGACGGCTTTGTCGCGAGGGGAGTGGCAAGCCTGGGCAGGAACGGTGTACCGTATGTCGCCCTGATGGTGTCGAGCACCGGAATGGCTGCGGCTATTCTGCTGGCCATCTTCGCTCCGGGCCGTGCGTTCCTGTTGCTTTACGGCATCGCGGTGGCAGGAATGTTTTTCGTCTGGATGATTATCCTCGCCGCCCACCTGTCGTTTCGCAGATCCATCGGGAAAGTACGGGTGGCGCAGCTTCCGATACGCTTGAAGCTCACGCCTTATTCGCAGATCGCAGCGCTGATGGCACTGGCAGGCATCGTCGCCGGCACCTTTTACGTGCAGGACCTGAAGTACTCGGTGCCGAGTTTCCTTGCGTTCCTGGCGGCGATTACGGTCTTTTACAAAACGCTAAGGCGACGGAAGCGTTAAGAACCTTTTGGAGTTGGCGAAGCGCCACCCCAGGCAAGGCGCAAAAGCAAAGACGCGCCGAACCTGGGGCAGCCATGTTTCTACAAGGCTAAGCTGCAGCTTGAATTCGCGGATTGATTCCAGTTTTTGAGAAATCGGCCGGGGGAACAAGGGACCGGGACCGAAGAATCTCATTCAGGATGCAGGGCACATCGATGTCGACGAAATCGCTCCGAACAACATTCCAGCGCGAGCCGCTTCGTAGTTCAGGAAAACAGAAGCTTGGGGTTTACGCCCCGGCCTTTTGATTTACGCGGTCATGACTGCGGGAAGCGGCAGTAGGCTCGACAGGGGCTTTGCGGCGGAGAATGGCAGCGGAGGCAAGTGTCATGATAAGGCCGACGGGCAGGGGCTCCATGAAGGTGTAGGCCATGTTGACGAAGGGGTTCTGGTAGAGCTGCTGAGATCGCCGTATGGCAGCGACCTGGGCGGCAGTGGTGGCGGGGTCAAGCCCGGAGGACTGAACTTTGTGAATCTGCGCGGCGAAGTAGCTGTCCATGAAGTGGGGCATGAAGTTGAAGTAGAGGATCTCCCACGTGGCGACGTAGCAAACCGTGGTGATGAGGGTGATCAGAATGCCGCAGGCAAACGCACGGCCGAAAGAAATCTGGCCGGAGAGGGTGTTGTCGCGGTAGCTGCGGATCCCGAAGTAGATGAGCAGGAACGACGCGACCATGATGGTGTAGCCAAGAGCCAGGCTGTGGCCGGAACCGATCCTGCTGGCGATGAGAAGCGATCCGCCCATGAGGACGGAGATGATGAGGCCGGAGATAAGGCCGAAGGTGAGTACGGTTTTCTTCATGGCTGGGCTCCTTGTATGACCGAGGATGGAGTCACGATGCGATGGAACGGGCCGGATGTCGTCATCCTTTTGGGTGATTTCCGAGAAATGAAGCAAGAATCATGCTTTCTGATGACTCGTTCCCACCCCAGCGACGAAGATCTCCACCCCGCGAGCCAAAACCCTTTCGTCGGAACCCAGGTCCCGTCGCCGGAGACCTGGGGTCACGGCAGGAGGCCCAGTTCTTTGCCGCGCAGGACAGCCTGTGTACGGCGGGCGGCTCCGAGTTTGTCGAAGGCGCGGGCACAGTGTGTCTTGACGGTGTTTTCGGAAACGAAAAGTTTGCTGGCGATCTCGCGATTGCTGAAGCCGCGGGCAACCAAGGCCAGGATTTCGAGCTCGCGCGGCGTGATGCCGAGGGTCTGCTGTTGGGCCG
>Ga0206999_10260_pt1 | contig 12282 bp, 16 predicted proteins | sample Alteio_BWMinCont_92_FD_153482 | JGI IMG/M metagenome (GOLD analysis project Ga0206999, IMG submission 153482) | Enriched cells from forest soil in Barre Woods Harvard Forest LTER site, Petersham, Massachusetts, United States -... | ecosystem: Environmental > Terrestrial > Soil > Temperate forest >...
CGACGAGAAAGATCAGGATGGCTAGATAGGCGATGACCAATGGAATCCGCAGCGAAGGGATGCGGCAGTCCACGTAAAGCGCAGCCACCGCCCAAAGATTCAGCAGAAGCAAAAAGAACCACATGATGATCATTCCCAGGATTCGACAAAGCTTCAGGAGGAAGTGGGAGCTTCCAGAAGATGGTGCGTGAACCTCGTATGTCTTGTTGGTGGTCACTTGGCCATTCCTCCTTTATTCCCCGGTATGCAGGGAATGCCATCGCAAAATAGTCTAGAACTCGGGATGCTTTACGAACGACTGCAGAAGTAGTAGTCCAAGGGGGTAGAAAATGTCAGGAGTTTCATTGGGAAGGTTGTAGAAGTAGTTACAGCAAAAAGGGGCCGACCGTTTTTAGGGTGATTGCCGCAGACGCCGGGGAGGTCTCGATCTCTGCAAGAGGTCAGCGATCTTGCCCGATCTCGAGGTAGGATTGGTCCCGCTGCATGCGGTTGTGTTGACTGAAATCATCAAGGTGCCCCGCTCTGAATGAGTGCGCGTTGGCCCCTGTTGTTCAAACTGAAGTCATAGTCGATTTATCCTCAACTCTGTTCCATAATACCTATTTTACAAATAGGTATTATGGGTATAAGTTGTTGTGCATGGCAAAGAATCCCGAACATCGCGACCTTTTCCCTGGCGCTCTTGAGGTCATGATTTTGCAGTCGCTGCGGCTGAAGCCGATGCATGGCTACGCGCTCGTGAAACATATCAAACAGGTTTCGGAGAATCTGCTCCAGGTGGAAGAGGGCTCCCTTTATCCAGCGCTGCAACGGATGTTGCGGGAGGGCTGGCTGGAATCGGAGGTCGGCACCTCCGCAAAAGGACGCCCCACCCGGATCTATCGCCTTACCGATGCGGGGGTTCGCCATCTGGAAGAGGAAGTCGTCAGCTTCGGAAGAATGTTTGCCGGCATCACGCGGGTGCTGGCCGTCGCCAAGACGTAGGAGGACTACCTATGCAAGGTCTCAAATGGCTCTTTGACCGCAGGCGCCGCTACGACGACCTCTCCGTCTCCATCCAGGAGCACATTGAGGAGAGAACGGAAGAATTGATGGAAGGGGGAGTGTCGCGGGGGCAGGCGGAGCAAAGGGCGCGCCGCGAGTTTGGCAACGTGACTCTCCTGCGGGAACGGGGCCGCGAAGAGTGGCAGTGGTCGCGTGTCGAATCGATCCTCGCGGATATCAAATTTGCTTTCCGCCGACTGAGGAAATCTCCCGGGTTTGCCGTCACGGTGCTTCTTACGCTTGGGATAGGAATAGGCGCAAACACGACGGTCTTTAGCGTGGTTGACGGTGTGCTCCTCAAGCCACTTCCGTATCCTGATTCCGATCGGCTTGTGGCCTTGTGGCTCGACGCTCCCGGCGCCGCTGGACTTGCGAATTTCACCAGCGGTCTGCGTCTTTCGGCGTCGATGTACTTCACTTTCTCCGAGCAGAATCGGACGTTTCAGTCGTTGGGCGTATGGACTTCGGGAACCGCGAACGTGACAGGTCTTGCGCGGCCGGAGGAAGTTCACACAGAACTCATCAGTAACGGCGTGCTGGAGACTCTCGATGTTCCGCCTGTTGCAGGCCGCTGGCTCACGCAGACCGATCAAGATCCGCGTGGAGCCAAGGCCGTGATGTTGAGCTACGGTTACTGGCAGCGGCGTTTTGGTGGCGACCGCGGCGTGATTGGCCGCAGCATCCAGGTGGATGCGCAACCGAGGGAGATTGTCGGCGTGATGCCGCAGCGGTTTCGGCTGGTTGATAAGGATTTCGATTTGCTTGTGCCGCTGGCCTTCGATCGCGAGCATCTGAAGCTGGCTGGCTTTGGCTTTGAGGGCGTTGCCCGGCTGAAGCCTGGAATGACGCTCGCGCAGGCCGACGCGGACGTTTCGCGGTTGCTCGCCGTCTGGATGGATACGTGGACGAATGGCCCAGGGACCAATCCGCACTTCTATGAGACGTGGAAGATCACGCCCAATTTTCGGCCGCTCAAGCAGCAGGTGATCGGCAGCGTGGGCAACGTGCTGTGGGTGGTGATGGCGACCGTTGGGCTGGTGATGCTGATCGCCTGCACCAACGTTGCGAATCTGCTGCTGGTGCGGGCAGACGCGCGGCAGCAGGAGTTTTCGATTCGGGCGGCGCTGGGCGCGGGGCGCGGACGCATCGCCCATGCTCTGTGAGCACCATTGAGTTCGCCTTCCTTGTTCATGTACTGTTTGTACTCCGGCGCTGGATGATGATAGAAGAAGCTCATCGCCGGACTATTGGCAACAAGCGGGACAATGCTGTCGGCTTCGTAGTTGGCGAACTTTAGTCCGCCAATCCAAAGCAGAACAATGACGAGACCGAGCCGGAGAAGACCCATACCGGTGCGGTCGAAGCCGGCCGCTCCTGCATAGATACGCTTAACCAAGTTGTTGGCGTTGGGCTGACCTGTTGGTCCAGCCGTATAGTCCTCGCTGCTATGCACTCCCGATTGAGCGGTCATTCTCTTCTCCAGGTTGCGCTGTCTCCCAACGCAACGACATAGGAATATCTTGATCCGGCTGGATACACTTGGAGTGACTCAAAGTATCGACTTGATAGCGCAGAGTATCTAAATGGATCGATTATCCCCTTTCTTCGCGAACTTCTCTCTCTCGGCGTGGACTGCCCGATCTTTTGTACCAGTTGGACTGTTAGTGTAGCGCAACGAGTTTTGTAAGTATCTCGCCCCCGTCGGGGGTGTGGGGAAGTGGGAAGCGCACTTTGCTTCCTACTTCTCCATACCCCGTTTTCATCTCGGGCTGCCACGCTTCTGGTGCTGGTGGTCGATAGCCCAGGGAAGAGTGTGGTCTGACTGTGTTGTAGTGGATGCGCCAGCGTTCCGCCAGCACCTGCACTTCCTTGAGCGAGTAGAAGAGCTCGCCGTTTAGGAACTCGTCTCGCAGCTTCGAGTTGAAGCTCTCACAATACCCGTTTTCCCATGGACTGCCGGGTTCGATGTACAGCGTCTTTGCTCCCGTATTGGCCAGCCATTTACGGAGATCTTTGGCGACGAACTCCGGACCATTGTCGGAACGTATGTGCTCCGGGATGCCCTTCGTCACCATGACATCGGCCAGCGCTTCGATGACCTTGGCGCTGCTCCACCGTCGCTCCGGACGCACCAACAGGCTCTCCCGCGTGTGTTCATCGATCAGATTCAACATCCGCACCGTCCTTCCATCATGCGTCTTCCCACTCACGAAGTCATAACTCCAGACATGGTTGGCGTGCTTCGGACGCAACCGCACGCATGACCCGTCGTTGAGCCACAACCGTCCTCTTGGCTTCTGTTTCTGTGGAACCTTCAGCCCTTCACGACGCCAGATACGCTCCACCCGATCCTTGCCCACCTGCCAGCCTGCCCTTCGCAGCAGCGCCGTGACCCGGCGGTAGCCGTAACGGCCATACTGGCTGGCTAACGTAACGATGGCCTGGGTAAGTGCATCTTCGTCGTCGCGCTGTGTCGGCCGGTAACGCTGCGTGCCGCGTGGCTGCTTCACCACCCGGCACGCATGCCGCTCGCTCATGCCATGCGCTTCACACGCATGGCTCACCGCACAACGCCGTCGTTCAGGGCTTAGAAGTTTCCCGAGGCGATGTCCTTCAACACCAACTTCTCCAGGCTCAACTCCGAGACCAGCCGCTTCAGCTTGGCGTTCTCATGCTCCAGTTCCTTCAGCCGTCGCGCCTGGTCCACCTTCAACCCGCCGTATTCCTTACGCCATCGGTAGTAGGTCTGCTCTACGATCTCCGCTTCCTTGCAAGCCTGCGGCAGCGTCTTTCCGTTCGCTACACTCACCTCAACTTGTCGTAGCAGGGTCACAACCTGCTCAGCCGTGTGCTTCTTCCCTCGTGCCATGTGGAGCTCCTTTTGTTCCAGTTTGTCTCATCTCAACTGGTACAAATTGAGCCCGGCAGACCAAACCCACTCGGCACCTCTTAAAATTTCTTGAAGTCGTAACTCGACAAGTCTCTCATTAGCGCAGAGTGTATCAACGAAGCCCAGACCCAAAGACGTGACAGAATCTACACCGTTACGTCCTGCCGATAAACAAACTCAAACGGCGTTTGAACATTGACCCTAAACGCCGCCCTGAGATTGCAATATGCCTCCCGATTTTCTGTCAGCGTCAGCGAGCCTCACTATCCTTCGCAAGGCCCGTACTCCCGATACAGGCTTGGCTTTAGGGAGTTGTCTCCAACCACCGTTATCCATGTTTACTAGGCAAGCTTGGTTTCTACCTTGCGGCAGTGAACCGCGCGATACGAACTCCGCTCGAAGCTCGAGCTTGAGTGTAGCTCGCTCGAGAGTGACCGACGTTGACTCCAGGTAACCTCAACTCCCCACGTTGTACGAGCAGTACTCTCGCAACCTTTTCTCAATTCTATTTTTTAGACGCGAGATCCGACTTCGCAATGCGGACTGACTGATGCTCCTACCAAAACTCTCTAATTCACGGTCATCTTTCAGTACCGTCGCAGCAAATCACAGTCTTCTTGCTCATTTTTCCTGAAGCACCCAAACATCCAACTGAATTTTCACGAGCGAGCAGGACTGTCTTGGCATGCATCCTTGCCGCTTTTTGACCCGTACCCAAAACGTTCAAAGGAAACAATCCATGAATGGTAGCAAACGAAGGTCGCGCCGACTTGCGCTCTACCTGCTCTGTATTGGAGTGCGACCATGGGCAGCAGGTCTGCAAACCCAATACAACGCACTTGAGCCGGGGCAACGAAAACTCGCACGCAAGACCGGGCGGCGGCTCATCAAGCTGAGTCCGCTCGTACGTTACAGATGGGGCGATGTAAAGGCTTTCATGACGGGTCTTTCTACAGACCCACCTTCGCATCCACCTCGATAGGGGTATCAAAAGAAGTTCTCCACGACCAGGAACAGAGTTAGAAACGGAGAACAAGCATGGCAATGAAGTATCAGAAGGGCACCGTCTACCTTTCGGGGCAGAAGGTAAAGATGTGGTACGGCAAGTATTTGGTGTACCAAAAGAATCACGACGGAAAGGAGGTTCGTAGTCACCGCAACGTTTCGATCTGCCCAAAGGCCAATACACCCAAATGGAAGGCCCAGCAGATGTTGCAAGAGATCATCGTCAAGGAGAGCGGGGGACCCGGCAGTGTGCCTACACTTCCGCCCGACGACTCAGTGACCTTTCGCTGGTTTGTAAATCAGCGATACATCCCGATGCGAGAAGGTGCATGGAGTTGGAGACCTGCCGCTTCGAAAGCTGGACGCCTTCGGGATCCAGATTTGGCTAAATCAGTTGGCAGCGAAGGACTATTCAGAGGCCGTGGTTAGTCACTGCTTCACTAACATCCGCGCAATTACTCGCCTTGCCAAGAAACAGAAATACCTTAGCGAAGATCCCGGAGAAGACGTGACCAAGCCACAAACCAGGTCGGTCGTGAGGCCAGTCATGACGAGGGAGCAGATTCTTTCGCTCCTTGGAGCGATCAATGACGTGCACGATCTCTGCCTGCTCTACGTCGGCATCTTCTGCGGGCCGCGCGCCAGTGAAGTGATGGGAATGCAATGGAAATCATGGAATGCCGAGTCGCTGACGCCGCATGGTACCGCCTACGAAGGCAAGCTCTACGTGGGCAGATTCAAGACAAAGCAGAGTAAAGCGCCGATCCCGGTGCCGGAGTTGGTTCGTCCGATCATCGAGAAGTGGCGACAGCTTTGCGCTGACTCCTCCCCTGAAGCCCTGATGTTCCCCACGTTCGGACGTGGAAAACGGAAAGGGCAGGCCGTACCCCGCTGGGGAAAGAACTTCCTGACCTGGAGCGTACGTCCGATCGCCCGTAAGTTGGGAATCCCAGACCACCTCGTCACCTTTCAGGTGATGCGAAGGACGTTGGGTACGGATATGCAGAAACATGGAACGTTGAAAGACACTCAGGGCATACTGCGGCATGCCAGCATCACGACAACCGGTGATGTGTATGTCCAGACGATTGAGCAGAGTGTTCTGCAAGCTGTGAACTCAAGCACGGCTGCAGTGCTCGAAGGCTGGACGGCGCCGGTTGAAAGTATGGGTGTAGCAGGGCGGAACTTGAGAGGCATCACTGCAATTCGGCGAAGTTCGGCGAAGTCGAGAGAGGAGAACGCTGTAAGTGATTGATTCTTTGGCTCCTGAGGTAGGACTCGAACCTACAACCCTTCGGTTAACAGCTAGGTATTTGAACATTTCAGCATTGCTCAGAATACTTCTATATTGCTCATTTTCGGTTTCTTATTGGTGTCACTCGTTACAGGAGGAATGTGGAGACTAACCACAATTGCCCGCTATTTTTAACCAGTCTACCCACAAAAATCCCCACAGCGTCTTCGGCCCATGTCATGTAAAGATCTGTGTGAAAACCCCTCGCCCCGGCGTCCATCATCGGGAGCCGAGCAAGTCTGTTCTGCATCTGATGATCCCTCTGTATGCGGGATGTCACGCGAAGGTCCACCGCGCTTCAATGTAAGTTTCTTCGCAGAACTGTTGATAGCCCGACTTCATTAGCTCGATATCCAGCAGCTCCTAGGTTCCATCAAACAAGCCCTCCTTGGGACTCCCGAGATGGAAACGAACTATCGCGCACGTGATTGCCAGTGACCACGACAAGTGTCGAGGTCGCCTGAGTTTGGACAGTTCAGTGTCCCTTTTCCGTTTTTGCTTGCTAGTTCACTTCACCAGTTCGAATTCGCCCTGCTTCCAAGTCTTGTTCCCGACGCTCATACCTTTCACACATCGTTCTACCCCTTGTATTTAGACTTGCACAGGCTACTACAAGTTGCGGCTGATTTTCGCCTTTGTTTCGCCTATACTCTCGCAATGGGGGAAATGAAACGAGCGATTGCCTACGAGGAGCGCCAGCGGCAAGTGAGCGACCGCTTTGTCTCTACCCTCGTAATTGCCGCTTCCATCATCGACGCCGTCCGATTGGCGCGGGAAGACATCAGAAAATCTTCCCCGCGCCTGACCGCTGTAGTCCAGGACTGCGTAGGTCTCGCACGAATGATCTTGAACCAAATTGTGAGGTAGGTATGCCGCCCATTTATAAACTCGTAGCCGCTCCCCACCTGCTGCCGGGAGGAGACTTCAAAGGCCACCTAGAAACCGTCACGTTCATTGCCGCAAATGAAAATGAAACCCACAAATGGTGGGCAGTGAATGTCGGAACCTTCGAGAAGGACTTTACGAAGATCGTCTCGCCTGAACTCGCCCAGAACATCATGACCCGGCTCCGCCAGGGCGAGATCGTCGAGTTCCCGAATCGCTATGAACTGTCCCAAGTGAAGGGGAAGTTCGGCGGATGCTTTATGGATTAGCGATCAGTTTTGGATTTTGATCATCGACATAGCATCTGGAAGCTCTGCACGAGGACTAGAACGCCGAAGGCGGCTTCGGTATCCATCCGTTGATTTCGGCCTTGAGTCGGCCACTGTTGTCGCGAATTGCAACTCGTTCCCCAATGACTAGAGATTCGATGAAGATATTGAGGCAATACCCCGTCGGGGTTTGGGCGCTCGGAACCTTGAGGGCCGAGATTCTGCCACTGCGAAAACAGGCCATGCCGAGTTGCTGGGTAGGCGTCTGTCTCTTGTGCGCATTCAGGATGAAACGAGACGGCACGGAGCTGACCAGTTCCTCGGCGGATGTTCCAAGATCAGCGTAAAGCTGAGGCACCGTCAGGTCCAGAACGCGCACCAAGTCGCACTCAAGGGTCAGAATCAAATCCGGGTCACGGGGAGCGCCACGCAACTGACCATCGGCAGTCATGAAGAGCGCTTCCGCTTCTACTAAAGCGGTCATCTGACTATCTGCCGTGTAGAGAACGGGGAAGGTCTCCGGAGCGTTATAACGACCGCCCCGCTGAAAAGCACCGATCGCGGACAAGGGAGTGTCTCGCCAACGATCATTGATGACGCGGAAACTGGTGAATGAGCGAGGCGCGTTCCAGCACCGTGATAAGTTTTTCTATGGAGTGCAATCGCTACCCGCTAGGCCGGTTGCCTGACGCTCATGGCGTCTACGAACAACTCCAGTGGGGCGAGATCCCCGTTCTGAATGAACTCTATTGGAGCGCGGTTCTCAAGATTCCGGTTAGGAGCGTTGAGAAAGATGCGCGCATTCGTCTTGTCGCCGGCGTAGAGATCCACGAGCGCCACCCAAATCCGATAGAGCCGCCGCAATTCGCTCTGCAGGCTGCTGGCATCAGGAGACTTCCGGACGCCTGGGGCCTTGCGCCCAATGGCCTCCGCAATCATGGCGACAGGAACATTCAATTCACGCGCAATCCGCGCCGCGTCCAACCGGCCCGTGTCGGGATTGAACAGTGCAGGCTCCATTGTGGGATGGGCAGCGGACATGGGACACCTCTAACCCAATCATAGAGTATTGCTAGAGTTGCGTCAAGGTTACTTTATTGTTGCGCCAAGAGCAGACGATCAACGGACGTCGACCAAATCCCACACCAATGGCTCTATTCAGCACTTTTTGGGAGTTGGTAGGGCAGATATAACTTATTGATTCTAAATATGGCTCCTAAGGGTAGGACTCGAACCTACAACCTTCGGTTAACAGGCGCTTCATGAAGGCCGGAGCACATGTGTTTTCAATGGAGTAGAGAGGAGCGCACAGGAGTATATGGAGCCCCTGTGGCTCACAATTTGGTGAAGAATTTGGTGAAGTTCTGTTCTCGATCCAGGCCGTGGAGGAACAGATTTCGAGTCATTAATTCCCGCAACCAATTCCCTGCTTTCGAAGAGGGTTCACAAATTGGCCGCCGCCCTTCCCAGTAACCAGGTTCTATCGCGACCCATCCGCAACCCACGGATTTTGAGTTTCCGCTGATCGCTGTAAATCTATGAAAATAAACAGTATGGAAGCGTAATTGAGCGTAGCACTAAGTAGCTGAGTGACCGTAACTTAGAGCAATTTACGGCAACTGACAAAAGCTGATGAGTGTACCGCTACTGTACCCGAAAATTTTCACCTTTGGATCTCTTAGAACCCACCGCCGACCTCAGCCGCCGTGTGCTGTGCTGCGTCAAAGTTGCGACCCTCGTGCCTTCACGTCCATAGGCAAGGGCGCACTCGCGGCCAATCCCATCAGCACCGCCCGTCAGCACAATCACCTTCCCGGTCAGCTCATCCGCCATGTCAGGCACGCCTCTCCCAGTTGTCATAGGCCGCCTTGCCAAAGGCGCCATCGCCCTCTTCACATACTGCTCGTAACCTCGCCCTCACCATCGCGCATGTTTTCGATGCTTCGACCGCTCATGCATCAGAGAGTTCTTAACGCAACCACGCTCACATACTTGTCCGGAGCATTCTGCGGGAGTGTGATTTGTAGATCGGCATCTGTTTCCTTGAAGGAGAGTGGTTGATTGTTGGCGGGCAGGCGTGCCGAGAGCACCTTAGGTTTGAGGCCTGTGATCTTTAGGGGAGTCGATGGCCAATCAAAGACATGCAAGAAGACATCGCTGCCTCTCGCGGTAGTGCGATAACCCTGTTCTCCCTGGAGTGGACCAAAAGTGGTTCCGTAGATGGATTCACCATTGACCGTAATCCAATTGCCTATATCACCCAAACGCTCCTGAAACTCAGGTTGAATCATCCCATCCGGCTGGGGGCCGACATTTAGAAGAAAATTACCACCGCGGCTGGTGACCTCTACAAGACCGCGGATTAGATCCCGCGCAGACTTGTAGTTGTGATCGTGTGCGTTGTAGGTGTGCGGTGACGTTTAAAGTGAAAGTTTCACTTCGTTGGATTCAACAACTTGCGATGCGAGCGTCTGCTTTCGATGAAAGTAAATATCCGGATAGAATGAAAGTTCCGGCGCACATTTGCGCTTAACGTGAAAGTTTCATCGTCTTTCACGCCATAGAGGAGCAATTCATTTATTTTCAAAGGCTTCTCATTTACCAGAAATCATCGAGATCGGTCTATCTCCGGTTACATGTTGACATTCAGGATCTCCAACGCTCGTCCTCTCATTCATGCAGAACGGACGGATCGGTCAACCGACCCCGCCGTAACCGATGCGGCCCAGAACGTTCTCTACCTGCAGAGCGCCAAGCTGTGTATCCAGAAGCCTGAACGGTGGGAGACTACCGAGTAAGGGATTCGGCCTCTTCAGCCAGTCGGTTCCTTTCTTGTGATTGCCAATGAAATGCGCGGCCAGAGCCACTACATGAGCCAAGCGATATAAACGATCCGACTCATACCTCGCCAGACGGCCTTTATGTTTGGGACGCCGAAGGCTACGGATCGACAGGTCAAGGCTCGATGAGATCTCCTGCAAGGTCAGCCCGGAGGTTTCGACAAGTGCTTGGACCACGGCAAATGGAAATCCCTCTCGGATAGCGGCGCTCATGTTCTCGCGGGTATGCACCGGACGCCCCAATGCGGTCTCGCCTCCGAGCTCTTCGACTATAAGAGTGATCTCGTTTACCATTTCTCGCTCACTATAGCGACAAATGGTAAACGTGGAAAGAGCTCGTCGACAGATGATCCGAGCAGTCCGTGGCGAAGGGTCGCACGGCGAGTGTCTCGTCATTGACGAAGCGGAAGGCTTCGACGCCTATCAAGCCCCACTATACTAGTCGCTTTCAAACTGAGCTGAAAAAATAGGCAAGCGAGAAGTTTCAGGCAAGCACGTATCCCGAACACAAGCCTAATCTTTACATGATTGATCTGGCGCTATATCGTTTTGCAGCCGAGTAGACCTGTGCCAAGCTGACGACATTGCCCTCACGTCATGTATCGATTAACTCCCAGCTAGAAGCAGCGACAGGCGTGATCCACCCGAAGTAGCGCAACGTGTTCACTAATATTTAGCGGCTCGTTTTATGAGTCCAGTATCTATAAGGAGGAGATGTGTCTAAACTTATGAACCGCCGTCAATTTATCCAGACTTCGTTAATTACCACAGCGGCATTTAGTGTGGCCAGGGCGAGGGCCAACTCCTTTGAGGGCGAACAGTACATAGAAGCAGTCGTGATCGGTAGCGGCTTCGGTGGAGCAGTTGCCTCGCTGCGTCTTGGTGAAGCGGGCATTGAAACAGTCGTATTGGAGCGAGGTAAACGATGGCCGATCACCGCTGCCGGTGACACTTTCTGCATAAAGGAGAAGCCGGACGGGCGGGCAGCCTGGCTAAGCAGCACGACGATCCTACCCGATCCACTTCCAAACCTCCCGATTGACGTCTTCACCGGCGTTCTCGATCGAAAGATAGGGAATGGCGTCATCGCATACCGGGGAGCCGGCGTTGGCGGCGGCTCGCTGATGTATGGCGGTATAACCTACCAGCCGTCAAGAGAACTTTTCTATAGAGTCTTCCCGAGTACCCTCAGTTACGATGAACTGGACCGAGTCTACTATCCTCGGGTTCGGAGAATGCTCAGAGCGACACCGATTCCGGATGACATTTTTCAGGCGGACGCCTACCTATCAAGCCGCATCCTCCTCGAACAAGCAGCGAAGGCGGGCCTGAGCATTATTAAGCCGGATATCGCCATTGATTGGGAGATTGTTCGCCAAGAGATTGCGGGTCAAAAGGTCCCTTCCATTATTGCGGGGGAGGTGTACTACGGTACGAACAGCGGAGCCAAGAACAGCTTAGACCGCAATTATTTAAGCATGGCCGAGGCAACTGGTTACGTCGAGATCAACCCGTTGCACTTGGTTACTTCCATAGAGGAGTCAGATCGTGGAGGTTACCGCGTTCTCGCCAATCAGATCAACGAACAGGGGACCGTAATTGCGCAAAAGTCCTTTGTTTGTCGCTACCTGTTTTTAGCAGCGGGTTCGCTTGGAACCCCTGAACTATTGTTACGCGCACAGACAAATCGTACGTTGCCCCGTTTGAATGACGCAGTCGGCAAATTCTGGGGAACGAACTCCGAGTCAACGACGGTTATGGTCAAAGGCGTACAAACAAACATAAGTCTTGGATCTCCCGGAGTGATCGCGATCCAAGATCTCAATAATCCGATTGCTCCACTCATACTTGAAACCTTTCAGGCGGAACCTCTGCCTCAGGGTGTCATTGCTGTGTTGGGACAGGGGATCTCCAAGCCGGAGGGCTACTTTATCTATAACCAAGCGACCCAGTCTGCTGATCTCTTTTGGCCGAGCAACTCAGCGGACAGTCAGAGAAATGCCCGGGCTCTCGCATATACCTACGGGTTGCTGAATCAAGCAAATGGCACCACCT
>Ga0206999_10261_pt1 | contig 12275 bp, 11 predicted proteins | sample Alteio_BWMinCont_92_FD_153482 | JGI IMG/M metagenome (GOLD analysis project Ga0206999, IMG submission 153482) | Enriched cells from forest soil in Barre Woods Harvard Forest LTER site, Petersham, Massachusetts, United States -... | ecosystem: Environmental > Terrestrial > Soil > Temperate forest >...
GGTGACGTCGCTGATGGTGAGCTACACGCGCGCCCGCGCGGAAGCGCTGATCGGCCAGTGCAAGGTGGGGTTCATGGAACGCCCGGAGCGCATCGTGCTGGTGATCCTTGGCGCGGTGTTCAATCACTGGGGCGTGATGGCGCCGGTGCTTTGGGTACTGGCGGTGCTGTCGACCATCACGGTGGTCCACCGCATCCAGTACACGTACGCGAATACGAAGAACCTGGCGCCGATCAGTTCGTAGCGAAAAGTTCGCAGTTCACATTTCATACTTGTCGGTTTTCAGTTTTCAGTCTTTAGTTGTCAGTCTTCGGCGATGCCTGCTGAAAACTGACGACTGACTACCGGAAGCATTTCTTGCTGTGAACTAAGAACTAAACCCCAACTGATGACTGAAGGCTGACAACTGAAAACTTGTCCTTCAGCAGTTCACTGCCATCATCGAGCAGCCTGCCTTCGGCGGGCGCCACTGGACGAGGAACTTGGTCACCGCGGAGGGTTCCATTTTCCCCATGTGGCTGAACTCGCCGCCGCGCTGGCCGTAGAGAATCTTGCCCGCCGGTGAGAGAACGGCGAGCGCCGGGACGCCGAGAGTGACGGGGATCCCGTAGCGCTCGGCGATATCCAGGTTCTCGTCCATGCGTCCAATGTTGATGTGAACCAGCACGAAGTTGGATTCGAGGATGGGCCGGTTCTGGGGGTTGTGGAAGTAGATATCCAGGACCTGGCAGTCGCCGCACCAGTTGCCGCCGAAGTCCACGATGATGCGCTTGTGGCTCTGGGACGCGGTTTTCAACGCGGCGGAAAGATCGGCTTTGGCCGCGGCGGGATCGGGATAAATTTCGCGGTTGGCGGAACGGGCAGTTCCGGCAGCCAGGGCGAAGGCGGCAACGAGAATAAACAACTTGGGTTTCACGGCAGCTTGATTCCTCGACACCCCGGGGCCCCACGCACGCATCTCTTGTCCGTGGGGTGGAGAAGCGGTCTGTTTCCAGTGTGCCACATCCAAACTTGTTTGATTTCGTACCCCATCGAAGGATGAGACGGATGTACATTGGAGAGCGATGAACGATCTGCGCAACCGGCTGGAATCCACATCGTACCCCGACCTGGGGGCGATGATGGAGGGCTATGCGCAGGCGGCGGTGGACCTGGCGCAAAAGGAGTTCCAGCGCGAGCTGGACTTTTCCGCCGAATCGCTCGATTCGCTAGACGACATCCTCGTGGTGGTGAGCGAGAGTCCCGAGAAGGATCTGGATTTCGAAGTGCGCCTGTGGGGCAGCTACCTGGGCGAACTGCTGCGGCGGCGGTACGCGGGCGGCTGGGAGATGACGCAGTACCCCGGTGGTACGGTGGCCGTTCCGGCGGTGGATGTGCGCGGCTCGCGGCTTTTTCCCCTGATGAAAGTGTACCGGCGGCTGACCGCGGGAGACGAGGAAGACCTGCGCAGTTTCTACGCCATGGTGGTAGAGCGGCTGGGCCGGCCGGCGCAGGTGAACTGAACACGAGCGGCGCGGCGGAGTTCGCGGAACTTGTGCCAGTGGGTGCTCATTCAGTCAGATGGTGGGATTGCGCGGGCACGTTGGGTCAAAGTGGAGTGAGATAGCTCACATCCCGGTGTCCCGAGCCTGTGCGACAATAGATGTGTTGGAAGGTAGCGCGCTGCTCTGGGCGGCGTGCGGAGGATTTCGTCCATGGGCGACCTGTTTCAGCCGACTCACCTGATAGTGATTGCAATTGTCCTGTTGGTGCTGTTTGGAGCCAAGCGCCTCCCCGAACTCGGCAAAGGGCTGGGGGAAGGCCTGAAGGGATTCAAGGAAGGGATCAAGGGCGTGACCGATCCGACGCCGGCGCCGCCGGCCACCCAGCAGCAGAACGCAGCCACCGCGCCACCGCCCTCGACGCCCAACGATACCAAGCAGTCTTAGTTTCACGTTGCGCCGGCCGGGCTCCCGGTGGCGCCACTGTCAATCCATGTCTGGAAATGGAAACGGCCTGTGCAGCGTTGCACAGGCCGTTTTGGCTTCTGCGAGCTGGATTATTGCTTGACCTGCTCGGCGGACGGGTAGTAGCCCTTCTTGGCGACGACGTCGAGTCCGGGGCGGTCGACGCGCACATCGATGGAGCGGAATTTTCCGTCGAAGGCTGGTTCGTGGGTGTAGTACCCCAGCGTGTACTGGTTGCGCGCTTCCTCAGCGATGGCCTGGTAGCTCTTTTCAATTCCGTTTAGATTGCGCTCCGAGTCGAGCGATCCGCCGGTCTGGAGCACATAGCTCACTAGGCGGTTGTCGTACATGGTGAAGGGCAGGTGGAACTTGCTGAGGTAGCCTTCGCCCCAGCGCGCGGAGTCGCCCACCAGGGTGCCGTACACGGCGATCTGGTTGGTTTCGAGGTACCTGAGCACGTCTTTGTAGGTCGCCTTGCTGCCGTTTTCCTTGCCGTCGGAGATCACGTAGATAATGCGGCGCCGTTCGATGGGACGGGTAGCGAGTTCTTTCGCCGCCGCCAGGATGGCGTCGTTCAGGGTGTGGATTTCCTTGGGAATGGTGATGAACGTACCGTTGCCGGCCGATTTGCCCGCTTGCAGGTTCGGGTCCACGCAATTGCCGTTGGAGGTGACATTGCAGCTGGCGAAGGGGCCGTCGTTGATGGGAACCGCCTCTTCGGTACCCGCGGCCTTGGTCATCGACAGCACAAACGGCACCCGGGCGCTTTGCGCGCCGGTGAATCCGCTGGAGCGGTCCTGCGCACCGTTGCTGTAGGTGAAAACCGCGACTTCGTCATAAGGGGTAAGAGCCGATTGGATGGCGCCCAAGGAGTCATTGACCTTGGCCATCACGTCGCGGGTCACGCTCTGGTCGATCACAAACGCGATGGAAAGGGGCATGGCGGTCACGCTGAAAACGCGCAGAGGCTCGAAGTTCCCGTTTTCATAGACCTTGAAATCGCGCCAGGTCAGTCCGGGGACGAGCTTTCCCTTGGTGTCCTTCACCGTCACGGGGACGTTCACGAAGGTGGTCTGGATGATGAAGCGGCTTTTCAGCTCTTCGGGGTTCGAAAAATCCTGCGGAGGTGTTTGCTGGATCTCCTGCGGCGGGGGAGAAGCCGGCTTGGGCGCCGGGGCAGGCGCATTGCCGTTCATGGGCAGATCGCCCGAGCCGGAGGTGCTGGCATCCGATCCAGCGCCGCCACCCGGCTTGATGGGGCCGGTGATGCTGGACAGCGGGTTCTGCTGCGGCTGGGGCGCGGGCGCGTCTGGAACCTGGGACGGTTGCTGTTGCTCCTGCGCCCGAGCGAGCAGCGGAGCCAGAGCCAAACCGGGCAAGAGCGCCAATGCCAGTACTCTCAAACGAGGCATCACAGAATTTCATCCTCCCGCCGGCGCGCAATCAAGGGCGCCACGATTCTCCGGTGCATTTCGGGGCTTCAAGAGCCCGAGATTCAACGAAGTCGCCTACCCGTCAGAGTATCAGACGCGTCAGAAAGTCGCAGGTTTGCCCTGTGGGCAGACACGTTACCAGCGGAGGCTCAAAAGCAGGGAACAAGGGACCATGCGAACAAGAAACAAGGGCAGTGTCGAATCTGCTTCGGGACCTTGGTTTAGTGAGGTTTGCGAATGGGCTATTGCGGGGTGCTCGCTTCGTGATATAGATACCGTCTAAACTGACTGACATGCGCATGCGGTGGATTTCCGGTTCCCTGTTGTTTCTTCCCCTGGTTTGCCCGGCAGGATGGGGACAGCTTGCGCCCTCGCCCGATGCAGCGCCGGTGAGCCACGCCCCAGCGCAGCCGGAAGAAGACAAGTCGGTGGCTACATTCAAGTTGCAGGTCAACCTGGTGGACGTGTTCTTCACCGTCAAGGACAAGAACGGCAACCTGGTGCCGCACCTGAACAAGACCGACTGCACGGTGCTGGAGGACAAGCAGCCGCAGGCATGGAAAAGTTTCGTCGCCGAAAACAATCTGCCTTTGACCCTGGGGATCCTGCTGGATACGTCAGGAAGCCAGTACCGGGTGCTGCCGCTGGAGCAGCAAGCGGGGGCCCAGTTCCTGGAGCGTGTGCTCAAGCCGAAGGACGAAGCGTTTCTGCTGTCGTTTGACGTGAATGTTGACATGCTGCAGGACTTCACCAACAGCCCGCGGCTGCTGGCGCGCGCGATGGACAAGGCGGAGATCAATACCGCCGGAGGCAACGGGGCGGCGGGCGTTCCCGGCCTGGGTGGCGGCCCGGTTCCGACGATAGGCGACCCGAAGGGCACGCTGCTGTACGACGCCATCTACCTGGCCTCGAACGAGAAGCTTACGCAGGAGTCGGGGCGCAAGGCGATGATCATCCTGACGGACGGCGAGGACCAGGGCAGCCGGACGAAAATCAGCGAGGCGGTGCAGGCTGCACAGCGGTCGAACGCGTTGATCTACGTGATCCTGATCGCCGACACCGGCTTTTATGGAGGCTGGGGCTACAGCGGGTATTCGGCGGCCAAGCGCCTCTCCGACGAAACCGGTGGGCGCGTGATCAACGTAGGCAACAACGGCAAGAAGCTCGAGGAAGCGTTCGCGCAGATCGAGGACGAGCTAAGGACCCAGTATGCCGGAACCTATACTCCGAGCAACGCCAAGATGGACGGCAGTTTCCGCCACCTGTCGATGGAATGCAAGGGCGATGGCATGAAGGTCCAGACCCGGCGGGGGTACTTTGCGCCGGCGCCGGAAAAGTAGAGGCGAGTTCCCTTCCCGTCCTGCCCTTCCTGCTTGGGCTGCTCCTGCGATGTTCACAGTCGCCTCGCGGGACGACTACGAAGGGCGCCCGCCCGCCGCAACCCCTTTAAATCATGTTGCTTCTTTCGGTAAAAGCGGGGAGCCCCGCTTGGGGTTCCTTCGATGGACTGTTCCCCGTGGGTTCCCGCCCAACCGGGAACGATGAACCGCGAACTACGAACTGACGTGGAACTTACCTCCTGAGCCGTCCCGGCATCTCACCTAGCCGGGGTAACTGGGAATCTCACGGAGGTTTCATGACACCCGTATCCATCCGCATCCTGGCGTTCGCGGCATTCGCGAGCCTGCCCGTGTTGGCGCAGCAGCCGGCGTCTCCCAACCCTCAACCCCCGACGGGAAGCAGCCCGCAAGCCACGTCGCCTCAGCAAACGAACCCCGAGCCGGGCGCGACCCAGAATGGGCAGGCGGCGCCAGCGCCCAACACCGCCAACAGTCCCGAAAGCGCCAATCCGTCGATGCGGCCGGTGACCGGCGAGCTGCAGGACAAGCTGGACACCAAGACGGCGAAAAGCGGCGACAGCGTGGTGGTGAAGACCACAGAAGCAGCGACGACGGCCACGGGCGTGGAGATTCCCAAGGGCTCCAAAATCATGGGACACATCATTGATGTGGCGCCGGTGGGCCAGGGCGGAGAGAACTCGCGGGTCACGCTCCAGTTTGACCAGGCGGAGATCAAGGACGGGCAGACGCTGACGATCCGGTCGGTGATCCAGTCGGTTGGGCCGGCGGGAACGACCGCGGGGCCGGATGCGGCGGGCGGGCCGGCGGCGGCGACCCCCTCGAGCGGCAGCACAGCGACCGGCGGCGGCGCCGGGATGACCGGGAGCCACCCGTCCGGAACGAGCAATCCATCTGCCACGCCGAACCAATCCAATCCCCAGGCGGGAGCGGCGGATTCAGGACAGGCGGGGACGCCTCCGGCGCCGGGGACGGTGGTGGCGACCAAGGGCAACATCGCCGTGCGCACCACGTCGATTCCCGGAGTTCTGCTGATTGGAAGCGTGAGTGGAGCGCCCTTCTCGAATGCCGCCGGCGCGCTGCTCGGCGCACGGCAGGAAGTGCATCTCGACAACGGCACGGTGATGGTGGTGGCGATCGCGGCGGTGCCGCACCCGGTGAACGGGCGGTGAGGGGAGTTGTCAGTTTTCAGTTGTCGGTTTTCAGTTACCCACAAGGGCGCTGAATCCACTGACAACTGAGAACGGACGACCGACAACTTTTCGCTGTGAACTGTTTTCAGACACTGCTATTACGGAAGACCCGCACATGGGTCGCAAGGGCGTAATCTGGCGCGCATTCAGGCTCTTCGTTACTATCGGCAATGACCGGAAAAACTTGAGCGGTTGGGAAAAACTCTTTTCAGATGGCTCTTCCGGCCGGGGCCGTATGAGTTCGAGGTGCGCGCCATGATCTACGATTCCGATTGTGTTGAAGAAGGCTTTGAGATCAGCTTCCGCTTCCGCCGCACCCTAGAGGAACGCATAGCCCGGCTGGAGAGCGATGCCGACTGCGATGAGGGGCTGATCGAGCGCCTCGACAACGCGGATCATGTTCGCCGCCAGAGGCGCCTGGTAGCCGCAGAGCGAGCGGAAGCGCTGCGGATGCGGATTTTTCTCGATCGCTGCGCCACGCGCGGGCAGTGGACCGTGAACAGCGGCCAGTAAACAGAACCAATCTCAACAGCGACGGCCGCGGTTCCATTGGGAATCGCGGCCGTTGTCTGTCATGGGCAATGTGTGGAGCACCGGGCGGGAATTGAACCCGCGAGTACTGGTTTTGCAGACCAGCGCGTTAGCCACTTCGCCACCGGTGCCTGAAAAGCAGGCGTGAGGGGTCAGGTTTCAGTTTGCCCCGTCCACGTTACGCTACGCAAGATATCACCCATAGTGTTCAGCAAACTTCGGTGCCCGTCCTTGATCTCCGGCAAGGATGCCGGAAAGCTGCACCTGACACCTTCGAGTTCCATCACCTGGCTGTGGGCAATTCCTTCCTGGAAAGATACCACGTCTCGACCTTCAGGCCGGCTCCGCCGCCGTTGGTGCGCCTGGCGGCATCGGCGAGGGTCGCCGGGGCGGGCACGATCACGTCGCTGCCCGGCGTCCAGTCGGCGCCGACGCTGACCCCGTTGGCGTCGATGGTCTGCAGTCCCTGGAACACCCGCACCAGTTCCTCGATGTTGCGGCCCAGTTGCATGGGGTAATAGATGATCGCCCGCACGACTTGCTTGGGATCGATGGCGAATACGGCGCGCACCGTGGCCGTATCGGACGCTTCGGGATGGATCAGCCCGTAGAGCGACGACACTCTCTGGTCGAGGTCGGCGACGACAGGGAACTTGATCTCGACGCCGGCTGCTTTTTCCAGGTCGCGGGCCCAGGCGATGTGGGAATAGATCGAGTCGATCGAGATGCCGATCAGCTGGACGCCCAGCCGGTCGAACCGGTCCCAGGCACGGGCGAAAGCGACGAACTCGGTGGAACAGACGGGGGTGAAATCGGCGGGGTGCGAGAAGAGCAGAACATATTTGCCCTTCGAGGTGTAATCGCTGAGACGGATGACGCCTTGCGTGGACTTGGCTTCAAAGTCCGGGGCGGTCTCAAGAATGCGGGGAATACGTCCTTCATGAACGATGCTCATTCTCTGATCTCCTTTGAACCAGCGGTCAGGGGTCAGCGATCAGTGGCCGGCGAAAAGCTCTGATCCTTGACCCAAGAAAGACCCAAGAAACAAAAAACCCACCGCGCCGTTCGGGCGGGTGGGTCGCTTTCAGCTTCGATTTCCGGGTTCTGAAATCAGCTCATCGACAACCCACGCGCGCCGTCACGGTGACAGCAGCACATACACATCGCGCGGGTGACCAGATGAGCCATCGAATCCTTTCCCGCCGGCCGACATCGGCACAGCAGGTAGTTTCAGGTTAGAGGGAGGCCGGGGGAGTGTCAAGGGCAATAAAACTGTTGACGCACATGCTGATATTAGTATGCGTTGGCTTGGCGCTTCAGTCCCCGACGTGCCATATCTTGCAGGTAATTCTTAATCCAAAAACTGTAGTCACTGCACTGGATCATAGCGTTGGTCTCCGCAGTGGACCCGATGGGCGATCCATTGAATGGAGAAAAAGCGGGCATATAAACAAAGGCAAAACAGGGAATTTGCTTTGTGTAATTTTGCCCAAATCCATCGTCGTAGGTGATGGTTCCGTCTACGATAATCGTGTATTTCGGATCGAGACGTTGGATTCCACCAAGTTCTTGGGGAGTGATAGACAAAATCTCCATCCATTGATTTTGCCGATTCTGGTCAGCCCAAGGGTCTGCTCTATTCGCGTCTGGGACAGGCTCCATCTGCACGATCTCTTTATGGAAACTGCCCGATGGATTAACTCGGCCTGGGTCCGAGACTCTTCCCCTGAAAATAGTGAAGTCAACGGTGACCTTTTGCGAGATTACATGGCCAAAGTTTTGGGCGTCGAAGTAAACTTTACCGTCTTGGAAAAATAAAGGCCGGAATTCCACCTTCGCGGCCTCAGTGCCTTCAATTTGATGTCTTTGGAGAATCAACTCGGCGCTAGCGATTTCAGCAGCACTCTTCGCAGCTTCCGCAGCTTTTTCATTTGCAGTCCATTGCAACGCAGAGAAAATCGTATAAAGAATTGTAGTGATGCAAAGAGCCAGCGTAGCAATAGCGGCAACCGCGCTTGTGTGCTTCGGATCAATTATGAACCGCCAAAATCGAATCCATACTTCCACTGGATCTGGTTCGGTTTCGGCGTTGTTGGAATCGGGTGCGCCGCTCATGGGTTTGTCGTAGTAAAAGGTGTGGCAATATTCATCGTGGATGGGCTTCGAGTTTCCTTGAGTTCTACAATTGGCTTTCAGGAGGGTCGTCTTGAAACACGAATACCACGAAGGCCCTAATGCTGGCGAGAACTTTAGGGCTCAGGTACAGCTGCTGATTCCATTCTTGCAGTTGGCAAGCATCCAGGTCGCAGCCATCCACTTATCAAGGCCGATGGGCGAGTCTTCCATCACCGTCCAACCTTGACCGTGAACTGCTTCTTGCAGTCCTAGCAGAACCATATGCGGCGGGTCTTAATGAACGAGTGTTTCGTGCCGTTGCGGCGCGGGCAAGTGACGTTACCTGTCAAGCATCCATAAGCAAAGCTCCGGGATGACTGTTCTTTGGGGGGAGACTGGCGGAAGCGCGTGTGAGTCGAACACACCGTCGCCCGTCAAGGACGACCGCCGGTTTTGAAGACCGGGAGGATCACCGGATCCCAAGCACTTCCATCGTGGGATGGATGTTCGATCCATCCTCGAAAATGATTACATAGCGAGGAGAGGAGTTTGCCGCTTGACCCAGACCGCCGTTGACCAGACCCAGCCGGTACGCCTGACGCAGCATGTAAAAGCCGGGGGCTGCGCGAGCAAGCTCGCTCCCGGATCGCTGAGCGCGGTGCTGTCGGCCCTTCCACGACAGAGCGACCCGAACCTGCTGGTGGGCTTCGACACCTCAGATGATGCGGGCGTCTACCGCATCGCGCCCGGCCTGGCGCTTGTCCAGACCATCGACTTCTTCACGCCGCTGGTGGACGATCCGTTCACGTTCGGCCAGATCGCGGCGACCAACGCGCTGAGCGATGTGTATGCCATGGGTGGGCGCCCGCTGTCGGCGCTGGCGGTGGTCTGCTTCCCGCAGGAGGCCGATCTCGGCATCCTGGAGCAGATCATGCGCGGCGGGCTGGCGAAAATGGAGGAAGCTCACTGCACGGTGGTGGGCGGGCACTCGGTGCGCGACGCGGAGATGAAATTCGGTTACGCGGTGACCGGCACGATCGATCCTGCGCATGTCTACACCAATGCCGCGGCCCAGCCCGGGGACAAACTCGTGCTGACGAAACCGATCGGCACGGGCGTCATCACCACGGCGCTCAAACAAGGCAAAGCGGAACCCGCATGGGTGGAGAACGCCATCCGCTGGATGACAACGTTGAATGGCGCGGCGGCCGCGATGGCTGCAGCCGGCCGGGGCGTCCACGCGATGACCGACATTACCGGGTTCGGGCTGATGGGGCACGGACGCGAAATGGCGCTGGGCAGCGGGGTGGCGCTCGAAATCGAGACGACTTCGGTGCCTCTGATCCCCGGCGCGCTGGAAGCAGTTCGCCTTGGGGCCATTCCCGGCGGCCTGCTGGCGAACCGCGAATTTGCGGAATGCATGGTTGGCGATGCGCCCGGGAGCACGATCCCCGATGAGGTGCGCACGTTGCTCTACGATCCGCAGACTGCGGGAGGGCTGCTGATATCGGTGGCGGCGGGAAACGCATCGACCCTGACCGGTGCGCTGCGCGCGGCAGGAGTTCCCGCCGCGGAGATCGGTTGGGTGAGGGCTGCGCGATCGAAAGACGACCACGGCCCCGCGATCGTTTTGAGATGATGAGGAAGCGGGTTGATCCGGACGGCGGATCGAATGCAATGACGGATATCTCCGACAACCTGAAGGCGCAAGCGCAGGACCTGTATCGCCTGCTGCCCAGCGTGAATGACGTTCTGCAGACACCCGGGTGCCAGTCGCTATTGAATTCTTTTCCTCGCGGCCGCGTGCTGGATGCAGTACGGGCGACGCTCGCCGCGCTTCGCCAGGAGGTTGCAGCGGGGGAGCACTCGGCTGCAAGCATGGCAGAGATCGTCGCCGGTTTAAGCGATCGTATTGCCAGCCGGGTTGCGTCTCCTCGAAATTATTCCCTGCGCCCGGTGATCAACGCGACAGGGGTCATCCTGCATACCAACCTCGGTCGGGCACCGTTGAGCGAGGCGGCTCTGGACCATATCGCCGAAATCGCGCGGGACTACTGCAATCTCGAATTCGATCTGGAAACCGGGACACGCAGCCGCAGAGACGTGCACACCGAATCTCTGCTGCTGCGGGCGGTGGAGATCGAGGACCGCGACGGATACGGCGCGGTCGTGGTAAACAATTGCGCGGCGGCAACACTGCTGGCGCTGAACTCGCTGGCCGAGAAGCAGCCGGTGATTGTCTCCCGCGGCGAGCTGGTCGAGATCGGCGGCAGTTTCCGCATCCCGGAGATCCTGGAAAAATCCGGCGCGGTGCTGAAAGAGGTCGGCACAACCAACCGCACGCGCGTTTCCGATTATGAAGCGGCGCTCGCGGCCGACACGGCCCTGATCCTGCGCGTGCACCAGTCCAATTTCAGCATGGAGGGTTTTACCGAGCGGCCGGCCCTGGCGGACCTGGCCTTGCTTGCCAGGCGCGCCGGAATTCCGTTGTTTGAAGATCAGGGAACGGGACTCATGGGTTCGCTGGAGCCGTATGGCGTTGGATCCGAACCTACCGTGGCCAACTCGCTGGCGCAAGGGGCGGACCTGGTGGCGTCGAGCGGCGACAAACTGCTGGGCGGACCGCAGTGCGGCCTGCTGGTGGGCCGAAAAGAGCTGATCCAAAGAATCGGAAAAAACCCGCTCATGCGGGCATTCCGCGTGGACAAGCTTACCTACGCCGCGCTGGAGGCGACCCTTTTCGAGTACGTTACCGGATCGTCCGAGGCGCTGCCGATCTATCGCATGCTGGGCATCCGGCCCGAAGAAGTGATGCGCCGCTGCGGGCAGATCGCGGGCGAAATTCACTCCGTCCGGCTGGCCGTGGATGTGGTGCCAGTGGAAAGCCTGGTGGGGGGAGGAACCGCGCCCAAAGCCACTCTGCCGAGTTGCGCGCTTTCGCTGCGCCATGAATCTTTTTCCGCGGAGGAACTTGCGGCCGCGCTGCGGCGCCTCGATCCTCCGATCGTTGGGCGCATCAGCGAGGATTGTATGCTGCTGGACCTGAGGACGGTGCATCCGCGCTACGATGCGGAGATCGTGGCCCTACTGAGTACGCTATGAGCATCAATGAACGCGATTCGGAATAAGGATAACCGCAGCCGGGTATGGAAGAAGTTCCACCCGAAACCATGAAAATGCAAACGCAGATCCTTCGCTGCGCTCAGGATGACAACTTAAAGAGTTACAGGCTCTCAAGAATGGCACTGAGAAGACTGCGATGATTCATTCGCCGCGCACTCTCGTCATCGCCACCGCCGGTCACATCGATCACGGCAAGACGACCCTGGTGCGCGCGCTAACCGGAATCGACGCCGACCGGCTTCCGGAGGAGAAGCGGCGCGGGATTACGATCGACCTGGGATTTGCGTCGATGGAATTGAATCAACCGGACGGCGTCCCGGTGCGCATCAGCTTCGTCGATGTTCCGGGGCACAGCCTGTTCATTCGCAACATGCTGGCGGGGGCGGGATGCGTTCCCGCAGCCATGCTGGTGATCGCCGCCGATGAGGGCGTGAAGCCGCAGACGGTCGAGCATCTGGCCATATGCGGGCTTCTCGGGTTTGCGGGTGGAATCACGGTGGTGACCAAGACCGACGCGGTGAGCCGGGAGCATCTGGAGCAGGTTCTGGAGAACTTGCATGCGTTCCTGCGCGGCAC
>Ga0206999_10256_pt1 | contig 12260 bp, 11 predicted proteins | sample Alteio_BWMinCont_92_FD_153482 | JGI IMG/M metagenome (GOLD analysis project Ga0206999, IMG submission 153482) | Enriched cells from forest soil in Barre Woods Harvard Forest LTER site, Petersham, Massachusetts, United States -... | ecosystem: Environmental > Terrestrial > Soil > Temperate forest >...
AGCACGCGGAAGAACACCAGCAGTCCCAGCGTCGGCGCCATGCCGCACAAGAGCGAGCACACCGTGAACAGGAACACACACGACATGTAGAAGCGCTTGCGCCCGATGCGGTTGGCGATCCACCCGCTAATGGGCAGCACCATGGCATTGGCCACCAGGTAACTGGTCAGCACCCAGGTCGCCTCGTCCTGGCTGGCCGACAGCGTTCCGGCGATGTGCTGCATGGCCACGTTGGCAATGGAGGAGTCCAGCGCCTCCATGAACGTCGCCATGGTCACCGTGATTGCGATGGCCCACGGATTGGCGCGCGGCCGCCACAGATCATGGAACGTGGGTGTCGCAACGGCTGCGGCGGCCAAGGCTGCTCCTGTCATGCTGGAGGTGGTCCGTTGGAATCCGGAAGGGTTCGTCCTCCAGATTACCGGAATTCTCGCGGAATCGGTGCCGTTCCCACTTCGAAGTGCGGGTGTGTCATGCTGTCCTTGAACCGTGTTTTGTAATAGGGCATGAATTCAGTTTTGCCGAAAAGGCCGCCAATTCAACGTGGGGTTTAGTTCCCGCTACTGCCTCGGTCAAACGATGCTTCTTCTGGCTATCGATACATGCGGTCCCTCCGGCTCTGTGGCGCTAGGGCGCCTCACCGGCTCGTCTCCCGCCGAACTCCTTGCTCAGAAAGCCCTCGAGGGCCGCACCTACTCGGCGACCCTCGTATCCGGTGTTGAGGAACTGCTCACCGGCCAGGGCATCCGGCTCGCGGACATCGGCTGCATCGTCGTCGTCAACGGCCCGGGCAGCTTCACCGAGGTGCGCGTGGGGCTCAGCGCCGCAAAAGGCCTGGCCGAAGGAACGGGCATTCCCCTGATCGCTGTTTCGCGTCTCGCTGTGCTGGCGCGCAAGGCCGGGGTTCTGTGCGCCGCGCTCGACGCGCATCGGCATGAGATCTTCCTGCGCGTTTCCGATGAGAACCAGCAGGTGAGGGAACTGCTGGCTGGAGAATCGGACCTCGCCCAGATCAGCGCCCCTTCCGCAATTGCCATCTGCGATGACGCGGCCCCAATTCTTCTCAGCCGGGCATGGCCCGCCGCAGGGCGGGTACAAGTCGATGCGCCCACGGCCGCCGATGCCCTGTCCTTCGCCGCCCCCGATATCCGAGCCGGGAACTTCGCCGACACGGTTCTCCTCGACGGTCACTACCTGCGCCGGTCCGACGCCGAAATCTTTGGCAATAAGGTCGAAAAATCGTGAACGCCCGGCCGATGCGGCTCGCCGACATCCCGCCCGTGATGGCGATCGCCGCCGACGTGAACCAGGCGCCCCGTTGGGCAACCGAGGCCTACCGTCGCGCCGTTGACCCCGCTGCCGTCCCGGCGCGTATTGCTCTGGTCGCCGACGACCCCGAAATCGGCGTGCTCGGCTTTCTGGTAACGGTTCTGATCCCTCCCCAGGCCGAACTGGAGACAATCGTCGTAGCAAAACCTGCCCAGAGGCAAGGCATTGCGCGCCGCCTGATGGCGTTGCTCTTTGCCGATTTAAAGGAGCGGCAAATCACCGAAGTCGTGCTCGAAGTAAGGGAGTCGAACCTTCCGGCGCTGGCCCTTTATCGAGCGTTCGGGTTTGTTCAAACCGGGAGCCGCAGCCGCTATTATTCTGAGCCGGAAGAAGATGCCATTCTGATGCAGCGATCGCTGATGGCGTCCTACCGGGGCGATCCCCGTCCTTTTTGACACCCAACGAGAGTGATCTACGGCACTCATGTTGGGCTTGTCACCCGAATTCCACAAGTCCCGACGGATTGTCTGCGTTTCTCGCTTGCCGATTGTATCTTCGCGGAGCTATATGTAAATGTTCGATAAAATCCAAACCGGGAGGCGCCTATGGATGAAATTCAGGACGCTACGCTGTGCGAAGAGATTGCCCGCCTGCACGCCGAACACCGTCGCTACGCTCAGCGGTTGGAAGACTTGATTGGAAAGCCGTACCTCTCCGTCGACGAACAGCTCGAGGAAGTGCGGTTGAAGAAGCTGAAACTCCATGCCAAGGACCTGATTTGCGCCCTCGAACGCCGCCTCACGGTAATGGCGTAGAGCAGGTTTTCAGGTCATAAAGGACGGAACGGTGGGTGCGTGGTAACCTCCCGCGGTGCGTGTGCGCGTCCGGTGCACTCGCCGAATGGCAAATCTGCCTCATAATTCCATTCCACACTCCCCGAATCCCGGAGCGATCCGGTCGTGTCCCCGTGGCCTTGGAGATCCACCGCTCCAACGGTGACAGGTCTACGATCCTCGGCCGGGATACGAAATGCATGCGATTGATCGCACGGGAATCCCAAACCGCCAAACGGTCCCGGGACTTCGGCAAACCGTATAATCGATAGCGACGGATGGTTCGTGACGGATACATTTACGGCGTAGCTTTGCTGGCCGTCGCGGTGGCGGTGGCCTGGCTAACTGGCCAGTGGCCCTGGGGAGTCGTCCCGCTCTTGCTGGCCGGCTTCTTTCTCTGGTTTTTCCGCGATCCTCAGCGAACCATCCCTTCGGGCCCCGGGCTGATCGTCTCGCCCGCCGACGGGCTTGTCACCGAGGCCGTGAGCATCGTTACTCCCGACGGCCCCCGCCAGCGTATCTCCATATTTCTCAGTGTTTTCGACGTCCATGTTAACCGCTCCCCCATCGCCGGGGTGATCACCGGCGTCCGTTATCAAAAAGGAAAATACCTCAACGCCATGAACCCGGCCTGTGCGGAGTGCAACGAGCAGAACATCGTCACCGTACAGGGCGAGGGGATGGAGGTTACCTTCAAGCAGATCGCCGGCCTGCTCGCCCGACGCATCGTGTTCAACCCCCACACCGGGGACGGCCTGGAACGCGGTCAGCGCGTGGGCATGATCAAATTCGGCTCCCGAACCGACATCATTTTTCCCGCCGAAGCCGAATTGCGCGTGAAAAAGGGCCAGCGCGTCAAGGGGGGCGCCAGCATTCTGGCCGCGATGCCGGTGGCCGAGTTGCTGGTGGGCGCTTCCTCATCGCGACAACGAACTGGCGCCGAGCCTGGCTCGCCGCGAGGAGTCCGCTGATGGCCTACCACGATCCGGCGGTCGCCCGGGCCCGCGCCCAGGCGCGGCTGCGTCGCGGCATGTACCTGTTGCCCTCGCTGTTTACCGTAGGAAACATCGCCGCCGGCTATTTCGCCATTGTCCAGACACTCGCCGCCATCGCCGCCAATGCCGATGCGCGCCACCATCTCGACCTGGCCGCCATCGCCATCCTGTTCGCCATTCCTTTCGACGCGCTCGACGGGCGCATTGCCCGCATGACCAATACCGCCAGCGACTTCGGCAAGGAACTCGATTCGCTGGCCGACGTGATCACCTTCGGAGTCGCGCCCAGCCTACTGGCTTATATCTGGGGCTTTCATTTCCTGCGGGATTCGGTCAATCCGGCGCTCCGGCAGGACTTGCTGAATGCCGGCGGCTTTATCTGTTTCCTTTTTCTCATCGGCGGCGCGTCGCGCCTGGCGCGCTTCAACATCAGCCACGATGCCCAGCCGCGGAACCCTGGGCGCCCGGGCCGAAAGTACTTTGTGGGCATGCCTATTCCGGCCGCCGCCGGCATGCTTGCGTCCACGGTGCATTTTTTCGGCGGCGGCTATCCCAACCAGGCCTGGTGGGTATCGATCATCTGGCTGGTCATCGTGGGCACTTGCGGATTCCTCATGGTCAGCACCTGGCGATTCTGGTCGGGCAAAGAGATCAATTTTTCACGCAGCCATCCGTTCCAGATCCTGTTGCTCGTGGCCATCATTCTTTTCGTGATCATCCGCTTCTCGCAGGGCGTCCTGTTCTTTGTGGCTCTCGTCTACATGTTTTCCGGCATCTGGGCGCGGGCTGCCTATTCCTGGTCCCGGCGGCGGCGCCGCCGGCCCGCATTGGCTCCCGAACCGCCCAACGCCGATCCGGATGCCTTTCGCCATCTCTAGCCGAGTAGCAAACCCGCTAACTTGTTAACTTGCCATGCCGCGAAGCGGCGCTAACTTGCTAAGTGGAAAAACCAGTTTCATCTCCCAGGGTTCGTGAATACCTCTTCAATCAGAAGGAAAGCCTGTGTACAAAATCGCCATTGCGGGAGCCTCCACTCTGCTGGGCCGGGAATTGAAAGACGCCGTCTCCGATTCAACCCTCGCCGGAGATACCTTCACCCTCCTCGACGACGACCAGGGCCTGGGTCAGCTTGATCAGGTCGGCGACGAAATCACCTTCGTCCAGGCCATCGATCCCGAAGCATTCGAGCGCGTCGATTTCACCTTCTTCTGCGGGTCCGAGGCCATGACCCGCCGCCATTGGCAGAAAGCGGTCCATGCCGGTTCCACGGTCCTCGACCTCTCCGGCGCGCTGGATCAGGAACCGGGTGTCCTGGTGCTTGCTCCGTGGCTCGAGTCTCACGCGACTCCCGATCTGTTCACCCCTGCGGTGGTCCCCGCCCATCCGGCGGCGATCGCGCTCGGCCTCCTCCTGGAGCGCCTCAAGGAGGCTGCCCCGTTGCGGTCGGCTTTTGCCACCTTGATGGTCCCGTCCAGCGAATTCGGCCGCGCAGCCATGGACGAACTGCACCAGCAGACCGTGAACCTGCTCAGCTTCCAGGCCATTCCGCGCGCGGTCTACGACGCCCAGGCTGCCTATAACATGCTCTCCGGGTTTGGCGAAAGCGCAACCATCAGCCTTTCGGGGCTGGAGGCGCGGATTCAGCGCCATTACCTCGCCCTTGGCGCCGGGCGCTGGCCGCACGTGGCCCTCCAGGCCATTGCCGCGCCCGTATTTCACGGCCACACATTTTCTATTTCCGTCGAGTTGGAACGCCCGTTGGACGTTGCCATCCTCGAAGACGCGCTCAGCGGCCAGTACCTCGAACTCATCCTCGAAGACACCGATTCGCCGTCCAACCTTGCCGCCACGGGCCAGAATGGGGTCCTTGTGCGCATGCGCGCCATCCGAGACACCCGCAACCCTAACCTGGCCTCCCGCCTCTGGCTCTGGGTCGCCTCAGACAATCTGCGCCTCTACGCGCAGAACGCGGTTGACTGTGCATTGGAGCTTCGCAAGCTCCGCCCTCAGGGAAAGGTGCAGTAAGCGAGCCAGAAAGACAAACTGCATGCCCCATATCTCCGGTGGTTTTTGCCCGGAGATGTGGGAAGGCACGGACTTCACAAACGCGCCGGCGCTCCGATCACTGCCCGCTCACCCGCGCCCATACCTGCTCGATAAAGTTATCCGTCATGCCTGCGATGTAATCGGTGACGGTTCGCGCTAATCCCTGGCTGGGAATCTGCGCGTGATGATCCGCCGGCAGCAACCCCGGATCGGCCATCAGCGCCGCAAACAACCCGGCCACAACCTGTTCCGCGTGCCAATGCTCCTCCTCCATCCCCGGCGAGTTATACATATTCGCATAGAGAAACGCCTTGGCCTGGGCGCGTTCCGCCTCCATCTCGGCGCTTAAGCCGGCGATTCGCCCCGAAGCGTCGCGAACCGCGTCAAGCGTGGTGATTTCCGCCTCCTCCACCCGCCTCCGGATCTCGTTCAGCAAATCCGTTACCAGCGCATTCAGCACCCGCCTGAGGGCCTCGCCGGCCGTCACCCTGGAACCGGCGCCCGGATACTCGTGCAAGACCGCATCGTGAAAGCGCCGAAAAAGACTCACGCCTTGGCGCACCTGCTCGAGGTTCAACAGCCCGGAATCCACTCCGTCATCCAGGTCGGCAGTCAGATACGCAATCTCGTCCGCGAGGTCGATCAACTGCGCCTCCAAGGGCGGCCGCCGGTCAAGAAAATACTCCACCAGCTCCGGGTGCTCTCCCGCGTCATAGTCGCGCGAGTGCTTGATGATTCCCTCGCGCACCCCGAGCGTCAGGTTCAGGCCGCGAAACGCCGGGTATCGCTCCTCGAACCACGTCACGATACGCAGCGCATGCAAATTGTGATCGAAGCCCAGCCCATATGCGCGCAGAGCGCCATCCAGCGCTTTCTCTCCCGCGTGACCGAACGGCGGATGGCCGATGTCGTGCACCAGCGCCAGCGCCTCGGTCAGCTCGGTGTTCAATCCCAGCGCCAGCGCCAGTGTCCGCGAGATCTGGGCAACCTCGAGTGTGTGCGTGAGCCGGCTGCGAAAGTGGTCGCCCGGCGGATCATTGGCGAGCCGCGTGAACACCTGTGTTTTTCCGGCCAGCCGACGGAATGCGCGCGCATGAAGCACGCGCGCAGCGTCGCGCGCAAATGCACCTCGGTAGGCATGCGGACCTTCGCGATGCGCACGCCGCGTGAGTTCGCTCCCCGGATCTCCGCCCACCGCGATTCCGGGCGGCAGCAAGGTCGCCGTGCTGTGGCTCGCGTTCATCGTCGGCATCCCATCCTGCCTCTGTTGCAGTCCAGAGTATCGTGTGCGACACCCCCGGCGGCAAACGCCAACCAATTACATCCCTCGTCACAATCGCTCGGCGGCGCGGTGCTATAAGATTCTTCATGCACTCGCCGGGGGTACAGTGGTACCATCCTGCGGAAATTTCGCGGGGCCTTTTTGTATGTACTTCAGGATCCGCAGCAAATCATTTCACGTCTGGACCGGAGGCAAGAATGAAAGCATGGAAGCAAGCTGGAATTGCGCTGCTGGCATTGGCAGTTGGATTGATTTCCGGGTGCGAACGGCACTCCAACAAGGAAGTCTTTTACCTGGTCACGGCGAATTCGGCCCTGCCTTATTGGCAGACGGCCGCATCGGGTTTCAATCATGCTGCGGCCGATTACAAGGTGACCGCCAAGGTCGTGGGGCCGGAAGGGTATGACGCCCAGGCCGAATTGGCGGAGCTGAACAAGGCCATCGCGGCCAAGCCTGCCGGCATCCTCATCTCCGTGGCCGACGCCACCGTGCTGCAGAGCCAGATCGATGCCGCCATCGGCCAGGGCATCCCGGTCATCACCGTAGATTCCGATGCCGCGGGAAGCCGCCGCCTTTATTTCATTGGAACCAACAACCAGCAGGCGGGCACTCTGGGAGCCAAGCGCCTTATCGACAAGATGCACGGCAAGGGCAACGTGCTGGTGTTCACCATCGCCGGCCAGCCGAATACCGAGGATCGCCTGAGAGGTTTGAAGGACGGCCTGGCCTCCCATCCGGATATCAAAATTGTCGATGTCATCGACATCAAGAATGACCCGCGCACCGCTTTCGACAAGGCGCAGGAAGTGCTGCCCGAAACCGGCGCCAAAAAGATCGATGCCTTCATCTGTCTCGAGTCGGCATCCGGCAAAATGGTCTCCGATGCCATCAAGCGCACCAATACGAGCGATCGCGTGCTGGTCGCCTTCGACGTGAACCAGGATACGCTCGACGGCATCAAGGGCGGCACCATCGATTCCACCATTGCGCAGAAGCCCTACACGATGGGCTTAGTCGGACTGAAAGCTCTCGACGAGATCTTCCACAATCCCCCCAAGCAGTTGAACAGGGACTTCAGCGTCGATTCCTTCTCGCCCTATCCGCTCTTTGTTGACACCGGCACTTCGCTGGTCGACAAAAACAACGTAGACCTGTATCTTGCCTCCGCCGCCGAAGGCAGCAAATAGAGGCAGGGAAAAAGGCACCAGGGCCTGAGGCGACTAAGGGACTAGTGGACTGTAACGGCTGAAGTGGAAGTGATTCGGTTTGTGGGATCAAAATAGCGCCATTTCACGGTCTTCGGCACGTTGTTGTAGTGACGGATGTATTTCATGAGCTTTCTGCGCAGGTCGGCCAATGAAGTGAACACACCGCGTGCAATGACATCGCGCTCGATCTTGGCGAACCAGAGTTCGACTTGATTGAGCCACGAGGAGTAGGTGGGAGTGAAGTGCATGTGAACGTGCGGATGAGATTCGAGGAAATCGTCGACCTGCCGGGTCTTGTGAGTTGAGAGGTTATCGGCGATCACGTGGATCTCCTTGCCGCGGGGCTGGTTCACAACGATGTCGGCGAGGAACGCGACGAACTCCGCGGAAGTATGGCGGACAGCGGTCTTTCCTAGCACCTCACCGGTTTGGGTGTTGAACGCAGCGTATAGAGATAACGTGCCATGCCGGAAGTACTCAAACCCGTGGCGCTCGGCACGGCCCGGCGACAGGGGCAACACCGGATCTTTGCGGTCGAGCGCTTGAATGGTGGTCTTCTCATCCACGCAGAACACCGCCGCATGCGCCGGCGGATTCAGATACAGTCCAATGATGTCTGCCGCCTTGGTCTCAAAGTCCGGGTCATTGCTTGCCATATAGCGATCCAGCCGCTGCGGCTTCAAACCATGCTTGGCCCAGACCCGCGCCACCATCATGTGGCTGACTTTAAGCTGACCGCCCAGTTTGCGCGTGCTCCACTGAGTCGAGCCGTCTGGAGCTTTGCGTTTGACTGTCCACTCCAAGATGCGAGCTTCGAGTGCCGGCGTAAGGGTGCTGGCCTCCTGTCCGGCGTGCCGGCTGAACAATCCTGCCAGCCGTTCTTGGCGGAATCTTTTCATCCATCGATCGATGAAGGCGTCGCTGCAATCCAGCTTGTCTCGTATCGCTTTCCAGGTGCAGCCGTCTTCCAGCAGAAGAATCAGTCGGGCTCGGCGCGCATCATCTGCCCGCCCGTTGCGACTGGCTGCCCGCTGATTCAGTTCCATGCGCTCCGCTTCCGTCAGCACGATCGTGGTTGCCATACCCGCGATTATACTATCGTTTCAGTTGTTACAGTCCACTAGTGAACAGCGTCCTGAGTGTGAAGTTCGCACCATAATCTTTGCCGTCATCCTGAGTGGAGCTTGGCGCGTTTTCGCGCCAAACGCAGTCGACGGATCTGCATTTGTCCTGGAATGGATTTCGGATGCACAACACTTGGGGGTTGGGCCTAATTGGGTCACCAATGTTTGGCGCTCGTGCCGCCGCGTCCAGTCCCCAGTCCCTTTATCCCTCAGTCCTTCGTCCCGCCTTCAAGTTGTAAACTGAGCAGTGATTCGCTCCCTCATCGCGTTCTCCCTGCTTGGCTGTCTGGCGTTCGCCGGTTGTCGCAGCACTCCCCAGCCGGACGTGACCTCCTCCGCCGGTTCCGCTTACCAGACCTACAAGCTTCGCGGCAAGGTAGTTTCGACCAACCCCGCCACCACCGAGGTCACGCTTGACCATGAAGCCATTCCCGGTTTCATGGATGCCATGACCATGCCCTACAAGCTCAAGGACGCCAACATCCTCAGCGAGCTGCATCCCGGCGACGTGATCACCGCCGATCTTCTTGTTCCGCATAACGCCGGCGATGACACGCTGCTTGATCACATCGTCGTCGTCGGCCAGGCCAAACCCGACTACAGACCCAAAGTTTCCTACCACGTCCCCGCGCCCGGCGACGCGGTGCCCGACTTCCGCCTGCGCAACCAGGACGGCCGCCTCATCCATCTCGACCAGTTTCGCGGCCAGGATTTGCTGATCACCTTTATTTACACCCGCTGCCCGCTGCCCAACTTCTGCCCGCGCGTCACCCACAACTTTGCCGACATTCGCCGCCAGATTGCATCCAACCCGGCGATGTACGCCCGCACGCATCTGCTGTGCGTCAGCTTTGACCCCGACAACGATACGCCCGAGCTCCTGCGCGCCTATGGCGCAAGTTATATTGGCAGCGACACGAAAAGCGCCTTTTTGCATTGGGATTTTGCGGTCCCCGAAAAGCCCGCCCTGGCAAAGATGGCGCAGTATTTTGATGTGGGCCTTACGCCGGCCGCGGATGGCTCCATCACCCACACACTGTCCACCACTCTGATCGGGGCCGACGGCAAGGTTGTGAAGTTCTACCCCGGCAATGACTGGACCGTCGACCAGATACTGGCCGAGATGAAACAGTCCGCCGGCGCTTAATAGGTTTGTAACAGGGCACGACTTCAGTCGTGCCGAAAAAGGTAAAAAGACGATCAGGGCTTCAGCTCCTGAGGTTCGCAAATGAACAGCTTGAACATCCGCAAAGACGCAGATCTCGATTTTCTTTCGCTGGGTGCCCTGGTGCATCGGCTCGATCCCGGCATCGTCCCCTTCCGTAAGGCGTCCGAATGCCGGATCCACGTCAGCGGCGGCGAGTTCAACGTGGCCGCCAATCTCGCCGATTGCTTCGGCATGCGCACAGCCATCGTCAGCGCCATGTCCGACTACCCCATCGGCGACCTCATCGCGGAGCGCGTCCGCGCCATGAGCGTCAAACCCATCTACAAGCACTTCCAGCACGATGGTGTCACCGGCCCGAATATGGCCACCGTGTACAGCGATCGCGGCTTCGGAGTGCGCGCCCCGGTCGTCTTCTACAACCGCTCCAACGAAGCCGCCGCCCGCCTGAAGCCCGGTGATTTCGACTGGAAGGCCATTTTCGCCGGCGGAGTTCGCTGGGTGCACAGCGGCGGTATCTTCGCTGCGCTCTCGCCGTCCACGGCCGAACTGGCTGCCGAGTTGATGAAGGCGGCGCGCGACGCCGGCGCAGTGACCTCCTTCGATCTCAACTTTCGCGAGAAACTCTGGAAGATCCACGGGGGAGACACGCGCGCCGTCGAGACCATCGGCCGCATCGTCGAAAACGTCGATGTCCTCGTCGGCAACGAAGAGGACCTGCAGAAGGGCCTCGGCATTCCCGGTCCGGAGGTTCACGCCAAATCGAAGCTCGATCCCAGCGCGTTCTTCGCCATGATGGAGAATGTGGTGAAAAAACTGCCCCGCGTAAAGATCGTGGCCACTACCCTCCGTGAAGTGCACTCCACCAATCGCCACTCATGGAGCGCGGTCGCCTGGGTCGGCGGCAAGACGTACGCGGCGCCCACCGCCGAACTCGACGTGTACGATCGCGTCGGCGGCGGCGATGGCTTTGCATCGGGATTCTTCTATGGCCTCTTGACCGGCGAGGCGCCCGAACTGGCGGTCAAACTCGGTTGGGCCCACGGCGCGCTGCTGACCACCTTCCCCGGAGACACCACCATGGCCACATTGGACCAGGTGCGCGCCTTCGCCAAAGGCGGCTCCGCCCGCATCCAGCGCTGAATTAGCTGAACCAGCTTCCGTGCCCCATCCTCGCGACTTTTTGCTGTCGCGAGGGTGGGAGGAACCTCGCGGGGTGCCCATCCTAGGTCTGCCAGGGTGGTGAATCCGAAATCCATTCCAAAACAAATGCAGGTCCTTCGACTTCGCTTGGCGCGAAGACGCACCCAACTCCGCTCCGGATGACGGCAATGGTTAAGGTGCGAAGTGCGCTCCACGCAGAACTCTTCAGACTCGGGACACCAGGGTGGGGTCCGCGAATCCGTCAATGCCGGAAATGCCTAATCCCGGTAAGGACCATTGCCATCCCCAGTCGGTCCGCGGCCGCGATTACGTCCTGGTCCTTCACCGATCCTCCCGGCTGAATCACCGCCGTCGCTCCCGCCGAAGCCACCGCCTCCAGCCCATCGGGGAAGGGAAAGAACGCGTCGGAAGCCGCCACGGTTCCCTTCAATGGCAGCACGGCCTTCATCGCCCCAAACCGCGCCGCATCCACGCGGCTCATCTGCCCCGCGCCGATGCCCACCGTCTGCCCGTCGCGCGCATACACAATCGCATTCGACTTCACGTGCTTGCACACCCGCCACGCAAAGATCAGCGCACGCAACTCCTCCGCCGTGGGCGGACGCCACGTCACCACATCCAACTCCGACTCTTCCAGTCTCTCGGTATCGGCGTCCTGCAACAGCAGTCCTCCCGAAACATGCTTCACTACCGGCCGCGGCGGCGCCGGCCTGATCTCCACTAGCCGCAGGTTTCTCTTCGCCCCAAGCCTCTGCACCGCCTCCGGCGTGAACTCCGGCGCCACGATCGCTTCGACGAACAGCTTGGCGATCTCCTCCGCCGCTTCGCCGTCCACCGCCTGGTTAATGCCGATCACCCCGCCAAACGCCGACACCGGATCGCACTCCAGCGCCTTCTTGTAAGCTTCCAGAACCGTCGCCCCGGTCGCTGCGCCGCACGGATTGGTGTGCTTGATAATCGCCACGGCCGGCAAGTCACCTCTCCCGGGCCGCAACTCCTGCGCCAGTTCCCAGCATGCGTCCAGGTCTACGAGGTTGTTAAAGCTCAGCTCCTTCCCCTGGATCTGTCTTGCGCCGGCGATGCCAAGCCCCGATCCGTCTGCGTACAAGGCCGCCCGCTGGTGCGGGTTCTCGCCATATCGCAACGATTGCGACATCGGCATGTTGATGCGCAG
>Ga0206999_10267_pt1 | contig 12155 bp, 13 predicted proteins | sample Alteio_BWMinCont_92_FD_153482 | JGI IMG/M metagenome (GOLD analysis project Ga0206999, IMG submission 153482) | Enriched cells from forest soil in Barre Woods Harvard Forest LTER site, Petersham, Massachusetts, United States -... | ecosystem: Environmental > Terrestrial > Soil > Temperate forest >...
GTTCGACACGTTGCCCGTGGGACAGCCGGGGCTGCAATTGCCGTTCGGATTGTGTGCTGCACTAGGTATGGTCACTACGAGGCCTGTATCCTTGTTGCCCTGGTTATCATAGAGAGTGGAAGTGCCGCCATTATTGTTGGCGATCCAGAAGTCTTGCCCAGGAAGAATAGAGATCCCCCAGGGGTTCAACAGTTGAGGATCTGTGGTATTGGCCACGCCGGCAGTATTGGAGACCAAGTTGGTCTGAGAATAGCCGGCCTGTTGAGCAAGCAATCCAGAGGGAATTGCTAACGTCATCAGCAGCCCGATTAACGAGATCGCTTTTGTCATTGTGTTTTCCATAAGACCTGATTGTTAGTTTTGTATGACTCTGACTTTGAGCAATAGGTCGCTGTTGAGCACGCGGGTCGGACAGAGAATCTAGAGACAACTTAATACTTCCTAACTCTGGTACCGCCTGAGGAGGAGGCACCGCTTGGGCCTGGAGTGTTCGCCTGACCAAGCATGATCATCTCCCGTGAGGCTGGCATGGTATAGACGCCGCTGAGTGTTTTGATCCTGCTCAGAAAGTACTTGCCGCCGACATGCTCGAAGCTGAGCGTCGGCTCATTGTCAGGACCATCATCGAACGCCAGAGGAAGCAGAAAAGCGTTCCCTTTACTATAGCCCCGAATAGCTAGTTCTCGATTTACGCCGGGATTAACGCGATTTATTCTGTATTCTCCTGCTGGTAGCGTTGCGCCTCCCGCCACGAACTCGAACGGAACGCTCGCGACGACCGCATCGGCATCTTGAGCACGAGCACTTACCCCAACTCCAAGTAAGCACGTCAACATGAGTACAGCCGTAAAATGCACTTTCTTCATGACTTCTCCTTATTTATCTAGTGTGACTCTTTCACTATTGTTAACTGCATTCGTGATGGTTTTATTCCGTACCTGCAGCCCCGTACGCTTCGGTCATCTACATACATGTAAGCGTCAATGGATTAGACGCGCTCATGACTGACGAGATACAAAAGCGATGTCATTTGCTTGTCACTTGTGTGTCGAGAGTTTGTAACTGGTGTAGTGCCCAGCGTTCATGGTCAACACTATGGCGGCGCCTGAAACGTGATAGGCGTTGAGTCTACCGCTTAGCGTTGCTTTCCACATTTGCGGGCTAACTGCTGGACGAACGGAAGGTATCGCCACGGGTGAGAGAGACTGAGCCCCCTGATACGCTGGATTGAGATCCACCAAGAATTAATTCAACCACAACTGCGCACCAGTTTCTGGCATTTCAACCATGTCTGCTCGCACATCGCCATGCACTCCGGCCAGAGCCTGCAGCGATTGAAAGGGATCATCCAACCACACCCAGAGGTCGCGATAGAAGAAGAGTTGCTGACACAGCAACAATTGGGAATCACATGGTAGATGCCAGTTGGACAGCAGACACCCGATTACACCAAGTAACCTCGATTTAAAGGGGTAAAAAGGGGTGTATGACTCAGTAACTCGGACAGCAGGATGACCTCATGGCGAGAACGCTTACTTCGACCTGGGCCGAAGCGCAGATGCGTGTCCAGGCTCAGAGTCGGGCTATGCCCAACGTTTTCATTGTGGAAATATTGTCAAACGCCGAATTTTGACGCGAATGACGTCTTAGAGAGTTGGCGGGAAGTTTATTCGGGGAAGGATTTCGTTACCGAGCGACACCGGTCGAATATGTGCGAGGGATCGAGTCACGAAGGCACTCGGCAAAAAGACCAATGATTTTCTTCGTCACCCTGCTGGTCGGAGCTAGCTCTTCGGGGGCTAAGGACGTCGGCTCGTCGATGTATCGGTTAAGGCGTTCGCGAAGATGTATCCGAACTCGCCACAGCCGCGCCTTCACCGCCGCTTGGCTAAGGTTTAGGACTTGCGCGGTCTGTTCGATTGAGAGTCCCTCAACGTCACGGAGTACAAAGACAGTCCGCAAGATCGGGCGCAGTTCTTCTACGGTTCTGACAAGGATGTCTCGCAATTCAGATGCCCAGCATAGTTGTTCCGGATTCGGGGCTCGATCGGGGACATTCAATGGAAGGACGTCCCCGTCCGCCTGAAAATCCTCGTCCATCGAAACCTCTTTGTGGGTACGCTGTTTTCGCAACTTCATAAGCGACTGGTTCACAGTGATGCGAATCAGCCAGGTTGAGAATTGGGAATCTTCTCTGAACTCTGCCAGATTTTGAAACGCTTTCAAGAGCGCTTCTTGGACCGCGTCTTCGGAATCTTCCCTGTTACGCGTGACGGTTTGAGAGATTCGGAGAAGTCTGCGCCCGTATCGCTTTACGAGTTGCTCGAAGGCGGTAACATCTCCTTTCTTGCAGGCGTGGACAAGCTCCAGATCGTCGCTTACCACCTCCCTCACTGCGAGTTGTGTCGAGTTTGCAGTCATATCGGTCCACAGCGTTTCGGAGGACAACCATTTTGCGGCGGCAGCGAGAAGCTACGAGCGGAAAGCCGTCTCGGTTGCACGCCATCTAGAAGTCTGGGCTCACTGCACCACGACTTTGCCGGTCATTTTCGGGTGGATCGTGCAGTAGTAAGGATACGTTCCAGGCTTGGTAAACGTGTAGGAGAATTTTTCATCCGTATCCAGCACCTTGGACTTGAACACGCCCTCTGTGCTGACCGAGGTATGGGGAATGTCATCTTTGTTTGTCCATGTAACTGTCGCTCCGACAGGTACCGTGATCGTCTGCGGGCCAAACACGAAATTGTCGATGTTCACCGCAGCGTTTGCCGCGGAGGATTGGTCATTGGCCGTGACGGTCGGCGTTCCCGCGACTAGCAGTACGAGCGCAATGACTACCGAAGCTGTGAAACTTGCAAGCCAGACACTGTTCCGTTTCATTGTTCTGTTTCCTTTAACGGGTTGATTTTCTTCCTTGATTCTCACTGTTTGGGACCGGATCGTTAGCGGTCCACGCAAGACTTGAGTTAACGACCACCAGGGCCGCCGCCACTTCCTGAAGCCGAAGACCCCGAGTCCGCAAGTGGCGAATCGACAACCGCAAGGCTCCGTCCGCTGACCAGATAGTTCACGTCCGTGATTCCCAACACCCGTTGCAACTGGTCGGCTGGCACTTTCATGGGTCCGGCTGAGGGAGCAGTTCCCGGCGCCGGTTGAGGGAAGGCGGTGGACATCGCGGTGTGGAACGACACCTTGCCTTCCACCTTTTGCATGATCTGATGGATGTGGCCGTTTAACACCGTCACGGAACCGAAGCGCTTGACGTAGGACAAGGCTTGTTCACTGTCGTCGGTTCCCCATCCCCAATCTGGGTAGATGGTCCACAGTGGAATGTGGGCAAAGAGCACAATCGGAGTGCTGGCAGAACGGCCCTTGAGATCGTCCTCCAGCCACTCCAACTGTTCGTGACCGAGCGACCCCATGCCGCCGGCCTTGAGATTGGCGACATTCACGAGGCCCACAAAGTGGACACCCTTTTGATCGAAGCTGTACCAGCCACTGCCTTTTGTGCCTTTCCCGTAACGCTGGAGATATTGCTCGCCGTTGTCGGTCAGCATGTCATGCTCGCCCGGCACAAAGTAGATTTGTTTCGCGGAGGCTCCTTTTAACGCCTGGTCCAGCGTGTCGAACTCACTCGGCTTCGAGAGCTGACTCAGATCACCGGTGTGAATAATGAAATCCGGCTTGTGGGCCATCGAGTTGATCTTGTTGATCGCCACCTGCAGGGTGGCGGTGACGTCTGGGTTGGCGGGCTTGTTAAAGCCGATGTGGCTGTCGCTGATCTGCACAAAGGAGAAGTCGGCACCATTGCCACCACTTCGATGCGCGGTCTTGGCGAACGCCCGAGACGATGGAACGCCGCCGCTCATAGTCCAGACCAGGCCTGTACCTGCCCATGCCATGCACTTCAGAAATCCACGACGATCGACGCCGTCGTTGTCGAGGTCTTGCAATTTCTGATCGATAAGATCTTTGTTTTTGTCCGTCATTTGGCCTCCGGTGTTCTTGTAGCGTTCACAGTTGATAACTGGACTGAGTCGGTTTTATTCCAGGGGAAAATAGAAGGGGTGATCAGAATCTTCCGGTTGTCCGGACCGCCTTGCCGGCTCTTAAGGGGAAATACCGCCGCATAGCGGAATGCAACGGTGGGCACTGTCTTTGGCACTGTCCCCGGGTGGGGATGGCATCTGAGAAAGGGGATCTGATTCGGATCTGGCTTCGTGGTTCTGTCAGGGGCGGGTTCGGACCTGCGGTGAGCCAAGTCGACGCGGCGTACGTTTCCGCGCCCGCCGTGTCCGCTCGTCGGCCAGAACTAGTAATTCACACCAGTCGTTGTGTGGATAGCCGGGCGCGAGAGGAATGCAGGTAGTGAAGTGTTCAAGAAAGCTCCTTCGCCGGACCTGCCTTCCTCCCTCGAATTACCGCTCTCGCTAGTTTCCCAAGTACCGCGATATCGAGAGAGTCGTGACGCCAGTCTGCGCATTTTCGTGGCCAGCGACGGCGACGATGTTCCCGTTCGTTTGTTTCAGCACTCCGGAGATGCCAAAAGTTGTGGCAGCGATCCGCCCGTGCTGAATGCAGTGTCCGCTACGCCGTTGGAATCGAATCGTGCCAGACCATCGCCGCCGCCGACCACGATTTGCCAGGTCGATTCGAGAGCGATTGCCGCTGGCTGATTCTGCTTTTGTCCGCCGAAAGTGAACTTCTTGGAAGAGAAAGTAGAATCAAGAACTGAAGTTTCGCTGAAACGAAACAGTTCGCCGGCAGTCTTCTGGAAGCCGTTGCCCACAATCGCGGCCTCGACAAAGTCGCCGTTGGGCTGGCAAAACTCGCTTCGGAGGCCGGTGACGACGGGTTGGACGCCACTATTGTTTCGGGCGTCACGATCGATTGCAGCAATCCCGTCGAGCTGAACTCTTCGGAGGCCGCGCCGCCTACGGCCAAATAGGAACCGTCGGAGAACTGCGCCAGTGCTGTGGGGACCAATATAGGAGTGGGTTCCTCCACAATTCCTCCGCGCTAAATGTCGCATCCAGACTACCGTTGGAACTGTACCGAACCAGAATCGTGGGAGACGGAACTTTCTGAGACCCGATCCCGCAGGCCCAGCCACCAGTATCTGGCCGTTAGACTGTACCAGGAGGGCAGATACCGCAGGAAAATCTCCCTTGGGGGCGGTCGTCACCAATCCACCTCGGCCAAAAGTAGTATCCAGTTGGCCAGTGGGCAAAAACCGCGCTAGAGCGAATTCAGTTGCCGAACTAGTTCCAGACGACGTTGTTCCTGCTACTACGATGTAGCCGTTGGACTGCACCGCGGCCGCAACCGGGATACTGTCCCTGTTAGCGAAGAACGAGGAGGTCGTCGTGCTAAGCAGTGTCCGCTGGATGTGTACCTGATCAGAGCAAAGGTTTCGATACCGGGAAAGCCGGTTTTGTTGAGCCCGGTGACGATCACGATGTTGCCGTTGGATTGCTCGAAAGCGGTTAAGGTCGTGGCAGTGACCCGAGAATTGCGGTTACTGTCCCGCCTGTGCCGAAGGTTGTGTCCAGAGTGCCGGCCTGGGCTTGTGCGAAGTTAGCGCCAAACGCCGGGCCAACTGCTAGCAGTCCGGCGATCGTATGAACCCACATTTCCTTTTTGAACTCTGAGTAAGTGGCTGTATGATCGAGCCAACACCAGTATTCATGCGGCTTTGAGAGCAAAACGAACTCTACGGAGGCTCGATCTTTCAGCTCTCGTTTAACCTTTGTTTGAAAGTTGATTTCCAATGTTCCCGCGTTACCTCCGATGGTGGTCTGTTGCTGGTCCGTGAGTTGGATGAACGTTTGGGATTGAGTGCGCTCATTGCGCAAAACATCATGGACGACCGGCGCGGCAAAAACACGCAGTTGCCGCTCCCGGATCTGCTGCGACAGTCCATCTACAGTCGCTTGGCAGGATACGAGGATGTGAACGATGCGGAGCGGTTGTCGCAAGATCCGACGTTCCGGTTGATCGGCTCCGAGAAGATCTGGGATCGCGGAGCAGCGTTGCCTTCGCGCCTGCATTGGTTCGAGACCGAGGTGCTGACCCAAGACGAGAACCTGGAAGGTCTGAGCCGAATCAATCGGGAGTTGATTGCGAAGGCGGAGGCCGTGGATTCACCCCAGCGGGTGGTGCTGGACATGGACAGCACAGAAATCCCGGTCTATGGAGAACAGGAGCAGAGTGCCTACAACGGGCATTTTGAGTCAACCTGTTATCACCCGCTGCTCCTGTTCAACGGGGAGGGAGACTGTCTGGGAGCGAAGCTGCGACCCGGCAACGTACATAGCGCCGAGGACTGGGATGAAATGCTTCTGCCGGAGATCGAGCGCCAACAGGAACTGGGCGGGGAGGTGTTGTTTCGTGCCGATGCTGCCTTCGCTAAGCCGGAGATCTACGAGGAACTGGAAGAGCGAGGGGTAAAGTATGCGATCCGGCTTCCGGCCAACGCTGGTCTGGAGCGAGACATCGAGGAACTGCTGACGCGCCCGGTGGGGCGGCCCAGTCACAAGCCCATCGTGTGGTACAAGGGCTTTCTCTATCAAGCCGCCAGTTGGAAGACCGCACGACGAGTAGTGGCGAAGATTGAGTTCCATGCCGGGGAGTTGTTCCCGCGAGTGGGGTTCATCGTGACCAACCTGGAGACGCCAAGTCGGGCAGTGGTGCGGTTCTACAACAAGCGGGGCACGGCGGAGCAATGGATCAAGGAGGGGAAGCAGGCGGTGAAGATGACGCGGCTCTCTTGCCATCGGTTCCGCTCAAATCAAGTGCGGCTGGCATTGAGCCTGTTGGCTTACAACATGGGGAATCTGTGGCGGCGGCTGGGTTTGCCGAGAGGGATTGAGAATTGGTCGCTGACCAGTCTGCAGCAACGGCTGGTGAAGACTGGAGGACGGCTGGTGAAGCATGCGCGTTACTACTTGCTTCTCCTGGCGGAAGGACATCTGAACCGGCGGCGGTTCGGGGCGATGCTGGGGCGGATCGCGCGATTGCCGGTACTGACAGGATAGATCAATGGTGGTCAGGTCCCGCATCGGAATCGGTTTACAGCAGGGTTAGAGTAAGGAGAGGTTTTGCAAAAGTGGCGGAATATCGGGCAATTTCGGCGGGGCGGGTTCGGATCTCGGAGCATTAGGGGGCGGTCCGTTTGAAAATTGTTTCACACTATCGGCGAACAGCGGGATGGGTGTAGGCTTAGGATTGACGCGAAAACAACTTGTCATCTGTAGTCGTACCTGGATCATTAGGAAATGGTTTAGGCACACATGGTGGCAGAAATCTGCGTACGTCTAACCCTGTAATCATTGACGATGCTCCCCGTCAGATACCCGTCCTCGCTGAGCCGTTGTTTGTGTTATAGTTCCGAGTTGATCGTTAGTTTGATCGGAACTATAACATTATGCGAACCCTCACCTTCGACCCCCAAGTCCTTCGCAAGCACTTGCTGCGCCACAAAATCGCTACTTTGCCGGAACTCAAAGACGTTCTCGGCACCACCGCTAACCTGACCGTCTTTCGCAAGCTCAAGCCGCTCGACTACCTTACCAGCTACACTCATCGCGGCCGCTACTACGCCCTCCGTGAATCTGCCCGCTTCGACAACGACGGTCTGTGGTCCCATGAGGCGGTCTGGTTTTCCCGGCACGGCACGCTCGTCGCCACCATCGAGTCCTTTATCCATCAGTCACCACGTGGCTGCTTCGCCGACGAACTCGCTGACTCACTCCATGCTGAGGTCCAAGATCCTCTCCACGATCTAGTCCGCGCCGGACGTTTAAGGCGCTCGGAGGTGGCCGGACGCTTCCTCTATACTTCTCCCGATCTGCGGCAGGCACGGATTCAGATGCGGACTCGACAAACCGCGCTCTCCGTTCCTCTGCTCGCCGATGCCTCCGCTCTTCAGGTTTCTCCCCATGAACTCCAGGCCGCCATTGTGCTGTTCTACAGTTTGCTGGACGAGCAGCAACGACGCCTGTTCGCCGGCATGGAATCGATCAAACTGGGGCACGGTGGCGACCGCGTGTTGGCCGAATTCCTCGGCTTGGATCCACACACCGTCGCCCGCGGACGCCAGCAACTGCTCGAGCAGAAGGTGACGCCGGGTCGCACCCGCCACGCCGGCGGCGGCCGCAAACCCGTAGAAAAAAAAACGCCGACATCTTCACCCTGATCGAGTTCCTACTCGAATACGACACCGCCGGGGATCCCATCACCGGCCTGAAGTGGTCGCGCCGAACCACCACCAAGGTGGCCATGGCGCTCGCTGACTTCGGGGTCCGGGTGAGCCCCAGCACCGTCGCCCGCTTGCTCCATCAGATGGGCTATTCTCTTCGCCTCAATCACAAGCAGCTTTCCACTGATCACAGTCCCGACCGCAACCATCAGTTCCTCTACCTCGGTGACCTTCGCGACCGATTCGCGCGCCGTGGTCTCCCCATCATTAGCGTCGATACCAAAAAGCGCGAACTCGTCGGCCTTTTCAAAAATTCCGGCACCCGCTGGGATCTATCTCCCCGCCTGGTCAACGATCACGACTTCCGCTCCGACTCCACCGGCGTCGCCATCCCTTACGGCATTTATGATTTGCTCGCCAATCGAGGCTCCGTTGTGGTCGGCGTCTCCCATGACACACCCACCTTCGCCGCTCACGCCATTGCTCACTGGTGGCGAGAAGAGGGATCGCTTCGCTATCCTCGCTCTCGACAACTTCTCATACTCAGCGATACCGGCGGCAGTAACGGTTATCGTTGCCGCGCCTGGAAGACCGAACTCCAGTCCCAACTGGCCGATTCTCACGGCCTCACTCTCACCGTCGCCCACTACCCCACCGGTGCTTCCAAATGGAACCCTATCGAGCATCGCCTCTTTTCCCAGATCTCCAAAAACTGGGCTGGCGAACCCCTCGACAGCTATCACAAGATCCTCCACTTCATTCGTTCCACCAGAACTCAATCCGGCTTGTCGGTCAACGCTCATCTCGACCGTCGCCACTATCTCACCGTCATTGTTCCGGTCAAGACCGGCACCGATAACTTCCGCCTCGAAGCACACAACCAGGCGACCGGAGCCGTGCTCTGGACCCTGAAAACCGGCTATCACGCTCCGTCGGCAGGTTTCTTGCCCAGCTTCAGCCCGGTTCTTTTCAACGGAAAACTCTATCTGCCAGACGAAGGCGGCACGGTGCTGGTACGCGACACTCCCGACCAGGCTACCGGCCAAGTTTCGCGCCTGGTGTTCTACGGCGCCAGCAATTTCAGCGCCGACCCCAAGGTCTACAACGCCAATGTGCAGATCAACACTCCCATCACAGCCGATGCCGCGGGCAACCTCTACTTCGGATTTGTGGTCCTGGGCACTACCCCCATTGCTCTGCAGAGCGGTCTGGCCAGGATCTCCGCCACTGGCCAAGGCTTTTTCGTCGCCGCTACCACCGCCGCCTCCGACTCGCAAATCACCAAGGTCGATATGAGTTGCGCTCCGGCTTTGTCGCACGACGGAAAAACCCTCTACGTCGGTGTGAACAGTTTCGATTTTGGTTTTGGATATTTGCTCGCTCTTAACAGCCAGACCCTGCAAACCATTGCCAAAGTCCGTCTGCTTGACCCCAACACTGGCCTCGACGCCGAAATCCCCGACGAAAGCAGCGCCACACCGACGATTGGCCCGGATGGCGACGTCTATTTCGGCGTCCTCGAGAATCCGTTTCCCCGGCACAACGACCGCGGCTGGCTGCTCCACTTCGACAGCACTCTCAGCCAGCTGAAGACTCCCGGCAGTTTTGGTTGGGATGACACGGCATCGATTGTCAGCGCATCCCTGGTCCCTTCTTATCATGGAACTTCGAAATATCTGGTGATGACTAAGTACAACAACTACGCCGGTATCGGCACCGGCGATGGCATTAACAAAGTGGCGATTCTCGACCCTAACGCCACTGAGCCCGACCCTGTCTTCCCGTCCACGCTGGTCATGAACGAAGTGCTCACCATCAAGGGAGTCACACCTGACCCTAACTTCCCAAATTTCCCGGGCGCGGTTCGCGAGTGGTGCATCAATACCGCTGCTGTGGACCCAGTTACAAAATCCGTTCTCGTCAACAGTGAAGATGGCAAGCTTTATCGTTGGGACCTGACTGCCAACAGTCTTTCGCAAGTCATCACTCTCAGCAGCGGAATTGGAGAGGCTTACACTCCCACCCTGATCGGCACCGATGGCACGGCGTTCGCCATCAATGACGCCGTGTTGTTCGCCCTCGGCCGCTAAGCGTCTACGAGTCACGGCCGCGCACCCCCAGTCGAGTGCGTGGCCGTGGACGTAGTCGGCAGGCTCAATTTACTCATGCAGATCATCCACACCCGGAATTAGTCCCTAATCGGAAAGACGCGACCCCTTTTAAGGCTTTAGCGTAGGCTTCCTGAACTAAGTCTTCGGCTCCTTCGCGATTCCATGTGAGCCAGCGATCGAAGTTGTACAACTGATCGAGGAGCGGCACGGGGCACGTCCCCATCGTAAGACATCGGAGTCCTGGGTCTATTCCCTTCCAGAGCAAATTGTTCCGGAAAATAAAGTGCAGGCGGCAGCGGCAAGACCGACCCGCAATCATGAACCGACCGTGCGTAGTCCCAAGTGCGGAGGAGAGAGCCTGATTCTCCATCTTCTTGATGGTCCATCTCCATTGAACTGAAATCAATTTCTCGTACTACTCCACAATTCTTGTGATCGAAGCGGAATAAAAAGGTCACAAAGTCCGTTATCTACGGTGAGACTCATATCGCGGAGGCGGATTGTGAACAACAGAGAAAGTAGATTCCTTGAATTCGACTCGACGGCCACGGCACTTCTAGTCACGGTGCTGCTTGCATCGGGCGGAGCGTCGGCCAAGAATCGCAAAGCGAAAGGATCCGAGAACCAGGCCCGTGTGGTCGCCCATATTTCGTTCACAGGGCTATCGGCCATCGACATGGCCGTGCAGAACAAAGGGAACGACAAGGTCTACCTCTATGTACAGCACTCACAATCCCAAGGCATCTCGATTATCGACATCAGCAAGCCCGCTGAGCCCAAAGCCCTCGGAGTAATTTCATGGCCGGATCCAGCCATGTCGAGCAGGATGAACGTGACCGGTGATCTGGCGATCATTGCCGAGACCGGCGACCCCGCGATGCGCAGCACTTCGAATGACGACCTTGTACTTTGGGATTTGTCGAATCCGGCCGCTCCCCCAGTCGTGCAAAAGTTCTCGGGAGTCGTCAAGTGGCTTCAGGACGGGCGAAATTTCATTTATGTCTTGAATCGCGACGGACTATGGGTGGTTTCGAGGCCGGCGGATCGCCAACCGGAACAAACAGAGTCCTCGAACAACTACGGAGGGTAAGGCTTGCTCGCGGGGAAAGCCGCCAGGCGGAGAGGCGTCCCTCCTATATCTCTGCGCAAATCTCAGATGAGGTACGGTGATGGTGAATCCTTTCGATCTCAAGACGGCGCTTTTGGCGAAGCACGCGCAACATGTGGTGCTGATCCACTTTCCAATCGCCCTGTTCATCACGGCGGTTGTGTTTGACCTTACCGCGCAATGGACGAAGCGACCTAGCTTAGCGCACGCAGCCTACTACAACCTTCTGGTGGCGGCGATTTCGACTGTTCCGGTTCTGGCTACTGGGCTACTCGCGTGGCAGTTCCAACTCGAGGGACAGAAGCTGAAGGGCATCCTATTGCTGCACCTCGTTCTGGCGTGTGTTTCAACGCTGATGATCTGGCTGGTGTGGTGGGTGCATTTCCGCGCGCGACGACTGTCAGTGTACCTGCCAAGCTACCGTCTGGCCGTTGAACTTCTGGCAGTCGGCCTCGTCGCCTTGACGGGCCACTTGGGCGGCTTTTTGAGCGGGGTGAATCTCCCTGGTTAGCGTGGCTCCGATGAGACCGAATACATAAATTGGATTAAGCCTGGGAATAGCAAAGGGTATTTATGAGGGTAAATGCAGAAGGCGGATCGCGACAATCCCTGATACGCACGGGCGAGGTCGAGTTGTTGGAATTCCTTGCGCAAAGGCGCAGGTGCGACGACCGGGATCGTGAAATAGCGTGTTCCGACGTCAGAACATTAGCGCGGGGAATCAGGAATGCGTTGC
>Ga0206999_10269_pt1 | contig 12121 bp, 12 predicted proteins | sample Alteio_BWMinCont_92_FD_153482 | JGI IMG/M metagenome (GOLD analysis project Ga0206999, IMG submission 153482) | Enriched cells from forest soil in Barre Woods Harvard Forest LTER site, Petersham, Massachusetts, United States -... | ecosystem: Environmental > Terrestrial > Soil > Temperate forest >...
CGGACGCACCACGGCTGAGATTCCTGCTGCTACGGTAGCTGCCAGTTACCCGGTAGCCCCTGGTGGGGTGGTAGTGGTGACTGTTACTACTGAGGTTGGGGCGGTGAGCGTGATCCTTGGGTCATCCTCAGGAAGTGTGATCTTCACCAGGGGGTCTGGCTCGTGATCAAGAACCTGGGTAACGCGGCTGGTGGGGCTGGGGGCTCGGTTAACTTCTCAGCCGGTGGAGCGAGCGGCAACCTGGCATCAATCGTCTTTTCCAATTCCAATGGTGTGTCTTTCGGACTGAACGGCTCGACCCTCACGGCCTCAGCTGCTGGCGGGGGTGTGAATATAGCCGCCTCCAATACCACTTTCACGAGTGGCACGGTAGTGATGTCGGTTCAGGCTGGAGCCATGACCATAAGCTCCGGTGCCCAGTCGGTCCTATTCTCGGTCCCCGCGACTTCCTCTCTTGTTGGAGCAAGTGGACTCACCGTATCTACCGCAGGCTCAACTATCAGTGTCGGCAATCAGGCCCTTACTAGATTCTTTGTTCCCTCGGCCAATAACCTGACTCCGCTTTCAGCCTTCGGGAACGCGACAATCAGCTTCCAGTATATGTCAGTGCCGCAACCGGTCACGGCCTCTCGTATTGATGCCCTTGTCTCCCACTCCGGGGCTACTTCAGCAACCACCAATACCTGTGCGATAGCGGTATCCATGTATGCCGCTGTCTATACGAACAACGCCTCCACACTTTCATCCCTATCGTCTGGATCTACACAAACAACCTGGACTTATGCATCCAATACCGGAGGACTCACCGATCTTTCCTTAGGAAAAATCATGCCGGTATCCGTGCCTGTCAACGTCAGCATGACGCAAGGCGAGTACATCGTAGGGTTTAACTTCATCACCGCGACTTCCAGCATCGGACTTTCCACCACCAATCTTGCGCAAACCTTCTCCATGATGGGAGGGAACCTCCTGCAAACAGCCTTGGTTTATGGGGAAGTCGGGTCCAATACTGCGGCGAGTGTGAATATCTTAAATGGCATGGGCGTGTATTCAGCCGCCAGCACCGGACTTTCTGGAGCCTATTCACTCTCAGGAATCGTCATGACAGGATCAAGTCTCTCTCAGGCCAATATAGCACTGGTCTTCAGGAACGCCTGATGGCGTGGTATGTGCAGGGTGGCAAGGTTGTTGTTGGACCTGGAGGACAGATTTTTGATAATGGCGCTTCGACGGCTTTTAATTTCTTCATCTCCACTACCGGGGATGACAACAACGCAGGCACGCTCGCCTCCCCGTGGTCGATAACGGCCCTGAACAGCAAGGGCGCGACATATGCAGGCAAGCGGGTGGGGCTGCTACCGGGGACGTATCAGTACGGGATCGTGGGTGGCGTGCAGACCACGCTCTTCGCCTTGTGCAACTCGCAGAACACCGGCACCGGGCACAATCCGACAGCGACTGCGCTGGCTGTTAACGGTGGCACAACTACATCCACCTATGTAGCCAGTTGCGATGCCAGCGGAAATTACTCCCCGCGTACGGCAGTACTGAGTGCCATGGACCCTGGGAGTGGTAACCTGCCGACAAGTGAGACATCTGTTATCGGACAGCCATACAACACCCTTGCAAACAAGGGAAATGTGACGCTTGACGGGTTGGTGGTACGTGACTGGAACCAGTGGGGCATCTCATTCATGCCCGGTCCCGGAAGCGCCTACCCGACCACGAGCTTCCCTAACATCCGTATCCAGAACTGTGAAGTAACAGCAGGGCAAGGGTACGAGAACGATAACATGGGTGGCATCATCCTGGAGCAGTGTGCCGGGGTCTATGTCGGAAATAACCTGATCCACAATATTATCCCGACAAGTGGCAATGTTACGCAGCAGGATTGCGCGGGTATTTTCTCCTTCCTGTGTTACAGCAACATCTATGAACTGAACACAATCTATAACGTCAACACTGGCATCTACGATAAGCTCGGCAATAACGGCAATCACACGCACCGTTACAATCTGATCGAGATGGTCACACCGGCATCGTCAAATGCCGCCCTGACTGACTGTTTTGGAGGGCATGCAAGCGATACCCTCACTATCCATCACAACATTTTCTATGTCCCGGGTGCTGCCCCCAACTCAGGAGCTGTATGTAGTTTCAGCCCTGCCACACAGCCCTATCCTGGGAATGTAACTTTCTACAACAACACTGTTATCTATGGCAGCAACAATGCTGTCGGTATATTGCTTCAGGTATGCGGTGGGACAGTCACCAACTACAACAACATAATAGTTCTGCAGGGAGTTCATGCGAGTACCGGTCTATTGACGGCCTATAGCGCGGCATATACCGGGACGGCTGATTACAACATCTACGACGATTCGACCCATGCGCCGAATCTTGGGCTTACGGCCAGCGCAAGCAGTGGCGCAACTATTACCACTTATAATCTTGCCGCATGGCAAACGGCTACTGGCAAGGAGACCAATTCACTCGTTGGAACACCAACTTTTGCCGGGGCATTTGGATTTCAAAACGCTGTAAATTATCAGCTCACAGGATCAGTCGGGGTTGGAAGTGGGCGCGTCGGTGGAATATCCAGTGGTGCTGCGATTAATGCCGGTGCATGGGACGGAATTGTCGCGCAGTTAGGTTGCAACTTTAATTCTATAGCTCCTGCTACTTTCCCGCTTGCTGGCGGAGTCTTCATCGCAGGTTCCGTGCAGACCTCATTTGGAAATCCTACTTTCCAGGCACAGGTGGCAACTCTCGGCGTGGCCGTAATTGGCCTTTATCCAGGATGGACCTCTGGAGGCTATACTTACACTTCTGCTCCAGCTGCCGTTAAAGCTATCAATCCAAATATCAAGCTGGTCCCATATACCAACATCATGGAGCTGGAGTCCGGAGTAGGATCGAGCGGCTCTCCTTACTCGCCAATCTTTAACGCTGCTACTACGATGAACTGGTTCCTGCGCACGGCATGGCCTGCAGGCTCGATCACTGATGCGGACGGTAATGCACAGGATGGATTGAACCAGACCACATTCACTGTGGCCGGGACCGGGGCATACGCTGGCTTTGCTAATTATCTTGCATGGCGAGCTTTCTGGTCAGGAGCTAATGAATATGGGACCAACTGGGATGGCCTCTACATGGACAACTGTTTCAGCAAGCCCCGAGTAACAGCTGACTACAACCAGAGCGGTTCTGGTCAGACCGCTGCGGCTGCAACCGCAAATTGGCAGGCTGGGTACGCGGCTTATATTCCTTTGATCCGCGCCAAATTACCTGCCAATTCCCTTGTGTTTGCCAACGCAGCGGATTGGGAAGTCGTCTCTATCAGTCCTACCTACAACCGCCTATGGGATAGCGGTGCGATGGAAAGTATTGTGGGTGGCGGGGGTTCGCTAGAGAACTCCGGTTGGAGTGCAATGATGAATCTGTACTCAACCACAATGGTTAATTGCCGCACGCCTAACTACTCAATCTTTATGCAGGACGGATCGGTTACAAACTATGCTGGGATGAGATATGGACTGTGCTCATGTCTTTTGGACAACGCTTATTATTACCATACCAATAATGGTAATTACGACACGGTAGAAACCTACGACGAGTTGAGTTTCAACCTGGGTGCTCAGATAGCAGGACCAAATAGTTCAGCAACAGGCACCTATTCTAATAGTGGACTCTCGGTATGGACTCAAGGGGTATGGAGACGGGACTTCGTTAACGGGATCATTCTTCTAAATCCAAGAGGAAACGGTTCACAGACTGTAACGCTTGAGACGACTTACTACACTCTGCGCGGAGTACAAGATCCTGTTGTCAATAATCATTCTCCTGTGACTTCTGTGACGTTACCGGATACCAATGTTGCCGGTACTGGCGGCAGCGGGATTTTCTTGTCGAGGACGGCTACATGACTTTCCCGCAATTTGTACAAAACCCGACCGCTATCAATCTTGCTGGCCTTTCTGCCTCGACGTGGACGACTTTCGCATCTGGTGCTCCTGCTGGGGCTACGGGAATGGCTGCGCTTATAGTTGGGAATAGCGGAACCCAGGCCAGGGAGTTACGCAAGACAGGTTCTTCGGATACTTTTACGGCTGACACAATAGCTTCCAGTCAGCAGGTTGTAAGATTTACAGGTTTGAACGGCAGCGGACAGTTTGATTACTGGAGTGCTGGTGGAAATCAAACATCTGATCTTATCTATCCACTTGCCTATTTTGGACCTGAGGCGACGTTTCCCACCAACCAGATTATCATGGGTTCAACCCTCACAACGAGTTTCGTAAATAACTATAGCACCGGAGGTAATGCGCCCAGTGCTATTGCCGCAGTATTTGCAATTCATGGAGGGAATGATGTCAGTTGTTATTTCCGTCATCCCTCCAGTACAGATACATTACAGAACGGTAACGAAAGCACTGCCAGAAGAGACTGGTTCTGTGCGTTGAATGGTTCTCAACAGTATTCAGCTATAGCAGGAACCGCCGGTCGTCAGCCTTATCTTGTATGCTACTTTACATCTAACGTCGTGGAGGCGAATGCTGCCACTCATAACGTTGTGGTGAGAACACCAGGAACCGCAGGTAGCTATCAGAATCTTTCCTCATCTGGGGACACGAACCCCATAGGGACGCTTTACTACCTGCGATCTCCTTCAGCTTCGGAAGCGTTTCAGTTAAGCGGTCTTGGGACGGCATGGAGCGCCCCTAACCAGGTGCCATGCGGAACTCTTGCAGGATTGGGACTTGCCTATACCCCAGCTCAAGCGAACATCGCCAGCACGGTCCTCGTGATAAATGAGCTGGCATATTTCACGGCAGGTGGTGTAGCTAACGCCTTAGCGTGGATAACGTGATATGCCTATAAGCGTATTCCATGCTCTGACGGCTACCACGCCTGATAACACCAACTTTGAAATACGTCCCCTTGCGCACTGGAATGCAGGCCATGTCGCGACAGCCAACCTCTCCGGTAGCGAGATTATCAATGCCTTCTCGAATACGAATGGGGTCAGCTTTGGGTTAAGTAATGGCTTGGTGACTGTCTCGGCAGTCGGGGCGCAGCCAAATATCTCAGCCGGGACAACCAGTAACTTTCTCTCGCAGATCGTTTTCTCTAACTCCAATGGGTTGAGTTTTGGGCTGAATGGCTCGACGCTCACTGGGAGTTTCTCAAATCCGAACTTCTCAGCAGGGACTACCAGTAGCAATCTGGCTTCTGTTGTTTTCTCCAATTCCAATGGTGTGAGCTTCGGGTTAAGTGGCTCGACCATTACGGCTTCTATTCCTGGTGGTGGTGGAAGCACTCTTACGCTCATAGGGGTAGGCAATACCATTGGGCAATCCTCATCCAGCACGATGCCGTTTAATGCCTTCTCCATTGATGGAGGCGGGGCTATATCGGTAGGACTTAGTAACGGTTCGTTCCTTGTCTCGGCTCCTGCAACGGTGGCTCTGACTCAGTTCTCAGGAGGGATGTCCACTCAGGGAAACACAGCGGGGACTGCAAGTTTAGCGACTGCACAACTTGTGATAGTTGGTTCAAACAATATCTCTCTCTCCCAATCGTACAATCTAGGTAGTGCCACGCTCACCATTATAGGAACTGGTGGACTTGCGATAGTCGCCAGCAACACGACATTCACGAGCGGGACGGTGGTTCTGTCCGCTGCTGGCGGGGCTATCACGATCTCGAGTGGCGCTCAGTCGGCACTGTTCTCAGTGCCTGCTACGTCCTCTTTAGTTGGTGCCAGTGGGCTCACAGTCTCTACTGCTGGGTCTACGATCAGTGTTGGGGCTATCCCGATGTCTCGGGAGGATTTCTGGCCTCTGGGGCAAAGTACATCACAGCAGCAGACAAACGCTTCAGCTAGTTTCCGTTATATCCAGGTCTTGCAGCCTGTAAAATTTACCCGCGTAGATGTCCCATGTCTGGTCTCGGTATCCAATATCGCGACTACAGCGACGGCTGATATGAATATCAGCTCGGGACTAGTGATCTATTCGTTCAATGCTTCAACCTTAAGCCCGATGTCCGGGGCTTTCGGAACGACGACTTACACCTGGGCGAGTAATACCGCTAACTTCTCGAACCTCACCGGGGGTAAGAACTTCAGTTTCCCAATCGCTGGTTCCCTCTCACCAGGGGAATACTGGATAGGATTTCAGCTCTCTACGACAAACAATAGCAGTATCGGGCTGTCCACAACGCTTGCTGGTAACACGATATCCATGATACTGGGGGCATCTCTAACGGCTTCCCAGATAGATGATTTTGGAAATACCTTCTCGGCTAACGTCAATGCAATCAGTCAGGGAATGTATACGGCGACTATTACAGCTACTAATCAGACTATTGCGCTGTCAAATATCTCGGCTAACAGCACACAGGGAATGGCGGGAAACTTCCCGGTTATTTTCAGGAACTACTAATGAAACCGCAGTTGGTAATGCAGGATTGGGGTGGGGAACATAACAAAGACCTCACAAAGACTAGCGCGCGCCTCATCAAGGGAGGTTCGTGGAAACGTCAGAGGGTAGTGGTAGTGATCCCCTCAGCCGACATGATGCCAGCCAAGGTCGCCCTGTCCTTGTGGAACCTCGCCTTCCCTCCTAACAACGGGGTGATCAGGATTCTCGCCTTGGGTCAGGAGGTGGGAGAGGCGTATTCCAATGCCATAGAACAGGTACTCGCTCACCCTGACCTTAAGGACTGGGAGTACTTGCTGACCATAGAACACGACAATCTACCGCCTGCCGATGGGGTTTTGAAGCTCATCGAGCGGATGGAAAACAATCCAGAGTATTCAGGAATAGGGGGCCTTTACTTCACCAAGGGACCGGGAGGGTGTGCGCAGATCTGGGGCGATGTTAAAGACCCCACACAGAACTTCAGGCCACAGCCCCCAGATCCTAACGGTGGATTGGTTGAGTGTGTTGGAACCGGCATGGGCTTCAACCTGTGGCGGATGAGTATGTTCCGGGATGAGAAGTTGAGAAAACCTTGGTTCAAGACGCTCTCAGGGATTGAAGGAAAAGGGCAGGGAACACAGGATCTGTACTTCTCCACTGACGCGAGAAAGTACGGTTACCGGTTTGCCGTTGACTGTTCTGTGAAAGTGGGCCATTACGATGTTTCTGGCGTTTTTGGCCCCGAGGATATGATATGGTAGTGCCTCACGGGAGGTACTATGATTTTAACAACCGCAGAAAGAAGTGCTAGATACAGAGCTAAAGATGTCGAGGCTTACAGGAAATATAAACGTGAATTGGCTAGGACTTCTAAACATAGAAAGAGACGAAGGGAATATCAACGTAAATGGCGCAAGGAACATCGTAAGGAGTACAACGAATATTGTTATAAAGTTAATCTCCGTAGACGCAAAGGACGTTCTCCTGATGAACGTCATAGTGAACATATCAAGCGTTTTTATGGCCTCAGTAAAACTGAGTTTCGTGAAATGCTTAATTCTCAAAAGAAGAGATGTGCGATTTGCAAAACGTCAAAGCCCGGTGGGCGACGTAGATGGGCCGTTGATCACTGCCACAAACGAGGATTTGTTAGGGGATTATTGTGCAACTGGTGTAACGCACGTTTGGGCTGGTATGAAAAGCATTTTCATGCGGCTCGCAGATATATTAGACGAGGCCCATATAAATTTGCCGACGGCTTTCGTATGAAGAGAAAGAAGATTTCTGGTTCTCGTTCTCATAGGACTTCTGTCGCGGTAAGACGTTGGTGGAGAGAACGGAAACAAGTGAATCCAGATGTTGCACGGAGACTCATATAGGCATGCTAGTCATCCACATCATTAACGGTAAAGTCTATCTCGCGGACTACTCGAAAGAGCACAACATGAAAGAAGTATCTTTGGATGAGGCGTTGGAAATCATGATACAGGCGGTGAGCGAATGAATGCGGTAGTTGAACCTGTAGAAACACCTCCACTGAAACTTGATTTGGGGGCTGGCAAGAACGGCAAGGAAGGCTTCACCAAGGTAGATAGGCGCGCTTTCCCCGGTATTGATGTCGTTGCCGAACTTACCGAGAAATGGCCTTGGGCGGACTCATCGGTAGACGAAGCCCATATGTCCCACACCCTTGAACACTTCAACGGACCACAGCGTGTACATGTGATGAACGAGCTTTACCGGGTCTTAAAGCCGGGAGCCAAGTGTCAGATCATAACGCCTCACTGGTGTTCATCCCGTGCCTATGGGGACTTCACCCACCAGTGGCCTCCTGTGGGTGAGATGTTCTACTACTACCTGTCAAAGACGTGGAGAAAGGACAACGCCCCAGACAACGACAAGGAGTGGAATCCCGAAGGTTATGATTGTGACTTCGAGGCTACATGGGGTTATGGGATGCGACAGGATCTGATGGTACGGAATCAGGAGTATCAGAACTTCGCGTTATCCAATTATAAAGAGGCAGCAATGGATCTCCATGCGTGTGTGATCGCAAAGAAATAATGTGGCTATATTCGGCGGGTTTCAGGTTGGCCCTTTCCAGCTTGACTACCAGCAGTTACTTTCCGGACCTGTTATTCCGGGGCAGTTCCCGTTACCTAACTATGTGGGACTTGATTGGTATGTGGCGTCCTATCAGATTTTCATTGAAGGGTTAATACAGGGGAATCCACCTAATGTGGTGCCGATAGGAGCTTTCCAGTTAGTGGCACCCGGAACTGTGGTGGGACAGATTCCAGCGGTGGGGACGTTCGTTAGCAAAGGGACCAATATTCAACTGACTGTAGCTATGGAAAACCTCTTAAGCGTCACCTTTAACCTGTTGCACTAATATGGGCAATCTAACCTCTACCGCTTCTGACATCATCACTGGCGGATTGATCAACATTAACTCCTATGCCATCGGACAGCCCCTGAGCAATCAGGTGGCCTCAACCTGCATGCAGGTGCTGAATGATCTATTGGATTCTCTCTCGACCGATCAGGCGTTCATCTATACCCAGACTGAAAATATCTTGGCATGGACTCCGGGACAGTTTGAATACACGGTAGGAAACCCTGTCAGTCCTACGACGTTCACCGGAATGCTGACTTCCGGTTCCCCGATTATCACGGGGACTACGGTTCCGGCTGGGGTTATCCTGTTAAGCGATATCACGGACAATCAAGCGCTCGTTCCACCTGGAACCACGGTATTGAACACCACACCTACCACGGTGACGTTGAGTGCGAATGCCCTTAACAACAGCGCGGGGCTCGATGTATTCACCTACACCACCCCGGGTAACTTCAAGATCACGCGACCGTTGAGGATTCGAGCGAGCTATACGCGGGTGACGACTTCAGCCGCTGCTGGTCTCGACTACTGGTTTGATATTGTTTCGATGGATCGCTACAACGAGATAGGACTTAAATCAGTCCCGGGACCGTGGCCTTACCTTTGTGCGTACCAGCCGACTTTCCCGCTCTCTAAGCTGTGGGTTTATCCAAACCCCTCCATTGCAGGGGAAGTGCATCTATTCACTGATCTTATTCTGTCTAGCTTTCCAAACTTAACGACTCCGGTAAACCTTCCTCAAGGATACAACCGGGCACTGAAGAAGCTCTTAGGGTTAGAACTGTGTCCGCTCTTTGGGAAAACCCCGAGTCCTCAGTTGATCCTTCAGGCGAAGGAAGCCAAGGATTTACTGAAGGCTCAGAACACATCCCCTGTGGTCACACTCAGGTATGACTCTGATCTGGTCAGAAGCCGTCATACGGACGCTGGCTGGATCATTCAGGGCGGCTTCGTCTAGATGTTTCAGGGTGGTGACTTTGGCCTTGTAGGCGGGGCTTACGAGGCTCCCGACCTATTGCAGGACGCCCAGAAGCTCATCAACTGGTATGTGGAGATTGACACCCAGAGCGAGGCAAAGATGCCTGTGGCGCTTCTGGGTGCTCCGGGACTAAATCCGATCATCTCCACCATCACGGGGACTGTGAGAGGCGGATGGACGTTGCCGGGAAACACCGCGCTTATCTATGTGGTGTCCGCCAGTGTTTACATCGCCACGGTGAGTGTTCCGGCTACCTCCACATCTATTGCGCAGTTCACTGTTGTGCAGGTGGGAACGCTACTCACCAATGCCGGGCGGGTAGTCATCCGGGACAACGGAGTGCTCTTTAACGGACTTGGCGGCTATGCGGTTCTGGTGGATGGACTCTATGGATATTTCTACCGGATCGCAGGAGCCGGGACGATCACCTTTAATGCCAATCTTACGATCAGTCAGCCCACGATCAGCTTTGGTGTTGGGTCTCTGGTCCCTAATAATCTAATCGTTTCGAGCGGCTTTATCACGGATAGCGCAGGAGCTCTGCCGCCCTCCACTACGATTCAGTCAGTCAGTTTCTCGGCAAATACGATCACACTATCGGCTAACTCGGCATCCAACCAGACAGCGGATGCCTTCACGCTCAACATCCCTGCCTTCGGGCAGATACTGGACCCTGCATTTCTAGGGGCTGACAGGATACTTTTCATTGAGGGCTGGCTGATGTTCAACCAGCCGGGGACGCGGACGTTTTACACCAACGCTCCCATCCCCTATACCCTCACCTTTGCGGGAGCCTTCTATGCCCTGAAGGACTCGAGCACGGACAACCTCATCACCTTGCACGAGAACAATCGAGAGGCGTGGCTAGTGGGAGAGAGAACTACTGAGGTCTGGTACAACTCAGGTGGGGTAAATTTCTCCTTCTCGCGTCTCCCCGGAATCGGCCCTCAGGTGGGATGTTCAGCCAAGCACTCCATAGCGAGGATCGGGCCAAATCTGATCTGGCTCGCCCGCAATGAACAGGGCGAGAACATGGTGATGATGACTAATCAGTACGCCATGCAAAGGGTTTCCACCCATGCGGTAGAGGCGGCACTGTCTGGTTATACCTTTGTCTCAGATGCGATAGGGGACGTGTACGAGGATCAAGGCCATGTGATGTATGTCCTGACCTTCCCCACCCAGGATGTGACCTGGTGCTTTGATCTCACGGTCTATACCCAAACTCAGGGGCGGTTTGGATGGTGGCAGAGACTCTCGTGGAACTCGACTTCCGGGAGCTATCACCGCCATCTGGCTAACTGCTATTTCAATTTCGCGGATATCAGGATGTGCGGGGACTACCAAAGTGGGGTGCTCTATCAGCAGGACCGGAAATTCTATACGGATGCCGGCAACCCCTTAAGGGCGCAAAGACGTACCCCCCATGTGTGGAAGAAGGAGAGTAGAGAGCGAGTGTTCTTTGCCCAGCTTCAGGTGGAATTTACCCCCGGCGTTGGATTACAGACGGGCCAGGGGACAGACCCCCAGGTCATGGTGCGCTGGTCTGACGACGGGGGGCTTTCATGGGGTACAGAACAGTGGGTATCCATCGGCAAGGTTGGGGACACCCGGAATCGGGCAGTCCTCTACAACCTTGGGGAAGCGCGGGATCGGGTATGGGAAGTGAATATCACGGACCCTGTAAAACGGGACATCATCGGCGCTACGCTTTTTGCTGAAACATGAGTTTAAACCGCATGCCGACCTATACGGAGGCGCTCGAGACCGGGAAAGCGACTACGAGGGGTTGGTACACCTTCTGGCTTGGGCTCTTACAGGGCCAGCCCGTGGGGGCTCCTATCGCTATCATGCCGGGGGTCTCCCCATTCAGCTACGTGGCTCCCTTGGGGGGCACGGTCATCCTGACGGGTGGTACCGTGTCCAAAGTGGAAGTAAGCCGCGATGGGGTGAAGTTCTACAGCACCGGGCAGACCTCCGGCATGTTCAACCTATCTATGGGAGACACCTTGAGAGTGACTTATTCAGTGGTCCCGACAGCAACTTTCCTGCCCAGATGATCGTTATTGGAAAAGAGGTTTTCAACGCTGCGCTCGCGGCTGAAGTCTTGCCATTAGCCCGCAAGTGCTGGGCAGAAAGCTCTGATTTTAAGGGTGAGTCATGTGCCTATTTCGGGGATCGGGATTTTATCATTGAACCGGATACGCACGCCTATCAGAAGCTCGAGAACGAAGGCGCGCTTGTGTTGGTGACACTGCGGGATGAGAAGGAACTTAAAGGCTATGTCATCGGGTTTATCTACAACGCTCTTCATCA
>Ga0206999_10273_pt1 | contig 12081 bp, 12 predicted proteins | sample Alteio_BWMinCont_92_FD_153482 | JGI IMG/M metagenome (GOLD analysis project Ga0206999, IMG submission 153482) | Enriched cells from forest soil in Barre Woods Harvard Forest LTER site, Petersham, Massachusetts, United States -... | ecosystem: Environmental > Terrestrial > Soil > Temperate forest >...
TACATCTATCAACCTTACCACGGTTAATCCCTAGCCTTCCGGCAATAAGTGAGATCGAATCTTCTTTTGCAGAGCACAGGAGAATCTTTGCACGCTCCACGCTCGCTACAGACGCCTTTCGAGACCGAACAATGGCTCTCAGCTTGCTACGCTGATTTTTAGTAAGTGTCAATTTTTCTTTCTGTCTTTGTGCTGGCATTACAAGTGCATGGTGATACTATATACGGTGCTGACGCCAAACCAAGCATACAATTAATGCGCGTAAAAGGCCATGCTGACAACCGTTAATCCTGATTGCTTAAGTCCATCTCTGCGAGCTTTTAAAAAGTGAGAAAATATTTAGGACGCTAAAACCTAATATCTACGACTACGGTCTGTGCTGTGGCAGCGTTAGACACCGGCAGTGGTTTTAAAACGAAGGGCGATGCTGGACAATTAATGGGCAACGCACATCTTTAACAAAACGAGGAGAAATTTCAGCGTGCCAACACTTCACTCAACCAAACAAAACCAATCTATTCCTGATCCTGTTCGCCAGGAACTTCCTGGGCGCATACACAGCTACGCAAAAAAACACTTCAAAGGTAAATTTACGCACATTGACATACACTTCAAAGGTACCCTGTGCTACCTTGACGCCTACTGCGATCCATCCGTTCGTTCTGAAAAATTGCCCCGACTTGACACTAAGGAATACCGTGACTATTTGAAGGGGCTTGAGGATAAAGTCACCCATCTCTGCCGCCTTCGCTATCTTGGCGATAAAGACAAGTGGGGCTTCGATTTCTTTTCCTACTCTTCTGAAAAATATGAACCGAGTGTATTCCCATCCGGTCTGCCAACAGGAACGCCAGAAGAGGCATTTGATCTCGCAGCTTCCATGTACCTCTAATTATTGCCGTTATTTTGGAAACACACTACTAGTAAACGGTTAGATGCCGTTGTTAATGGCGCTGGTATTGTCGAATATTATGGCTCACCAGATATTTCTTTGTCTACGGTAACTGGCCAAGGTGTTTTAAAGCAGATAGGACAAGGCGCGCCAATGGCTGTAAGCCATTAAAAATCCCTTAGCAGGATTGTTTGATTTGACTCCAAAAAGCCGGTGGTTGTTCAGCCTGTTGAACGCCTTGATTGCTTCCTTGCGAACGAACGGCGTTTCATCATGAAGCAGGTCGAAGAGCTGCTTGACGAGGATGGAGCCGATCCTGTTGACGGGGCCGGCGGCTGCAAATTCCAGAGCCGGGTCCTGGTGGGTAATGGAGTCGAGGACCTCCAGAAGAATTCTCAACGAAATCGTCTCGGGGTGGTTGCTTGCGGAACCCAGGATCTCCTCGTGGCTTGTCCGAAGAGCCCATAGAAACTGTTGAAAGATTAAATTAGAGTTTCATAATAACCGCCCAAATTCGCCAGATTAAATCGGCTCTTTATAATTAACAGAGCTAGCAAGGCGAGTATTTTGCATTAGCCGTATATAATAATTTGGCGCTTGAAAAAAGATTTGCAGGAAGGCTTGGATGATGCCGCAGCAGGCAGGGTAGGCGAGTTGGATGAAGTGTTTGCTCGGCTTAAATCTCGGTTCCCAGGTGTATAACACTTGTGCTGCGATTTCAGATCACTGAACATGCTGAATTATAGATGCACCTTTAAATAAATGCATTCAAAAGTTGGCACATAAAATTAGCTCTTTATAATTGGCAGCGTTAGCAGTTAACTTGATGGCTTTTATGACTTATGGCATAATTGCCATATGGGTGCCGAGCTGCTTAGCTATTTTAAAGAGGAATATGATGACGGCACTTTTGTTGAAGCAGTTGTCTGGAAAGTTCCAAAGGATAAAGAACGTCCTCATGGACTTAAATATCGTCTTCATTTCGGCAAATTAGACGGCACCTGTATCACAAGGTATGACAATGAGAAGGGTAAAGGAAATCACCGCCATATAGGCAGTAAAGAAGAAAGCTATAAGTTTATCAATCTGGATAAATTATTGGCAGATTTTAGAGCTGACGTAGAGAAGTATAAGAGAAGAGCAAGATGAACAAAATAAAAATCTCAGAAGACAAAAAACAAAAGCAACTCCTGGTCGGAATCAGGAGTAATCGTCAACTGTTTGATGAATTAGGTGGGGCTTTTAAGTTAGCTGAAAAAGGACTGCCTACCAAGCCTGTAAATCATCTTTATTTTGAAAGTGCCGCAAATATGTGGAGAAAGCTAAGTCCTAGTCGTATGGAATTGGTTCATGCATTACACCTGCATGGAGCCATGAGTATCAGAAAACTGGCCGGTATTCTTGATCGTGACTATAAAAGTGTTCACAGGGATGTGCATATATTATTGCCTATTGGTCTGGTTCAGAAAACTGATGATGAGCTGATCCTTGTTCCCTGGGACCTAATTTTGATTGATCTGAACACAATTGAAAAATACGCAGCTTAGAGATTGGTTTATGTTAATCTAGGGCTCTCCGCCAAGATAGATCAATGCAGAAAAAGATCCCCCTTTTAGTCCCCCCTTTTTATGCGAAACAGCGGTTTTCCTTGCGAGGCGGTGCGAGGTGCAAAATTCCGAGAAGCTCAGCCAGGCTGACATTTTTGGCTACCCATCAGGGTTTCCGAGATCATCCTCAGTAGAATCCCTCCCTCTCCGCCAATCAGACTCTGTCCATACCGAAGACATAGTATCCAGAACGTTCCGGAGACATGGTATACACTTTTGCCTTTTCAAGGAGGCGAGAGGGGTATGCCGTGGAGGGAAAGTTCAGTTATGGATGAACGTATGCGATTTATTATTCGGCTCAAAGATGGAGAAAGTATGGCGTCGCTGTGCCGTGAATTCGGCATAACGCGTAAGACTGGTTACAAAGTTCTAGATCGTTACGAAGAAAGCGGTTTAGAAGGGCTAAATGACAGGGCTCGGCGGCCTTATCGATATGCTAATCAGCTGCCTGGAAAAATAGAGGATGCAATTGTTACAGCTAAACGTGAGAAGCCCTATTGGGGTGCTCGAAAAATTCGTGAGCGTTTAGTACGTAAGCTGCCGCATGGAATCAAAATTCCAGCTATCAGCACCGTTCATGCTGTCTTGGATCGGCACCAACTAGTTACTAGACCTAGACTTAGAAGAACTAAAACAGAAGGAACGCCATTATCTGCTGGACTAAACCCGAACGATTTATGGTGTACTGATTACAAGGGTGAGTTTCAGCTTGGTAATAAACGCTATTGTTATCCTTTGACCGTAACCGACCATGCTTCTCGTTATTTACTACTGTGCGAAGCAATGGAATCTAATAGAGAAGCGCTCGCTTTCACAGCCTTTGAAGGGCTGTTCCGCGAGCGCGGCTTACCATTAGCTATCCGCTCTGATAATGGCGTGCCTTTCGCTTCTCCTAACGGATTATTCAATCTTTCCAAACTTTCGGTGTGGTGGCTGCGTTTAGGCATTAGTATCGAACGGATTCGACCTGGTCATCCACAACAAAACGGGCGTCACGAGCGAATGCATCTCACGCTAAAAAAGGAATCTACGCGACCAGCTGGAGCTAATTTCTTGCAACAACAGGTCAAGTTCGATGCTTTCGTTGACGAATTTAATAATGAAAGACCGCATGAAGCTCTGGATATGAAATATCCAGCTGAAGTTTATACAGCTTCCACTAGGTCATATGAAGGTATTCAGGAGCCGGAATACCCGTTTCACGACAAGACAGTCATGGTTACTTATTGCGGACGCCTGTGTCTCTACAACAAAAAAATCAACCTTAGCACAAGCCTTGCTGGACAAGCTGTCGGAATAAAGGAGGTAGACGATGGTATTTGGTTAGTTAGTTTTATGAAATACGATCTTGGTTATATTGATTTGGAGGAAAAAGCTTTGCAGCCCCTAGAAAATCCTTTTGGTTTTAAAGTGTAACCTATGTGTCCGGAACAAACTGTATACTATGTGTCGGAACGGTCACTAAGAAGCCCACACAGTTACCATTTCGAGTTTTGTCCCTTCTGAGTATGGCCCCTTTTGTGGCCCCTCAGCAACTGAAAGAAAGTTTTTCATACGCTTTTCGTTCTCTTTAGCATCACCATCAATAAATCTTGCATAGTGCTTAAATAAAGTCTGCATAGAGACATGTCCAAGGACGCGTGACAGCCAACCTGGGTCACAGCCTTGAGTTAAGCATGTGCTGGCAAATGTATGTCGCAATTGATAGCTTGGCCGGTGACGTATCTGCGCCCGTTTGCAAGCTAATCGCCATTGCCTATCTAAATGCGTATTAATTGGCTGACCACTGCTAGACAGAAATACATGATCTTCTATATTTTTTGTTTTGGATTCCTGCAAATCTAAAAGTGTTTGTTTTACAGGTGGAAACATCGGTATCACCCTCACGCTGCTGGTGGTCTTTGGTGTGCCCTCCTTACCGAAAACCCGACCACGGCGAATGTAGATTTCATCGCGTCGAAAATTTATATCGCTCCAACGCAAAGCAAGCAATTCATTAGGTCTAGCACCACTCCATGCCTGACAGACAAAAAATGGACGACATTGCGCAGGCAACGCATTGATAATGGCAGTTAATTCATCAGGTCTAAATGGATCAATTTCTGGCGGCTTTTCTTTTAGTGTTCTTACACCCAAAGCAGGATTCTCAGTAATAAATTTGCGACGAACACAAGCCTTAAGAATAAAGCGCAATAGCCCAGATACATTGTTTACTCGCCTTGCCGATACGCTTTGCAATAAATCAGATTGGAAATTAGCTATATCAGCTTCTGTGATTGCCGATAACTCTCTTTCACCAAAGCGAGGTAAGAGATAGTTCTTTAATATGTCTTTGTAAGAGCGAATGCTGCTTGGCTTAAGATCGGCTCGCTCAGCCATATATTGTTCTGCTGCCATTGCAAAAGTAATAGTAGACTTCGGTTTTAAAAAGTTTTCTAGTCCACTCCAATCTTTTGTAGCACTAGCTAGAGCGCGTAATTTTTTTAGCTCAGACAGCGCGACTTCTGCAGCGTATCTATTTGTGCCAAAAGATTTGCGGACACGCACTCCGCGAACCTTTACGCACATATACCAATTGCCACCAAGCAGATATAGACCGTTTTTCATGTGCTACTTGTGCCCTCAATGCCAAGTGTTTATTATGTTCCTAGTATACCACTAGGCACCTAATTGGCAAGTTGCAAGATGAGACAAATAACTGAATTAAGTGACAAGGAGAGCCATCTTGCGATATATGTCGAAGGTGGTCAGGGCTGGTACCAGGCTTATACCACTAGCCAATGGATTGCTCAATTTGGGCATCGATATGATATTACAAATAAAGAATATGTTCGAGCATGTAGCAGAGAGCAAATAGACGAGCGTACAGGGCAAATATATAAATTGCCAGACGGATGGGCAGCAGCTAAACACAAAAACACAGGGCGTATTTATGTTTATAGAGAACATAGCAAACTCGCCTTGGCTCTGGACAGAACCAAGAAACAAACAGCGTCATGGGATTCAATTAAAATAGATAAGAATCTCATAAAATCTCTGCGCTCATTTATACAGGAAGCAGTTATTCTCGATCGGCCCGTTGAAGTAAAAATAACTTTATATCCAAATGGTTCGTACAAGTGCAAACCAGTTGATTTGATAATAGATAGGCGATTTAACCGAGATACACCCTTTGAGCTTGTCTGGCAGATGGAACTAGCTGGCGCCTGGCGTAAAGATATTAATGTAAAAGTAGAAACAAGTAAGATTTTGACTCAATCTTTTATCACTTCCATAAGAGACGAAATATTAAATGACTTTCGAAAACGCTGTCTTTGGTGCGGAGCATATAAACCGCCAAAGATAAGGATAGATGCCCGCTTTTGTCAAGAAAAACATCGTGTGTATTTTACACAATGGAAAAAAGATATTATAGCTAAATATCGTATAGCTATAAAAAGAAAGAAATTTATTCCTGAAATTACATTCAGCCAGATCGTACCTGAGTTACTGGATCATGATCTTATTATGGATGCTATATCTGATCGGCTCAGGGAAATTCAACCAAATCTGACTTAGTACTTTACATTTAGCATTTTTACCTAGTGCTTTCCGTTAACAAAATTGTGAAAAAATGAGCTAGCTCACCCAGTGTTGCCAGCGATACCATGCAATCCATAGTATGAATGTTATGGAGATTGCGCGGTGAATACCTCTATTCGAATGTCAGTTACAGATTGTGCCAATTATCTTGGCATATCAAAATCAGCAGCCTGGCGGCTGGTCAAAAGCGGCCAGTTACCCAGCTTAGAAATAGGCAAGCGCATCATTTTAAACCGCGCCGACGTTGATGATTTTATTACTCGTCATACCAGACCAGCCGTTGAGGCTAGTACCGTAGCAGCACAAATTTTTCGCAAAGCAGTTTAACTATATAAAGCAAAACCGCCATTACGTTTTGATCGGCGAAAGGCGGTTTCTCTGAAGGTATTTCTAATGGAAAAATATAACAAAATAACGGCTGTAAATCAACCTCCTGTGCTCGTTTTGTCGGAGCACGCTTCAACAGATCCATTAGCTGCCAACTATGTGCCGGCGTGGAATGGTGTCAAACTGCCTGCTCCAACTTATATCTTGAAAGAACAAGGATTGTTCGTAAGCAAACCAGAAGGACGGGGAGAGGATAGAAAAAATGTTGAAAGGCGAATAACTTTAACCCCAGTTTGGATTGATGCTTTGGCGCGAAATTCCAAAGGAAACAATTATGGGGTGCAAGTTTGCTGGGTTGATCCTGACAAGAAAGTGCGGAAACTGGCTATTCCAGGCAATAGACTGCATGATAGAGGTTTAGTGGGAGAGCTTGCATCAATTGGATTAAGAACTATTCCAGGAATGGAACAGGAGCTGTTGCGCTATCTTGGTACATTTGAGCCTATCAGAAAGATTCAGAATGTTGACAAACTCGGTTGGCTGGATGATGGCGCCACCAACTTAATTTATGTCACGCCGAATACTATTTTGCCAAAAACAAATAATGCTGATCAGATTGATATTGAAATCATTTATCAGCCAGAACGATATTCTCCCAGTCTATATACCATCAATTCAGCAGGCACTCTTGATGAGTGGCAAACCGGAATTGCTGTCCTTTGCACATTCTCTGACATGCTTATATTCACGATCAGTGCAGCTTTTGCAGGTCCGTTATTAAAACCCGCTGGTTTAGATGGTGGGGGTTTTCATTTTCACGCACGCTCAACCACAGGCAAAACAACAGGCGGATTACAAGTTCCTGCAAGTGTCTGGGGGTGTGGCGCAGATCCAGCTATTGCCGCTGAAAAGTCTATGATTCATCGCTGGAATAGTACAGCAAATGGCTTAGAAGCTTTGGCAGCAGCGCATAATGATGGCATATTACCAATTGATGAAGTCGGAACAACAGATATTAAGGCTTTTGGCGCCAGTGTTTATAACATTACCGGTGGTAGCGGTAAGAACGCTTTAAATTCTGATCGTTCAAGGAAAGAGCCTCGCACCTGGCTTAATATGATTATTTCAACCGGAGAAGAATCGGTACAACAGCGCATCGAACAGCAAGGCGGAAAAGCACATGCCGGGCAGCTATTGCGAATTATCGACATACAATTTCCTACACAATTATTTGGTATTCACGAAATAAATGCTGCTAAAGTTATTGATGCCCTAAAACAAAATTGTGGCATTTATTATGGTACCGCTGGACCAAAGTTTATTGAATATCTAGTAAACAAACATGCTGACTTCCAAGCACTCAGTACAGATGTTCGCAACCGCTTAGAAATTGCAATAAAGCAGTTAAAAGTAGCTAGCAAATCACTATCTCAAGAGCAAATGCGGGCAATGAAACGTTTTGCATTAGTTTTAGTGGCGGGCAAAGTCGCGCAGGAAGCCAATATATTGCAATTTAGTCAGGAGCAAATCGATACAGGAATTATTGCCATATTCAGAAATTGGCTTGAATGCGCTCCTGCTTTGCGTGATTCAGAGCGGGGCATTGCAGCGGTGCGAGATTTTATTCAACGTCACCAATTAGGACGCTTTATTTCTCTAAAAGACTGCAACCCGGACATAACACGTGACTTAGCAGGTTACAAGAACGATGAGGTGTACTTATTGTTTGAGGCAGCTTTCAAAGAAGCCTGTGGCGAATTCAGTCCAAAGGATGTAGCACGGGCGCTGAAAGAGCGCGGACTATTAAAAATTGACCGAGCAGATCGCCTGAAATGTCGCAGGATGGTGGATTGTAAGTCTATTTCATTTTATGGCATTAAGAAAGAAATCATTGGACATGATGATGAGGCGCCGCATGATATTGACGCAGGCTAAATTTTGCATTTTTGTACGCTTCTTGTCCGGTCGATTTTAGAAGAAAGTGGGACGAAGATGCTGACAGTTAGGGGGATTTGTACAGTTGTCCGGTCTTGTACGGTCAAAATGGAACAAGAATTAAATGAGCAAGCAAATAAACTGTCTTCAAATCCATTTTTTTACCGGACAACCCGTACAACCATACAAAAGCTAGTCCCAGTATGGATTTTGGATAAACTTCTGATAGCAAGTAACCGGACAAGGTTTGGACAAATCGAACAAATTAGTAATGGACAATAGATAATCGAAACCCTGGCTTGGGCATTAAAAGAGCAGAACATGGCGGTGTAATTGTGAAATGTTGGAATGATTGCTTACCCAAAGACATTTACAACCGTCTTCGAGAACAATAGTAAACATCGCAAACGATGGCAGACATTGCAACAGGGGGGTGACATTTAATATTTTAGAAATCATCCGTTGGGGTTTAGACACGCAAACATTTTTCTGCTAAAAAGCGTTTTCAAGTCAACGCCAAAAAATTTTTTAGTCTTGCTAAAAGCTCGTGCAAAAGCAAGAGCTAGATTAGGCGGTACAGAACACAGGCATAGATAGACGAAAAAAGAAACGGACAAATTCACCTAAGAACGTAAGAAAACACGTTATAGTGGACTGAAAGATAATAATTTATGTATCATCGGATTAGACAAGACTGATTCCAATAAAATTATTTGCTTAATTTTTGGAGACCGTTACCTAATTAATCTTGGTTGGCATATTTATGCACGAAAAATACACAATTAAGTGTTTGGATGGTGATAGCAAGTTAGAGTTTGAACAATCGCCTGAAGGACAATTACTATGTTTGGTAACATTAATTCAATGTCTTGGTTGAAAACAATAAATTTTTTTGTATTAACTTTTGCGTTTTGTACGTCTTCTGCGTGGGCGGCTCAGTCCAGCAATATTGCTAATGGTGTAGCAGCTTACAATAAAGGATGGTACAGTACAGCCCTGCATTATCTAACTTTAGCGGAATCACAATATCCTAACAATGCCCTAATTCATTATTATCGTGCCAACACACTTGTGCATTTAACAAAAACGCCTGAAGCTATGCAAGAATACGATCGGGCTGCTGAACTAGATCCACGTGGCACCACAGGTAATTACGCTCGACAGGCATTACAGGTCGCGAACAATGATACTGTCAGTAGTACAGCAGTAACTCAGCAAGCCCTGTTAAAACAGGCCAATAGTTTGAGTACGCATTTTTCACAACGTGCACAGACTGTAGCAGCCTCACGCCTTGAACAAGGGCAGAACAGATATAATCAAATTATGCAGAGGCAAAAAATCGAAGTGGAGCGCATGAACCGTACCGGTTATAATAGTGGGGGCGGTATAGACCAAGATGGAAACCCTGTCACTGGCTGGATGCCTGCGTATAGTCCTGATTATATAGCTGCCTACGCAGAACGAAAAGCAGCACAAGCAGCCAATACGTTAAGCATGGCTCAGCGTGATGCCGCAGCAATGTCTTCACGAGCTGCTCAACGATCTCAAAATATAAACGAGAGTGCCGCAAGCCTAGCACAGCAATTGGCAAATCCACAGCCTAGCGCTGGGGTTCAATTAAGCCCAGTTGGTACAAACCTTTATGTGCGCAACTATATACTCACCCCTGGTAGCGATAACATATCTAACCAAGGAATTCCGGAGCCAGTGCCAATTAAAGGACTGGGTGCAACAGCTGGTCGGCTTATTCAAAAGCAATAGTTTCTGGAGAAACATGCATTATGAATATGCGCTGTATCCCCAAAATGATCATCTATATTTTTACGCTTTTATTTCTTTTCTTTGATAAATCAATTTCGTTAGCAACACCATTTCAGGCGGAAGTAGTAAAAAGTGCAACTTCATCTAGTCCGCTTTATGGAGGAGTAAGCGAAACACAAATGCGTGCATTAAGCCAATATGCCCAATTTGGTTTTCTTGCTGTACGTGAAGGAACTAATGAGCTTCCCGCTAAAATAACTAATGTCACCCTACACGGCATGGCCTATTGGCAGGGACTAAAAGTCAATGACAGTATTTTAAAAGCCAATGCTACCAAGAATATGTTAGAGCTTACTATTCAGCGGGACGGTAAATCCTATTTAATAGCTTTAACCAATGAACATCCTTTTACAGCACTACAAATAGCAAATACTGGTCTTAATGGCATAGTACAAAAGAACTATGGAGACTGCTGGTTTGATGCCGCCTTAGCAGCAGTAGCATCTACTCCCACCGGGCAAAATCTCATTGCTAGTATGATTAGACAAGCCTCCCCTGGTTCGTATTACGTTAGTTTTTTAGATCAGCCAGATATATGTTGGCCCGTCAAATTGAGCACCATACAACACTATCAATTGGAAGATAAGGTACTATGGGCAAGCCTCCTTGAACAGGCCTGTTTGCTTAGATTTAGAAATGAACATGACGGTGGACAGATAGAGCTAGCCATGAAGGCTCTTACAGGCAAAATTCCTAGACAAGCTACTTCTTTAAGTAGTCTAGCTCCGTATGGCAGCTTGAAAGGTGAAGAAGGTGAACGTCTATCAATAGCTCAAATGGCAGATATCATAAATGGTGCTTTATTGAACCATGAGCCCATAGCTATTGGCACAAAGAGCAAGATAGGATTAAGAATGGAAATCATGACCGCCACCTATAAGCAAGCCGGTGTTGATCTAGACTCAAAGGGCAGGCCAACCAATCCCAATTTTGAGCAAGATTTAAGAGCAGGGAAATATAATTCCTTGATACATATGTCTGAAACCCTTAAGATACCCCTAATCCTTTGGGGTAATCATGCTTACACAGTGGTTGCCTTCGATCCAACAACAAATATGATTACATTGCGAAATCCATTTGGCACTGAGGAACGGCCAGCTCCTTGGGCTGGAAATATAGATATGGACGAACGCAAACGCTTGGTCCAGGATTTGGGGCAGGGCTATATTAAGCTGAAGCTGGATACCCTTTATCCTTACATAGGAAAATTAATCTGGACCACTCTGTGAAAAAAACTGTTTTAGACCTTGCTAAATGATATTGCCAGTATAGTTGAAACAATCGATCGACAAACAACCGTAATAATCATGTTAGCCAATGACAATAAGTGATCCGTGATGTCGAACCTCGCTGTTTCACTACTATCTTTACTGCACAAAGCCATAGTGTCAGCATAAAGTTTATCAACTATTCGAATTTAATAATTGGCTATCCAGCTTAACCGGGCTTGTAAGCCAGCAATAGGCAAGTCTATTTCACTTCCAGTTCACAAAAAATACATATTTCCGTACTAAACTGGGAACAATGAGACAGCAACGGATAACCGCCATGTTTAAAATAAAGAATCTCATAGTTGACGTTATTCTCTTGAGCTACGTTTTTGTATTTATATGCCCTGCTTTTTCGGTATCTTTGTTTGCACAAGCAATGGACAATTTTGATCAGAAACGCTTTCACGCTGCTGCTGAACAGTTTGAACAAGTGATAAAAAAAGAACCTGCAAATGCCCAAGCTTATTATTATCTTGGCGCTACTTTAGAGCAACTAAAAGATCCTGATAATGCTAAAAAAATGTATGAAGCTTGCTTTAAATTAAACCCTTTTTCAGCTCAGGGCAGACAAGCCAAAAATGCTCTTACTAATTTGATAAATAAACAAGCCATTCTTACTCATCCATATGACGAGCCGAATGTTGTA
>Ga0206999_10279_pt1 | contig 11882 bp, 6 predicted proteins | sample Alteio_BWMinCont_92_FD_153482 | JGI IMG/M metagenome (GOLD analysis project Ga0206999, IMG submission 153482) | Enriched cells from forest soil in Barre Woods Harvard Forest LTER site, Petersham, Massachusetts, United States -... | ecosystem: Environmental > Terrestrial > Soil > Temperate forest >...
CAGCACGACGTTCTGATGCCATTCGGGGATCGGTGCAACCCGGTATTGCACAATCACATCAATCTGGCCATTCAGGGTGGTTGCTCCGGCCAGGTCGCTCGAGAGCTTGGGAGACGCAGCGAAAACGGCGCAATCAAAAAGGACCAGCGCGACAAGAAGGAGCGACGCTCCCCGTATTGTTCCGCGCGGTAAGGCCTTTCTCATCGTTCGTTCTCCCCCCGGTAAGTTCATTTCTGAAGTTACGATTTCCCCAGCCAGAGTGGTCACCAATGGAACAGTATGCGTCGATTCTGAACGCTGGCGGGTTCGACTACTAGATGACTAGCGGCATGGACATATCCCGCTTTCGTGTTATCTGTAAGCAGGCTCACACATTAGTGCTAGTTCGCGGCGGCTCTTTCTATGTCAAATTCTTATACGGCAGCTTGAACTCGGATAGCGCGAATTCTCGACAAAATCACGGTCAAGTTGGGCTCAACAGAAGATATTTGGCGGCCGGCTTACGCTTAATGGGAATATCGGAGTCACCAGCATTCTCCGGAGCATGAGTCGTAGAGAACCTATTCCGTAACTTTAGTAACAGTACCTGCGTGTTGAAGCTGGATGCAGATACCTTAAACGACGCGATGGCTTTATAAGCACCTGCCTCCAGCCGATCGCTCGTGAACGTGGAGCACCAGGGAATGGCTTCTTCTTCCATGCCAAAGAGAGCTATCGCATACGTCATCGTGACGGCGGGATTAGGCTCCTGGGCGTTGGGAGCCGCCTTGCTTCATTGGGATTCTGAAAGCCTGCTGAAGTTCTGGTGCTACCTGGCGATCGCCATGTTCGCCTCAACTCTGAAGGTGAGGCTTCCCGGCATTGAAAGCACCATGTCGGTGCATTTCCTCTTCATTCTTCTGGGAATATTGGAGCTTTCCCCTTCAGAAACCATGGTCCTTGCCTGCGGAGCAGCGCTCCTGCAGAGCCTGTGGAACACCAAGAAGCGACCGGAGACATTGAAGGTAATCTTCAATGTGAGTATGACCGCCAATGCCATTTGGGTGACTTACCAGGCATACTGGCTGGCCGCCCGGTTATTCCATAATTCAATACCTTTTCTGTTACTGGCGGTCGGCACGTCTTACTTTGTGATGAACACCGGGCCGGTGTCCATTGCCATTGCACTTAGCCAGAGAAGTTCGATCCGCAGCACCTGGTCACTAACCTACTTTTGGTCATTTCCCTATTACATCTTTACCTGGCCCGGCTGGAGGAAGAAAAGAAGCGCGCCGAGATCGAAGCTCTCCACGCCGAAGCGGAAAAGCGTCACGTAGAGCAGGTTTGCGCGTTGCACATGCGGACTATCGAAGGCCTGGCGCTGGCGATTGAGGCCAAAGACCACACCACCCATTCCCATCTGCAGCGAGTGCGGACTTACGCGATTGAGATTGCCAAGGACCTCGGCTTGAGCGGCGATGAGTTAGACGCCTTGCGTGCTGCGGCACTTTTGCATGACATTGGGAAGCTGGGCGTTCCGGATCACATTATTAACAAGCCCGGCCGCCTGACCCGCGAGGAATTCGAGAAAGTCAAGACGCACACCGTCGTTGGAGCGGAGATCATTGAAAAGGTCGCCTTCCCTTATCCGGTTGCGCCGATCGTACGGTCGCATCACGAGAAGTGGAATGGCGAGGGTTATCCCGACGGGCTCAAGGGAGAGGATATTCCCGTCGGCGCCCGCATCCTGGCGGTCGTCGACTGCCTCGACGCTCTGGCTTCGGATCGCCAGTATCGCAAGGCTCTACCCCTGAGCGAGGCCATGGCGGAAATTTCCAAAGAAGCCGGCAATTCGTTCGACCCGAGAATTGTCGATGTTCTCCAGCGCCGCTATCTCGAGTTCGAACACCTGACGATCGAAAACCGCAGGGAAAACCCCATTGATGCCCTGAACCTGACGGCCACGGTGGAGCGCGGGCTGCGGCCCGCTGCGGGATTCGAACGCAACTCTGACCGAAGCGGCGACCAGAATGATTTTCTCTCTTCGATTGCGTCGGCTCGTCAAGAAGCCTACACCCTGTTCGAACTGAGCCAGGATATAGGAAACTCCCTCAGCCTTACGGAGACGCTGTCGCTGGTCGCGATGCGGCTCCAAAAGCTCGTGCCGTACGACTCGATCGCGGTGTTTGTTCGCGAGAAAGACACGCTCATCCCCGAGTTTGTGAGCGGCGACCATTCCAAACTGCTCGCCTCGTTGCGAGTCCCCATCGGGACCGGCCTTTGCGGGTGGGTCGCGGCCCACGGCCGGCCTATCATCAACGGCAATCCCAGCGTGGAGACGGGCATTGCGCTGAACCCGAATGCCTCGATCGAACTTCGTTCCGCACTGGCCGTTCCGTTCGAGAGCGTGAACGGGCTGGTAGGAGTTTTGACGCTCTACCGGACGGATCCGGATGCGTTTACCAGTGACCACCTGCGCGTCCTGAAGGTCATCACCTCCCGCGTCGGGATGTTCATCGAGAATGCCTTGAAATATCGGGAGGCCGAGAGTTCCGCCACCATCGACTACTTGACGGGAATGGCTAACGCCAGAGCGCTCTCCGTGCACCTGGAGAAAGAACTGGCGCGCTGTCTGCGCGAACACTCCACCGTCGGGATCATGGTCTGCGACCTCGACGGATTCAAAGACATTAACGATCGCTTCGGGCATCTCGCCGGAGACAAGGTGCTGAGGTCCTTTGCCGGGTCACTGCGGATCGTATGCCGTGAATATGATTATGCAGCCCGCATGGGCGGCGACGAGTTCGTCATCGTGGCTCCAGGAATGACGGAAGAAGCCATGGCGGAAAGATCCGATCTGCTGAACGCCTTGGCGAGACAGGCCGGCCTGGAAGGGTGCGGTGCGGATTTTCTCTCGTTGAGCGCCGGAACGGCCTTCTACCCCGCGGATGGCGAAACCGCCGAGCAACTGCTGGCCGAGGCGGACCGAAGAATGTACGTAGCCAAACAGCATCAACGTGCAATCTCGCAATCGAGAATCATCGATCCGGAGATCGAACAACAATTGCCGCTGGGTTTCTCGTTGCGCGCTGAAGGAGCCAGGTGACCGCCCGGCGGGTGTTGCGGGAAACGTGGAAGCACGCACGAGAGAATGTGAACTTGCCGGGGTTGAGAAGGGCAACGAATTCAGCGGTTCTATGAGTACGTTATTTAAATGCGCGGCTAAAACCATCCTCATCGTGCTCATCGGTGGATTCATTGGAGCAACCTTGGCGCGGTTCGCTCCGGGTTATGGCGTAACAGAAGAGGAATTGGACAGCCGCCTCAGCGGGGAGAGCCTCCGGGCGCTCCGCCAGTCCCAGCAACTTCATGGCAATCTGATGAGCTTCTACATTGGCTACTGGGGCAAGCTCCTGCGCGGCGACCTGGGATTCTCCACCGTCATGCGCGAACCTGTACGGCAATTGATCGCCGAACGATTCCCCGAGACGATCAAATCCGTTGGTTTCGGCGTAGCTCTCGGATGGGCGGTCGGCTTGGGCTTCGCAATCTTAAGTATCACCGCACGTTCAGGCGCGGTGGATTTTGCAACCAGCATGGTGGCCACCATTGCTCTTTGCACCCCCGCTGCAGTTCTGGCTCTCCTCTGCGTATTCGCCCAAGCGCCCGGACGGCTGGTCATCGCAGTCATCGTATTTCCCAAGGTTTTTCAATATGCCCGCAATCTGCTCATGAGGAGCGCAGCCCTGCCTCATGTGGTCGCAGCCACCGCCAGGGGCCTTCACAAGGCACGGATCTTCCTCTGGCATATTCTGCCCGTCGCCGCTCCACAACTGCTTGCCGTGGCGGGCATCACGGTAAGCATCGCGTTTACGGCCGCCATTCCAGTGGAAGCACTGTGCGACATGCCAGGGATCGGGCAACTGGCCTGGAAAGCCGCGCAGGGACGCGACCTCGAACTCCTCATCGTCCTTACCATGATGGTGGCAACCATAACGCTCCTTGCCAATACCGCCGCGGACCTGCTTGGCAAAGCTGCAACCCATGGGTGAAACATGAAACGGGCCGGCTTCGCCGCAATCGTGTTCCTGGCGCTCGTAACCCTCGCGAGCCTGCTCGCGGAGGTGTTGGCGCCGGCATCCTATGCGCAGCAGTTCCGGGATGCGCCGGATGCGGCATGCTCCCGGCAGCATCCGCTGGGTACCGATGATCTTGGCCGCGATCGCTTCTCGCGATTGCTCTATGGCACTCGCGTTTCACTGTTACTGGCGCCGGCCGCCGCGCTGCTTTCCTGCACAGTTGCCGGACTGGTGGGCGGAACTGCCGGTTTCGCCGGCGGGTGGGTCGAGGAATTCGTGATGTCAGCCACCGACCTGTTTCTTTCACTCCCCTGGTTGTTCCTTCTTATCACCGTGCGCGCACTTTTGCCCCTCAACGTCGCTCCACTCACATCGGTCGTGATTACTTTCGCGCTGCTGGGCTCCCTGGGATGGGCTGGCGCGGCGCGGGTTGTGTGCGCCGATACGCGCAGGCTATGCGATTCCGACTTCATGTTGCAGGCCCGCGCCTCCGGCAGCGCAGGCCCGCGCCTCCTGTTCCGCCATCTGCTTCCCAACCTGAAGCCGGTTCTGCTCGCGCAATTCTGGATCTCCATTCCGGTCTTCATCCTCTCCGAGACCAACCTGAGTATGCTTGGCCTCGGTGTAACGGAACCACTCCCTTCCTGGGGAAGCCTCCTACGGGAGTTAGAGAGTTACTCCGTGCTTTCGGCTCGGCCATGGCAATTTGTGCCACTCATTCTGCTCGTCGCGACGGTGAGCTGTTTTCATGTCGCCATGCAAAGAGAGGAATCATGAACCTTCGATCTCAGCTCTTACTAGTCGCACTGCTCGTCTCGACGGGAAGCGCCATGGCCGCCGACTCCCAGGCCGCAAACCAACTGCGGTTCTGCATCGGCGCAGAACCAAAAACATTCAACCCCCTGCTGGTCGACGACGACGCTTCCGGGACCATTACCTATCTCACCGGTGGAGTGCTGATTCGACTCGACCGCGTTTCGCAAAAACTGTTGCCGGAGCTTGCCACGTCCTGGAGCATCAATCGTGCAGGAAACGCGATCAGCTTCGTGCTTCGCGACAACGTGCGCTTTTCCGACGGGACCCCGTTTTCGGCCGAGGACGTGGCTTACACCATGGAGAAGCTGATGGACCCTAGCCTCCATTCCCCGGTAGGCGATTCGTTTCGTTCCAGCGAAGGCAAGGTGACCACTACCATCGCAGGAAAGAATCACATCACGGTCACGTTCGCAGCGCCCATCGTAGGACTGGACCGGTTATTCGACCAGGTCGCCATCATGTCGGCCAAGTCGCCGCAAAAAGAGATGGCGGTGCTGGGACCGTATTATGTTGCCGAGAACAAGGCCGGCGCGTACTTGCTGCTGAATCGCAATCCCAATTATTGGAAGCGCGACCAGAGCGGAAGGCAGTTGCCCTACATCGACAGCGTGCGGCTTGATATTCAGCAGAATCGGGACATCGAGGCGCTTCGCCTTACTCGCGGCGAAATCGACTTTATCAATTCCGTCAACCCCGAGTTTTTCGAATCGCTGAAGGCGAAAGCCCCGCAAACCGTCCTGGATGCCGGCGTCTCTCTCGATTCGGAACAGATGTGGTTCAACCAGGTTCCGTCCGCACCGCTGCCCGATTACAAAAAGGCGTGGTTCGCCTCCAGTCACTTCCGCCGTGCGATCTCCGCGTCCATTCATCGCGACGACCTGGCGCGCGTGGTGTTCAAAGGTCACGCGCAACCGGCAGTAAGCTTCGTTTCTCCCGCCAACAAATTCTGGTTCAATCAGAAGCTCCAGCCTCACGCCTTCGACGCGAAGGCGGCGATGCGGGAACTAAACCAGGACGGCTTTCAACTGCAAAATGGGATTCTTCGCGATCGCGGCGGCCATGCGGTCGAGTTCTCCATCATAACCAACGCTGGAAACCAGGACCGCGAGCGGATGGCCGCCATGATCCAGCAGGACTTGGCCGCGGTTGGCATCCACCTCAACGTGGTCACACTCGATTTCCCGTCACTGATCGAGCGGATCACGCGCACCTTCAACTATGAATCCTGCCTTCTTGGGCTGGTAAACGACGACCTGGACCCTAACGCGCAGATGACTGTCTGGCTGAGTTCTGCCGACAACCACCAATGGAATCCCAACCAGAAAACTCCGGCCACCGCGTGGGAAGCGGAGATCGATCGTCTTATGCGCGAGCAGGCATCGGCGCTGGATCCCCAGAAGCGCAAACGCGCAGTGGATCGGGTGCAGGAGATCGTTTGGGAGCAGGAGCCCTTCATCTATCTCGTCAACAAGCACGCCCTGTCGGCGGTGTCGCCCAATCTCCATAACGTTCATCCTGCCATACTGCGACCGCAGGTGTATTGGAATATCGATCAGCTCACGCTCGGAAAAGAGGTCGCGACAAGCCGTTGAACGATAATGCGCCCCTCTTATCGCTAAACATCTCGGCCGGCTTCCCCGGGCGTCCCGGAGTCCTGCGCAATCTCTCTCTCGAAGTGCGCCGGGGAGAAGTGCTCGGGCTTGTGGGCCAGAGCGGCTGCGGAAAAAGCACGCTCGCGCTGACCATTCTCCGGTTGCTTCATATGAAGGGCGGAAAAGCTGAGGGCAGCATCCTGTTTAAGGGCCGCGACCTGATGACGCTGCCGGAGCGGCAGATGCGCTCGCTGCGCGGCCGCGAGATTGCCCTGGTCCTGCAAAGCCCCATCGCATCGCTGAATCCCGCGCTTCGCGTAGGTACGCAGATGGAAGAGGCCTGGAGAGTGCACGCGCCGCGATCCACGCGGGCCGAATCCGAGCAGGCACTCGTACGAACTCTCGAGGATGTTTCCCTTCCCGCAACCACTACCATTCTTCGTCAGTTTCCTTCTCAGCTCAGCGTCGGCCAGGCCCAAAGGGTCCTTATCGCCATGGCCATTCTTCACCGCCCGGCTCTCCTGATCGCCGATGAACCCACCAGCGCCCTCGATATCAATACGCAGGCGGAGATTCTGGATCTGTTTGCGACACTCAGCCGCAAACTGGGCATAGGGATTCTCTATATCTCTCATGACCTTCTGTCGGTGGCGACAATCAGCCATCGGGTGGCCGTCATGGATCAGGGGCAGATCGTGGAGTGCCGGGAAACCCAGGATCTGTTCCATGATCCGGCCCATCCTTCTACCATGAAGATGATGGCCGCGTTGCCGACGGTTGGTCGCCTGATCCAGAGCGCTCCAACTCTGGGCGCTGCAATCAATCGTCCCGCAAAGTCGCGGGTGTCGTAGTTATTCCGGGAGAAAGGCAGCGAGCAAAACTGCGAGCAAATTCGCAAGCCACGCTGACCCCGACGATAAGTCCTTTTTTTTAAGTCGCCGTTGCCTATGATTGATGCCAATCAAGTCGTGCCAACTTAATATATGCCAGACTCCATCGTGCGCTGATTCTTGCCATCGTTCTGGTCAATAACACTTTAGTTACAGTAAATTCTTCCTAACTTTGACTCATCCCAATTGAAAATCCTCCCGACCTGTGTAATCTCTGCGCAGTCGCTGGTGATTGCTTGCGTAATCATGACGGTCTCATTACGCGGGAGTCATCGCAGGCGGCTGAGATCTTGACTTACCTGCGGATCATCGCCTTTCCCCCAACGGCCGAGCTTCGCACCAGATAATGTGCCATTCCGCTTCTTACAGCGGGACGATGAGTCTTTTTGTCTTACTTGGAGGTATCGTATGTTGCCTGGGATTGGTTCTTTCTCCCTATTATTGTCGGCGATCAAACGCGCCTCAAAGCTGCTGCCCGCGGTAGCGATCGCGGGATTCTTCGCAGCCAGTCACGTCGCGGCTAGGGGTCAGGTTTCCGCGCCGGCGCCTTACAACTTCGGAGCCGTACCGGCCAACACAAGCTCCACCCACACGCTTACGTTCACCTTCACCGGCTCGGCAACTGTCGGCTCGGTTTCGGAGGTGACGGAGGGAGTGTCGGGCAAGGATTTTCAGCCCCAGGCGAATGATCCCAGCACCACGCTGTGTGCAGGGCGTTCATTCAACTCGGGCGGTACCTGCACGGTGGACGTGACCTTCAGCCCATTGGCGATCGGGCGGCGCATCGGAGAGATCCAACTTTCCGACGGCAGCGGCAACCGGCTTGCCACCGCGTACCTCAGCGGATGGGGCCAGGGCGCGCTATTGGTGAGCGGCTCGTTGATGACGAGCACCATCGCCGGCATCGACAATACGCCGGGATACAACTACGATCCGGCATCCAACACCGGGGCAACAACCAATGAGCTGAATTCCCCGCGCGGGGTGGTCACCGACCTGAACGGGAACATCTACATTGCGGACGCCGGGAACCGCGTGATCCGCCAGGTGACTCCTTCGGGAATCATCAGCACGGTGGCCGGGATCGCGGGCCAGGCGGCCTCCAGTTGCCAGGCACTCGTCAACGCTCCCGCTCTGAGCACGGCCGCCTTCGCCGAGCCCGGCGGAGGAATGGCGATCGATGCCGCAGGCAATCTGATTGTGGGTGACCTTGGACTGCACTGCGTGTACAGCATCAACCTGCAGGCTGAAACCATCACCACCATCATGGGCCAGGCCGGCCCCGACGACACCGACGGCTATGTTCCGGGAAAGGCATCCGGGGTTGAGCTATCGGCGGTGGGAGGCGTGGGCGTGGATGGAGCCGGCAACATTTACGTCGGAACCGCGGGGCATATCCTCAAGATCGACCCAAGCCTCAACGTTACCGCGGTGGCCGGAACGGGAAATCCCGGAACATATTCGGGGGATGGCGGGCCGGCAACTTCGGCGGTCCTCTCCAACCCCTGTGCTATTGTCTTCGACGCGGCCGGAGAGCTGGTGTTTACCGATTACTCCAACGGACGCGTGCTCAAGATCGATTCCGCGGGGAATGTTCACGCCCTGCTGGGAGGCGGCACGACCAGCGTTTCCGCGCTTCCGGCAACCGGTTCTCCAAGCAATGTTCTGGCCACGAACGTCAACGCCGGGTTCTTGTGGGGCGTGGCGTTTGATGGCCCCGGAAATTTCTACGCCACCTCGGCGCAGTACGGCCAGATCATCCAGGTGGATCCTAATGGACTCGCCTATCGGTTCGCCGGAACGGCGACCGGTACTCCGTTCGGCGAATCCGATGACCAGGGCGACGACGATTGCCCCGACAATTCGAAAGAATCCAGTCCTTCCGGCCTGTGGATCACTCCCGCCGGCGACATCCTGGTGGCGGACTTTTATGCAGCCGACGTTCGCAGGTTCGGCTATACCCCGCTATCCCAGACAACCCTGACCTTTGCGGCTACGCAGATCGGCCGCAAGAGCTCCGACAGCCCGCAGTCGGCCAGCCTGACTAACATCGGAAACGCGCCGCTGACGTACACCACTCCGGGAACGGGCACCAATCCGACCATTTCTCCCAGCTTCAGTGTGGATTCTGCCTCCACCTGCCAGCAGCCCAGCACCGCTCCAACCAGCGTTCTTGCTTTGGGCGCATCCTGCACGTACGCCGTCGATTTCATCCCAGTGACGAGCGGGGCTATCACCGGCGCCTTGACGATCGCGGGCAATGTCTTCGGCGGGACAGCATCCATCCAACTTCACGGTACGGGAATCAAGGTTGTCGATACGCTGGTCGTGACAGCGCCGCCCACCGCGGTCGCCGGCACGCCGATCACCGTCAACGTGACCGCCTATTACCAGGGCAGCATCGCGACGACCTTCACAGGGCCGGTGACGATCACGTCCACCGACGGTAAAGCAATCCTGCCCGCTCCGGTGACTCTGACCGCGGGTGTCGGCTCCTTCAGCGCCACTCTCGAGACCACAGGGATTCAGACCATCACCGCCACCGACGTCAGCGGCGTAACCGGCATCTCGAACAACATCCTCGTGACCGCCGCGTCGCCCAACCAGATCCTGCCGGTTTCCGGCACGGGACAGCAGGCGATCATCGGCACAGCCTTTGCGAACCCGCTCAAGGTCGAAGTGCTGGACCAGTACAACAACCCCGTGGGAGGCGCCACCGTCACCTTCTCGGCGCCGGCTTCGGGAGCGAGCGCAACCTTCACGCCCGCGACCTGCACGACCTCCACAACCGCACCGGTGGGTTACTGCTCGGTGATTGCAACCGCCAATGGCATCGCCAGCGCGACCGCTTACACCGCTTCGGCTTCGGCAAGCGGCGTGGCGAGTCCCGCAACGTTCTCACTGACTAACCTGCAGTCGCCGACAACCTTGACCGTAACGCCCTCTGCGACATCGCTTGTCTACGGGCAACCGGTCGCGGTGTCGGCAGGCATTTCGCCCTCCAGCGCCGGCGGAAGCGTGCCTGCCGGCCTCGTCACCTTCTATGACGGAGCGGCCAACGCACTGAGCCCCAACTCCGCGGTCAGCGGCGCGTCGGCAAGCTACTCCGTTGCCGTGCCGGCCGTAGGAACGCATAACTACTTCGCCAAATACCTCGGCGACTCGAACTTTGTCGCCAGCGCGCAAACCGCCGCGACCTCGGCCGTGGTGGTGAACAAGGCGCCGGTCACCATCACCGGCCCGGCCAGCCCGCTTCAAGTGGCCTACGGATCGGCAACCACCGTTCCGCTAACTGTCGCCGGCCCCTACAGCGGTCCCGGAATCCTGGCGCCCACCGGTACTCTCAGCTACGAGATTGTTCAGTCCAGCAACATCCTGGCTTCTGGAACGCTCACGATCTCTGCGGCGGCCGCGGTAGTTCCTGTCCCGAGTACGCTGGCTCCTGGCACCTATACCGTCATGGCATGGTACTCGCCGGGCGACGCGAACTACGCCGCAGGCGCGGGATATGCAGCTGTCGTGACCCTGCAGGTAGGAAAGATCACGCCCATCGTGACGTTCACGTCACCGGGCTCGAGCATCGTGTATGGAACCGCGCTGAATGTGTCTGCACTGGCCACCTGGAAGTCGAACCCTGTAGCGGGCACGATGGCCTACACGGCGACTCCCGCCGGCGGCAGCGCCATCACCGTGAATGCGTCCACGATCCTAAGCGCCGGAAGCTATACCCTTACCGCCAACTTCACGCCCACCGATACCAACACCTATGGCCCGGCTTCCGGTTCGATGACCTTGACGGTCACCAAGGCAACGCCCGCACTGACCTGGGCCAATCCGGCGGCGATCACCTACGGAATGCCTCTGGGCGGAACTCAGTTCAATGCCACTGCCGCAGGCGTGACCGGCACTGCCCTGCCCGGCACGTTTACCTACACCCCGGCTACGGGAAACATCCCCAACGCGGGCAGCGTGTCGCTCAGCGTTCAGTTTGTTCCCACCGACAGCACCGACTACTCCAGCGCGACAAAACAGGTCGCGCTCACCGTCAACAAAGCCTCCGTTACCGTTGCCGGCCCGGCATCGCAGCCCGTCGCATTCGGATTTAACCAGGGCGGCTCGCTCCCGGTCACCATCACCGGCCAGTTCAGCGGACCCGGCATCACGCCGCCCAGCGGAATGCTGGATTACAGCATTCTGAATGGAAGCAATGTTTCCGTGGGATCGGGCGCGCCTTCGATCGCTTCGGGTGGAGTTTCCGTGCCCGTGGCCACGAGCCTGGTTCCCGGACCCTACACGGTCGACGTTGTTTACCCGGGCGACACGAATTACCTGCCCACATCGACACCGATCGTGATCGCCATTGCCATCGGACAGATTCAGCCGGTGATCCATTGGCCGAATCCCTCGCCCATCACCTACGGAGCCACTCTGTCAGGCATCCTGAACGCTATCGCGATGGACGGAGCCAACGTCGTCTCCGGCAGCTATGCGTACTTGTCCGGCGCCACGGCGATCACTCCGAGCAC
>Ga0206999_10185_pt1 | contig 11852 bp, 10 predicted proteins | sample Alteio_BWMinCont_92_FD_153482 | JGI IMG/M metagenome (GOLD analysis project Ga0206999, IMG submission 153482) | Enriched cells from forest soil in Barre Woods Harvard Forest LTER site, Petersham, Massachusetts, United States -... | ecosystem: Environmental > Terrestrial > Soil > Temperate forest >...
TTCGTGCGCAAGAATGTTCGCGCGGGTAAACCGATTCGCGGCGCTGAAGTGGACGATGTCTCGCGTGGCGTAATTACGCGTGCAGGTTTTGGCGAGCAATTTACACATCGGACCGGGCATTCAATTGGTGAAGAAACGCACGGCAACGGCGTTAACATCGATGATTTTGAGACGCGCGACTCGCGCCGTATCATTCCGGGAGTTTGTTTTTCGATCGAACCTGGGATCTATCTCGAAGGAAAGTTTGGTGTTCGATCAGAAATTAACGTTTACGTTTCGGATAAAGACATCGAAGTCACCGGGCAGCCAATCCAAACGGAGATCATCGCGATTCTAAAGACTCCGTGAGACCCGAGCCGGACTGGCACTAATGGCTCGACATAGCCCGTTCGACTTCGCTCAGGGCTGATTGGCGGCTACAGGATTACGTCTTTGCGTAAATGACCAAGGACTTTGAAGACAAAAGTTCGGCGCATCGGGAAGCGGTAAAACGGCGAATGAGCTGCCGGGGACTCGGTGTCGCCCGGCAGCTCATCTTATTCTCGTTAGGTTCTATGGGCTGGGCCATTGCGTTCAGTTTGGAAGGCGCCTCCATAGTATCTACCGTCAAGCCTCATTTTCCCTGAAGTAGCTGTGGCTCGCCATAGATGAAGTCGTCCATCATCACGATGTCATGGCGGGCATCGTCGCTCGGCCCCGGGGCAACGTTGCCGGCCTGGATCCGTACCGCGGCAATGCGCGCGTCGCCAAACACAATGCCGAAGAAGGACAGGTTTCCACCGCCCGGCGAAGCCGGTACGGAACTGCTGAATAATATCTTGCTGTCCTTGTCGAGGTACTCGATCAGCGTGCTGGCCTTGTGATTTGGGTTGCCATCTGCCTGCTGGTCAACATCTGTGAACACCGCGCCGAAGCCTCTGACTGTTGCCGGGACAGTGCCATTGGTACCCGGTATGAAGAAGGAGGCATTGGTAATGTTGCTCCCCACAGGAGTGAACAACCGCGACGGGCTGAAAGTCCTGAAGGTTTTGTCGTAGCTGGGATTACCAAAGAGGACGACCAGCCCGCCTTGGGGCCCGCCCGATGGAGGAGCCTGCGACAGACCAATCCCTGGTGTGGTGAACTGACTGCCGCGGGTATTCAGGAACACGTTGAACGGAGTTACCGGGGCTGTCGTATCCATAACGTTGGGGTTACCACCGTCCCAGTTGATCTCGCGGCGGCCGTGTAAGAGCGGCCCTGGGTTATTGAGGTTGTTTGGGATTCCGAGGGCAGCGCGAAACGCATCGACTGAGCTCTGAATTGACTCAGTGGTTGCTCCGGCCGCCTGGAATACGACGGGTGTAGCAGAATCCCTGGATGGGATGTCCTGTGCCTGTGCAGTCTGGCTAACTGGAAGTAGCATCGACAGCAAGCCAAAGGCGGCTATGACGGTCGAACGAATTGCTGATTGTTTAGTTTGCATATGTTTTTCTTGTTTGAGGTTTGCTTTCTGTTTTGGTTTTTCCGGCGTCTGTTGTTTGTGCCGGTTCGTCTGGTAAAGCGGAAAGGCCGCCTGAAACCCGCCACGACCGCGCAGTTTTTTTGATCGCCTCCGGCTGCGCTGTGAAAATCCCTCGACCGCGTTAGAATTTGCGCCGTCGAGCAGCCTGTATGACGACGCCCTCATCCATGTGACAAGAGGTCACCCAATTGCTAGGCGACTGGAGCAGCGGAGACGACGGAGCGCTTGAGAAGTTGTTCCCGCTGGTGCAACCCGAATTGCACCGGCTCGCCCACCGTTACATGAGCCGTGAGCGCGGTGATCGCCGCGCTACGGAGCTGCAAAACGGCGATGAGCTGCCGGGGACTCGGTGTCGCCCGGCAGCTCATTTTATTCTCGTTAGGTTCTATGGGTTGGGCCGTTGCGTTCAGTTTGGGCGGCGTCTCCATAGTATCTACCGTGGAATGTCATTTTCCCTGAAAGAGCTGTGGCTCGCCGTAGATGAAGTCGTCCATCACGACGATGTCATGCCTGCGATCATCGTTTGGCCCCGGGGCAACGTCGCCGGTTTCGATCCGGACCCGCGCAATGCGCGCGTCGGCAAACACGATGCCGAAGAAGGACAGGCTTCCATCACCCGGCGAAGCCGGGACGAAACTGCTGAACAGCAAATCGCCGTCTGCATCGAAGTACTCGATCAGCGTGCTGGCATGGCGGTTTCCGTGTTTCCCGCCAGGTCCGCTGCCATCCGGCTGGTCAACGTCTGTGAAGACCGCGCCGAAGGCTCTGACTTTTGCTGGGACAGTGCCGTTGGTCCCTGGTATGAAAAACAAACCTTCGGTAATATTGCTGCCTACCGGTGTGAACAGCCGCGACGGGCTGAACGTTCTGAAGATTTTGGCGTAGGTAGGATTACCAAAGAGCACGGCCAACCCGCCCTGGGGTCCGCCCGAAGGAGGACCTTGCGAAAGGCCTAATCCCGGTGTGGTGAACTGACTGCCGCGCGTGTTCAGGAACACGTTGAACGGCGTTACCGGAGCTGTGGTATCCAGAACGTTGGGGTTACCACCGTCCCAGTTGATCTCCCGGCGACCGGTTTGGAGCGGCCCTGGGTTGTTGCCGTTGTTGGGGGTCCCCACAGCAGCGCGGAATGCATCGACTGTACTCTGAATCGACGCAGCGGCTGAACCCGCCGCCTGGAATACAACCGGCGCAACGAACTCCCTGGATCGGGTGTTCTGCGCATGTGCAGTCTGGCTAACTGAAACTAACGTCGACAGCAAGCCAAAGGCGGCTATGACGGTCGAGCGGATTGACAGCTTGATCGCTGCATGCTTTTCTCTGCAGGCAGTCGAAGGCTGATAATTGTTTGAGTTGGTTACTGATCGTTTAGTTTGCATAGGTTTTTCTTGTTTGCTTTCTGTTTTGGTTTTCCGGCATCTGTTGTTTGTGCCGGTTCATGCGTTAAAGCGGAAAGGCCGCCTGAAACCCGCCATGACTGCGCGCAGTTTTTTTGATCGTTTCCGGCCGTGCCCTAAAATCCCTCGACCGTGTTAGAATGTGCGGCGCTGAGCAGCCTGTATGACGACGCCTGGTTGACCATGCCTGATGCGGGCGAGTTCAAAGAGTGGTGAGCGTTGCGTGCGTGAAACAAAAAGCCGCCACGCGGTCAAGCGTGACGACTGATTGTTGAAATGGTGCTGTTTTTGTCGGGGCGAGCGCGGCTTTAAGGATTGTTGACCAGTTGCGTCGCAGGTTTGCTCGCATCAAGCTGGGCGCTCACCCTTTGGATTTGCGTTGCCTGCTCTCGGAGCTGCGCCGTGAGAATTTGCAGTCCCTTCTGTTGCTGGGCCGTCGTTGACTTTAGATTAGCAATCGTGGCCAACTCTGTTGCCACCGTCGAATTTAGTTCCTCGACTTTGCGGTGCTCTTTCAGGAACTCATTGAGCAACATCGCGTTTACCGCTTCGTAGCGTACGGTGTAAGCTTTTCCATCAGCGTCACGGGCTACCAGATCGGGATCTACCTTTGCCACTTCTTCGGCCACCAGGCCAAACTGCGGAGTACGATCGGGATCAATACTCTTTTTGTAACGAAAGGTCATCGGCCGGAGCGCCAGGATCACTTCGCTTGCCTTGTCCATGGGTTTGATCTCATCCTTAAATCGCTCCGAAGAAGCCGCTACACTAAGTTGTCCGCTGGCGTTGATCACAATTGCTGAGCCGGTGACCGCTGTCCCGCTAATCCCCGCGATAAAGGCTCTTCTCTGGGTTCCTTGCGTGCCGACGCGGGTGGTGTTGGCTTCAGCGGCAACGCCTGCGTTACCGATATCGATATTGTTGTTGCCCGTAGTGAGATTGCCTCCAGCGTTAACACCTAGGGCGATGTTAGAGCTACCCGTGGTGCTGCGCAGCAGAGAATTGACGCCTAGAGCGACGTTGAGGTTGCCAGTAGTGTTGGAGAAGAGCGCATTAACGCCGACGCCGGCATTGTTGATGCCCATAGTATTGTTATTGAGCGCCTGCAAGCCGTCGGCTGTATTGTTCCTGCCGATGGTGTTGTTCAACAGCGCATTAAAACCATTGGCCGTGTTATTGATACCTGTTGTGTTGCTAACGAGCGCCTCAAAACCGCTGGCCGTGTTGTTGTTGCCTGTTGTGTTGCTAAAGAGCGCTTCAAAACCGGCGGCGGTGTTGTTGCTGCCAGTGGTATTGCTTTCCAGCGCCTCGAAACCGGCGGCTGTGTTGTCATTGCCTGTTGTGTTGCTAAAGAGCGCCTGCAAGCCGGCGGCCGTGTTTTCGAAGCCAGTGGTGTTGCTAAAGAGCGCATTAAACCCGTTAGCCGTGTTGTCGATGCCAGTGGTATTGTTTTCGAGCGCCTGAAAACCGGTGGCGGTGTTGTTGCTGCCGGTGGTGTTTCCAGTAAGCGCCCGAACCCCGTTGCCCGTGTTGTTGCTTCCCGTGGTATTGCTTTCCAGCGCCTGAAAGCCACTGGCGGTGTTAAAGTTGCCGGTTGTGTTGCCAAAGAGCGCGTTAACGCCGTTGGCCGTGTTGTTGTTGCCGGTGGTGTTGGAGACGAGTGCCTGAAGACCGGTGGCCGTGTTCGCGCTCCCGGTGGTGTTGTCACCGAGCGCGTTAAAACCAATGGCGGTATTGCTTCCGCCGCTTGTCAGGCTAAAGAGCGCAAAATCCCCCTCGGCAGTGTTGAGGTTGGGGTAGCCTCCGTCCGGCGGCGGATTTACCGCCGCCGCGCTCTGGACAAGCGCAAGTGCGATGAGAATGAAAGCGGATCGCGAACGGAGAATAGTGAGAAGTGAACGGTGAGAAGTGATTAGTGTCTTCATGGCTGTCATTTCCTTTTTTTAGGTTGTCGTTTTTTTCTTGTTTAAGGTTTGCTTTCTGTTTTGGTTTTTCCGGCCTCTGTTGTTTAGGCCGGTTCTTCAGGTAAAGCGGAAAGGCCGCCTGAAACCCGCCACGACTGCACAGTTTTTTTTGATCGCTTCCGACTGTGCTGTAAAAATCCCTCGATCGTGTTAGAATGTGCGGCGTCGAGCAGCCTGTATGACGACGCCCCCATCCACGCGACAAGAGGTCACCCAACTGCTAGGCGACTGGAGCGGCGGAGACGAGGGAGCACTGGAGAGGTTGTTCCCGCTGGTGCAACCCGAATTGCACCGGCTCGCCCACCATTACATGAGCCGGGAACGCGCCGGCCACACTCTGCAAACCACCGCCATTCTCGACGAGGCCTACCTGCGACTGGTCGATAATACGAAGCCGATCTGGCAAGGCCGGAGCCACTTTATCGCCGCGGCCGCGCAGTTGATGCGGCGCATCATGGTTGACCATGCCCGTGAACGCCACTCACTCAAGCGTGGCGGCGGCGCGTTGAAAGTAACCCTGGATGAAGCTGCGTTAGTAACACAAACGCGATCGGAGGAATTACTCGCTCTCGATGAAGCATTGGATAGGTTGGCTGCGCAGGACGCGCGTAAAAGTCAGATTGTTGAATTGCGCTACTTCGGCGGTTTGACGGTCGAGGAGACGGCTGAATTCCTGAAACTCTCTCAACGAACGGTGGAGCGCGAGTGGACCATGGCCAAGGCCTGGCTCTACCGGGCGCTGAGTGGGGAAGAAACCTGATGAAGGCTGAGCGCTGGAAACAGGTCAACGATCTTTTCCAGTCAGCTGTCGAACGTGCGCCCGGGGAGCGGGACGCATTTCTTGATGAGGCGTGCCAGGGGGACGAAAACTTGCGCTACGAGGTGCAGTCTTTGCTCACCTCTTATGAGCGGTCGGAGAATTTTATTGAATTACCCGCCTTCGAAGTCGCTCCCGAGCTTGTGACTAACGACAGGGCCGGCGCATTGGTTGGAAAATTGATTGGTCATTACCGGATCGAGTCACTCATCGGGGTCGGCGGAATGGGCGAAGTTTATCTCGCGCGCGACGAGCGACTCGGACGCAAAGCCGCGCTTAAGCTTCTCCCAGATAGCCTGACTACTGACGAGACTCAGTTGAGTCGGTTCAAAAATGAGGCGCGGAGTGCCTCGGCTTTAAATCATCCGAACATTCTAACGGTTTACGAGATCGGCGCGGAGGGAAACCGCCTATTCATCGCGACGGAGTTCATCGAAGGCATCACTCTGCGCGTGTCCATCGCGCGCGGAAGGATAAATCCGAATACGGCGCTGGAAATTGCTGTGCAAGTGGCCTCAGCGCTGGCTGCCGCGCACGAAGCCGGCGTCGTGCACCGCGACATTAAACCTGAGAACATCATGCTGCGACCGGACGGATACGTGAAGGTGCTCGATTTCGGGATTGCCAAACTGACCGAGCAAGGGCCGCCATCGGACCGTTATGAGGTCGGGACAACGGCAACGCTGCAAACGCGACCGGGGTTAGTATTAGGCACGGCGCGTTACATGTCTCCGGAACAGACGCGCGGCCAGAAGGTGGACGCGCGCACGGATATTTGGAGCCTGGGCGTAGTGCTCTACGAGATGGTGGGAGGCAGCCCGCCGTTCCGCGGCGACACGCCGAGCGATTGCATCGCCTCCATCCTGACAACGGAGCCACCACCTTTATCCGGCGTGCTGTCGGATGTTCCGCTCAAACTCGAATCCATTCTGCAAAAGGCTTTGCGCAAAAACAGTGATGAACGTTACCAGACGATCAAAGAGATGCTCGCCGACCTGCGCGTTATCGAGGAGGAACTCGACGCAGATAGCTCCTTGCCGCAGACCAAAGCGCGTGCCGAGTCTATCGTCAGCAAAATCAAACGCCATAAGCGAGGCGTGTTACTCACTCTGGCGACGGCGCTCCTGGCGGCCGCGGTGGTTGCCTACTCTTTTTACTTTGTTGCCCCGTCGCCGTTACGAAATGAAAAATCCATAGCGGTTCTGCCATTTGAAAATCTGAGTGAGGAAAAATCCAATGCTTACTTCGCCGATGGGATCCAGGACGAAATTCTGACCCGGCTCTCAAAGATCGCTGATCTCAAAGTGATCTCGCGCACGTCCACGCAGCGCTATAAGAATAAACCTCAAAAACTTTCTGAAATTGCGAACCAACTCGGTGTCGCCAATCTCCTGGAAGGTAGCGTCCAAAAAACAAATGATCAGGTGCGCGTGAACGTGCAATTGATTAGAGCTGCGAACGATTCACATCTTTGGGCAGAGACCTTTGATCGCAAAGTGACTGACATCTTTTCTGTCGAGAGCGAGGTAGCTAAAGCCATTGCCGATCAGTTACGGGCGAAACTCACCGGCCCGGAAGAACAAGTCATTGCGGCTAGGCCGACAGACAATCCTGAAGCTTACGATGCCTACCTGCGTGGTCTGGCTTACACACTGAAAACCGGAAACTCACCCGCCAATACCCTTGCGGCACAGAAGTACCTCAAGGAAGCGGTGCGGTTGGATCCAAAGTTCGCGCTTGCCTGGGCGCTGCTGTCATACGTCGACGCGCTCGGCTATCTCACACTCACTCTTCAACCAACAGTCGCCCTTCGTGAAGAGACGGGGCAGGCAGCTGAGACGGCGCTCACTCTTCAGCCCAATCTCGGCGAAGCCATATTAGCCAGGGGATATTATTACTACGCCTGCTTGAAAGATTATGACGCCGCGGTGCGTTACTTTGAGCAAGCACGTCAATTTCTACCGAATAGCAGCCAAATTCCTGAATCGCTGGCCTACGTTGCACGCCGGCGAGGTCAATGGGACCGGAGCGAGTCTTACTTCAACGAAGCTGAGCGCTTGGATCCCCGCAACGCTTCCCTGCTGACCCAGCACGCCCAATCGTACATGATAGTTCGTCGTTTCCCAGAGGCCCTGCGGAAGTTTGATCAGGTGCTCGATGTTCTACCGAACGACCTGGATACCCTTGCACAGCAGGCAGGTATTGCCCAGGCGCAGGGCGACCTTCCGCGAGCTGCTGCACTACTCGCTCCGCTGCGTCCGCCCGCCGACGACACGGGCGCTTTGGAAATACAAGTTTACCAGGCGATCCTGGAACGTCGTCCTGCGCAAATGATCTCCCGGCTAAAGGAAGTACTTGCCAAGCCTGATCCGGCTTTGGGTTATAACAATGGCGAACTGCGCTTTTGGTTAGGCTGGGCACAAGAAGTCGCTGGCGATCATCTCGCTGCCCAGGAAAGTTTTCGACAGTCTCGCACCGAACTGGAACCGTTCCTCAAAGAACAGCCGGACAACTATGTTCTCATTGGAGATCTCGCGCTGGTCAATATGGGCCTTGGTGATAAAGTCGCTGCGTTGGCTCTGTCGCAGCAGGCGATGACTGTGCTCCCTCTCGAGAAAGACGTGGTAGATGGTCCCGCTCCGATCGAGGTCTTCGCCCGGGTGGCAGCACAGCTGGGAGAACCGGACCGCGCCATCGCTGCGTTAAACAAATTGTTATCGATACCCTCCGAGGGCGCGCTGGCTTCGCGCGTGCCGCTCACTCCTGCGCTGCTCCGGCTCGATCCAATGTTCGATCCACTACGGAAGGATCCGCGTTTTCAGAAATTGACGGTAAGCCCTATCCCAAAATCTCTCTAAGTAACAAGATGGGAGCGTGCGCTGCAGGGAAAAGACGCCTCGACACAGCGAGGCGGCTACAGCATTAAGTCTTCGCGTAGATTTCTGAGCCGGACTTCGTGAACTCCGTTGCCTTTTGTTTCAGTCCTTCTTCGAGTGCGGCTTCTTCACCGATCCCCTGCTCCGCTGCGAATTTGCGCACGTCCTCAGTAATCTTCATCGAGCAGAAGTGCGGGCCGCACATGCTGCAGAAGTGAGCGGTCTTGGCGCCTTCTGCGGGAAGTGTTTCGTCGTGGAAGTCGCGGGCAGTTTCGGGATCAAGCGACAGATTGAATTGATCTTCCCAGCGAAATTCAAAACGCGCTTTGCTCATCGCGTTGTCGCGGTATTGCGCGCCGGGATGGCCTTTCGCCAGGTCCGCGGCGTGCGCGGCGATTTTGTAGGCGATCACGCCGTCCTTCACGTCTTTCTTGTTAGGCAAACCGAGATGTTCTTTCGGCGTGACGTAGCAAAGCATCGCGCAGCCGTACCAGCCGATCATCGCCGCGCCGATCGCGCTGGTGATATGATCGTACCCGGGCGCGATGTCGGTCGTTAACGGACCCAGCGTGTAGAACGGCGCTTCGTCGCACCACTCGAGTTGTTTTTCCATGTTCTCCTTGATCATGTGCATGGGTATGTGGCCCGGCCCTTCGTTCATCACCTGCACGTGTTGCGCCCAGGCACGCCGAGTCAGCTCGCCTTGCGTGTATAACTCAGCGAACTGGGCCTCATCATTTGCGTCAGCAATACTCCCTGGCCTCAGGCCGTCGCCGATGGAGAAGCTGACGTCATACGCGGCCATGATCTCGCAGATTTCGTCCCAATGCGTGTAGAGAAAACTTTCCTGATGATGCGCGAGACACCACTTGGCCATGATGCTCCCACCCCGAGAAACAATCCCGGTCGCACGTTTAACCGTTAAAGGGATGAAGCGTAATAAGACGCCGGCGTGAACGGTGAAGTAATCGACCCCCTGCTCTGCTTGTTCGATGAGTGTGTCGCGATAAATTTCCCAGGTCAGTTCCTCCGCGCGGCCGCCAACTTTTTCGAGCGCCTGATAAATCGGTACTGTTCCAATCGGCACAGGCGAGTTGCGAATGATCCATTCACGTGTGGCGTGAATATTCTTGCCGGTGGAAAGATCCATGACGGTGTCGGCTCCCCATTTCGTCGCCCAACGCATCTTTTCGACTTCTTCCTGGATCGACGACGCCACGGCGCTGTTGCCGATGTTAGCGTTGATTTTTACGAGAAAATTGCGGCCGATGATCATCGGCTCGGATTCAGGGTGATTGATGTTGGCGGGAATGATGGCGCGGCCGCGTGCGACTTCTTGCCCAACGAATTCTGGAGTGATCTCGCGTGGAATATTTGCTCCCAATGGTTCGCCGGGGTGTTCTTGGCGAAGATCGTTGCCGTTGTAGCCGCTGCCCTTGGCTGCGGCAGCGCGGCCGTTTTCGCGGATGGCGATGAATTCCATCTCCGGTGTGATGATTCCCCGGCGAGCGTACCAAAGCTGGCTAACCGGATGGGATTGCGCGCGAACTGGACGACGCGTCACCGCCACGGCGGGCGAGCTCAGGTCGCGCCCTACCAGGCCATTCTTACCATTTCCGCTGGCCGCATGTTTTTCGGAAAGGTATCCATCATCAATCGGCCTAACGACTCGTCCTTCGTATTCAACCACGTCGCCGCGGTCGCGAATCCATTTGGCGCGCAACGCTGGCAGGCCTTGCGTGACATCGCCATGAAAATCAGGATCGCCCCACGGACCGCTGGTGTCGTACACGCGCACTGGCTCGTTCACTTCGATCTCGCCGTGCATCGATTTTGTCGGTGCGAGCGAGACTTCCCGGAATGGGACGCGAATATCGGTATGCAATTTGCCGGCGACGTAAATCTTTTTGGAATTGAAACTCGATCGACTCCCGTCTCTCTCGCCGCTACCCGTCGCGGCTTTACCTTCCATGTCGCTCGGCCCGCTCGCTCCATTTGGCAGAGGCGTTTCCGTGCTTTGTGAATCAATCGAGTCTTTGGGCGCAATCATGAATGAGTATAATCAGTGTGCTCTGGGGAGGTCCCTCATTTCATTCGGGATGACATTCATAAAACAAAAAGCCATGCGCGATCGCGCGCATGGCTCACATCATCAGTCCGGCATCGGACCCTCGCTCCCTTCGGCGGCATTACCCGCATCAGGTTCAAGGGGTCTCCGGCCTTTCGCCAGACTCTCAGCCATTGCGGCTCCCCCGCACTTTGCTTGTTGGTCAGAATAAGACTCGCAATTGCGAAGTCAATGGTCGGAACGTCGCGCGGCGATCTCGCCACCTGTTGTAACGGCAGGTGTGTCGCCTGCGAACGCCAATGCAGCCGGTACGGCTGGCCACCACAGCGAACAGCAATTCGCAATGCGCTGGCTGTCGCTAGACTCGTGACGAGGCTATCCTGCGGGTTTCGTGGCCGGCTCTTCTTTTATGTTTGTGTGGAAAATCGCCAGCCAATCGTGTCCTTCTTTTTTCCAGACCGATCCAGAGTTGTACGTGCCGGAAGCATCCTTACCATCAACGGTGCCTTCAACTTTCACTGTGTAAGTGGTCACGATGACATCTTTTTCATCAGAGAACACGTCATAGTTGCTGATGGTGAACGATTTCATGTCCCACTTCTTCATGTCGGCTAATTCTACCTTCCAGGAGATTGGCGACACCGAGTTGGTTCGCAATTTCAGAAAGTTTTTGAGGTTTATTCTTTCTCCAGATTGGAGACACCATCTGCGTAGACGCAGCGGATGTCCTTATCTACGACTTTCTTGAAGTCATCGGCTTTCTTGTCTTTGAACGATTGCCAGGCAGCTTTTTCTTTGGCTTCGATCGCGTCCTTGTCCGGACCGGCGAATGAAATCACAATCGTCGCGAGAAGGGCTGTCAGGGTGTAGCTAATTAGTTTCTTCATGAGGAGGTTGTATTCGAATAGGCGGGCAAACCCAATCAAAAAAATCGGGTCGTTGAGCGCTTACCCTCGAAGCCAATCTCGCAGCCACGGAGGGCGTCGCTACGTCACGGAACAATCGGGGCGGATTCGAGGGACGTTCTTTGCGAAGGAGTTGACGTCTGCTGCGGCGGAGGAAACGCGGACTGACCAACCAGGTTGACGATACTCGTGTCTGCTTCCTTCAACTCCGCATCCTGAACAACGAATTCATTCGGCGCCGATTTAATTTGTTTGCGATAATCCGCGACCAGCAGTGGCGGCTGCATTGGCGTTCGCAGGCGACACACCTGCCGTTACAAC
>Ga0206999_10280_pt1 | contig 11790 bp, 8 predicted proteins | sample Alteio_BWMinCont_92_FD_153482 | JGI IMG/M metagenome (GOLD analysis project Ga0206999, IMG submission 153482) | Enriched cells from forest soil in Barre Woods Harvard Forest LTER site, Petersham, Massachusetts, United States -... | ecosystem: Environmental > Terrestrial > Soil > Temperate forest >...
TCCGGCGGTGGGTGATTTGAATCACGACAACAAGCTGGACGTGGTGACGGGAAAAGTTGTGGGCTCGTCGGTGAGCGTCTATCTGGGGAATGGCGATGGAACGCTTCGGGGGGCCCGGAATTTCAACAATCCTCCCGGTGATTCGATTGGAAAATTAGTGACTTCGGATATCAATCAGGATGGGATTCCGGACCTGGTGGTTCGCGGTCACGCCATGCTGGGCAATGGCGATGGGACATTCGGGCCGCCGACGATGGTACCCAGCCTGGCCGATCCGGAACTGGTCGGCGACTTTAACGGGGACGGGATTCCGGACATCGCGACGTTCGGGGCGAACCGGAGTGCACTGGTGATCCTGCTCGGGAACGGCGATGGCACTTTTCGGTTCGTAGGTGAGTTTGACACGGGCGGTTCTCCATCCTACGCGACGGAGGGTGACTTCAATGGCGACGGCGCCACTGACATTGCCGTGGTCAACGACAATAACGGGGGCACCGTCGCCGTGCTTTTGGGGAATGGCGACGGTACTTTTGGTTCGCCGGTCAACTACCGCACGACTGATGTTTTCACCTGGTTCGTGATCAGCGGCGACTTCAACCGGGATGGCAACCTCGACCTGCTGGTAGGGAGCACGGAAAACAGGATCAACCTGTTGCTGGGGAATGGAGATGGCACATTCCAACCGCCGAGGGTGATCAATGCCGCAGGGTGCTTTGCGGCGATCCCCGACCTGAATGGAGACAAGAAGCTGGACCTTGTGCTGGTGGGCTGTCGTGCGGCCGGAATTAACAATGACGTGACTGTGCTGCTAGGCAAGGGGGATGGCACGTTCGGAAGCCCGGTGAACTATCCGGCCGGGGTTTCGGGCTTTTTGAAAATCCGTGACGTGAATAATGACGGGGCAATGGATGTGATTGTGCCGGATAGTCAGAACTCGGGGAATACCGTGGCCGTGTTGCTGGGTAACGGCAATGGCACGCTGCGAACGGCACAAGACTATTTCGTCGATGCAACGGTCACGGGAGTGATCGCTGCCGACTTCAACTTTGACAATTTTGCGGACTTGGCGGTGGGGAACGCTGGCCACGTCTCGATACTGTTAAACACGAAACACGCAGCTCATTAATGCGAAGCAGCGCTGACGAGAAAGGCGCTTGCACATAGGTACGGCCGGGTCCTGGGGACCCGGCCTTCGCTCGCACAATATCAGCTTGCGCTGAGCGGTTTCTACTTGAGGACGATTTCCTGCAGGAGTTCCGAGCTGAGGAGCTCGCGGATTTCTGCGCGCTTCTCGGCGAGCTGCTGGGCGGGTTGTTTTCCGCCGAGGATCTTATCGCGAAGTAGTTCCGCTTTAGCGGGCAGACCGTCCATGGCGGCGTGGTTTTTGTATTCGATCGCGAGGCAGACGTCCCAATCTTCGGGATTGTGCTTGGTTTCTTTGAGGAAGAATTTGTAATCCATGATGGTGCCATCCTTTTTTTGCGCGTCGAGGATGGGCTTGGAGGATTGTTGGAGGCTGGTGAGATAGGCGTCCATTTGCGTGGGCTTCACGCGGATGAGCGAGACCCGCCAGACTGGGCCTTCGGTGTAATGTTCCTGAGCGAGAACAGCGGGAGCGAGCAACAACAGGAACGCGGCGAGACGGTAGATCGTTTTCATAGATCTCCTTGAGATTAGATTTTGGGGGAAACGGCGAGAGCATCATACACGCAGCGGGGCATTTTGTATGTGAGATAAAGATGCTCGCGCATAAGCTGCCGAGCTTTGCTCGGCGGGACAGCCGGGGGCGGCTGTCCCCACGTGGTTCTTGCGGAGGTGAGATTTCGCGGTTGGGGGCGCCCACGCCACCCTTGCTTTACGGGGCTTCGATCAGCTCCATTTTTCCGTCGCGGGTGCGGTGGAGGACCATGACTTTGCCTTTGGGGTCGCGAAAGACGAAGACGTCGCGATCGCGGAAGTGGGCTTCCTTGATGGCTTCTTCGAGGGTCATAGGACGCAGGGCGACGGCATCTTCGGAGCGGACCAAGTGAACTTCGGTGGTGCGAGCCACAGCGGGGAACTTGTGGACGACCACGTCCACCGAGGTTTGTTCGGAGAGGCCGATGGCGACTCCGACGCTTTCCTGGGAGCCGTCGCCGTTCCATTTTTGTACAACTGGAGTTCTGGAACTCTGGCTCTTGGGATTCGGGGTCTTGTGATTGTGGCGTTTCTTGGTGCGCCAGCGGGTTTTGTATTTGACCGCCTGCTTCTCGAGGTGATCGAGAGCTTCGCTGACGGCGGAGGACATGTCGCCGGCCTGGGCTAGTCCGACGAGAGGGCCGTTGCGGGGGCTGATGGTGATTTCGGCCTTGTGGCGGCGCTTCTCGACGGCCAGGACGACCTTGGTTTCAAATTTGTTGCCGAGGATTTTGCGGATTTTGGTGAGGCCGGATTCAACGTCCTTGCGGATGGCCGGAGTGATTTCGTAATGCCTGCCGGTGTATTCAACGTTCATGAGCGCACCCTCGTTGAAATTTTGTCGTGCGTTCCCTGGGCACTACATTTGGAGCTGGTGAGAAACCTTTGCGCGGCAACTGATCTTTCGCCGCGCTGCGGCTCGTTCGTGTTCGCCTTCTACCCACGGCTTGCGCCGTGGGCTGTATTCTTGCGCTGCTTCGCGGCTGTTGCGTGCGATCTTGATGGACATCTCTCTTACTTCTTTACTCTGCGCTGGTGGGTGCTGGGGATGCGCATGTCTTCCCGGTATTTTGCGACCGTGCGGCGAGTGACCTGGATGCCCTGCGATTGCAGGATGCGGGTGATCTGCTCGTCGGTGAGCGGCCGGGCTGGATCTTCTTCTTCGATGAGCTTTTTGACTCGGCGTTTGAGGATCAGCAACGAGGTGTTGCCGCCCTGGGGTCCGTTCACGCTTTCGCTGAAGAAGTATCGCAGCTCAAACACGCCCTGGGGGGTGTGGGCATATTTGCTGGAGACAGCGCGGCTGACGGTGGAAGGATGCACGCCGATTTCTTCGGCCACCTCCTTGATCATCATTGGCTTTAGCTGGTCGATGCCTTTTTCCAGGAAATCCTGTTGCCGGGCAAGGATGCTGTAGCAGACTTTGACGATGGTCTGCTTGCGCTGCTCGATGTTCTTGATGAGCTGGATGGCGCTCTTGTAGCGCTCTTTCACGTAATTGCGGGTGTCTTTGTCGTTGGTGTCTTTGGTTAACAGACGTTTGTAGGCGGGGTTGAGGCGGAGTTGGGGAACGTCTTCGTCGTTCATGACCACCAGCCACTCGTCTCCGTGCTTCACGAAGGCTACGTCAGGTTCGATTAAGCGAGGCTGAGTTTTGTTGTAACGCAGGCCAGGGCGCGGGTCGAGGGTGCGGATGTAATCGAGCGCCTGCTGGACGGCTTCGATGGGACGGGCTAGAGTGCGGGCGATTTCTTTGTATTGCTTGTTCTGCACGGCGCGCAAATGCTGATCGACGATGGCGATTGCATCGGTGAGCGTTTGTGCGGTGGATTCCCCGTTGCCGTTTTTGTGCAGTTCGTGTTGTTGCTGGTGATAGCGCAACTGGTAGAGCAGGCAGTCGCGCAGATCGCGGCAGGCGACTCCGGGCGGATCGAGTTGCCTTACGACTTCGATGGCTTCGTGGAGATCGGCGAGGCTGAAGCTCACCGGGAATATGGGACGCGGGGCCGGGGCCGTGACCGGGGCTGGCTGGGCTGCAGCGGTTTGCGACGCGATTGCGACAGCGATGCCGGTTTCCAGCGGCTGCGATTCTTGGTTCCAGGCGGCGGCTTCTGGGAAATCGCTGGCCGGGTTTGGTGATTCCGAGGATTCGATTCCGGCGAAGGCGAGGCCCGGCGAAGCGGACTCGGTCAAACCAGATTCTGTTGAAGCCGGTTCGAGGGAATCGAGTTCGGAAGCTTCGGCGGCGCTTGGGTCGGACGCGGTTTGCTCGGACGCGCTCAGGCCGAGGGCGGCGGCTTGCTTGAAAAGGTTCTCGGCCACGGCGGCATCGGATTCGGGGGCTGCGGGGGGGCGCGACGCCCAATAATTCTTCGTCGCTGGCGATCAGGTAGCCGTCCTCGTTGAGATTGCCGATGATTAGTTCGACGGCTTCCTGCACCTCGGGACGCATGGAGATGGAACCCAGTTGCCAGACCAGGTGGTCGGTCAGGCTGCCGGGTTTCGAGAGGAAATTCTCGAATGAGGGGCGCTCGATGTCCTCCATCTCGCGGGAGCTGCGATAGCCGGGATCGAGGTAGTCCTGGAAGAACGAACCGAAGTCGATTTCTTCGAATGGATCTTTCTTTTCTGCGTCGGCGGCGGCAGTGGGGCTTTCTTCGATGGGAGCGCGGTCGCGGTCCTCTTCACGGCGATTTACGTCGTCGATCAGGGGAACCGACTCTTCCAGTTCTTCGAGGACCGGGTTCTCGACCATTTCGGCGGTGATCATGTCCCGCAGCTCAAGCTTGTTGAGCGCGAGAACGCTGACCATCTGGACCAGGCCCGGGGTCAGGATCTGTCTCTGAGAGACTTTGAGACTTAGTTTGTGCTGCAACAACACCATAAATTCAGTCGTTCGTCCTTGGTCGTTGGTCTTTGGTCGTTATCATTCTTTCTGAACTACGTTACAGTACGGTTAAGATCAAAAAGCTTGAACCACTAAGGACACGAAGGTTCACAAAGGAAACCTTGCATCTCATCATTCTTCATTCTTCATTCTTCGCGGACGGGCGCGGACGCCCGTCTCTCCACTTGCGTTTACACTAGCGAAAAACTTTGGCCAAGGTATACCCGTCTTACTTCGGGGTCGCCTCCTAATTGCTCGGGCGTACCTTGGCGGAAAATGCGGCCTTCGTTAATGATGTAAGCACGATCAGTGACCGAAAGCGTTTCCCGCACGTTGTGATCAGTGATCAGGACGCCGATGCCGCTGGCTTTAAGATCACTGATAATTTTCTGCAGGTCGAGCACGGCGATGGGGTCAATCCCGGAAAAGGGCTCGTCCAGCAGAATGAATGTCGGGCTGATGCACAAGGCGCGGGCGATTTCTACTCGGCGGCGCTCGCCTCCGGACAGAGCGTATCCCCGATTTTGGCGGATGTGCTCCAGTCCCAACTGATCGATCAACTTCTCCATCTTCTCGCGGCGTTCGTGCCAGGAGATGGACTGGGCTTCGAGGACGGCGAGGATGTTCTCCTCGACTGTAAGCTTGCGGAACACGGAAGCTTCCTGAGGGAGATAGCTGATGCCGTACTGGCGTGCCCGGAGATACATGGGAACGTCAGTAATGTCGTCGTCGTCGATCAAAACCCGGCCCGTATCTGGGGGGATGAGGCCGACGATGGCGTAGAAGGTTGTGGTCTTACCGGCGCCGTTAGGTCCAAGCAAACCAACGACTTCGCCTTGCTCGACGCGGAGGCTGACCCCGTTTACAACCCGGCGGCTACGATAAGATTTGCCGATTTCGTCGGTGGCTAGTGTACGCATTTATCGTGCCACTCGCGTTTGGGTGACGGTGGGGGATGAATTGTTGCCTTCAACGAGCACCCTATCATCGTGTCTAAAGAAAGTCAACGAAACCCCAGTAATCTTGCCATGTTCGGCATCAAAAATGCTAGGCGGTCCGCCGGTCAGGACGAATTTGTCGTCCGACGCGGTGTAAGTAAGGAGATCGCCGGTGGCGCGGCGGTCGGGTTGGGTGATGACAACCTGGTCCTGGGCAATGATCTTGTCGAGTTTTCCGGCTCCGGAAAGCGATTGGCTGGTACGGCCGCGGGCTTCGAGAAGAGCGTCCATTTTTTTGGCGGTGATGGTGACGTCGGAACCTTTGGCGGTGACATCTCCTTCGAAGTGGGCTTTCCGTTCGTTGTCGGCGTAGGTAAGGCGCGTGGAAGTGATGACGACGGGAGTTGATCTTGCGGTCCCGTTCACCTCGGAGTGGTCGTTTTGAAGCAGGACGGTTGATACGGCACGCGACGTGGCTGAGCCCAGCGCGAGCATGGAACGGTGACCGCGGTCGAATTCAATCGACTGAGCTTCGACTACGTTCGCGTCCTGCCAGAGGCGGGCGTCTCCGGTGTAGAGAGCGATTGCCGCGGTTCCATGTACGGTCATGGAGCGAGCGGTCACGTGGATAGGACTGGACGAAGATAGAAGCGCGCCGCCGGGCTGGGGCTTCAGGTCGCTGTATGTCGACTTGACGTCGCCTTCAGCGAAGGCGTCTCCCGTGGCGCGATTGAGGCGCATGGAGTTGGCCGTGGTGGTCATGCCTCCGTCGGTTACGCGCGGAGAGCCGGTGAGGATCAATATTTGATCGGCGGGCGTGTAGCGAGCGCGGTCGCCCCAGGCTTTGCGTTCTCCGTCGACGTAGGCAACGCTTCCCTGCTGGACTAGCGACTGGATGCCATTGCCGGGTTGGAAGGTCGCGTCGAGGACACGACTGGTGCTGACGCGGTCGGGCTGCCCGGGATTCTGGCTGACGATGCGGGCGTCGGGGGCTCCGTGAATTGAAGTGAACTGGCCGGCATCGTCAAAGTGGGCGTCAAACTTTGCGACCGTCACCAGAGTTTGCTGTCCGCTGGCAGTGAGCGGGCGAATGGCGACCTGGGCGGCGCCGGAGGTTTCAGCTCGATCGATGCGAGTTCCCCGGTCGGCTGCGGTCATAAAAAAGTCTACGCCGGAAGCGGTGAGCTCAAGATCTTGCGCACTGGCGGAGGTGCTCGCGGGATTCTGATGCTGCAGCAGCTTCACATGGTCTTCGGCGTGCGCCTTCGTCAGGAGATTCTTGCCGGCGAATTCGAGGATGACCCGGCCAGCGTTGGCTTGCATGGGCCACTCTTGCGGCTTTTGGTTATCCGGGTGCAGGGCCTGGTTCGGGCCAGACGGGCGGGGACGCCCGTCCTCCATTGAATTTGCGGGCGAGTTGGTTGCGATCTGGAGGCGGACGTTTCCGGAGAAAACGGCGGTGCGCAGCGTGTCGTGTTGCTTCGCCATCATCAGATCGAGTTGTTCGGATCGGGCTTCGGTGGGTTGCGAGCCTTCGGCTTTGACCAGGACGTTGCCGTGGGCCAGCACGCGGTCCAGCGTGTTGTCGGGACGGAGAAAAAGTGTGGCCTCGTCTGCATCGCATTGCCGAGCAGCGCTCTGCAAATGCGGATGATCGAGCCCGACCTGATGCGGGTCTTTGGTGATGGTTGCGCGGGCGGCTGTGATGGTTGCTGGCGCACCGCCGCGGAGGACGAGACTTACCTGCGATTGCAGTGTGAGGACGTTGGTCTTGGCCACATAGTTCACGCCCACGGCCGACCCGCTGCCTTGAGGAAGACGGAAGTCAACTCTCTCTGTGGTGTGGGCGTCTCCCGTCTTCTGGTTGAAAATCAGGCCGCTGGTCTCGAGGTGGATGGGATTCTTGAGATCCTCGGGCGGGGACTGATCGGGTTTCAGCAGGCCTTCCGGATTTGCTTGCAGATCGATCTGGACTTCACCTTTTGCGATAACGTTTCCGGACTGCTGATCGTATTCGAAATCGGCGCCACGGATCTGATCGAAGCGGCTGGAATCGCTGCCGTAGAGAGTGATTTGCACATCGTGCAGTTCGGCGTGTCCGCCCTGCTTGAATTGCACCGCCTTGTTGGCCTGGATGGTGAAGAGAGTGCGTCCCTGCTCAGACTTGGAGATGGTGAAACCAGTTGCGCTTTGTTTGATTTCGAGGCCGATCTTCTCGGGCACCTGTTTGAGGGCATTCTGGATACGATGCCGGGCATAGAAATATACCCCCGTCACCAGGAGGACGGCGACGATGATGGCGCCGGCAAACCAGCGGCGCAGGCGGGATAGATTGGTCGGCATCTGGGATTAGTGTAATTCAGGCTTCGGTCTTCGGGCTTTAGGGAACAGCAGTTGTCAGTTCCTGGTTCTCGGTTCTCATTTTCTTCTCCATGCGTGGATTCGGGTGTAACATACGCGACCAGAATCAGAAGTCTGGGCCAAACCCCTGGGCAGTACACGTCAAACAGGAGGATCCGATGAGCCCGAAGATTCCCTATAGTGCGGCGAAAGACGATCTCTTCAATCCGGGGCGGCGGGAGGGATTCTTCTCTCCGAAACCGCAGTCCGATGCGGCATTGTGCGCGGAGATGGCGCGGCTGGCTTACTGCAGGAGAGAACCTCAGTTTGGCTTCGATCAAGAGAGGATCCAGAAACTTCTGGGGGACATCGAGTTCAAGGTGTTCAGGTTTTTGGAAGGGCAGGGAGCGCACTGCTTTCTGGCGGTGGGTGACGACACGCTCAAAAGCGGCAAACTGGCCGTGGTCTCGTTCCGTGGAACTGACATCAAAGACAAGCGCGACCTGTACTACGATGTGGACGCGATTTTGGAAACGTGGGACGGTCCCGGAAAAGTTCACAAAGGCTTCGCCACTGCGCTCGAGGTGGTCCGCTCGCGTCTTGAAGAGGCGATCCGACAAGTTGGCGAGTGCCGGATGTTGTACACCGGGCACAGTCTAGGCGCGGCCATGGCCACGCTGATGGCTGGGGTGGGGCGACCGGGCACTCTGTATACGTTTGGCTGTCCGCGGGTCGGCGATGCCACATTTGTCGAAGCGCTGAAAGACATGAAGAGCTATCGTTATATGGATTGCTGCGATGCCGTGGCTCGGGTTCCGCCGCCGAACGCATATCAGCACCTCGGCGTGCCTTATTACATTCAACGCGACCGCCAGGTCACGATCGATCCTGGTGAGAAGGCGATGCGCCGAGATCGTTTCCTCGGATTAGTGGATTATGTGGCGCGGTACGCACTGAGGAGAGGCAACGAGACCTGCCGCGAGTTCGCCGACCATGCTCCGATCAACTACATTTGGCCGGTAAAGTCTAGCTCGCCTTAGGCAACGGTTTGGGTCCATGCGACGGGATTTTGAAGTCGCGGAGCGAGAGTTCGAGGCCTCCGAATTCTGGGTGGTCGTTGTGATCGAGGGTGAAGGCAATGTCCAGAGCGTCGCCGGGCAGCAGTTCGGCTTGCTGGATGCGCTCGGCCATGCGCCAGCCGAGAGCATCGTAGGTCACTGACCTTCGCCAGCCGTTGCCGGAACTCTGGGCGTGGATACGCGGCAATGCAGCCGAATCGGGATGGCATCGAGGAACGGTCAGTACGGCTGCTTCGCTGAGTTCATCGTTCGAGCCGCCAGCTGACTGCGAAGACAATTTCAGTTTGACATGCTTCTCTTTCATCACGCGAGGCGGGGACATCAAACGCAGGTTGCGGGCGGCGAAGACTGGTTCGGGATTTCCCATGCCGAAGGGATCGAGCCGGCGAAGGCCTTGAAACAAATCGTGCGTGATCTGATCGAACGGGAGTTCGGCGTCGAGATCGAGGACAGGTTCGAAGTCGGCGATGGTCAGGTGGGCACGGGCGTAGGCGTCGAGGTGGGTGCACAGTTCCGGCAGGTTCGCGGCGGGCATGGAGAAGCCGACGGCGTGGGCGTGTCCGCCGAAGCGGGTGAACAATGCGGCGCAGGACTCCAGTGCGTTTAACAGGTGAAACGCGCGGATGGAGCGGCCGGAGCCGTGGGCCTGGTCGCCATCGCGAGAGATCACCAGGGTGGGACGGCAATAGCGTTCGACTACGCGCGTTGCCGTGATTCCGATCACTCCCCGGTGCCACGCTTCACCGTCGATCACCAGGCAGAAAGAATTGAGCAGCGCGGGCTCTTGCTCGAGTCGCGAATGAATGGCATCCAGAATCCTGCGCTCTTCTGCTTGACGCTCGGCGTTGAGCTGGTCGAGCTTGTTGGCAATCTCGCGGGCGCGGGCTGGGTCTTTCACGCTGAAGAGTTCGATCACGTCGCGGGCGACGTCCATGCGGCCGGCGGCGTTGATGCGGGGGGCGATGCGGAATCCAACTTCGCCCGAGGTCAGGGGCCTGCCGCCGACTTGCGCAACTTCCAGTAACGCCTTGAGGCCCGGATTTACCGCCGAGCACAAAGCTTCGAGACCGAGCTTGGCGAATACGCGGTTCTCTCCGGTTAGGGGCACGGCGTCGGCGATGGTGGCGATGGCGACTATTTTCATAAACGACTTCAGCAGCGGAGTTTGATCGCGGTTAGAGAGGCGGCGCTCCATCAAGGCTTGTGCCAGTTTGAAGGCAACGCCTGCGCCGCACAGCGATTTGCAGGGATATTCACAGCCGGGTTGATTCGGATTGAGCACGGCGAGCGCGGTGGGCACGCCGTCATGGCCGGGGAGGTGGTGGTCGGTGACGATTAGATCCACTCCGAGGCTTCGGGCGGTTTCGGCGGCTGCGAAGGCGCGGATACCCGTGTCAACACTAATTATGAGATGAATGCCCGCGGCGGCGGCGCGTTCGACCACGTCGCCGCGGAGGTCGTAGCCTTCTTTAATTCGGTGGGGAACGTGGAAGTCGGCAGAGCCGCCGCATAGTTCGATGGCAGTCTTGAGGATGACGATCGCGGTGGTGCCGTCTACATCGTAATCGCCGTAGATCAGAATGCCTTCCTTGTTTTCGATGGCGGCGTCGAGGCGGTCGACGGCAGCTTTCATTCCGGACATTAAATAAGGTGAGTGCAGATGAGCGAGGGATGGGGCGAGAAAGCGTTCGGCGGTTTCGGGGTCGGCGATTCCACGCATGACAAGAAGACGAGCGAGGGTCGTGCCTAGCTGTGGATTCTTGAGGCAAACGCTGGCATTTGAAATCAATTCTGCTGCGAGGAGTTCGATGCGGGCTGCGTCTGCGGTTTTGAGAACCCATTTCATTTCGTGACCCAGATTTGCCGGGAAAGATGATTTTACCTGTACCGAGGGATTTGCATGGGCCTTCTCGCTCCGTGGCGGGGAACGTTGTCGCCTCCCATAAAGTGCCATGGGATGAACTCCCTTTCATCAGGCTTGGCCGGATAAGATGAGCCAGGGTCCCAGCGTGGAGCAAAGCAAACAATCAATCTTACGAAAGGCAGTAACGGCATTACTCGCCATTGGCCTCGGCCTTATCATTCTCGCCACCGTGTTTGGAGACCCGTGGACCAGCGACAGTTTCTGGGATCCTATCCGCGCCGATGCCCGCTGGGTAGGAGCAATTGCGATCGTTGCGGGTGTCCTCGGCTGGTTGTGTTTAGCGGTCCCGAGGATTGGTGCTGATATCGGCAAGCTCTGGAGGCGCAGTAAGGTTGGCGGCAGTGTGACAGTGGCGCTTTGCATTTTGCTGGCCGCCGAGTTGGTTCAATTCAACCTGGCTCGGATTGAGACCGCGCCCCTTTTTTTCGTTATCTTTCTGTCGATAATTTTTTTGTTAGGCTGCAAAATCCTGCTGGAGATTGCTCTGGGAGTGACTAAATCTCTCGATCCCGTCGCTCGCAGCGCCAATGAAAAGCACGATAGATCCGCCCCACAGCATTGAATGCGTGTACCTGCTGAGCTTTCGCTCGGTGGGCTGGCTTTGAAGACCCGTTCCCCCAATTTAATAGGGCTTGTCGTCGTCCTGGTCGGGGTCGTCGATGGAGAAGCCGGCGAAATCGTCGGCCATTTCGAGGATGTTCTGATAGCGCTCGTACCATGGCGTGGAGGCTTCGTAGACCATCATCACCCCTTGTTGGGCGAAGCCCAGTTGGATAAAACCTGTCTTGCCGATGTAGGTGCGGAGCCAGCGGGCATCTTCCAACTCTTCATCACTGGTAAATTCCGCCATGCTCAGACGCTGGATCATGGCATCGAGTTCGTCGCGTTCCAGCCGCCATGAGTCCATAGTGAGGAATGGTGCGGATGCGGCTTTCGCCAGTTCGA
>Ga0206999_10278_pt2 | contig 11774 bp, 8 predicted proteins | sample Alteio_BWMinCont_92_FD_153482 | JGI IMG/M metagenome (GOLD analysis project Ga0206999, IMG submission 153482) | Enriched cells from forest soil in Barre Woods Harvard Forest LTER site, Petersham, Massachusetts, United States -... | ecosystem: Environmental > Terrestrial > Soil > Temperate forest >...
TTACGCGCATCCGCGAGATCGCCATCCTGCGCGTGAATGGATTTGCGAACCGACATGATCATGGTGTTGGCGACGCCCAGGCCTCCCAGCGCCAGCCCGCACCCCCCCACCGCCCAGGCCGTCGCTTTCAGGATCTTGAACTGCGAATAGGAGCGGGAAAACTCCGCGTCCTCGAGCGCAATCAGGTTGGGAAAATGCTGGTGCACCCCTGCCTTGAATGCCCCCGCATCCTCCTTGTCGCGCAGCTTGATGGTGATGACCGAGGAGCCTTCCTTGTGGAAGAACTTCTGCGCTGCGGCGAGCGGCATGAAGACTCCTCCGTCTTCGAAGCCGTTGCGTGTACGGATGACGCCGATGACGTGAAATATTCCGCGTCCGATGGGCACGTCGCTGCCGGTCGACGCCCCCAGGAAATTGGCGGCGCGCTCCCCCAGCACCACCGGGTTGGCGCCGGAATCGAAATCCGCCGCGCCGCCGGAGATCCAGGTCGCGTTGCGAATGCGCGCGTCCCGGGCAGTCACGCCGAAACACGTGATGATCGGATGATCCGCGCTCGAAACCACGCCGAACAGCACCGGATCGGCGTGACTCACCATAGGCCACGTTGCAATGTCGTCTTGCGCCGCGGTCGGTACATCGCTGAAGAACAAATCCGACACGTTGCGTTCGAACACGATTACTTCCGCGCCGCTCGACAGGATGCTGGAGAACATCCCCACGGCGCCCTCCAGCACGGTAACCACCGTCAACATGGCGGCCACGCTGAAGGCGATGCCGGCGATGCTGATCGATGTGCGGATCCTGTGCCGCATCAGATTCACCAGGATCAGCCGGAGAAAGATCATCGTTTCCTGTCGATCGGAATGGCGCCCGCTCCCTCGATCACGCGATGCAATTCATCCTCCAGCGTGTCGCGGAATTCTCGCAGAAAATCCAGAGAAGGGCGGAGCCTGACCAGCATATCCAGGCTGCGGTCGCCGGCGCGGATGAGCCGCTGCAGGCGGCGCACCGCTCCGCCGACTCCGATGGCCAGGGCCATATTCGGGCGGTCGAGAGACGCATCGCGCGCTCCCGTCTTGCCCGACGTTGAAGAACTCTCGAGCACGTCCTTGAGATCGTCCACGATCTGGTAGCCCAGGCCCCAGCATGTGCTGATGCGGTCCAGGAGCTGAAGTTCGCGGGGGCTTGCACCGCCTGTCATGGCCGGCAGTACCAGGGTCAGCGAGATAAGCGAAACCGTCTTGCCCTGGGCCACGCGCTCCGTCGAACCAAGCGTGCGCGGCAGCTTCGCGTAGTTCAGGTCGAGACTTTGCCCATTCAGCAGCCCCTGGATCCCCAGGTGCTGCTCAAGGTAGGCCAATGCGGGCTCGCGGGACTCTGCCGAACAGGAGCCCACCGCGCGCCACACCATCCCATAAGCGCGGTTGATGAGCGCCAGCGCGGCAAGAATCGCGGCGGACTCACCGAAGGCGATGTGCGTGCAGGGCGCGCCGCGGCGCATCGCCGCGTTATCCATGCAAGGCAGATCGTCGAACACCAGCGATGCGGTGTGAAAGTATTCCAGGGCGATGGCCAGATCGGTAGCCGCTTCGTCGTTGATACCGTATGCGCCGGCGAGCCGGTACACGATGCGAGGCCGGACCATGCCGCCCGCGTGTTTCAGCAGGTAGTGCAGTGCGCCGCCCAATGTGGGCTCAACCTCCGGAGCAACATCAAGCCGCCCGCGTAGTGCGGCCAGGAGGCGCGCCATGGTTGCATCCGGCTGGCATGCTCGAATCAGTTCCTCATGAATAGGTTCTTTTTGTTTTCGTATATCGATAACCCTGATGGGCGATGCCATGCTTCCTCTCCGCAATGGGGATGCCGGACGTGTTTCTGAGACGCCGCCCGCCCCACTTTTGTAAGCCGCAGATGGCGCCCAGATCATGAAGATTCAGTCATATTGCGAGACGGCGATGGCCTCTATCTAGAATAGACGGAAATCACGCAGGACGTAGTACCAGAGTATGACGAAACTGTTCATGGATTGCGCTCAAACTGGAGCTTGGGAGGCCGTTCCTGCGCGCTTGAGGTAACATCTTCTGCATTGCGGTAACTCACATTTGATAACTAGCGCGATATGGAGAAGGTCGAACCACATGCAGCTTCGGCCTGCATATAGTGAATCCCGGACTTCGCGGCCCCACAATGCAGGCGAGACCATCGTATGAACCTTCAGTGGATTGCCCGAATGCTGCTGGCTGCTTTCTGCGCCATCCAGGGGTTGGCGACCATCCTCATGGATCTGAACCGGACGCATGCAACTCACCCGCAATGGCTGGGCCATGCGCGTTTCCACGTGGTCTGGCAGACGGGCACCGTGGTTGCCCTTGCGATTGTGGAATTGGTCCTCCTCTGGGCTCCGGGATCGCTCGAATCTGAGCGCTTCTACCTCGCAGCGCTTCTGGCATGTATGCCGATGATTGGCTTCTTCGCCGCGCTGGTCACCCGACGCACTTACACCGGTACACTCTCCGATCCCGATGGAATTCCCCCGGCGCGCTTTATCGTGCGCGGCCGGCAAATTCTGGTTGACATGAACCTCGTTGCCGAAATCGCCGGGATCATCGCCGTCGCGGCCATCGTCGGGATCTATCACTTCTCATCTCTTCCGCGCTGGAACCGCTAGCTCGAAGATTCTTTTCGAAAGGGCGCGGATTGAGTCGTTGCGCAATAACTTGCTGTGCCCATGCCGGTAACAGGGCACGACTTCAGTTGCGCCCCAACTGCCCAAAATCAACATGACCTTCAGCCCCCGAAAGAAGCCTCTCGCCTGCTCACCAGTCGCGATTCCTGCAAGTTATGCTGGATCCATGCGAGTGATAGCGCTGAGTGAATTCGGCGGTCCGGAAGTGCTCAGAGTCGCGGAAGCCGAGATTCCTCGGCCGGGCAATGGAGAAGTGCTGATCCGGGTGGCCGCTGCGGGCGTGAACCGGGCCGACCTGCTCCAGAGGCAGGGGCATTATCCTCCGCCCGCCGGTGCTTCGGAGATCCTCGGAATGGAGATCGCCGGAGAAATCGTTGCGCGTGGGGCCGGCGCCGGCGAGCGCTGGAAGATGGGCGGCAAGGTATGCGCTCTGGTGCCGGGCGGCGGATACGCCGAGTATTGTGTAGCCAACACCGCATGCTGTCTGCCCATTCCCGCGAATTTGGAGCTTACTGCCGCGGCATCGCTGCCTGAGGCAGCATTTACGGTGTGGGCGAACCTCTTCGACCCGCGTCGGATCCACGCCGGCGACCGGTTCCTCATGCAGGGCGGGACCAGCGGCATCGGGACGTTTGCCATCCAGGCGGCGAAGGCCTTTGGGGCCGCAGTCGCCGCCACGGCTGGTTCTCGCGAAAAATGCGCATTCCTGCTCGATCTCGGATGCGATCGTGCCTTCTGTTATCGCGAAGAAGACTGGGTGGCGGGTGCGCTGGAGTGGTCCGCCGGAAATGGCGTGAACGTGATCCTCGACATGGTCGGCGGCGACTACTTTGCCAGGCATCTCCAACTGCTGGCCAGGGACGGTCGCCTCGTGCACATTTCCGCCACTGCCGGCAACAAGGTCGAACTCGATCTGCGGACGTTGATGGCCAAACGCCTGACCATTACGGGATCAGCATTACGACCGCGCTCGGTGGAAGAGAAAACCAGGCTGCGCGACGGCGTGGAAAAGTATCTGTGGCCGCTGGTGCAGGAGGGGAAAATCCGGCCGATTGTCGATTCGGTGTTTCCCTTGGCTGACGCCGCACAGGCTCACGAACGAATGCAATCGAGCCTGCATATCGGGAAAATTGTGCTGCAGGCGTAGCCCCTCGTGCGATCAGGGTTTGACCGTTACGAAAATCCTTCAAAGTCCGAAAGTGGATCCAATCGAGTTCGCGAGCGCCTTGGCGAAGACGCACGCAGCAGTAAATGAGGATCGACCGAGGAGCGCCGGCGGCGGCCGCCGGCCCTCAGATGTCCAGGTTCTTCACGTCGAGCGCGTTGTCTTCGATGAACTTCCGCCGCGCCTCCACGTCCTCTCCCATCAGGGTGGTGAAGATCGCCTCGGTCTCAGCCAGGTCTTGGAGCTTAACCGAAAGCAGCGTTCGCCGCTCGGGATCCATGGTGGTTTCCCAAAGCTGCGTCGAGGTCATCTCGCCCAGCCCCTTGTAGCGCTGCACCTGGTAATCCTTCTTGCCTTGCTCCACGATGTAGGCGAACAGCTCGCGCGCCGTCTGCTTTTCGACTGGTTCCCGGGGAATGCGCGCTGCGCGGCCCCCGGCCTTGGCTTGTGCGCGCACCTCGACGGTGCCTGCGGACGGCGCCCCTTCCGCCTCCGGCTCTTCCTCGGAGCCGGATTCGGCGGCGGCCGCCGCATTGGACGTGAACTCGATCAGAAAAGGAGGCTCGAGGTAGTCCTTGATCTGCGAGTACTTCGACATCATCTGCCGGAACTCGGGACTGGAGGCCAAGGCATGGTCGACGCAGCGCGTCGCCCCTTGCGCATCCGTGAAGCAGACGGACCAGGTGTGGTGCTCTTCTTCCTCCACCGGCTTGCTCAGCCTGATCTGAAACTCTTCGGCCCGTCCGCTCAACTCCTCATAGAGAGACTGAAGCTTGTCCGGAACGTCGTTGCCGTTCTTGGAGGTGAAATCAGAGCGGTGCAGGAACTCGGCGCGTGCCAGTAACTCCGTCAATTTCTCGTTGCGGATGCGCTTGTCCACCTTCTCTATCAGCCGCAGGTACTCGTCCAGGGTGGTCATGAAGCGCACGCGGTCGGCTCCCTCGATCTTGCGCGCGTTCTCGCCGTGGCGAATGATCGTCCCCTCCGAGGCGCGCTTCACCATCACCTTCACAAATTCGCGATCGTCCTTGATGTACTGCTCGAATTTGCCCTTCTTGATTTTGTAGAGCGGGGGCTGCGCAATATACACGTTGTCCCGCTTGATCAACTCCGTCATGTGGCGGAAGAAGAAGGTGAGCAGCAGGGTGCGGATGTGCGAGCCGTCCACGTCGGCGTCCGTCATCAGGATGATCTTGCCGTAGCGCAGCTTGGAAACGTCGAAGTCGTCCTTGCCGATGCCCGTGCCCAGTGCCGTGATCATGGCGCGGATTTCTTCGTGGCCCAGCATCTTGTCGTAGCGGGCCTTCTCCACGTTCAGGATCTTGCCCTTCAGCGGCAGGATGGCCTGGAAGCGCCGGTCGCGCCCCTGCTTGGCCGTGCCGCCCGCGCTCTCGCCCTCGACGAGGTACAGTTCGCACCGGTCCGGGTTGCGTTCGCTGCAGTCGGCCAGCTTGCCGGGCAGGCCGCCGCTGTCCAGGGCCCCCTTGCGCCGCGTCAGGTCGCGCGCCTTGCGCGCCGCCTCGCGGGCGCGTGCTGCATCGATCGCTTTGTTGATGATCCGCTTGGCAACCGGCGGGTTCTGCTCCAGGAACATCCCCAGCCGCTCGTTCACAAACGCCTGCACCGTGCCCGCGATATCGGAATTCAGCTTGCCTTTGGTCTGGCCTTCAAACTGCGGCTGCGGCAGCTTCACGCTGACCACCGCGACCAGCCCTTCGCGAACATCATCGCCGCTCAGGTTTTCCTTCATGTCCTTGAACAGACCCAGTTGCTGGCCGATGTAGTTGATGGTCCGGGTCAGGGATGTGCGGAAGCCGGACAGGTGCGACCCCCCATCCACGGTGTTGATGTTGTTGGCAAAGCTGAACACCGTCTCCGAGTAGCCGTCGTTGTACTGCAGCGCGATCTCCATGTCCACGCCGTCGCGCGTCGCTTCCATGACAATGGGCTTGTCGTGCAGCACCTGCTTGCCGCGATTCAGGTGCTTGACGAACTCGGCGATCCCGCCCGCGTAGCGGAATTCAGTCCGTTTGGATTCGCCCGTCTTGGGATCGGTCGTCCGCTCGTCCGTGAGGGTGATTTCCAGGCCCTTGTTCAGGAAGGCCAACTCGCGCAGGCGCTGCGCCAGCGTGTCGTAGTTGTATTCGGTGACCGCGAAGATGGTCTTGTCGGGCAGGAAGTGGACCCGTGTGCCCCGCTTTTTACTGGTGCCCGACTGGCGCAGTTCGGTGGTCGGCAGGCCGCAACTGAAGTCCATTTCCCACGTATGCCCGTCGCGCCAAATCTCCACGCTCAATTCCTGGCTCAGAGCATTGACGCAGCTCACTCCCACCCCGTGAAGGCCGCCGGATACCTTGTAGGTCTTGGAATCGAATTTGCCCCCCGCATGGAGCTTGGTCAGGACCACCTGCACGGCCGGCATTTTCTGCCCGTTCGCAACATCCATCATGTCCACCGGAATGCCGCGGCCGTCGTCCACCACCGTAATGGAGTTGTCTACGTGGATGGTAACGTCGATCTTTTTGGCGAATCCGGCCAGCGCTTCGTCCACCGAGTTGTCCACCACCTCGTATACCAGGTGATGCAGCCCCATTTCGCCGGTGGAGCCGATATACATGGCGGGACGCAGCCGAACTGCCTCGAGGCCCTCCAGAATCTTGATATTTTCGCCGGTATAGCCGTTGGGGTCTTCGGGAAGGGAAACGCTCTCAGTCGCCATAAAAGTCCGTTCGGCCTTGCTTCCTGCCCACGGTGTTCATCCGGCGGTGTTTGCGCACGAAACGGACGGGTCGATCTGGGGACTAACCGCTTGAAAACACGAGGGCTTTGAACAATTCTGCCTGGATTGATTTTAGCATGGCGAGAGGCTCAATCGGCGTGCTTTCCGCGCGTCCCACAATGGTAATCTTCCCTTGATTACCTATTCCCATGCCATAATACGCGCAGGATTAAAACCTTTTGGGAATATTGCTGAAAAAAGTGAGTTTACCCCCGGATCAGTTGCATTACCATTTGGTCACGCCGGAAATCGGTCGTCCGGCCCATCCGAAACCTGCAAGGGGTTACTCATCATGAAACTCGCTGTTCGTATTTTCGCGCTTTCGGTCGTCATCGCTGGTGCTGCTGCCGCTTCCGTCTCGTCCTCGTCGACTCGCCTCGTGCGCAGCCATCAATCCGCCACGGAGACGCTGCCGGTGCCCCTTTGTGGGCCTGGGATTCCGTGCCCTCCCAACAACGGACAGTAATCATTCCCGGTAATCGCACGAAAGTGCTAAGGGCGGTACACCTTTTTGTTTGGGCCGCAAGGGAAATCGGCGCTATCCTGAGGCTCTAACGGGATGGTGACCGACCGCCTATGCCCATAAATCTTGCGATGACCGTAATGAGCTGCCTGGAGTTCCTTCTCTGGGCGACCCTGGCCTATTTCTTCTGGAGCAAGAACCTGCAGCGCCGGTTCCCGGCCATGGGCACCTACCTGGCCCTGCACGTTACCTGTACTCCGCTCCTGGTTTGCTTCCTCTATCTGCAGTCTCACAACATCTGGCCGGTAGCGATGTTCCGCATGTATTTCGTAGGCTACTGGGCCGTGTACATCGCCAGCGCCGTACTGCTGTTTTTCGTCGCCCTCGAAGTGTTCCGTTCCGCGCTTTCAGCGTTCTCCGGCCTGATGCGCTTCGGAACCGTCATCTTCCGGTGGGCCGCCCTGGTTTCGGTGATTGTGAGCCTCGGGTCCATTTCCTACGGTCACAAGGGAATCCTGATCATCCCTGACATGGCGCTGAGCCTCATGCGCTCCATCAGCATCCTTGAGCTTTGTCTCCTGGGCTTCCTCTGCCTCAGCATGAACGCCTTGAAGTTATCCATTCGCGACCGGGCTTTCGGGATCGCCCTCGGCTTTGGATTGCTCTCTTCCAACGATTTTGTCATCGGCGCACTGCTCTCCAGGAATACCTCCCTGACCAGTCCCCTCCAGCTCGTGGGAGAATGTCTGACCCTGCTTTCGGTCGGCGTGTGGGTGGCTTACTTCGCTCTGCCTGAACCCGAGCGCAAACCGATGGTCGTGCCGGCAAACTCCACCATTTATCGCTGGAACGAGATTGCCTCCGCCCTGGGGCACACCGGTACCCAGGTCGCCGTGGTGCAGCCCACCAGCAGCAGCTTCTTCCTTACCGATGTCGAGAAAGTGGTCGAAAAAGTACTCACCCGCAACCTGCGCGAGAGCGAAACCAAGTCCTGATTGGGAGTGGCAAACTCCGCAAATGCAGCGGGCCGGAACCCTCGGGTTACCGGCCCTTTTCGCGTCTGCACCCTCCGCGAGGAAAACAGCCAGCAAGGTGGACAGCTTACGCAAAAAGGCCGCGGCGTCCGCCGCGGCCTTTCCTCGAACCCCCGAAGGACCTTGCTATTCAGCCGCCGCCGGCTCAACCGACGCGAACCGCCCACGGTTGCCGTGATCGGAGAATTTCACCCGCCCGCTCACCTTTGCGAACAATGTGTCGTCCGAGCCGATTCCCACGTTGGTGCCGGGCTTGATCTTTGTGCCCCGCTGGCGGACGATGATCGATCCGCCCGTTACCATCTGGCCGGCAAATGCCTTCACGCCCAGCCGCTGCGCATTGGAATCGCGCCCGTTTGTAGAACTGCCGCCACCCTTTTTATGTGCCATTGCCGAATTCCTCTTCTCAAATTTCCTGGGCGCCCAACGGTCGGCGAACCTTTGCTTTTGCGCCTGACCTGGGAAAGCCCGCCCTGCCGCTGAAAGCCGAGGGCTGACTGCCGAAAACTACTTCGTGTAGGTCACGCCATCGGCCTCGATCGCCGTGATGCGCACCTCGGTAAAGTTCTGCCGGTGTCCCTGCAGCTTCTTGTACTGCTTCTTGCGCTTGAAGTGGAACACCAGGATCTTGTCCCCGCGCCCTTCGCCCACGATTTCCGCCGTAACCTTGGCCGCCCCGGGCTTCGCCAGGGTGCCCGCTTCGCCGGATACCGCCAGCACATCGCTGAATTCGATCGTCTTGTCGTCCGACCCCGGCACGCTCTCGATCTTCACCACGTCCCCGGGCGCCACGCGATACTGCTTGCCGCCGGTGCGTAAAACTGCGTACATACATCCTCCAGAGCAGATCGCGGCTCCCGCGATGCGCTCATCCAAGAATCAAAAAAAGGCGGAAACTCTGCGCCGCGGTACGCTCAAGCCCGAAAGCACAAAGCGAGCGCCTTGCCTTCGCGGCAACAGGCAGGAATCGCCAAACTAGAGTAGTTTACCGGCTTTGGTCGGCTATGGTCAATGGATTGGCCGTATTTCCCCCACGCCCGGGCAAGGCTGGGACGGGGCACCCCCAGCCTCGGCCGAATCATTCTTCAACGATCGCCAAATCCCACGGCGCCAGCGTCAGGATGGCTCCTTTGCCCACCATCTTCCCGTCTATCAGGTTCGTTCCCGCACCATAGACATAATTCGCCTTCACCTCGTTGGCCGAGTAGTTGAAGTAGTAGTGCACCTGCTTTCCCATTCGGTTCACCCCGTGCCGGACATGCACCGAAGCCGGCAATTGCTGGTCCGGCCCCGTCAACCCCGCCTGTTGCAGAGCATCCCGCAGCACTGCCTTCTGCAGCGGGTCGGAAAGGTACGTGCCCTCGTACACCAGCGTCCCTGACCCGTAGCTGTTTTCGGTGATCGCCGGCCACTTTCCGAAGAACGGGTGGTCGTAGAACGCCACCGCCTTGGCGTGCTCCGGCATCAGGAACTCGGCCCAGTACGACACCTTGTTGTCGGTGCCCGCGTGGAACGGATCGCCCTTCAGAGCCAGCGGCTTCTCCAGGTTTGAGAATTCCTGGTAGCTGAACCCCGCCGCATCGCGCAGCGGGCCCGGCGCCCGCACCCACCGTACCGCCGAATTCTCATTCGCAAACGCGCTCTTGAACGTCATCACCACGTGCCCGCCGTTCTTCACGTAGGCGGAGATCCGTTCGAGCAGCGCGTCGTCGGAGATGTACAGCGCCGGCACGATCAACACCTTGTATGCCGAAAAATCCCGCGTCTCCGGAAACACGAAGTCCGCGCTCACGTTCAGCTCATAAAGCGCGCGATGCACCTGGTGCACCAGCGAGTCATACCCCGCCGCCGCACTCCCCGCCTCCCAGGGCAGGGAAGCGGTCGATGTGAACGGCATGAAGCCGATGGCGTTGGCCGAGTCGCGGCTCCACAGAATGGCCACATCACTCTTGATCTTCAGGCCCGCGAGGTGCGGGCCGATCTTCTCCAGTTCATGCGCCGTGCGGCTCATCTCGGCATACGCCCGGTTCGGCTCCAGATCGTGCGACAGGATGCCCTTCCAGTAGGTCTCCTGCCCGGCTGCAATCGAAGCCCAGTGCCAGTACTCCACCATGTTGGCGCCGTTCGAAAGATGGGTGTAGACGTCTTCGCGCAACTGCCCATCGTAGGGCGGATACTGGAACGCCGACGACCAGTCCGTCGTCTGCGCGTTGGTCTCCGTCACCAGGTAATTCCCATGTTTGAGCGAGCGCGTAAAGTCGCCCTGCATGGCCTGGGTCGCGCCGTCATAGTGGTCCTGGGTGCCGTGGTAGATGTTGTCGGCGGGAATGTCCAGACTGTCGGCTATAGCCTCCTCGTTCACGTCGTGCCGCATCATGCTTCCGTAATCGGTGGTCACGAACTGCCGCGGCGACCCGCACTCCCGCACCAGTTCCGCCTGCCAGTGGAGAAAATCCGTCACCCGCATCTGGCTCCAGCGCGTCCACTCCAGCTTGTAACTGGTCGAAATCGTCCCGTCCCGCGCGGGAAGGTCCTCCCATGTGTGGATGTTCTCGCCCCAGTAGTTCAGGAACCACGCCTTGCTCAACTCTTCCGGCGTGTGGAACTTTTTCTCGAGATAGTGCTGAAACCCGACGAAGACATCGTGATTGGCAGCGCCGTAACTCGACGTCTCGTTGTCGAGTTGCCAGCCAATCACGGCGGGATTGTCCTTGTAATGGGCAACAATATGGCGGATCAGCCGCTCGGCGTAAAAGCGGTAGGCGGGCGCGTCGGTATCCATGTTCTGGCGAATGCCATATACGCTCGGCACCGGCTTGCCGCCGAACGGCCCCGGCGGGATGCGATCGGCCAGGATCTCCGGATGCTCATGGGCCATCCACGCCGGAATCGAATACGTCGGCGTCCCCAGGATCACCTTGATCCCCGCCTTGCTCATCGCGTCGACAATGCGATCCATCCACGCATACTCGAAGCGGCCGTCCTCCGGCTCCCACAGGCTCCACGTCGACTCGCCCATCCGCACCATGCTCAGCCCCGCGGCCTTCATCAATGCGACGTCCTTTTCAAGGCGCGCATTCTGGTCGCCCGGCATGTACTCGTTGTAGTACGCGGCGCCATACAGCACATTGGGGAAATCGATCTGCGGTCCATTCGCGGACTGCGTCTCATTTCCCTGCGCATGTGACGCCCTCAAGCCTGCTCCGAGAACCAAAACGGCCAACCCTGCAAGAAATCGTTTACGCGCGAAGCTCATGAACCGCCCCCTGATCGCATTTCCGCACCCTTCCTGCCTGTGTTTTGAAGTCGCGCACGATTCTAATTCGGCCAGCCCGCGGGGGTCCAAGGAACGCCGGGTGTCCCGGGTCGCGATTTTGAGACCTGGGGAACCATCAACTCAGTAGTGGAAATCGACTCTCGGGACCCAGGATCGCTCTCACAGCTCCTCGCTCCCCGCAGGCGCTATACTCTTCCCGCCATGCAATCCCGTGTATTCACCATTGTCCTTGCTCTCGCCGTTTCGTCGTCGGCCTTCGCCCAGGACCACAACCAGCAGCCGCCTACCGCGGCCGAGGCGCAGACCTTCATCGACCACGCAAACGCCGAGTTGCTGAAGCTCGGTAATGATGCGAGCCGCGCCGAGTGGA
>Ga0206999_10072_pt2 | contig 11766 bp, 7 predicted proteins | sample Alteio_BWMinCont_92_FD_153482 | JGI IMG/M metagenome (GOLD analysis project Ga0206999, IMG submission 153482) | Enriched cells from forest soil in Barre Woods Harvard Forest LTER site, Petersham, Massachusetts, United States -... | ecosystem: Environmental > Terrestrial > Soil > Temperate forest >...
CTGAAGAACAGCAGGCGATTGCGTTTCGAATCGAATGCCAGGCCATGCTGATCCGGACTCTTCTGCGGAAGCTTGTCTCCGGTAACAGGCAATTCACGCCAGGTGCGGCTGGCGGCATCCAGTCGCCACAGGCCATCGCCGCCACTGCGTCGATCGGCCCAGACGACGGCTCCCTGGGGCGTTGCACAGACCGTGACATTGTAGAAGTCCGCGCGGTACGGGTTCTTTTCCGGGCTGCGCGACCATTGTCCCAGGACTGGATCGAAGAAGTACGTGAACTCATGCGGCGCGAAAACCAGCGAGCGCAAGTTCGGGTCATAGCCCGTGGATTTGTAGGTGTGACCCGTCATCCACGGATTCCCCTTGAAGCTCCATTCTCCTTTGACTTGATCGTTGCCGTACACGTATTCCAGTGGGTACTCCGGAGCGAACGGGATCGAATACCTGTCAGTTTTGATGTTGTAGACCTGTGGCGCCGTGCCACTGTAGGCGGAATGACCACCCGAGAATCGCACGATCAAGTCCAGCTCCGGTGCGATCACCGCGCTTCCCCAGTCCATGTTGGGTCGGGGCAGCTTGGGAGTCGGCCGAGGCACAAACCGATTGGCGGGCTGCGATCGCAGGTCCGCGTCGACCGTCTCGGGATCGGGTGACGGGACATCCCGCTGATACCACGCGGGATCATGTGGGCCTTCGCGACGAACGGTCGTGCCGGGATCCACGCCATGCTGATTGGTTCCCGCCGGATCGAGCCGTGTCACATCAATCTGTGACAACCATGTCCCTTTCGAGAGGACCAGAACCTGATCGTCGTCATTGACGGCGGCTGCCAATGGAGTTGGAGTGGGTGATTCGGGTGCCGACTTTCCGTCGAAGCGCTTGACCAACTGCCACTCGTTCATGGCAACATCGAAAACCCAGGCCTCGAGCGGCAGCGGTTGGTACAACCGCTCCACATATCCCACGGCAGAGGTGTACGTGTATCCACCCAACAGCAACACCTTTGCAGACTTGGGCAACCATAAGAGCGAGTGGCCGGCTCGGGGTGACGGAGACTTCCGCGGCTTCGCCTGCGTCCATGTCCGCGATTCCAGGTCCAGTGTCCACGTGTCAGCGAGCAACTGGTCCAACTGGTCCCCACCAAACAGCACGATCTTTTGGTGAACAGGATCGTAAACCAATTGCGAGTTCGCCCGCTGAGGTGGCTGCACGGTCAAATCGAGCGGCTTCCATTCGTTGGTGGCGGGAGAATACGTCCACGTTCCGGGGTCGCCGCGCTGAGTCTGGATGTTTCCGCCGCCAAACAGAACAAGCAGTTTGTGCTGGCGGTCATAGCACAGGGAACTCCACAGCAGGATCCCTCCGAGTGCCGTTTCGGGATTGGTCGGCGGCTGCAAATCCGTCCAGACACGTGCCACCGGGTCATAACGAAAAGTGCGGCCCCCGGCGTAGAAATAGAAGCAACGAGTCTCCGGATCGTAGGCATACTTTAGTCCCAGCGAAAAAGTGCCGTACACAGTCCAGTTCGGCCGCACGTTGCCGTCGCGATCCTGAAAATGAAACGACTCGTCCTTCCAATTCGGTGCGGTGCAATCGCCGAACTGTGGCCCCCATTCTTTTCCGATGGGAAACTCGTTCGACCACATTCCCGACTGCCGATCCAGAGCGAGCACGTCGAATGGACGAGGCTGTTTGTAGTTGGCCCACGAAGTCCGTCCCCCCAAGACCAGAAACCGCTTTGTTTCGGGCGAATACCCGACGGGAACGTCCCAGCGCTCGCCCGAGATCGTCGCTTGTTCCAGTCGCTGCCATTCGTTGGGGGGTTGGTCAGCGGAACAAACGGACAGGCCGAACAGGACCAATGCGACGAATAGGACCGATGGGAAACGCAGATGATGGATGCGCATGCCAGTTGAGTTCATTCGGACATTCCCATGTTCGTCATGGCTTGATGGGGATCGTCTTGGAATTGGGGCGCTGCTTGTGCAGCAACTTTGTCCCCTCGCCGGTCAGACGCAGGTACCAGTCCGCCGGTTTGTTCTCATAGGTGACGAAGTGGCCCTGTGTTGGCGGAGTATTACTGACTTTGAAGATGGCGGTCCCTTCATCGACCTCATCGAACATCGCCACCTTGGCAAGGTCGAGGCCCAGGTCGGCGGCGGTGGAGAATTGACGCCAGTAGAACTCGCCGCCAAGCCGCGGGATTTGCGTGCTGCCAGGCGGCTTGCGCTGCAGGTTGTCCCAACTGAAACCCGGATAGATCACTGGCATGTATAACATGCGTCCCTTTTTCGCTTCTGCCACGTCGGCAATCCATTGATTCGTGGCTGCGTAAGTTCGATCCCCCGCTTTGTAGGCGTTACCAACGTTCCAGGGGCTGATGACGTCAAACCGCCGAAACACCTTGGCCCATTCCGGATTTGCTTCATTCCGCCATTGCCACTGGCACCCGCCAATCAGGCAGACACGGTACTTGGGATCGTTTTTGAAGAAGTCGATGATGCGATTGGCCAGACCAGCATCAAAACGGTCGCTGTAGAAACCCCAAATGGCCAGCACCGGTTTGCCGTCGTGGTGCAAATAGCGCGGATCAGCCGTGATCTTCATCTCGTCCACCAGCCATTTCCAATCGGTGACCAGGCGGTCGTAGAGTCGATCGGCAGGCATTCCGGACATGTCATATTCGACGGCGAACACGCGGCCAGCGCGATTGGCCGACGCGCGAGCGTAGCCGAGCACCCGGGACGCTTCGGACGGATCGGCAAGACCTGACACAAAGCGCTGCACCAGGACGCCGTCGATGCCGTACTTGGCCATCCATTCGAAATGCCGGTCAATGGTTTTCGGATGGATCGAGCTGAAGAGAGAAGCCTGCTTGCCGTCGGGATGAGTCAGTCCGGGGACCGGGAACTTTTCATCATCGGTGAATTCCGTGAGGTCCGGCCACATTTCAAAGGTGAGGGTTTCGGGGGCCACGCGGTTGGGATCCCGGCTCCAGTGGTTCCAGCCAGTCTCCGCGTCGTCGCCCCGCGCTCGAAACCATCCCTGGTAGCCGCACAGCACCTGTTTGTGCAGAGTCTTGGCGTTGACATTCTGCTGTGCAACAGGTCCCTTGTAAGGTTCCAGCCAGGGGCGCGAGTGGTACTTTTCAAAGACCGGCGTCGGTTCCAGGTAGAGCGTGGCCGAGACGATTTGCAGGGGTGCCCGGCTGTCGGGATTGGACAGACGCAGATCGGCCTGCAGGTTTTGCGCACGTCTTAGATCGGGCGCGGCCAACTGAAAAACTGCCGTGCGCGTCCGGCCTTGACCGAACTGCATCCGACCATAACCGACCTCGGCCGCACGATAGTTTTCCTCCTTGACGGCATTGTATTGCAATCCGAGCCGACCCTGACCGCCATCCCGGTAGACCACCTCGACGTAGACCGGCTGTTGGGAACGGGGAGTGTTTTCGGGTGCCTGGAAGTACATGTACAGGGCATGTCCGTTCCCCTGCTTGGCACCGCGATGCACGTCGACCCCATCCTCCTGTATTGTCTCAAAGGCTCCGTCGGCCCCCGACACGGGAGTCAGTCGGTAAGCCTTGAGTTCCTTCGAATTCTCGCGAGTGACCGCCGGATCTTGAGCAAACACGATGCGAGGCGATGGACGCCACGCTTCTGCAGCGACCACAAAGGACAGCGACAACACGATCATCACCCCGGGCCTTGTTTGAAAACTCAAGGTCGATGGGGTGGCCGGGGTTGGAGCGTTTTGCGAAACCCCGGTGGATCCAGATCCGGGGCTTCCAGTTGGTCCGGCCCGGTCCACCCAAACGCGATTTTTCAAACAAAGCCCAGGACGGTTCATCGGAAATCCCGTTGCAATGACTATTTGGCGTTCAGGCGTTGTTCGTGGGACGTCTTCCAATCGTCACCCAGTTCCTGAACTGTTTTGCCCGTCCAGTCTTTCCAGAGTGACTCGTCGTAGCGGCCTTCGCGTGCCGCCGAGTTGAGCTTGCGCACGAATTCCTTGTCGTAGGTTTGCGTCATCCAGTTCAGGAAGTTGGCGGTGACTCGATAGCTGGAGTCATATTTCGCCTTGGCAATGTTCCGTTCCGTGATCTCCGCACCTCGCGACTGCGGTTCATACAGAAACCAGCGGATGTAGTCCGGGATCCCTTCGACGATCCATCCCGGTGTTGCCATTGCCCGTGGATTGGCACGTCGGCCCCAGTAACTCTGGACCACATGAACCAGTTCGTGAACGACGGCTCCGCGTGCTTCGCCGTCCAATTCACGGCGGAACCAGGGAATGTTCAGATTGACTGTCGCGCCGGAAGCCGACGCCGGAGTCCCTTGCATGTCGCCTCGGAACAGAAAGCTGACGGCCGTCGGAGCCTGATATCCTTCGCTCGGCAATAACTCGACGATCTTGGGATACCACTCGACAACAACGGGTTTCAGTTTCTTTTCGGTCCATTCGACGAGGTCAGGGGCTCCGGTCGCATCGACAACAAATTTGAATTTCCCGTCGTCGGTCTCAAATGACGTCAAGACTTGCTTTTCGACAGCGGTCGTCGGTACCGGGCCGTTCGCATCGATCACATCGAACTCGCTGTAGAACGTGTTGCCAAAATTGTCCCGGTCTTCCGTCCGTGAAATGTCGAACAGGAGGTAACGGAATTGTCCAATCGCTCCCCCGGTCTCTGTAATCGACACCCCATGTTGTCCTTCGCCGTCTCCATCGACTTGCCGGGTGTCGACACTCGCCACAAGTTTCCAACCGGTTTTTGCCGGGTCGGTCCCCGTCTTTGGTTCACTCTGGAATCCGTCCGCCATCCCGTCTGCCGCATACAGCTTGTAGACTTGTGGAGCACGTGGCCCCGCGTGCCACGAGTAACTGTTGACCTGCTTGACAGAAATCACTCGCCCGAGATCAATGCGAATCCGTCCACCGTCCGAACCAGCACGAAAGAAGAAATTCTGCGCAGGCTGATCTTCATTGGCCGGAACTAGACCATCGCGCAGCACCGCCAGTTCCCCGGAATTCGGATCACGCGTGCCGGCGACAAGCGTCAACTGCGCACTCGTCGCCGCGTCATTGTTTGACGGGGCGGGAATCGATGGAAACGCAAATCCGGAATTCGTGGGACTCTTTCCCGTAACGACTGTGATTTCAGCTCGCACTTCGGTGGCGATCGAAAGCACCAGAGCAATGGCAAATAGACTTTGAGTATGCATGAGTGGTCTCTGGGGAACAGGCTGACATGTCGGTGCAGTATAGCAGGTCATTGACGGTTGCGGTGACATCCGGCGACGCCCAACCGGGCGTGACCATTGCGCGCAGTCCGGGGTCAGGTGTCCGATAATTCGAATTTGGCGGGAAATAAGTTCCAATTGCGTGGATAATCTGTTTCCCGCCAAATTCGAATTATCGGACACCTGACCCCTGGCGTGAGTCGCGCCCCGTTGGGCCGTTGGGGCCGGGTCGGGTCACTCGAACCTTTCATGGCGTTCGGGTGTCCTCCTCGTCCGGTTGCACGATCGACATCGGTGGCCTCGCCCTGGTGGTGCTGAATGAAATGGCGATGGTGCCTCGATAAGGAGGTTCGCAAATGAAGCCTGAACAACTTGCGATGAAGGAGGCGATTAAGACCGGCGACATTCCAGCCATCGCGGCTGCGCTGTATCTGCTCTCGTGCGCGGCCGATCCGAACTTTTTGGTGGACAATGATGCCGAGTCGATGTTCGATGGCGTGATCTTTGACGGCGTTTCAATTACTTCGATCTTGACGAGCCTGAGTCGCCGTTGGATGGCGAAGACGATGTTGATTGGCTGACTCGCATTGCTGCGAAGTATGGCAAGCCACAGCCTCGCATCCTGCAGATGCTCAAGGCCGCCGGCGCGAAGCACCGTCGCGAACTTTGTCAATGACCGTTCTCTTGAATCAGGCATTGCCCCGGAATCAAATTGCTGATTGAGATCCGTGATCGTGTGCGAGTAAGATTCCACCGCGATGTTACGAGTGATCACCATTCGGGAGAGAACCATCATGTTACGCATGCGAGTCGGCGCGACGGTGCTTTTTGGAGTGCTGGCGATGGCACTGTCGGTTTTCGCGACCGAGGTTGCCCGGCCTCCTGAAGACGTGCCGGCTCGTCAGGCGACTGTGGGTTTGCCGGAGGTGATTGACGGCCGGCCGACGCGGCAGTTCAAGAGCGGGGAACTCACCGTGAATGTCGATCTCAGTCGACAGATCCTGCACCTTGAACTTCCCAAAGCGGAGGAGTGGCGTCAAAAAGGTCAGTTTTCGGCAGGCGATCTGATCCGGGTGAAGCGAGACTCGTCGTTGCGGCGACTGACGACCGTGCTGGCATCCGTCAGGGCCGGCCGGCAATTGACGGTTCATCGAGTCCACGACGATGGCAAATGGGTGGAAGCGGGAGTCGTGGCAGACGGAAACCTGGTGCGCGGATGGCTGGCCGTTGACGACGTCGAATTTATCGCCGCTGAATCGAGCTTGCAGCCGTCCCTCAAACAAGCGAGTGGGGATGAATTTGCTCCCGCCGGAACGCTCGCCCACAAAGCCAAACAGTTTGACGACGGCCTGATGGCGACGATTCAACAGGCGGCTCAAGATGGACACGGCAAATTTGTCGGGAAGGGGGCGTTCCTGGAGCGGCTCGCGCACAACCTTTCCGGCGAACAGTCCGGCAAGGTGATCCTGGCCGCGTGCGTGCTGGGCAAGATCCCTGCGCAGATTCCCGCCGCATCCAAGCGGGAAATCGACACGCTCGTCACCCAGTTTCTGGCCGATCCCGTACGGTCGAAGCCCATTGCGTTTTATACATGGAACCCAAAACTGTCGGCCCTGTTTCAGCAAGACCGCATGCTTCAGTCGGACCTCACCGAAATCCCCGGCACAAATGCGTTGGTGATCGCTCGTGCATTGCATGGCGACCCGGCCGGCCGTCAGGCCTATGAAGCCTATCTGACACTGCAATCGCGGCTGACAAACCCCCAGGTCGCGGCCGACCTACGGCCGTTGCTGGCTGCTCTTGATGAGGGGAACGCTCCCAAGGTCAGCAAGGGTACGCGTTTCTTCCCGCCCTCGTACAGCCATGAGACCGACTTGCTGAAAAGGATGTTTCCCGATGGAGTGGTCCCTGCCAATTTTCAGCTAATGGAAGAACTCGTGAGTCGTGTGAAGTCGGGCACTCTCGATTTGGCACCGCGACCGAACTCAGGCTGGTACGATCGGCAAATCTGGTCATTGGAACCCTATGTGCGACCGCACCAGATGCCCGAAGGATCGCGCTGGACTGCGAATGACGAATACCACGAACATCTGACGAAGCTGTTCAAAGGGGTCTGGGCTCTGGCGCGGGAAACGCACATCAAGGACCTGGAACTCATCGCGGTGGCATCGGAAGAAGCGAATTTCGATCAACCGAAACCGAAGATCAAGGTTCGCGTCGAGCCGCAACTGTCGGCCGAACCGGTCGCCACATCGTATTTTCGTCGTGGCCTCGGCTATCGCTTCGTGCGGAACCTGCTGTCTGAACTGTTTGGCGACGAGTCACTGAAGCAGTTGCACCGACTGACCGCAGCGGGTCCCGTCGCGATGAATCTTGATGAAGAACTGCGTCAGATGGAGGCCTTGTTTCTTGGCGCATCCACAACAGTGACAAGGCAGTTGGGCCTCGTGGAAAAAAACGAGGACCAGTCCGGATCAGTTGCCGCATCGGACGCCGGTGCAGAGACATACCTGAACTGGGCGGCAAACCTGCATCGTGACGCCGACCTGGGTGCCGACACCCGGATGATGGTCCCCGTGTATTACGACCAAACTCAGAAGAAAACGAAGGTCTGGGCGTTTCTCGGTTGGACGACGCAACGAGTTTACGTCAGCTTCGAGGAATCTCCCGAAGTGAGCGTTCGCGACAAAACCGACAATCCAGTCGCTCCAGAGCGTCTGGACATCTCTTTCGGCGCGACTTCGTACACGATTGCAACTCCGGTGTTTCAAGAGTTGTTTGTGTCAAAGCTGCTGAATCGCGATGAGTTTCGAAAACACTGCGACGCCTACGGATCAATGGCTGCGATCTTGAAAAATCTGGAATAACCAGAGGTGCCCCGCTTCTTCTTTCACAGCGCGGGAACCGTCAGCCGGCGACTCCCAATTCCATCATCTTGATGGCGGCGGGACCGACCAGGACCACGAAGATGCCTGGGAAGATGAACAGCACCATCGGGAACAACATTTGAACCGCGGTCTTCTGAGCTTTTTCCTCGGCAATCTGGCGGCGCTTCACGCGCATGCATTCGGACTGGACTCGCAGGGCCTGAGCGATCGAGGAACCAAATCGTTCGGCCTGAATCAGGATCGCGGCGAGTGCCTTCACGTCATCGACGCCCGTCCGGACACCCAGGTCGTGCAAGACGTCGCGCCGTACGCGACCCATCTGGATTTGCATGTTGCATAGGTTGATCTCATCGCACAGGACGCGGTGCGTGTCGTACAGTTCTTCGGCAATTCGACGCATCCCGGCGTCCAGTCCCAGTCCGGCCTCGACACAGACCACCAGCAGGTCCAGGACGTCGGGCAGTGACAGAAAGATTTTCTGCTTCCGGGACGAAGCCATGAGCCGCAGGATCAGTTCGGGGAGGTAAAAACAGACGCCGGCGGCGATGGCAATTGTGAAAAATCCGTTTTGCGTGGGACCATACGCCAGCATCCCGAATCCGCCGCCAGCCATGGCACCGACGCCCAGCATGGCCACCTTGATTGCCAGATACATCTGAGGGGCGCTTCCCTGATTATAACCGGCATTGGCCAGGCGCACCCGCAGTTCGTTCTGTTCCAATTCCGATTTGGCCCCAAGCGCCTTGGACAGGGCCGGAGCCGCCTTTTCGAACAGCTTGCTCATTCCATTGCCGGCTTTTTTTTTCTTGTCGCGTCCCAGGGGGTCGCGAAGTTCGTCCAACCGCTCGGTTGCCCGGTTGTCGTCTTTCGAGAACGCGCTGATCAGCGCCCAGACACCCAGGGTGCAGATCGCGAAGATGGCCCAGGGCAGGATCGTGGTGATTTCCATGGCAATGACTCGCGAATGTTCGAGTGTTTACTAGACCTTGATATCGATAATCTTCTTGATGTCGTGGGATGGGCTTCCAGCCTGTCATTGATTGGACAAAACGTCAGGCTGGAAGCCCAACCCACTCTGCGGGTGCACTTAGACCTTGATATCGATAATCTTCTTGATGCAAATGGCGCCGAGGATCTGCATGATGATTCCGAAGGCCACCATCTTCTTGCCCAGTGGGTGGGTGAACAGCAGCATCACGTACTCTTCGTTCAGGTAGTAGACCGCACCGAAGATCGCTATTGGCAGTGCCATCAGCACGGCACCACTCAGCCGGCCTTCGCCAGTCAGCGCCTGCACCATCCCCAGGATCTTGAATCGTTCGCGAATGACTTCGCAGATCTTGTCAATGATTTCCGCCAGGTCACCACCCGTCTGGCGCTGGATGGCCACGGCCGTGACGAAGAACTTCAGATCCAGGTTGGGAATCCGGGTCATCATGTTTTTCAGGGCAATTTCGATCGGAATTCCCAGGTTCTGCTCTTCGTAGGCGATTTGAAACTCGGTGCCGATGGGATCCGCCATCTCCTCCACCACCATGTTCAATCCCGCATTCAGGCTGTTGCCCGATCGCAGTGCGCGGCCGAGCAATGAAAGTGCGTCGGGAAGTTGTGCTCCGAATCGCGCAAAGCGCTTCTTGCGACGCATGGTCAGCCAGACCAGCGGCAAGACACCGGTCATCAATCCCAACGCCGGCCATAGCGGAACTGGGGCGCGGGTGATCGCTCCGATGCCAGCACCCAGGATCCCACAACTGCCACTGACCAGCACAAACGTCTGGAAGTCGATCGGCGAATTCGCCTGTTCCAGAAAAACGCCGAAGCTGCCCAGGCTCTTGGAGAATCGTCCCAGAGCCTTGGCCGCCCCCTTGCTCATGTTCACGAACTCGACCTTCATCAGGCCTCGTGTCGCTTCCGCATCGGGGGGCTTTGTCCCGGCCAGCACATCCAGCCGATCTTCGGCCCGCGTGGAATTCATGCTCTTGAGCATCGAAAACACACCGGCACCCAGGGCCGCCGCGCCAATGAATGCAGCCACGGAAATGATCCAGATGGGGTCCATGTCGATGGTCTCTCAATTAGCGTCCCAGGGCGCGTTGGGTAAACAGGTTCGACGGCAGCTTCACACCCGCCGCCTCCAACCGGTGCATGAACGATGGGCGAATCCCCGTGGATTCAAAATGCCCGAAGGCCCGCCCCTGTTCATCAATTCCATCCTGCTTGAACACGAAAATGTCCTGCATCACGACATTGTCCAGCTCCATGTTTTGAACCTCGGTGATGTAGGTCAGCCGGCGGGGGCCGCCCTGCAGACGCTGGACCTGGACGATCATGTCCACGGCGGAGGCGAATTGCTGACGCAGCGCCTTCAGCGGCAGCTCGACCCCGCCCATCGTGATCATTGTTTCCAGACGGGAAACCGCGTCGCGCGGAGTGTTGGCGTGGATCGTGGTCATCGATCCTTCGTGGCCCGTGTTCATGGCCTGCAGCATGTCGAGCGATTCGGCGCCGCGGCACTCGCCGATGACAATCCGGTCCGGTCGCATTCGCAGTGCGTTCTTCACCAGGTCGGTGGCGGTGACGCGTCCCTTCCCTTCGATGTTGGACGGCCGCGTTTCCAACCGCAGGACGTGTGGCTGCTGCAGTTGCAATTCTGCCGCATCTTCAATCGTGATGACGCGATGATCGTTTTGAATGAAACTGGACAGCGTGTTCAGCAAAGTCGTCTTTCCGGAACCGGTGCCGCCGCTGATGATGATGTTCAGCCGGGCCTTGATCGCCCCTTCCAGCAGCAGCGCGATCTCGGGAGTGAAGGCGCCGAATTTCAGCAGGTCTTCCAGACCCAGCGGCTTCGATCCAAACCGGCGAATCGTCAGTGACGGGCCATCCAGCGCCAGCGGCGGAATAATGGCATTCACACGGGAACCGTCGGCCAGGCGGGCATCGACCATCGGCGACGTCTCGTCAATTCGACGTCCCACGCGAGAAACGATTCGATCCAGAATCTGCATCAGGTGTGCGTTGTCGCGGAATGTCACTTCGGATTTCTGAATGCGTCCGTTCTTTTCAATGAACACGTTCTTCGGGCCGTTGATCATGATGTCCGCGACCCCCTGTTCCTTCAGCAGGATCTCCAGCGGTCCGTATCCAAACGTTTCGTCCAGCACCTCTTCCACCAGGCGTTCGCGTTCGGAGCGGTTCAGCAACGGGTTTTCGGTGTCGCAGAGGTGCTCCACGACCAAACGGATCTCGCGGCGCAGCGTGTCGCCCTGCAAATCACCCAGCCGGGACAGGTCGAGTTTTTCGACCAGCTTGCCGTGGATCAATCGTTTGAGGGTTTCGAAATCCAGTTCGGACGCGGCACCACGGCCACGTGAGGGGGAATAACTCGGTGCAGCCATCTTGAATGAGACTCCTTTGAAATCGCACCACCTGTTGGAACCGGTCGGGGAAACCGACGGCCCGACTGCGGTCCACTGCAAACCTACTTCACGAATTGCCATGTTGCAAAAAGGAAGCATGGTGGTTCGAAGAGAAAGAGGATTCCTCGGAAGCCGGTTGGAACGGATGGGAGGCTCCAAGAATCGCCGGACAAACGCTCTTTCCCTCAATTGCCGATTCTTGTTACTATTACAACCGGT
>Ga0206999_10235_pt2 | contig 11756 bp, 17 predicted proteins | sample Alteio_BWMinCont_92_FD_153482 | JGI IMG/M metagenome (GOLD analysis project Ga0206999, IMG submission 153482) | Enriched cells from forest soil in Barre Woods Harvard Forest LTER site, Petersham, Massachusetts, United States -... | ecosystem: Environmental > Terrestrial > Soil > Temperate forest >...
GGTAACACAATTGTCGGCCGCACAATCGAGTTAAATGCGACGGCAGATGCTGCCGGTGCAACGACCGCGTATCGAATTGATAAATTCACGGCCTACAAAAAGCATTCGCTCATCCCCATATGCTCAAGATCTGTTCATTCCTCTAAGAATTCCGTAGCTGTTCAGGCTTCCCAATCCCGTCAGGGCGACTACACTCCCCAAGACTGCGACCACAGACGCAATCGTGCGCGGCTCCGTGGCCGTCACGGAACATCTACTCCGCAGGTTTCTCGGCTATCACCCCTACTGCCTGACGCAATTGTCGAACGCGATTGGCGCACGATCGGGGAGCCAACTAGCCTCACTTAATTGAGAGCCGGTAGCTAAATAACTTCGCAACACGCCGAATGTACGGTTGCAACCTCATATTTGGTCATCGTCTCCTCGAAGAGGAGACAACGGGCGATTCGCGTGTACTAAATCACCGCGCTTGATATGGGCTCGTCTCGCGTGGGACTCGGTGTCGCGAAGCCTATGTCCAACTCCGCCACTTTAGATAGGAGTTTGTATGTTCTGGAAGAGCGATTCGAGCTACGAAGACGTCGCGGTGATCGAGTATATGGACACTCTATATAGTTACGCTATGGTTCTGACCCGCAATCGTAGTGAAGCGGAGGACCTAGTGCAGGAGACATATCTTCGTGCCATGAGAGCCATGAGACGTCTTAGAGCTGGCAGTAATGTAAAAGGCTGGTTGCTGGTGATACTGCGCAATATCTGGCTCAATCAGTTGCGGAAACAACGTACAACGCCGAAGACGGTCGAGATCGATGTAGACGACACCACCGCAAATGTCGTTGTGGAGACTTCGAAAGGCCCCCACGCACTCTATGTGGGCAAGCTGGAGTGCGAGCAGGTGCGTGAAGCGATCCAGCACCTTCCCGTGGATTTCCGCGAGGTTATCTTGTTGCGCGAATATGAAGAGCTGTCCTATCAGGAGATCGCGAGTGTTCTGGGCTGTCCGATCGGTACCGTGATGTCCCGTCTGGCAAGGGCGCGTTCCAAACTTCGACCGATGCTTTCGGCCACACATTGCAAATCTCCGACCCACGAATGAACAGGAGATCAACTCCTAAAAGATTGCAGCAATAGTCTCGGAACCTTCGACCTGTGGTTCGGTAAAAATGCCATGCCCGAAAAAAAACAGCCCGTTGTTCTCATTGTGGACGACGAGCGAGTCATAGCAGATATCCTGTCTATTATCCTTTCGAGGAGCGGCTTCTCCACAATGACCGCCTACGACGGGGAGAGTGCCCTGGAGCTTGCTCGCGCTGTCCACCCTGACCTTCTTATCTCGGATGTCGTGATGCCCGAAATGACTGGCGTCGAATTAGCAATCGCGGTGACCGAAACCGTTCCGGGATGCAAGGTCCTGTTGTTTTCCGGTCAGGCCACGACCGTCGATCTGCTCGAAAAGGCGCGCCACCGCGGGCATGACTTCACAATCCTGACCAAGCCAGTCCACCCAACCGACATGCTAAGACGCATCTCAGAATGCCTGGGGGCGGCGGGAGACTAGCTTCGAACCCATTCCATCTTGGCAGACGATCGCCGGCGAACCGTAGCGTCCCTCCTCCAGCTAAATCGCGTGCCCCGTCTTTAGCGAGTCGCCTGCGGACTGTCCCCGTGCAAGACGGAAAACTGGGAAGTGGCTCGGTCTCCGGCCGACAACGCACCAACCATCTGTGTTTACCTTCCAACTCGATTCCACACAGCCAGCGGTCTGCGAATGATTTGAAACTCGAGAGCAATAATAGGGATGCTTTGGCGAATCGCTAAGAACTTCAGCGAAGTGCCGCCTCGAGAAACCTTATGACCTTGTTCTGGTATTCCAGCTTTGCTGTCGTTTGCGCTTCCGCATGTCGAGAGCTGGGCACCAGCCAAAGCTCTTTTGGCTGGCGGGCTGCGGTGAAGTTCCTGACGCTATAGTCTACCGGTACGGCGGAGTCGCCGGCCTCGTGAATAATCAGCAGCGGCCGGGGGCTGATTTCGCCAATGACGTCCATGGGGCGCACACGACTCACGTCAATGTTCGCTCTGAGATCGGCGATGCCGACCGTTATTGGCGCAAATGGAAAGGCGGGAAGATGAATGAAGTGTTCAAAGCTGCCAGCGATGACGCTGAACCCGGAATCATCTAGAACCTTTCCGCTTATACGGAGACTTGCAGCGTCTTCAAGGCCCGCAGAAAGTGAATGGGATGGTAGTCGAAGGTCTTCGATTCCAGAGTTATGTCGGGTGTCCGGCGCAGCAGGCCGGTGAGCGCAATTTGCGTCTCCAGTCTTGCTAGAGCGGCTCCGATGCAGAAGTGGGGGCCGTAGCCAAAGGCCAGCGAGTGGGGCTTTGAGCGTGTTAGATCCAAGGTTTCGGGATCTTTGAATTCAGCCGGGTCGTGATTGGCTGCGCCGGTCCCGACTAGGACCGTGCTGCCTTTTCGCAGGACTTGGTCGTCGAGTTCGACGTCTTCTGTCATGACTCTGGTGACCCAGAGGACGGGACTTATGAAGCGGAGTAATTCTTCTATCGCGTTTCCCAATAGCTCGGGTTGCTCGCGGAGTTGGTTCCTCAGTCGCCGCTCCGACAGGAGATGGCGCATGGAGCCGGCCAGAAGGTTGGCGGTTGTTTCGTGGCCCGCAGTGAGGAGGAAGTTGCATAGGACGACGATTTCGTCATCGGACAAGCGTGATCCGGTGTCGCCTGCGTTGGCCAGTGTGGAGATAAGGTCTGCTGTGGGAACCGCGCGGCGCTGCAGGATGAGTTCTTTCAGAACCACCTCCGCTTGTTTGAGGTATACGGCAATTTGGGCTACCTGCGAAGAGTCACTGCGCAGTGCTGCAGTTGGAAATTTCACGATCGCCGCCGCCGCCTCGCGGATTGTCTGATGGTGTTCAGCCGGTAGACCCAACAGGTCGAATATGACGAGCGAAGGCAGAGGATAAGCGAACTGAGCAACGAAATCGGCTGTTCCGGCTTGCTGCAAATCATCCAGCAGGCGCTCTACGCGCTGCGATATTGCGTCTCGCATTTTCGCGATCAATGCCGGTGTGAATGCCTTCATCAAGGGGTGTCTCTGGTCATCGTGCCGCGGCGCGTCAGTGGCCTGGATTGCTGTGTACCAGAAGCGATAGCAGATATCGAAACTTGCTCGTGTGCCTTGCGGCAGGTGTTTGGCTCGCTTTTCTATTTCGACGCCGGTTGCGGAGGAGAATTTTTCCGGGGACCGGAGCGCCCACTTTACACCCTGGTATCGGGTCAGCATCCAGAAGGAGTGCTGGGAATTCCAGTGGACAGGGTGCAACTCCCTGAGCCTTGCGAAGAAGGGGAATGGTTCTTTCAGATGTAATGGCGCAAATGGGTCGAAGAGTTCAGCCCCTGGGTGTTGAATGCTTGATGACGGGTGTTGAATGCTCGATGACGTGGCCATGGTGTGACTCCTCAATGTGGCCGTTCTCGCGATTGCGATTCCAGGCACACTTGAGATATAAAACACGGGAGGAGGCAGGTTATTCCGGTTTTTCTCATTCGTCTACTCTCCGCTGATCCTACCTCACCCCCTTATTGCGACAGAGCCAATCAGTGTTGGGGTTACCCCTATTTAGTCAGAAAGTCGTGGCTCCTCGAGACAGACAATTGGAACTGCTAGAGATGCGATGTAAGAGATTTCTTATCTATATGAATGCGTACTGAATGTCGCCCACGGCCTTTCACACTTTGGCAGGTTTAGACGACGGTTGTTCTTGTCTGCGTCCAGTGACTCAGGCCGAAAACAGATAGCGCTAGACACGGAGCATCAATGAAACCCAATGGAGGCATTCGCAGCCAATTCATAATTATGCAATGACTCGGACTAAAATTTATGTACTGGATGACGCGGCGGCGGGACGCACTCTGGAAATTCCGCTGAACACAATCGACCTGCAGGCGACGGAAGAAACAAACCGACAAGCTGGCGTAGACTTTAGCATTCCCGTATCGGTGAAGGGGCCGGCTATAAATAAGGCCTCCTATAAGCTTGGATTGCCCGCGTAGAAATGCTCACGTCGACCCATCGCTCCCCCAATGATTGAAGTTCAGTCATCTTCAGAACGGATGACGAAGCCAGATCTGGAACTGAAAGGCGGAGCATGTCGAGAATTACTGATGGAGATTAGCATCTTGATCGAAGAGGCCGTCAACATCGGCCTTACTGCCCTCTACGGCGGATGGGCAATCGAATCCACGAGAAGTTCTGAGAAATGAAGGAACTGCTTTGCGGCAAGCAGATTATCGCACACTGTCACGACAATTAAATTGGTCGAACTTTCGAGAGCTATTGCCATGGCTGCGGCAGCTCGAGGTGGGAATCCGAGAGGATGACGAAGTGAAGGCTCCCTAACAGCGGGAGCCTTACGGTCTTTGGGCGGGATGAATGATTGCGGGTGAGGGAAGCCAGAACCGAGGGAACAGAAGGTTCGGCGGACGTTCTCATTCAGTTAGACGGTGCCTTGCCTAAGTCAATCTTTATGCTCGGATCAGGAACCGAGAGTCGAGCGAGATGACGTCGATTCCCTCGGCGTAAGCCGAAACAGAACCATTGGGCTTCTTATCCCCTGCTTGTTGATCTAAAGACCACCCGACCGGCGTTGAGAACACCGCCACGCCACGGTGTTCCTTCGGAGGCATCGTCATCGATCTGATAAGGCGCATTCTGCGCTAGCGAATCGGTCTCGCGATGCTCCTTCTGCTTCATCTTGACTCTCTTCCTTTATTGTTCGTTCAGTGATCGTTGAGCTTCCCGGCAGATTAGTAAGCAGATGAGGCATTCATGGCAGGTTCGACGCAAGCTTCCAGCAGTGCGAGCAACTCGGCTTCAGTATTATGACTTGCAAACTCCCGTGCAAGTTCTTTTGCACTGTCCCGGTAAACGGAGCTGTCGAGAATTTTCCTTGCTGCCGTGCGCATGGCCCCAGGGCTCGGCTCTTTCGTTCTCAGGTCGATTCCCGCGCCTGACTATTGCAGATTTGCCGATACTTCCAGCTTGTCTTCAGTCAAACCTGCAGAGACGATCGGAACGCCCTGTGCCAGAGCCATGTTGATTGACCCATATCCACCATTGGTAATAAGCAAATCAATTTTCGGCAAGACCTGTTCATAGGGCAGGAAGGAAGCAATGCGTGCATTTGCAGGAATGTCTACGGGAATGTCTTTGGCGGGTTTTCCTCCTGTCGTCACCAGAACTAGCAGGTCTTTTTCTTCGGAGAGACCCTGGAGCGCCGGCCCGATAACTTGTCCCAGATTCCAGTTGGCAACGGTTCCCTGGGTGACTAAGACCAGCCGCTTGGTCTTATCCAGCTTCTGCCACCAGTCGGGAAGCGGATACTGTCCTGGAGCGGGCGGGATATTGCCGATATAGCGCACCTTTGAGGAAGATGAAGAGTGCCCAGGATACTGCAGGCGCTGAATGCTGGGTTGCAGATAGAGGTCGGGTAGAGTCGACATGCATTCGAGGACCGGACAGGGAAGCGGCCGGCATCCAAGTTTTGCCAGCGTCTTATCAAAGGCTGCCTGGAGTGGCCTCAGTACCACGCGCTCACGCTCACCGCGTGCTTGTTCCAACTCTTCCGCTGATGCTCCGGGAATGGGCGGCATGGTTTTCCCACTGAATAGGTCGAGCACGGTGATGCCCGTATGAACGATAGTCGGGCGATTTTGACGCTTGCCCAAAAGCAGGGGCAATGTCCCGTAAAACATGTTTTCGGTGAGAATGAGATCGGCAGGAAAGTCCCGCACGGCCATCTCCAGACCAGCTGCCTGCGCGGGAAGCTGGGGCAAAAAGAAATTCTCAAGACCGAATTTAAACCACTCAAACGGCTTTTTCTCATGAATTTCTGGATGTTTCGCGAAAAACTGTGCAGCCTCTACATCTGCCTCCGGAAGCAATGGAACGAAGGGTATTCCGGCAGCTTCGACCGTCGGCTTGAATGTGTTTCCTGTTTGGACGAGAACCTCATGGCCGTGCTTCACGAGGATTCTTGCTAATCCCAACAAGGGATTCAAATGACCAGGGATGGGTGTCGTAGCGATCAATATCTTCATACTGCGATGAACACGTGGGAGGGTGGCTTATTCCTGCCACTCTTGTGTAACGACCGGCAACACTATGGCCCCCTGCGTTGTCATTGGGAATAAAAGAGACGTTGGCGGGTTCTTTTAGGCATAGGTGTGGTAGCTGGAATGCTGCACCTGCTTAAGCCAGGTGATGACAAGGAGATTCTCATGTTCAAGCTGAACCATATCGGACGGTTTATCGCGCTCGCGATCGCCCTGGCCATTGCCTCCGCTTATCCGGCCCAGGCCGACACGGTCTACAACGCAACCGGCGGCGCGGAAAATGGCGGCGACCTCCTTAGCGCGGCCACCGGTGCCGGTCCTGTTCTGGCGGATCGCTTCGTCAATCCGTTCGATGGCACGCTGACCTCGGTAGAGCTCAACCTGCGCCTCAGTCCGGGCGCCTCGGCAGGTCAGGGGTTCACAGTCGATTTGTTCGCCGACGCCGGTGCCGCCGGGCCAGGTGCGCCGCTGGTCCAGATCGCCAGCGTGCTCGATACGTCTCTGACGAGCGGATTTTTACTCATGACATTCACGCCCGGCACGGACTTCCTGCTGACCGGCGGGCAATCCTATTACGTTGGCGTGTTGGACAATGGCAGCGACGCGGTTCTTGGAAATACTTTGGATCCAGCGGTCCTCGCGCGCCCAGATGTTGCCGCCGGCGCCAGCTACTTTAACAATGGCGGTGTGCAAGCAAATTCCGGAGGTCCCTACGAGATCAGTGTCAACACTTCGCCGGTGCCGGAGCCCTCTTCTTTTGCCCTGCTGGTAACCGGGATGGGGGGGGTGGGTGCGATGCGTCGCAGGTTCGCCGCCTGACGTCCGGGCTCACTCAATCGCGCATTCATCCGGCGGGAAATGGCCCTGCAGCGCCTCGTTCCCGCCAGGATGCCAAGTTACTTTTTTTCTTGAGAAGGCTCCTGAGGCAACCCCCGGCCAGGCCAAGAAGATTGCGTCCCTCGTCCTCTAGAGCGCTTGATTTTGCGCTCGACCGGGAGTCAAAGCAGTAGATATTTCGCATGATGATTTCGACTCGGCAGGACACCATCGTCACATCGCACGGCTCCCTCGCGGTCGAGGAGAGTGGCCAAGGCAGCATACCCGTGCTCCTGATCCACGGCAATTCGTCCTGCCGTGACGTCTTCCGCCATCAGTTGCAAGGACCGCTCGCGGAAAATCACCGCCTCATCGCCTTCGACCTACCGGGCCACGGCCAGTCGGGCAACGCGCCCGATCCCACGCGGAACTACACACTAGCGAAGCTGCCTTGCTCCTGGATCATCAGCGGCGCGGGCTTGCTCTTGTGGGGCTCTTGTGCGCCCACTGAAGTGAGAAAGAAGGCCGCCACCAGCCAGAGCGCAATCATAGAATTCCGATGCTTTCCGCTCATCGAATTTGCCCCGGTGATTCTGAGGCCAGTGAGTTCCAGGTTGCTCTTTCCATATCCCAGCTTTTGCAAGATTTCTCCTGCGAGGTGTCCTTCGTAGCTCATTTTTTCTCGAAAACTTCCTTGGCAACGTTGATGGCGTTTACCGCGTTAGGCCAGCCACAGTAGAACGCCAGGTGAGTGATGGTCTCGATCAACTCCTCTTGGGTCACACCGTTTTCGCGCGCTCTGATGAGGTGAGAACGGAGTTGCTCTGGACGGTTCAAGGCAATCAGCGCGGCCACAGTGACCAGGCTTCGGTCGCGCTTCGACAACTCCGAGCGCTCCCAGATGTCGCCGTACAGCACATCGTCCGTTAGCTCCGCCAGCTTGGGCGCGAAGTCGCCGATCGCCGCTTGAGACGGCCGAGGCTTCGCACCGGTATCTGTGCTCGATCCATGAGTGCTGACCGATATGCCATATTGCGCATCGCTGACCTTCTCCAGCCAATCGACGGTCTTCCCATCGAGCGCTTCCACGACGGCGATGTGCGCCATCGAACTGTTCGGCGCGGCACCGTGCCAGTGTTTCTGACCGGGCGGAATCCAGACCACGTCCCCCTTATGGATTTCCTTCACATCGTCATAGGTCAGTGCGGATAGCAGCGTATTCGCCTTCTTGCAATCGGTCATTCTCTTCTCCCGTGCGGAAGCGGACCCGCCTCCCCAAAGCGCAGCGATGAGGAGCGCCATGCCCGCTTGCAAAAACTCGCGTCGGTCCGCACCGTCCAGCGCGTCTGATATCTGAAGCTCCCTCATGGCTTAGCGCATCACGTAGCCGCCATCGACGGAGATCGACTGGCCGGTGACGTAGCTTGCTTTGTCGCTGCACAACCACAGGACGGCGTCTGCAATCTCCTCTGGCCGCCCCAATCGCTTCATCGGAACGAAGGTCTTCAGCATCTTGTCGAGCTCGGGTCCTTGCCCCTCAGCGATCATCTTGTCAGACATCGGGGTTTGGATCATTCCGGGGCAAACGTCGTTCACGCGAATGCCGCGCGTCGCATATTCAAGCGCAGCACTCTTGGTGAATCCAATGACGCCGTGCTTCGCGGCATGGTAGGTTCCGCGCTGGTTTCCGCCGATGAGGCCTCCCAGCGAAGAACAGTTGACGATGGCTCCGCTGCCTTGCTCGCGCATCTGTTGCAGTTCAAACTTCATGCAACTCCATACGCCACGCAGATTGATGCTCATTACGCGATCGTAGTCTTCACGGGGAGAGTCAGCTGTTTCGGCAAGAACGTTTTGAATGCCGGCATTGTTATAGGCCGCATCGAGACGACCAAACGTGGCAACGGTCTGCTTGACCATCGCTTCCACCTGAGCGTCATCCGACACATCACAGCGTACAGCCAACGTCCTATGCCCCTTGCTGGCGAGATCTTTAGCAGCGGCTTGTACTTCTTTTTCGTTCCAATCGGCCAGCACCACGGAAGCGCCCGCTTCCGCAAATGCTTTCGCCGTCGCAAGTCCCAATCCGGAAGCCGCACCGGTCACGAGAGCGACTTTGTTTTCAAACGATATCTTCATGCTGATTCTTCTCCTTCAAACTGTGGCCTTCACTTGGCCGCTTCGCCATTCAGTTGCTCTTAGTAGTGCGCCCAGGTGACAAACCAATGTTCATCCGGTCGAGTTGACCGGATGATTAGGTGCCCATCGGGTGTGAACTCGAACCTGCGAGGAAGGTCTTTGCCTACGAGCAGATCGCCCGTAATCGAACCCTGAACGTGATGGGTCACCGTATGTGCAGTCTCATCCACGTCGTAGCTGCCAAACGACGCCTCATACCCATTCAGGACGTATTCGTTCGATAGCGTGTTTGCTGAGGCCGGATACATCAATTGCACGGACATGTCCGTCTCGCGTGTAGAGCAGCATTCCTTTCGGTTGCGGACCAGGCGCGGGCTGTCCATCGGGGCCGGGTGCATCTATGCGGACCAGATACCATGCGCCGATCAACTTCTCTCGCGCACTATCCTTCCTTGCAGTTTGCGCTGACGCGGAGAGAGTGAGAGCCATCGCGACAAGGACGCCGCACGCAATTGTCTTGATACGCGCGCCGCTCATCGGCCCACCAACGATTGGTGGAATGGCGAGTAGCGGGCGCCCTCCAGCTCGATCTTTGATGAAGCGTCCTCAAGGGACTGCACTTCGTCACTCGTGAGTTCGATGGTTGCGCCACCCAGGTTTTCGTCCAGACGTGCAAACTTCGTCGTGCCCGGAATTGGAACGATCCAGGGCTTCTTCGCGAGCAGCCAGGCAAGGGCGATTTGAGCGGGCGTGGCTTTTTTCTTGTCCCCGAACGCGGTAATCACATCGACCAATGCCTGATTTGTCTTGCGATTCTCTGGACTGAAGCGCGGCACCGTGTTGCGGAAGTCCGTGCTATCGAACTTGGTCTCGGAGTCAATCTTTCCAGTCAGGAAACCCTTCCCAAGCGGGCTGAATGGCACAAAGCCGATTCCGAGCTCCTCAAGGGTAGGAATCACCGTATCTTCTGGCTCTCGAAAAAACAGCGAATACTCACTCTGCAGCGCAGCCACCGACTGTACCACATGGGCGCGGTGGATCGTCTGTGCGCTCGCCTCCGACAGTCCGAAATGCTTAACCTTACCCTCCCGGATCAGGTCCTTCACTGTGCCTGCAACATCCTCAATCGGCACGTTCAGGTCGACGCGATGCTGATAGTAAAGATCGATGACCTCAACCTTCAGCCGCTTCAGCGAGCCCTCCAACGCCTCCCGGATGTGCTCTGGCCGGCTGTTCAACGCGCTCCACTTGCCGCCGTCCTGCGGGTTCGGCTCCCACCCGAACTTCGTCGCGATCACCACCTGGTCGCGGACCGGAGCCAACGCCTCCCCCACAAGCTCTTCGTTTGTGAACGGGCCATACACTTCGGCTGTATCGAAAAAGGTGACCCCTCGCTCCACTGCGGCTCGTATTAACGCGATCATCGACTGCTTGTCTCCGGCCGGCCCATAGCCGAAGCTCATTCCCATGCAGCCCAGTCCAATCGCCGACACTTCCAAATTGCTCTTTCCAAGCTTGCGTTTTTGCATCGCCTCTCCTCCGTCAACCGCACAACCTTCACAGTAGCGAATGGGATCGAACTGCCGCTTTCCCGATCCTGCCAATTTTTTGCCTGATTCTGTCTGCACACCACCTTTTGTGCATACAAGCCTGCCTTCAGCAGTATTCTGGAAATGGAGACGTCGCAACCAACATGGCGAAACCGCCCGAAAAACGCAGCACCCAGAACGCAGCCGCGATCGGCATGCGCAAAGAACTGGCCTTGAAGATCGCGGCGCACGCGCCGTCGCACGGTGAGAACCCAACTTTTGTCCCCGGCATGGCGCTCTACCGCCGCACCACGCCCACGGCCTGCTTTCTCGCTACGTACGAGCCCAGCCTCACCGTCTTCGTTCAGGGCCGCAAGCGCGTCAACCTCAACGGCATCCTGTACCTCTGTGACGAATCGTCCTTCCTGCTTTCCTCCATCGACGTCCCCGCCGAAAGCCAGATCATCGAAGCCTCAGAGCAGGTCCCGATGCTCTCGATGTTTTTGCGTCTCGACATGCCCTCCGTGCGCGAGGTCCTCAGCCGCGAAGATCTTCCCGAGCCTGCAACCTCCGTAAAGCCCCGCGGAATCGCGGTCGGCGAAACCACCGTCGGCCTGCTCGACGCCTGCTCCCGGCTGATCGATCTTCTCGATACTCCCGAGGACATACCGTTCCTCGGTCATCTTATCCAGCGCGAGATCCTCTACCGGATCCTCCGCACTCCGCAAGGCGAACGCCTCCGCGCCATCGCAACCACGGGCGACCTCAGCCACCGCACCACGCGCCATCGCCTGGCTTCGCGCCAACTACGCCAAGCCCCTGCACATCGAGGACCTCGCAACCACCGCCCGCATGGGAGTCTCAACGCTCCACCACCAGTTCCGTGCTCTCACGGCGATGAGCCCGCTTCAATATCAGAAACGGCTTCGCCTGCAGATGGCGCGGCAGCGCATGCTGATGGACGGCATGGATGCCACCAGCGCGGCCTACGAGGTCGGCTACGAAAGCGTAAGCCAGTTCAACCGCGAGTACAGTCGCTTCTTCGGCCAGCCACCTATGCGCGATATCAAGACCCTGCGAGACAACAAAGTCGTGTCCATCAACGCCGCCTAACGCCGAACCATCCAGACGGCATCAGGATTT
>Ga0206999_10281_pt1 | contig 11746 bp, 6 predicted proteins | sample Alteio_BWMinCont_92_FD_153482 | JGI IMG/M metagenome (GOLD analysis project Ga0206999, IMG submission 153482) | Enriched cells from forest soil in Barre Woods Harvard Forest LTER site, Petersham, Massachusetts, United States -... | ecosystem: Environmental > Terrestrial > Soil > Temperate forest >...
AATCTGACGGCCAGATCTTAGGCTCGGGCTATTTGCGCGGGGGAAAGCACCCCAGTGGTTTCGTAACACTTAGCAGCGGCGAGGAAATATCTGCTGACGGGCGCACTTGCGTGAAATTGCGAATTCATAAAATGCATAGCCGGACGGGAAAAGGAGTTCTTTCTGGAAAATGAAAACAGATAGCCCGGTGATGGCCGCGACACGCCCGACCCCCGCTTTTGCATTCTTGCTATTGCGCAACTGTAGGTGCACACTCTCCGCAGCGGTTCCATCTTGCCAGATCGCGCGGACAAAGACTTTCCGTCGTGCAACCTCGTCGCCAATCTTGAATTCGAGATCGCTGATTTTCTGCCCTTCCGCTATCTCAATGACCTCAGCGTTCTTGTGATCCTTGGCGCTAGGGAAGAAACGCGGCCAATATGGCACGTCCATGTCGGGTGGATCACCTGGCTGAAAGGCGACAACATACCTTCCGGGGCGAACATACCGGAAAACGAACTTGCCAGTTTCATCATCAGCAAAAAGCAGTGCGACCTCATGGGTGTATTCGTTGGAATCAGCTCGTTTCGGAGCATCGTCCGCAGCGAAAAGGGTGCCCCATGCCGGAGAGGGCATCTTTCCGTCGGGCAAGAGCCTACCGGAGATTTCACCGCTTGTGTCGGGACGGAAGTGAATCTCCTTGCACTGGCCTCCACTGAGAGCAACCGAGACAGGTTCGTCGTCCAGATTAGGCTGGAGATCCTCAACTGTGATTTTGTATTGACCGGCGGAAGTGAAGACAGCGCTGTGCGCCTCTACAGTGCCTGAGCCTGTACGTGTTGTGCTTCAGTGACGATTGTCCCGATACTGGCCCGCACCCCATCATCAGGGAAGAGCTCAGAGCGGCGTTCAACCCCAGCAATGGATGGAGTGTCGCCACCATCGAACCCGACCGCATTGAGACGAGAAACCACGACGACGGTGCACTGGCTGGTTCGCGACAATCAACCCAGATAATCTCAGTCTGTGCGCAGCGCCTTTAGTGGATCCGTCGAAGCGGCTCGATGTGCCGGGAGAATACTGGCGGCCGCGGCGCAAACCCCGAGCGCAAGAATTGAAAACCCGAACACATGCGGATCCCAGCTGCGTATCTCGAATAGCTGCGCGGCCATGAGGCGCCCCGCGCCGATGGCCAGAGGAATACCAATCAATAACCCGATAGCCACATGCAGAAATGCTCCCCGCAGGACCAGTCGCACAATGTTCAGCCGGTCGGCTCCGAGAGCCATGCGCACTCCGATCTCGCCGGTTCGACGCGCAACCGTGTAGGCCGTCAGGCCATAGAGGCCGATGGCCGCCAGCAGCATGGCGATGACGCCGAATGTGCCGGCCAACTGCGCGACCATGCGCTGCTGGTCAAAATTTGAGGCCACCTGCTCGTTCATGTTTTTCACGGAGATGATAGTAAGGTTGGGATCGACATCGGCGAGAGCCTTACGAAGCCGCGGCTCGAGATTGGACGCATCGCCGCGAACCAGCAGCTGGATAGTGCCTACGAAATGCGTTTGTATTTCGTTACGCTGTATGTCAACGTCGGTGTAATGGACCCTCTGCTCCAGCGGTAGGAAAAACATGGGTCCTGCCGGCTGGTCTGGATCGTTGTACTTGGCGTCACGCGCCACGCCGACGATTTCAAACGTGCCAGCGTATCGGGAGTTGTCCATGCCAAAGTGTTTGCCGATGGGATCTTCGTTAGGGAAGTATTTCCTGACCAGAGATTCATTCACAATCGCCACTGGGCGCGAGGTGCCGGAATCGCTCTCGGCGAAATCACGCCCGCGCACGATGCGCTGTCCGACTATCGAAAAATACTGACGGCTCACCCGGTCCCAGGACACAATCTCCGCCTGTGCAGCCGTTGGCTCGCCCCTGCCTTCTATGGCAATGAATTCACCCCAGTTATTGCCGCTGAGCGGACTGTAGCCCGCCAGGCTGGCGCTCTGCACATTCGGCAAACGCCCCAGCCCATCTTCGATTGCGCGATAAAGCGCGTCGAGGTGTTCGGGTGTGTAACTGTCCAGAGGCGGATTGATTTGAATACTTATGCGATTTTGGACGTCAAAACCAAAGTCCTGACTCTCAAGATTGCGCAGGCTCACCGTCAGCAATCCGGCGCAGGCCAGCAGAACCAGGGAAAGCGCCGCCTGGCTGACCACCAGTACCCTTTGCGGCAACGACGCTCCTGCGCGAGTGCCGCGGCCTGCCCCATGCAGGGCCTCTGCTGGATCGGCACGCGAAGCCAGCCACGCCGGCACCACGCCAAACAGCACACCGGTCAGGAGTGAAAGGGCAAACGCAAATCCCAGTACCGGGAGCGAAGGCGCAGCACTGATGGGCGTAAAGGTCGCGCTGTGAAACGCCAGGGCCAGCATCAGACGCGCTCCCACGTAGGCCACCCCTAATCCCGCGATACCGCCTAGCACCGACAGCAGTAGCGCCTCCGTCAACTGCTGGCGAATCAGTCTTGTTCGCGCAGCCCCGAGAGCCAGGCGTACCGCAGTCTGGGCGCGGCGGCCGGCTCCGCGCGCCAGCAGAAGATTGGCGAGGTTGGCGCACGCGATGAGCAGTAATGTTCCGCAAACCATCAGGAGAATACGCAGACTCGCGCCATAGTCCTCTCTTAAGGAGGTGACACCCCCTCCGGCCGGAGCCAGCCGGATGAATTTTTGGTGAATCGTAGGTTCAGTCTGCGGTTTGAATTCAGCGGGTATCTCATCTTCGTCACGGAGCCAGTGTTGAAGCACCGGCGTCAGCCGGGCCGGAAGTGCTTGCACGCTGGCAGCCGGCTTCAACCTGCCAATGGCATACAGCCACTGGGACTGATTCGTTCTCATGTGCGCATTCTGGCCGTCGAACAAAATCTCCTGTTGCAGGGGCAACCAAAAGTCCGGCGGATCGCTGCGCAGTGTTTCGCCAAAAAATCCCGGAGGCGTAATCCCAATCAACGTTACCGGCTGTCCTTGCACGAAGAATGTGGACCCGACAATCCCCGGGTCTGAGCCATAAGCCTGCTGCCAGGTGCGATAGCTGATCATCGCCACCGGTGGGGCCGACTGTTGATCGTCCGAGTTGTTGATCACCCGTCCGGCAAAGGCACCGAGGCCAAAAACATGGAAGTAACTCCCGCTCACGTACTCGGCCCGCAAGGGACGTGCCTCGCGGTCTTTGGCCTCCTGCCGAATGCTGTAGATCCCAGGCGCGGCCTGAAAAGCGGTGGTTTCCTCGAACTCGGGTGCGGCTGCCGCGAGACGCTGGTAGAGCTGATAAGAGAACAGGCTCCAGTCATCGTCCTCCCAACCCTCGACACAGCATTCCCCGGTATCGCCAATGCGATAAAGCTGGGCAGGATTGGCGACCGGCAACGACTTCAGCATGATGGCCTGCGTCAGGGTGAAGATCGCGGTGGTCGCGCCGATGCCGATGGCCAGGGTAAGTAATGCAGTCAAGGTAAACGTAGGAGCATGGCGCAGCTGCCGGAGAGCGTAGCGGATGTCTTGCAGAAGGGTTTGCACGCGGGTATCCTCCAGCGGATTATACGTCGACCCAAACGCGTTGGTTCCACGAGGTAACCTTATGAGTTTTCAACTGGCACCACTGTTGTCGATCGTTGGCCGAGCTTCCGCTCCGCTCGTGGTGAGCGGAGTCTGCTTGACACGCGCACATTTATTCGGCGAGACCGCGGTGGTCGATCGACAGACGCTCCTCACAATTGCCATTGTGTTTGGATGGGATTGCTGTGTTATTTGCAGCCCGGTGTAAAATGTCCCGATCTGGGGGCCACGAAAGAGATTCCCGCACGACACCGGCATTCCGCTTTGACTCGACACAATTTCCTTTGGGCTCATTTCTGAAAAGGAGTACACCGATGAGCGTTTATGTTGTTTTCTTCGGCGGATGGAAAGCTTCTAAAATCGAGATGGGACTCTGGCTGGCCAGCGCCAAAAACGTCTGCGGTGCGGACGTAGAGTATGACGCATTCCCCTACCCAGACGGCGCTGGGTATGATGATACAGACGCCGTCAACGGCTTCAAGCAGTTCGATGCGGCGATCAAGAAAATCGAAGACTCCGGCGCTGATACGATATACATCGTTGGCCATTCGAGCGGCTGCGCGATTGCGAACGAGGTGAACTCGCGTATCAAAGGGGACCACAGTCATATCACGCTGGTCGACCTCGACGGGTTTGCGCCCCACCGCGACCAAATTAAAAAGTCAAGCCTTCAAGTCTGGTCTGCTGAAGGCGCCAAGGGCGGCAAATCCTTGCACCACGACGACTGGGGCCCGTACAGCGGCCAACTCCAGGTGTACACAGCGGCCAGCGCCACCAACAAGTGGTCGCTTCATTTCTCCCTGGTCAACACCGCTGCGACGGACGCCATTAAAAGCAGCTCTGACGAGGACTTAAAGAAGGGCTACGCCGGGTGCATCGCGAACCTGTGTTGGCTCAGATAGATTGTGAATCCGACTAGGTTAAATTTGGATAGCCGCCGATAGGCCGTCGGCGCGTGAGGCGGTGGACTCGTCCCCCCGCTCCGCCTTCCAGCCCCAGAAAGCGATTCGTGGTAACGGCTTATTAAGTATTTGGGGGCTTTCCGCAGTTTTTTCTTGTATCTGTCAATTGGCCTTCGAGCGTCACCCGCAGCCGACTCACGCAGCGCGGGACACTGGCGTGCATCGATGGCGACAGCGGCAGTGAATTCAGGAAATGAAGGTAGCCGACACCCAGCTCTTCGGCGTGTTCAGGCCTTAGGACGGGTCGCGGGTCGTTGGCGAAACATCTCGATAACGCGTTTTGACCCTTGAGCGAAACTCGGGCCGATTCTCGGTGAGCGTAATCTGTCTGTTTACATCAGTTATGATGCAGCTGCAGGCGCAGAAGGCATTTGCTTTGCGGCTAAACCTAAGTTCAAGGATTTTGTCGCAAGAACCAAACCGCTTGCCGTTCTCGTAATCGAGTTTTCATATTCTCCAGTCGGCCATCTTGCTTTCCCCTTCGCGAATGAGAAAAGAGTCCGACCCACGCAACAGACGTATTGGCATTCTGGGCTGCTTTTTCTTGTCGGGGGCAGCGGGCCTGGTTTACCAGGTGGCTTGGGCGAAGGCCCTAGGGTTGATCTTTGGACACACTGTCTATGCGGCCGCAATCGTGCTGGCCGTCTTCATGGCCGGGCTGGCTTCCGGCAGTGCTTATCTCGGTCGCTGGGCCGAAGGCGACACCGACCCTGTTTCCCTGTACGCGCGGATCGAATTTCTGATTGCTGCCACGGGCGCCCTCTCGCTGGGCGGCCTGGCTGCGGTACGTTCCCTGTATGTAGTGTTGTATCCGACCGCGAGTGGGTTACAGCTTCCTCTGCTAGCGCTAAGGTTGTTTGGCGTAGTCGCGGTGCTGTTCATTCCGACCTTCCTGATGGGGGGCACGTTCCCGATCCTGGTTCACAGCCTCGTGCGCAATTTTGCTGAGTTTGGTGCGGGCGTGAGTCAGCTGTACTGGGTGAATACTCTAGGGGCGGCTTCCGGAACGTTGATCGCGGGATTTATCCTGCTTCCGGCATGGGGCCTGCGGGCCACGATTTGTTGCGCAGCCGCGGTTAATGCGGTCGCGGGGTTGATTGCGCTCTCGGTTCCGAATGAGAACCCTAGTGCGGCAGCGGTCAGAATCTTGCCAAGGAAAGGGAATGCCGACAGGAACACTCCGCAACCAGCTAAATCCTGCTTTCTGCTTTTGATGTTCGCAGTCGTTGGTAGTACCGCCTTTGCTTACGAGATTGCCTGGACACGCATGCTTGCGATCACGATTGGCAGTTCCACCTACGCGTTCACGCTCATGCTTGCAGCCTTCCTTTTGGGGACCGTGATGGGCAGCGCATTGTTCCATCGCTTCTTTGCAGGTTCCGGGAAAATCTCGATTGCTACATTCTCCCGGACACAAATCGGAATCGGCATGGCAGCGCTTTCTTCCCTGGTTCTCCTTCCTTGGATGGCAGCGATGGTCCCGGAGCTGCTACGAAAAGCCGATCAAGCCTTTGGCGGATTGGTTCTTACACAGTTTGTTGTAAGCGCATTGGCGATGCTGCCAACAGCCGCAATGTTCGGCTTCAATTTTCCGATGGTCGTGGTTTTGCTTGACCAGGGCGGCGCAGATCGAACCGGAAGCGCCGCAACCGTGGGTAAAGCATACGCTGCGAACACGGTCGGCTGCATAGTTGGGGCGGTCGTCACCGGCTTCTGGCTGGTTCCCTGGTTGGGCAGTTTTCGAGTGATTGCCGCCGCCGCTGGAGTCAATCTCCTGCTGGCCCTGGTGCTTGACTCACGCGCGCCGCAACGCCGCATCCTGCATCTGGCGACTGACCTTTGCTGCCTTGTGTTAGCTGTAGTAGTCGGGTCTTCCTCACTTTTCTACAGTCGGCCGCTGTTGATGTTATCGGCTGTGCTCTATGGTAACTCCCACCAGCGTCGCCTCACGTTTGGCGAAGTCGTCGCGACAACCGATTTAGTGTTTTCGGAGGAGGGCGTGAACGAGTCGATTGCGGTTGTCCGCACCGATGCCAACGTGTCCCTCCGCGTCAACGGCAAGGTCGACGCTTCGACGGGCGATGCCCGAACGCAACTTCTCTTGGGCCACTTGGGTGCGGTGTTTCACACTAAGCCGCGGCGAGTTCTCATTGTCGGCTTCGGGAGCGGAATGACGGCGTCGGCGGTGGCCCGATATCCGGATGTCGAGGAGATTGATTGCGTTGAGATTGAGCCCGCCGTGATACACGCGGCCCCATACCTTGGAAGTCTCAACCGAGGAGTCCTGAGTGATATGCGGGTTCATGTCATTTTCGATGACGCGCGAAACTTCCTGCTAACTTCTCGTCAGAAATATGACCTGATCATTTCCGAGCCTTCCAATCCCTGGATCGCGGGAATGGCCACGCTGTTCACGGATGAGTTTTACGCGGCGGCCCGCCAACGGCTGGCACCCGGTGGGATATTTGTTCAGTGGGTGCAGTCCTACTCGCTCGATCCGGCCGACCTGCGTATGATCCTGGCGACCTTTGCCCCTCACTTTGCTGAAGTCACCCTCTGGCGCGGCGAGGAAACCGACCTTCTTCTCCTGGGACGTACGGACACGGCTCCCTTCCAGTTCAATCGCCTGCGTGCTCTCTGGCAAAACCAAGCTCTTCGTGCGGACCTTGAGTCCATCGATGTCCGTGAACCCGAGGGAGTCGTCGCCTATTTCTTGCTGGATGATGCAGCAGTCCGAAAACTAGGAGAGGGAAGCGCCTTAAACACCGACGACAGCACCCTCCTCGAATACCATGCTCCGGAAACCATGCTCATGCGCGGCCTGTCCGACGCGAATGAAGAATTGATCACTCAGTTCCAGACTGGACCCCTGCCGGCGAATCTTGAACTCGCGGAGGTCCGGCGTGCTCTGGATGCGGGCGCGGAGACAGCGCTTGATCTCAATAACACGCCTAACGCGAAAAGCCTTATCGGAATACTAGAATCACAGCCAGGTTCCGCTCAGGGCTATGTTGCCCAGGGGCGCTTTGCGCTGTTACAAGGCAACCTGCCGGATGCCAAATCTTTCCTGGCGAAAGCTCTCGCGGCAGATTCAGGCTCTCCGGAAGCGATGCACTGGTTGGCGGTCGCCGAACACCGGGGCGGAGATGATGCCTCTGCCCAATTACTCGTCTCGCAGATTCTTCAGCGGCATCCCGGTTTCCTGCCCGCCCTCGAAGACGAAATGTTGTTTGCGGCAGATCGAAAGGACTTTCAGGTTGCACTGAGGGCACAGTTGCAGCGGATGGCACTAATGTCAGATCCGCCTTCGTCGGAATACTGCCGATTGGGAGCGATATGGATGAAAATGTCCAATCCCACGGCAGCTCAATCCGTTTTACTCAAAGGAACGCTGAAGGACCCCTACAGCTATGCGTGCCACCTCGATCTTGGTGAGCTGTACCGTGAAACCGGGCGATTCTCTCTTGCGCGTCAACATTTCGAGTCGGTGGTGCGTTTCTTTCCTGATGCCGATGCAACGATTTTCAGGTCCCTCGCGGGTGTGTACGTTGTCCTTGGAGATATGAAATCTGCTCGATCCATTCTGCGTAAGGGGAGGCGCATTTTCCCGAATGATAAAGAGTTGCAGAATGCCGAAGCGCATTTCGATAGTGAAGCTCGACCCTGAATCGGCAAACAGTTAGGCAAGACCGTAAATTACTGCCTGTAAAATGATTTCCCATACCAGTCTCCACCCTCGTTCCGAGCTGAATTTTATGGCAACATGCAGTTAGTCCACTACCGAAATTCGTACTAATTTAAGATGAGTCTGCATGAGTGATTTTCGTTTTGCGCTGCGGATGCTAGCAAAGAGTCCCGGCTTCACCCTGGTTGTTGTGGGTTTGCTTTCAGTCGGCATTGGCACCACAACGTTGATCTTCAGTGCGTTCGATACGGTCCTGCTGCGTCCGCTACCGGTGCGCCATCCCGAAGAGTTGGTGAGGATGGTACAGAAGCTGCCCAAGGTTCCTACGACAAACAGTCTTCCCGCCGCCTACTATCAGACTCTGCGAAATTATTCGACCACTTTATCGGCTGTTTTCGGCGAAGCGCAATTGGACGTTGCTATGAGCGAGCCGGGGCCATCAGAGGCGATTCAAGTGTATCTCCCAACGCCAGAATACTTCGATGTGCTTGGGGTACATGCCCTCTATGGCCGTACTCTCGTAACCGATGATGCAAAGGATGAACCTGGTACTCCTCCGGCAGTTCTAAGCTATGGCTTCTGGAGGCGACGTTTTGGCGGCGATCCTCATGTGATAGGGACGAGCCTCGTTCTCCGTGGCAATCGCTTCGTTATTGTGGGCGTTCTGCCCCGCGAATTCAACGGCATTTCCGCTGATACCGCACCGGATGTGCGCGTCCCATTGAGGACTCTCCCATTGCTTTGGATTTTACCCGCCGGCTTGAGGATGGATCGCGTCCAGTTCGAACTTGCGGGCCGCCTGAAGCCCGGGATCTCGCGCGCGCAAGCCGAGACTGAGTGCCAGGCGCTGTGGCGGTCGGCAGTCGGAACCTATTATCCCGAACCCGAGCAGGCGGATTTCGAATTTAAATCAGGTATGGCTCTGGATCCAATTCAGCATGGCTTTTCCCTTCTCGGGGATCGCTATGGCACCACACTGAAGTTTCTGAGTATTTGTGTCGGACTACTATTGTTGATGATCTGCGCCAACTTGGCGGGACTTCTCTTGGCACGCGGCGCGACGCGACGTGAGGAAATGGGTTTACGGCTGGCCATCGGGGCAACGCGTGCGCGACTCGTGCGGCAGATGCTGACAGAGAGCCTCTTACTTATGGCCTTGGGAACTTTGGGTGGAGTGTTGGTTGCCATTTTCCTTGCCCCTGTATTGACCCGCGCATTGCCTCCAATCCGGGATCTAGGTACCCGGCGTTTACCAATTTCCCTCGATCTCGCGCTGAACCATCGTGTGTTATTTTTCTCGCTCACCTCATCTGCGTTGACCGCAATGCTGTTCGGATTGGGGCCTGCAATCGCTGCATCGCGTACGAGCCTCGATAGCGTGCTGCGAGGCATTCACGCGACCAGGCTCTGGCGTGGACGAAAGGTGCTTGTTGCCTTTCAGGTGGCCGTCTGCACGTTGCTGCTTGTAATTTCGGGGCTTCTCGCCGAGACGCTCGAACACTTGGATGACGTGAATCCGGGGTTTGATCGTGACCATGTTGTGACATTCACCGCTGATCCCTCCCTCTCCGGTTCCACGACAGAACAGGTGAGTGCGCGTCTGCAGGCTCTGCTGGATCGTGTAGGCCAGTTGCCGGGCGTAGTATCGGCCGGACTGTCGCTGCGTGGGGTCATGCGTGCCTATGGCATTGGAATGACAGTCGGGCCGGCTGGCCAACCCATATCCCCGACCGACTTCCTGAACACGAGCGCCAACGTTGTCTCGCCCGGATACTTCGAAACTATGGGTATGCGCATCATTGCGGGCCGTAATTTCCGGAGCGATGAAGATGCGACTTCCAAGCCGGTGAAGACTGTAGTGAATCAGGCTTTTGTTGACCGATTCTTCCCTAATATCGATCCTGTCGGCAGATTATTCGGCAAAAATAGCCCAGGTGAGGTTGCTGGAGCAAGCTATGTCATTTTGGGTGTCGTGACTAACGCCAAGTACCGTTCTTTGCGCGAGCCAATGAGACCCATCGTTTATACATCGGCAGGGACAAATTTTCCTTTTGGCTTCGTGCTCAACGTGCGAACGCGCGGAAATCCCGGATCAATGATTCAACCAGTACGACAAGCATTGTCCGCAATCGATCCTGCGCTTCCCCTTCTTGAGGTCGATACGGTGTCGGAAGAAGTAAAACAGAGCATGGCGGGCGAGCGACTGGCAGCGTCGCTTGCCACAATCTTTGGGGTACTCGCGGCATTTCTCGCTGCCGTCGGTATCTACGGACTCCTCGCATATCTTGTTACTCTGCGTGAACGCGAAGTCGGCATACGCGTGGCACTCGGAGCGCGGCAACTGGACATTGGACTACTGATTGGGAAACAAGCACTGGCCATGATCGTCGGAGGGCTCGTGCTTGGCCTTGGTGCGGCCGCGGTCGTTGCCCCGTGGACGAGTTCGATACTCTATGGCGTTGCACCCTGGAGTTCAAGATCATTCTTTGGGGCAACAGCATTGGTCCTGGCCGTGGCCGTGTTTGGCACGGCAATTCCGTTCGCGCGCGCCACCCGTATTGAACCTGCCGCCGCCCTCCGTCAACAGAACTAAACTGCTGAACTCCTTGTTTCTCCACCGGCTACATTTTGCATGGCACAGCTCACGCCCGGTAATGTCTTGCAACCATGCTTTCGTTTTGCTGGGCAAGGGCGAGACTGGTAACCTTCCGCCTAAAGCAAACGCGTCCGAGCTTTATCCCAACGATTGACGGGTCCTGAGTGATAAGGCCTGTTCCCGAACGGTGAGCGATCAAGCACTCGACAGTTATCCGACTTCAGAGAGCCCGTTCGATAGCAGCGGCTACGTCATCGCTCAATTCTTCCGCTCTTTGCAACGCTTTCTTAATCCTGACAATTTCCATCTCGCGAGCCGCGCTCTGTCCGGCAGGTTCGCTGTGATCTCGTGCAGCCACCAGGCTGCGCTGGTGGCTGGCAAAAACGTATCACTACATCGATTGCGGGTTGCCAAACATATATCTCGTTGGTCGTTGGAGTTCGCCAGTTCCAATGTGAATGAGGAGAAAGGGCTGTCGAAATCCCAGCAATTAAGCACATCATGTCCCTGAATTGCACGTCATCTCGTAATAAAGAATGCGTCGTTGACGGGATTGGAGATTAAGTTTCTGCGCAAGCAACTTGGACAGAAGGCAATGATTTTGCCGAACACGTTAAGCTACAGCCAGGACACTGTCGCGCATCGAAAATGGAAAGCAATCAGTCGGTGAAAACACGGACGTGTATATGCCGTGTATATCAGGATTTATTATGCACTGGAATCCGTAGATCCAGTTCTCATGGACACATTAAGATCCGCATTGGTTGAACCTCTCCGCCCTGCAGGGGCGAAGATTCTCAGGCTACGCTTGTGCTTGAAAACGCACTACGTTGTCTGAAGGCTCGCACCGAGCCTACTTGGTACGTCAGGAGGAAACCTTGACCCAAGAATGTTGTAGCAAAACACGGCTTAT
>Ga0206999_10282_pt1 | contig 11727 bp, 9 predicted proteins | sample Alteio_BWMinCont_92_FD_153482 | JGI IMG/M metagenome (GOLD analysis project Ga0206999, IMG submission 153482) | Enriched cells from forest soil in Barre Woods Harvard Forest LTER site, Petersham, Massachusetts, United States -... | ecosystem: Environmental > Terrestrial > Soil > Temperate forest >...
AACCGGAGTGTTGAGTGCGTCGAAATTGAACCACTCCGTTTCCAGCTCCGGCCCTTCGGCGACGGTGAAGCCGATTTTGCGGAAGAGGGCGCAGACCTCGCGGCGCGTCTGCGTCAGCGGGTGCAGCAGGCCTGCCGCGGCATCTGGCGCGGGCAGGGTGGGGTCAAGCGCCGGGCCGAGGCGCGCGGTCATCGCGGCGGCATCGAGCCGGGCGAGCGTCTCGGCGAAAAGTTTCTCGAACTCCTGCTTGTATTGGTTGATGAGGCGGCCGGCGGCGGGCTTTTCCGCCGGGGGCAGGGTGCCCATGATTTTCATCGAGCCAGTGAAGGAACCCTTCGGCCCGACATAGCGCGCCTTGAACGCCTCAAAATCCGGGCGCGACGCCAGGGCCGGCGCGGCGGCGCGGGCTTCGGCGAGGAGGGCGGCAAGCTGGGATTCCATGAAAAGAGGAAGGATGAGGGATTAAAAACAGCTGACTCTTAATCAATTGGCCAGAAATTTGAGCATAGGGCAAGGATGTCCGGGCATTTAGCCCGAAATTGGAAGGACTGCAAGAGGCGTCCGACAAAAGGACGCTCGGGGAACTTTACGCCTTGGCGGGGGCGCCGAGGGCGGCCTTGGCCTGTTCGATAATCTTGGTGAACGCGGCGCTGTCGTGGATGGCGAGTTCGCTGAGGGCCTTGCGGTCGAGGGCGATGTTGGCGGCCTTCACGCCGGCCATAAATCGGCTGTACGTGATGCCGGTGGTGCGCACTGCCGCATTGATGCGGATGATCCACAGGCTGCGGAAGTCACCCTTCTTGCGCTTGCGGTGCTTGTAGGCGTATTGCCCGGAACGCGCGAGGGCGTCCTTGGCGTAGCGATACAGCTTGGACTTGTTGCCAAAGTAACCCTTGGTTTTGCGCAGGACGCGCTTGCGGCGGGCTTTGGTGTAGGGGGCGTTGGTTACGCGAGACATGGCGGGAAAAAGTTAGGAGAGAGGAGTCAGAATAAAGTTAGAATGCGTGGGGCATGGCCATGCGGTAGTTGGCGGCGTGGCCGGGGGCGACGGTCTTATAGCGGCGAGACTGGCGTTTCTGCTTCTTGGACTTGGCGCCCAGGAGGTGGCGGCGGCCCGGCGTGCGGCGCAGGATTTTGCCGCGGCCGGTCACTTTGAAACGCTTGGCGATGGATTTCTTGGTCTTGCGCATGGCGAAAGGAGGTCGGAAAAGGGTGTAAACCGCCTAACAAACCAGCTTTGCCGGGGGGTGTAAAGGGTAAAACGCCTGCCAAATTGATTTGGGGCACGCGGTCGGCCAATCACTGATTCTGGCCGTTTCTCGCCATGCTCATCATCGTGTTAACCCAATCGAACGTCCATTTTCCATCACGGAGCACCATGACGAGGTTCGTTGGCGTTCTCGGAAAAGAATCGCCATTGGTCTCCAAGGTGTAGGTGGCCACATTGCCGGCAGCATTCATCATCGGCGGCATATCCTGGGCGCGTTTGAACGCTTCGCCCATTTTTTGGTAAATTTTCCACGCATCTGGATTTTGTGAGAGTTGCTGCGTAACTCGCTGAATCATCGGTGGTAATTGTTGCGACATCTGCTGCTGTAACATTTGTTCAATCGGGGCCCTCATCTCCGGCGTCATGTCCGCAGGCATGCGTCGTAATGCCCCCAGCTTTGCGGTTTCCAGCATGCCTGGCGCCATGTAATTTCGCACAAAATCATCATGGTCCGGAGCCTCCAACGCCGCAATTAGGTCTTTTACGGCAGTTTTTAAATTGGCGTCAGCGGCGGGCGTGGCAACGGCGACCTCTGCCATACTGACATTATCAAATGAAGCTACCGCAGGAGCTTTCGGGACCTCCACCTGTGCCTTGGGAGGAATGGCCGGGGCCTCGGTTTTTGGTGCGGCGACGGCTGTCACTTTCACGTCCGCAGGTGCAGGCTGAAGCCACCACCAGACTCCTCCGGTCAACAGTAAGACGACGGCTGCGCCGAAAAGCGTGTTACGTGTGTTCATTTCTGAAGGCTTGAGACTACCCGAAATTGGACAAGCAACAATTACAATCCCAGGGCGAATTATACACCTGTCTTTCTTGCCAAACGCCAATCCGCCGTTCATGCTCGCCGGTTTCGCCCCTATCTGGGGGCTGGCAGAACCATGATTCGCAAAGTCCTCAGCTATTTCTCCGGACGGCACTACAAGCAATTTGTGCGCCGCTGCCAGCCCATCGTCGTGCGCGTGAACGAGTTCGAGAAGCAATACCAAGCGCTGACGGACGACCAGTTGCGCGCCAAGACGGTAGAGTTCCGCGAACGCTTTCAAAAGGGCGAGACGCTCGACCAGCTTTTGCCCGAGGCGTTTGCCGCTGCCAAGAACGCCGCCCGCCGTCTTTGCGGAACGCAAATGGATGTCTGCGGCCAGCCGTTGACGTGGAACATGGTGCACTACGACGTGCAGATCATCGGCGGCGTCGCACTGCATGAACGCAAAATCGCCGAAATGGCCACCGGCGAAGGCAAGACCCTTGTCTCCACGCTACCGCTGTATCTCAATGCGCTAACGGGACGCAACTGCCACCTCGTCACGGTCAACGACTACCTGGCCAAGCGCGACTCGGAATGGATGGGCTATCTGTATAAATTTCTCGGTCTCACCGTCGGCTGCATCCAGCAACAGCAAGCGCCCGACTTACGCCGTATCGCCTACGGCAGCGACATCACCTACGGCACGGCCTCGGAGTTTGGCTTCGACTACCTGCGCGACAACGGCATGGCCACACGCGTGGAAGACCAAGTCCAGCGCGGGCATTATTACTGCATCGTGGACGAGGTGGACTCCATCCTCGTGGACGAGGCGCGCACGCCGCTCATCATCACGGGCCCGTCGAACGACGACGCCGAAGGGCCGTTCCTCGCCCTCAAGCCGGGTGTCGAAAGCCTCTACAACCTGCAAATGCGCCTGTGCAACCGCCTGGCCCAGGACGCCAAGGATGAACTCGAGAAACCCAACGCCGACCAGGCAGTTGCTTCGCGCAAGATGCTGCAGGTTAAAATGGGCATGCCGCGCCACCGCCAGTTGCTCAAAATGATGGAGAATGGCCTGTATCGCAAATTGCTTGAGAAAACGGACCTCGACCTGAGCGGAGATTTTGCCCGCGACGAACGCTACAAGCTCAAGGAAGAACTTTATTTCACGGTAGATGAACGCCAGCGCAACTCCGACCTCACCGAAATGGGTCGGAAGACATTGCGACCCGATAATCCCGAGGCATTCATGCTGCCCGATTTGCCTAGCACGTTCATCGAGTTGGACAAGCGCGAAGACCTCTCGATTGAGCAAAAGCAGCAACTCAAGCAGCAGGCGGAGCAACGCTTCGCCGTCATCTCCGAGGAAATTCACGGCCTCGGGCAATTGTTGGTGGCCTACACGTTGTATGAGCGCGACAAGCAATACGTCGTCCTCGAGGGCAAGGTGCATATCGTGGACGAAAACACCGGGCGCTTGATGGCGGGCCGCCGCTGGAGTGAGGGCCTGCACCAAGCCGTCGAGGCCAAGGAGGGCGTGGTCATCGAAAAGGAAACCAAGACCTACGCGACCATCACCATCCAGAATTATTTTCGCCTTTACGACAAACTTTCCGGCATGACCGGCACGGCCGAGACCGAAGCCGCGGAATTCAACGACATCTACCGGCTCACGGTGATGCAGATTCCGACGAACATGCCGTGCATCCGCAAGGACCTCGACGACATCGTCTATAAAACCCGGCGTGAAAAATATAACGCGGTCATCGAGGACATTCGCCAGGCGCACGAACGTGGCCAGCCTGTGCTTGTCGGCACTACGTCCGTCGAGGCCTCCGAGGTGCTTTCGAAGATGCTCAAGCGCCTGAACATCGTGCACAGCGTCCTCAATGCGAAGTATCACCAGCAGGAGGCGGAAATCGTCGCGCGCGCGGGCCATCGCGGGGCCGTGACCATCGCGACCAACATGGCCGGTCGCGGCACGGACATCAAACTCAGCGAAGGCGTCCCCGAAGTTGGCGGACTTTATGTGCTGGGTACCGAACGGCACGAGTCCCGCCGTATTGACCGCCAGTTGCGCGGCCGTTGCGCACGCCAGGGCGACCCGGGCCTTTCGCGCTTCTACGTTTCGATGGAGGACGATTTGATGCGGCTCTTTGCCAACGCCGGGCCACTTTCGACTATGCTCGACAAGGCGATGATTGAAGGCGAGCCGCTCGAACACGGCCTGCTCAACTACAGCATCCAGCAGGCGCAGAAAAAAGTTGAAGCGCAGAATTACTCCATTCGGAAGCGCCTGCTGCAATACGACGACGTGCTCAACCGCCAGCGCGAGGTCGTTTATAATTTGCGCAACGACGCCATTCGTGGCGAGAATCCACACGAGACGGTCATGGAAATCGTCGAGGAGGAATTGCGCGTGCGCGCCGAGACGCTGGCACCGGACAATCACGCGCCCGACGCCGAGGAACTCAAGGGTTTCATCACCTGGGTCAATTTACGTTTCCCGATTGCGATTAAAATTGAGGAGGCCAAGGGCAAGAACGCCGAGCAGCTGGCCGCCTGGGTGCTGGAGCATTTGCAAAAGGCCTACACCCAACGCCGTGAATTTGAGACGCCTGAAGCCATGCACGGCATCGAGCGCTACGTCGTCATCCGCGCCATTGACCGCAACTGGCAGGACCACCTCACCGAAGTGGAGGACTTGCGCAAAAGCGTCGGCCTGCGCAGTTACGGCCAGCGTGACCCGCTAAATGAATACAAGACTGAGGCCTTTAATTATTTCGAGCTGATGATGGGCCGGATGCGCGAGGATGTTTGCGGTGGCCTGTTCACTTCGGCGACGAATATGCAGTCGTTTCAGAGTCTGATTGAGCTCATGCGCCGCGCCCGCGCCACCGGCCCGACGGACCCAGCGCAACCTTTATCGGCTCTTGCCCAAGCTGCCGCACCGACATCAGGCACCGCCACCCGCCCGACCGCCCCCGCACCTGAAGGCCAGCCCGCCAGCGCCGGTAGCAGCGCGTCGGAGGTGAAATTGCCCAAAGTAGAACCGCGCCGGACGGAAGTTCCCAAAGTCGGCCGCAACGAACTGGTGACCGTCAAACGCGGCGCGGAAACCCAGCGCGTGAAGTTCAAAAAGGCCGAGCAAATGCTCAAGGAAGGCTGGGTCATCGTGCCGGAAAAATTATAATGATTGTAAGTTCTGAGTGAGAAATTCGGAATTAGTTCAAACAAATTTCTCTTAACGACGAACTGGTTCTTTTTTGATAATAGTGAGCGCCCGAGCCATGACAAATTCCGCGCTCAGCATTTCGCATTCCGCATTCTTTCGCCGCTGGCTGCCTTTGCTTTGCGCGGTGATGAGTATCATTCTCCTGGCCATTGCGTTTCCCCCATTCAACCAAGCGTGGGCGGTACTGGTGTTTCTCACGCCGTTCATTAAATGGTCTTTTGCCCGGCCACGCTGGCGGACGTATCTTTTAACGGCCTTCGGCGCAGGGTGGGTGTCTTGGTTTGTTATCCTTATCTGGTTGCGACATATTGCTCCACCTTGGGGCTGGGTCGGTCTGGCCATATTGAGCGCGTATCTGGGCTTATACACTCTCGCCTGGCTGGCAGCAATGCGCTGGGCCGCGCCAAGGCTCGATGGGGCAAAGCGTTGGCGGCGACTGGCGGGCTTGTTTGCATTAGCCGGGTGGTGGGTCGTGCTCGACTGGGTGCGTGGCTGGCTGTTCACCGGGTTCCCCTGGCTTCCCCTCGCTGCGGCATTTTGGAAATTTCCGCTCTTTCTCCAACCCCTGCAATGGACCGGGCCATGGAGTATCACCTTTCTCATCGTCCTGCTCAATCTCGGCCTGGTGTGCGGCACAGGGCCGGAAGCGAGCTTCGAGGGCGAGCCAGCCCCGCGTAGAAAAATCTTCTGGCCGGCGCGCATTGGGCCAGAATTGCTCGCGCCTCTTCTATTTTTTATGTGCGCGGTCTATTTGGCTTCATCGCTCTTGCACAACGCCGCACGCAAAAATGTCCCCCTCGCAAGGGTAGGAATCGTCCAGCCGTGGACAGACCCATTGCGCAAGTGGACGGGGACGGCCGCTGAAGAAAAGGAAATCTGGGACAATTTGTATAATCTCTCGCAAACTTTTATTTATCACGACCAAAGCCCGCGCAATGTTGACTTTGTGCTCTGGCCCGAAGCCGCGCCGCCGTTCCCGGTCCAAGGCCATGACACTGAGCCTGAGCGCGAATTGATGGTGAAACTCGCCACGACGCTGGGCCGGCCAGTGCTTTTTGGTGCGGTGGGTTATTCCAATCCGTCGTCAGGACCGCAAGATCCGCCAAGTTACATTGACGGAGTGTTCCTGGTTCGCCCTGGCCAGGACGGTTTTGCCAAGGAAGTTTACGCGAAGCGCCACCTCGTTCCTTTTGGCGAATACAACCCGCTGCCCAGCTGGGTGCCCTTTCCCGGAAAAGTCGTGCAGTTGCTCGGTGACACAGTACCGGGTGACCACCCCGTCGTCATTCCATTACACTTTCCCGGCGACCGTCTCGTGAAAACCGGCCCGTTGGTGTGCTATGAAGACGTTTTTTCCTATCTGGCGCGTGACGAGACGAAGGCGGGCGCTGACCTCCTTGTCGTGGTCACCAACGATGCCTGGTACGGCACCGGTGGTGGCGCGCTCCAGCACGCCGCCCATTCCGTTTTACGCGCGATTGAGACCCGCCGGCCCGTTTTGCGCTGCGGCAACGATGGCTGGAGCGGTTTTATAGACCAGGATGGCGACGCTTTTGAAATGGAAAAAGCGGGCAAGACGGCCATTCCTAGATGGGTCATGCATGCGCAAGGCACGACCTATTTTCACGGAACAGGCGCGCTAGTCGTTTACTCCAATCCGCAATTTGACGGCGTCGAGACGTTCTACGTACGCCATGGAGATTGGTTTGTGGCCTTGAGCGCGTTGCTCACGGCGGCGGGTGCGTTATTGCTATCTGAGCGGTGCAAGTAAAACGACGCGGCCTGGGTCGCGTCCAAGAAATCAGGCCGACACGGTTTGCATCTGCTCGGCGCGCACTTGCACGCGCAGTTCTTCCTTGAGTTCATCCAAGCCTTCGCCGGTCATGCAGGAGATTTTCCACAGGGTGACTTTTTTGAATTTCTTTTTGAAACGTTTCAGATTATCCACCGCGGCCGGCTCATCCATTTTGTTAGCCGCGACCATCGTCGGTTTTTTGGGCAGTTCCGGGCTGTATTTTTTCAATTCCGCGAGCAAAAATTTATAATCGTCGAGCGGGTCGCGCCCATCCGTTCCGGCCATGTCAATCATGATGAGCAGCAGGCGGCAGCGCTCGATGTGGCGCAAAAATTCGTGCCCCAGGCCGCGGTTTTCGCTCGCGCCTTCAATCAGCCCGGGAATGTCCGCCATGGAAATGCGCTCGTAGCGCTCGGGGTAATGGACGATGCCGACGTTGGCGTGGAGTGTCGTGAAAGGGTAGGGCGCGGTCTTCGGGCGCGCTTCGGTGAGGCAATTCGTCAATGAAGATTTCCCCGCGTTCGGGTAACCGACGAGGCCGACGTCCGCGATGGTTTTAAGCACGAGCTTGAATTGACCTTCCCCGCCCGGCAGGCCAGGCGTGTTTTGCTGCGGCGTGCGGTTCGTGGAGCTTTTGAAATGCAGGTTGCCCTTGCCGCCCTTGCCGCCATAGAGCAGCACCACCCGTTGTTTGTGCTGCGTCAGCTCCGTCACGACACGTTCGGTCTCCGCATCGAACACGATCGTCCCCAAAGGCAGCAGTATGACTAAATCCGTCCCGGCATGGCCAAAGCAGTCGCGGGCGTGGCCTTCGTCGCCATTGCGCGCGTGCAAGTTGGGGCTATGGCGGAACTGGGTCAGGTCACTGGTGTTTTCATCGCCGATGAGCACCACGTCGCCACCCTTGCCGCCATCGCCGCCGTCCGGCCCGCCCTTGGGCACGAATTTTTCGCGGCGAAAGCCCACGTGGCCGTCGCCCCCGCGGCCCGCACGCAAATGCACTTCTGCTTCATCGACAAACATACACCACCATGCACGAACTTTTCGCCACATGCAAGGCTGGAGCTCTTGCTGACGATTACGGTGATTTGACCGAGGTCGGCGGTACGTTCAGTTGCGCGACGGTGGCATGAAGCCAATCGGTGACGATTTTAAACTGTGCCGGAGTGATGCGCGCGTCGGGGTGCATGATCAAATAACTCGGCAGCGGCATACGGCCCATCTCCATATCGGTTTCCATGTCGCCCAAAATTTTGCATTGGACTTGGACAGTAGTCGCCGGTTGGCCGCCAATCAGCAGGGGCTTTTTACCCTGCCGTTGCGCCACATCCGCCCATTCGGACAAATTTAACCGCCGACGCCCGTCGTTCACGTGATTGGCAATCCACCACGACACGGGCGCGACGTGGGCATACCACGGCCATTGCGTCTCGTCCGAATGGCAATCGTAACAAGCGGCACGCAAAATCCCCTCAACCTCCGGCGGAGGCGACAACTTTTTCTTTTCATCCACCGGCGGGTTGGTGCGGCCCGCGGGCACAACTTGCATAATGAGGAACAAGCCCAGCAGGGAGAAGAAGACGCGCTTGAACCATTTTTTCATGAATACAAAAGATTCTTTCCATTCGGTCAGCTTTGTCTAGAAGATAGCTCAACCCCAACTGTATCCCCATGCTTTGTTTTAAACTTTCTCGATTCCTCAATATTAGTTTGCTGGCAGGTGCCATGGGCGTGGCGGCTTGCGCCACTTCGTCATCCGTGTCCCAATCATCACCGCCTTTGCCCCCTGGCACGGTGCAATGGAAGCTGGATAATGTGCAATCCGTTGGCGGCCAGACGCCGCAGGTGCTGGGGTCTCCGCAAGTAGTGAACGATGCCACAGGGAAGGCCATTGGGTTTAACGGTGTTGCCGACGGCTTGATTCTCCCGGTCGCGCCGCTGGCGGGGATGAAGGCGTTCACTGTCGAAACCTTAATCTACCCCCAATCCGGCGGGCCGACCGAGCAACGCTATCTCCACACCGAGGATGAAGCGGGCAATCGCCTGACTTTTGAAACCCGCCTGACTGCTGACGGCCAGTGGGCGCTCGACACCTTTTTGCTTTCCGGACGGAACCAGTTGCCGCTTCTCGATATGACGAAACTCCATCCCGCGGACAAGTGGTACTGGGTGACGCTGCGCTATGATGGCGTGACGATGACATCCTTCACCAACGGCCTGAAGGAAGGCGAGGGCCAGGTGGCTTTTCCCGTGATGCAGGGAAAAGGGCAAATTTCACTCGGGGTGAGACTGAACAAAAAATATTGGTTCAAAGGCCTCATCCGCGAAGTGCGCTTCACACCCTCAGCCCTGCCCGACGCCGCCTTGCAGCGGGTGCGGTAAAGTTCGAGATCCAAGCTGCTGCCCAAAATGGCGCCCCCACGGGGAATCGAACCCCGATTTGAAGAATGAGAATCTTCCGTCCTAACCGTTAGACGATGGGGACTGCAAAAGAGAGGTTGAAAGGTAGAAGCAAGGGGCTAGCATGTCAAAGAAGAACGCCGCTGGCCGCCGCCCAAGGTCTTTCTTTTTGATTTTCCCGACTTCCCCATGACTTCCGCCAAGCCGACCCGGCCTGACACCGGGGCCATACTCTACGACCTGCCTTCGCCGTATCTGCCCCATCTGGCGTTCGGCTTGCTGCATCTGCCGCGCTTTATCGCCAAAGCTCGCAAACATCTGGCGGGCGAGCTGCCGCCATCCTACCAGCGCAATTTCACGAAGGGGTTCGACGGCTTCCTCTGCCTGCATCTGGGCGTCGATCCTCAGGCAGTCATTACCGCCATACGTGAATCCAAGAACGAAGAAGACCTGACGGCCCGCCTGCGCGCGTTGTTCCCGAAAAATGTGGATGCCGCCAAGTGGAACCGGAAAGTCGTGCAAATGGGCATGAGCGAAATGGGTCGCGAAGCCCTTGATGCGACCAAAAAGAAAATGGCCATCGAGAACCGCGAGGACCTGTGCTCGTTCGCCGATTTGATTGAATATGACGAGGAGCGCATCGAATGATTAGTTTTTCTGTTTTTGCCAATAAAACATATTTTACGAAACGTTACATCCTACCCAATGGCTATTCATTGAGTTGTAAAAAGTTTTGCAACTTGAAGCCGTGGGCGCGGTTTGAATGCTCAACCGCCCACGGGAAGTCTCCGGCCAAATGGCCAGACACTGATCGACAGGCGGTAATGCCTTTTTTTCCGACCTTACATCCATGAAAGTACAGTCCTTTAAGTCCATGCTCATCATTGGCGTATGCCTGTGGGGAACCACCGGTGCGCTGGCGTTCTACCTCGGCAAAAATTACGGCAGGGATGCCTTTATAGCTTCAGCGACCAAAGACGCCAAAGGCGGTGTAAACAGCAAAGATGCCCTGCAACGCGCCTTGGAAAAAGGCCTGCTCAACGGCTCAAAATCCACCAGAGACCCCGGCGCCATGTCGGCCGAACAACTTTTGGCGATGAAGGGAAAAGTTGATCCTTTGGCCGTGTCCCGATGGGCGGCGAGCCTCACCCCTGCCGAATGTGCCGAGCAAATGACTGATCTGCAAAAACTCCCAGCCGGCGCCAAGCGTGAGGCGATGCTCAGCGCTCTTTACGATTCCTGGGCCAAACAGGATCCGCAGGGCTATCTGACCAATTTGGGCAAGATGACGAACCCACTGGCGCGCCAAGCCGGCACCGCCAAAGCGCTGACGGCCATGGCGACGCAGGATCCCAAGGCCGCGCTTGACTGGCTGGCCAAGAATCCGGCTTCGACCAGCACGCTCCAGACACAGCAATACAACGCGATTATTGCGGGCTATGCCGCCAAAAGCCCGACCGAGGCGCTCAGTTTTGTAAACTCATTACCCGATGGCGCGACGCCGACCAGCGCCGAAGCCCAAACGAAAATTTCCGCGATGCAAGCACTGGTTTCCGGCATGGCCGACCAGGGAAATTTCAGCGATGCGCTCGCGATGATCGGCCAGTTGCCGCCCAACTCGAATATGCAAGTGCAAGCTTACTCTGCGCTGGTGAATAATTGGGTGGCCAATTCTCCAGTGGACGCCGCGCAATGGATTGCAGGGCTCGATCCGACACAATTTTCCCGACAGCAGACGCGCCAGTATTCCAGTGCAGTCGTCCAAAATTGGGCGTTGTCCGACCCGCTGGCGGCAGCCCAATGGGCAGCCAGCCAGGATGCCCAAAATCAAGCCAACAATCCCGCCGGCACGGGTGGCCCCGGTGGTCGTGGTGGCGGTCGCGGCGGCAACCTTTTGGCCACTGCGGTAGGCTCAATGGTCGCAGCAGGTGACGTGGATACTGCCGGCACGTATCTTAATACGCTCCAAGCGGGGACGGAGAAAGACTCCGCCGTCGCGGCATTTGTCACCGGTGCGGCGGGTCAAGATCCCGCCGGGGCGATGCAGTGGGTAACAACTATTTCCAACCCCGGCATGCAGAACCGCATGACCAACGTGGTCGCTTCAACGTGGAGCCAGCAAGACCCAGCCGGCTTTGCCACCTATCTTACTACCCTCGATCCCGCCACCGCCCAACAATTGCAGCAAGCCGCGCAAAACGGCGCCGCGGGTTTTGGTCCTGGCGGCGGCTTTGGCCGCGGATTCAACGGAGGCGGACCCAATGGCGGTGGTTTTGGCC
>Ga0206999_10263_pt1 | contig 11678 bp, 15 predicted proteins | sample Alteio_BWMinCont_92_FD_153482 | JGI IMG/M metagenome (GOLD analysis project Ga0206999, IMG submission 153482) | Enriched cells from forest soil in Barre Woods Harvard Forest LTER site, Petersham, Massachusetts, United States -... | ecosystem: Environmental > Terrestrial > Soil > Temperate forest >...
ACGATCGCGCCCCTGACTCTGTTGTCTTGAAGTTAGCTGTGACCGCAATGAGATGCCGTCAGAATGTGTAGGAGACGTGTAAAGATTCGTAAGAGGGTGATCCGCAGAATCAGATCTTCACGCGGGCCGCGATGCGTGCCAATGGTTGGTCTACTCAGAAAATCAGGTCGAGGTCGAAGCGCATGTGCCGGTCATAATTTCCAAAAACTGAACATATTGCGGGTCGGCAACGTTGGCATGTACTCGAAGTGCGCTCGGTCATCTCGAGAGGAGCACGTCATAAGTTTCATACGTCTTCACAACTTCGGGGAGAAGACAGCAATCCTGGGACGCGCAAAAAGGCTTGCGTAAGCCACGAAGACCTTATGTGAGACAGGGTCTACCGAGAGGGTATGGGCTCCATAATGGGTACGCATCCTATCCAATACCCGATATGTGTCGGGACCGTTTTGTTGGATCACGGTCAATTTCCCGGCTTTTCCGGCAGAGTAGATACGGTGAAGAGTTGGGTCGAAGGCGACCGAATCAGGGCCGCCACCGATCTTTAGCGACGCGATGACTCGATGCGCCTCCAGGTCAAACACGACTAGTCTGGCATTCCCGGAGCAAACCGCGAAAAGCCTTCGCTGCTCGGAATCAATTGCCATCCCAGACGGCCCTTCGCAAGGGGCGAGCGACCATTGCCCCGCTACCGATCGCTTGCCAAAATCGATTGCGGCTACGGAGTTGATGTCTTCAAGATTTTGATAGAGCAGTCCGGTCTGCGTGTCCAGTGCGGGAAACTCGGGCTTTCCCGGGAGAGGTATAGCTCCGACAGTCACTCGTTTCACAGGATCGATCAGAGTCGCCAATTTCGCGTCTCCATTCGCTATATACATCAGCTTCGCTGACGGGACAAACAGTATGGCATCCGCATCATCCGCCACCGGAATGCTCTGGAGCTGCTGAAGAGATCTGGGATCGAAGACATCGACCGTATTCCTTTCGCTTCGTGTGATGAAGGCGATGTTTGCTTCGGGCAGGAGAGCGATTCCGTGAGCAGCGCCGGCCCCAGGCATTTCTGATACTGAGCTGGCGGACGGGTGATTCGGATCTAAATCAATCTTAAATAAGCTACCCGACGACTCACTTGTAACGAACAACGTACTACCGCTTAGTGTTAGATAGTCGAGCACGTTGAGCGGTCCACTCCGAGGGAGTTCGATATACCCGTCGAAAGACATGAACCTAGATCGGCTTGGCGTGCCCGGATAGACGAGATAGGCTACGACCCCTCCCGCAAAACTGAATAGCACTATTACTACCGCCCTCAGTATCTTGAGTGTATTTTTCATGGCTTGGTTTTCTTCATCTTTCCTGTCAATGGTGGGACTAGCGCTTGTAGACTGCGCCGACAGTGGTGGCCAGGCCGCCAACAACCAGGACGCAATCAATGACCTGTGTATGCCTTGCGAAAAATCAATATCGTCATAGCGGCAAGGTTCCTAAAGTTATTGAAGTGCGAAAGCCCGGCGCAATCAGTTCGCTGACGAACGACATGGAATCGGTCAATCGCTTAAGGAGAGACAATGGGCTATAGAAGGATGATGGCCATACGAATCGCAAAGAACGACAGCGTCCATGCAATTTGGTTGAAGTAGGGCAAGATGCTGCGCTTCATATTCCCTCCCGCTTTTCATTGTCGCGGGTAGGCATAGACGGTGCTGTCAGGAAACCTTTGCGGAGTGTGAAGATTTGTAAGTTCGCTGACGACGCGGATTCTTGACGCCCATGGGTGACAGACCAGTAGAAGGAGCGTCAGAGATATTATGAATAAAGAGCCGTTCCTTTGGCTAGCGGAGATACAGACGTTGCACAACTCAAAGGGCGTGACACAGCGAGCCAACCCACGTCTTCTGCTAGTAGATGACGACCGTGACTTGTGCCATCTAGTGACCCAATACCTGGAGCCAGAGGGCTTCACTCTGTCCGTTGTTCATACCGGAGCCGAAGGGATAAGAACCGCAATCGAGGGAAACCATGAACTGATCGTGCTGGATGTCATGTTGCCGGACAAGAAGGGTTTTGACGTTCTGCGGGAAATCAGAATGCGCGTCCGCACTCCTGTCCTGATGCTTACGGCGAAAGGAGATGAATTCGACCGCATCCTGGGGCTTGAACTCGGCGCCGATGACTACTTGCCGAAGCCGTTCAGTCCCCGCGAATTGATCGCCCGAATCTCCGCTATACTCCGTAGATCGGGGTGGCAATCCGAAAGCAATACGGCATCCCGTCCCCCTGTGATCCATTACGGCGACATCGAACTCGATCTGGCGGCGCGCACAGTGTAGAAGGCGGGTGAGCTTCTGAGGTTGACCTCGGCGGAATTCGATCTATTGCGGGCGTTTTTCGAGGCTCCGGGACAGGTTCTGACACGTGAGTCGCTTGTCGAGAATGTTCTCGACCGAAAGTTCTCGCCTTTTGATCGAAGCATCGACCTCCACATCAGCAACCTTCGCCGCAAGCTTGGTCCGCAGAGCGATGGCACCGAGAGAATTCGGAGCGTGCGTGGTATAGGATATGTTTATGCGTGGCCCCTGCAAGATTGAATGGCTTTGTTCGCTTGCCTGAGTCGAGAGCATGCATATTCGATCAAGGCGGTTCGCCTGGCGATCAGCACATATCTCCGAATAGACTATTCACAGCCATGCGTCACATTCACGGTTTTCCGTCGCCGGGTACATTCGTAGTGATGCGCTTCGAGAAGAACTCCCTGATAATGGTTCCGCCTGCCTTTCCGGCGATACCGATGGCGGCGTTAGTGAAGACCAGCCCTATTCCTCGATCCGCGTGAGGATAATACAAATTGGAGAGCGCTCCTGAGCCAATGTCGCCCAGAAAGTAAGAGTAGTTCGGCATAGGCTTTCCACTATCGCTGCGTGTGATAATCGCAAAACTTGCGGCATGAAGCATGCGGGACTTAACGGAGCCGGTGCCCTGATAGAAGTAGCGTGGATCCTGGTGGAAGAGAGAGGGGAAGACCGCATGGCTCAGGAAGTCACTGGTGCGTCCATCGCCAAACTTTGCGGCAAAACGTTTGCCGTAGCCCGCAGCACCTTGGCCGTAACCGGCATAGGTGTTATTCGCCTGCTCGATGCCGGCAGCGAGGCCCACGCCGATCAAGGAAACAGGATCGAAAGTGTCGTGCGAAGCGAGCGAGAATTTTTGTTTCGTGGTCATTGGAGCCGGGTCATGGACATAGCTGATGTAAAAATTCGGGATGACCCCGATAAAACGCTGCTTCTCTTCCGCTTTTATCTGCTCAGCGGCAATCACGTCGGTAGGACGAACCGTCACCTCCGTGTCTGCTATTGCAACCGATAATGAGATCTTAGGAAGCTCGTAGGACTGTTGTGCTGTGACAAGGAACTCTGCAGATGTGAAGGGTGCAAAACCCTTGGCGTTGACGATGAGGAGATAGGAGCCGGCGGGAAGCTGGGTAAAAGCAAATTCACCGTTGCCCCCCGAGAGCAGCGTGCGCAATTGTGTTCCGTCCCTATGCGTCACGCTAATCTGTGCGCCGGGAACGGCGGCCCCGCTTGCGTCCAGCACAAGACCGGAGACGCTCGCGGACCCCTCCGCGGTTGGTGTTTGCTCAGCCGAATTCTGCTGGCCTGACTGAGGCTGAGGTGCATCCGGGAGGGAACTGCTGCTAGCCCCTCGCTCGGCAGTTTGTTGCAGGGCATTTGCGGTAGCAGTGATCGCACACAACAGCAGAAGTGAAGCGTAGAAAGGAACAGAAGGTGGCCATAACCATGTGGACTTTGTCAGGACTCGCCTCCAGACCACCGAGGAAGCCACAGCGCCTGGCGCAGTCAGGCCCGGCATCGAGATGCTGCGTATAAACAGTTGCATGGCAACCCATAGAGTTCCAGCAGGACGAACATCCATATTCGAAAGGTATGGGTCCACGGCAGGGCGTGCCGTCAGGAAACGTAAGCGTCTGTAAGGATTTGTATAGATTTGGCTGGGAGCCCGTCTGTAGGCGGGGTTGTATCGTATACATCAAAGCAAGGTTCGGTAGTCGGGAAGGGAGAACATTTGCCTCTTAATCTTCAAGCGAGACTCTGCAGGGTGAGAGCCAGAGTGCCCATGTACCGGCTCTTCCTGACGATCTTCTTATGGTTTTGGCTGACCACCTGGGGCATGATCGCTATTGTGGTTCTCGGCAGTCGCCTGACTGGTATCAGGCAGGTCTCAGCTCCCAATATGTATGCAACCGTCGCTCCTATCCTCGCGGCAGAGGCTGCCAAGGCATATGAATCGGGCGGTCCTGAGGCGTTTGCTCGTTTCTCGCAAAGCGATGATGAGGGCCGCGCGCGGCAACTCTTCCTACTCGACGGGTTCTATAAAGATGTGCTGTCGCGGCCGCTGACAAACGACAGCCTTCGTGTTGCGCACGCAGCGAAGAATGGTCAACTCGTCATACTCCGAGCCCATATCGCCGGCTACAGGTTTGTCTCTTCCTCGGGGCATCCCTATGTTCTGCTGCTCTACCTGAAATCCGGTTTGCGTGAGGTAGCAGAGGCGCTATTGGGAGAGGGCCTCCCGTATACCATCTCCCTGATCTTTCTGGTCACCCTACTCTGTTTCGCGCTTGCGTATCATATTGCGTCACCGATCCACAGCATTCAGTCGACGGCTAGAAGAGTCGCGCAGGGAGATCTCAGGGCGCGGGTGCCGGCTTCGGTGTCCAGGCGCTTTGACGAGTTGGCAGCTCTGGCAAAAGACTTTGACTCGATGGTGGGTCGTCTGGACCTGCTCATTCAAACGCAAAAGAACCTTCTGAATTCGGTATCACACGAACTGCGTTCTCCTCTGGCTCGTATCAATCTTTCTGTGGCTCTTTTGAAAAAGCGTTACTCAGCAGACGCCGACGACATGTTCCAACGACTCGATCGGGACGTCGCGAGGATCGATGTGTTGATGGGACAGTTGTTGACTCTCTCTCGCCTTGAAGCCGGGCTTTCCTCTGCGGAGAGAGAAAATATAAATTTTGTTCAACTCGTTGAGGAAACAGCAGCTGATAGTAACTTCGAAGCAGAAGCGTCGGGCAAGTCGGTGAATCTCCGTACCAACGGTTCGATCATGCTCGAGAACGCCGATCCACATGCCCTTCGAAGCGCTTGTGAGAACGTCATTCGCAATGCCGTCCGGTTTACCCGACCCCGAACCAATGTTGAGGTCGTATTAGAGATTGACAGGAGCACACCGGAACTGGCGGGGATTCTCACCGTCCGGGATCATGGCCCAGGGGTTCCGGAAGGGTCACTTGAGGCAATCTTTCAACCTTTCTATCGAATTAGCGGCGACGCGCAAGGGACGGATGGAAACGGTCTCGGTCTAGCGATTGCTTCGTCCATCCTGAGTCGAATTCCTTCGGTTCCGGCGATGTGGAGCAATGAGTTCAATTCCGTAGAACCTTAGTTCTGCGTCTAGGCGGTCTGAATCGTAGGCGTTGTCACCGATCAAGTTCTGCGGGGCGTCAGGAACAACCATCTGTCGCAAGGTAGACATAGCTAACCTCACTTCGTAGGGAGTGGCACTCTCTGCGCAAACAGAAACTGGCAGCCCATTACGATCCGCAACCGCCATGATCTTTGTTCCCCTGCCGCGTTTCGTTTCCGACCATGCGCTCCCCTTTTTTAGCGGGCGCGAAACTCGCGTCGATAAATGGTTCACCGACATCGATTGCGCCTCGGATACTGAGTTCGTGCGCAAGGGTAGTCATGATTCGCATCATCACGACGAACCGAACCCATTGCTGAAATCGCCTGTGACAGGTCTGGTACGAGGGGTATCGGTCGGGGAGGCCGGCCCAGGGTGCGCCAGTCCGTAAGACCCACAGAACGCCGTTAAGGACGGACCGGCGGCTTTTCCAAGGTCGCCTTCGACCATCACGTCGCCTCCTGGGCCTCGGGATTAGCGGGTCAAGGGTCTGCCTGTGTTCATCCGTTAGGTCACGTGTATGGAGCATTCTGTGTTGATGCGGTTGCTGCCACTTCGGCGCCGCACCAGGTCGACGACGGTTGGCGGAATTGCTTCCGGTTTTCCGACAATCAGGGCATGACCTGCGAGAGCTTTCCTGAACGAACAGACAACCTCACTTCCGAATAGCGGCGAATCGCCGATTCCGGAGATCCCAAGTTTGAAGCTAATTTAGCTCAGTGTTTTAGGGCCCGTCGCAACGCCGGTCTCAGAAATCTCCAGCAAGTTCACTCCTGCTGAGAAGAGGCCATTCGCGCTCTTCTGCTGGCTACTTCTGCGGCTCCGCGAGCGCGATTGATGCTGCCAACGGGCTTACTTTCTGGTGACGAATTTCCCGTTACGTCGAAGTAAACTGCACGGGATTCATCTGGCCCGAGGTGCGAGCCGCACAGGAGGGTAGGAGTTCGAGAGGTCGAAGTTCAAGGGAGGTTGAAGACATGATGCTTTCCTTTCTAGTTTGAGGCAAGAGATGCAGACTCGCCGTTGCGTTGGAGAGGTGGACAGCGACGAGGAACGTCTGGCGCGGGAATGGTTACGGTCAAGGACTAAGTCGTTCTGGTCGGTTGTATAGCGTGGCGTCAATTTGGTGTCGACACTTCTGCAGGTAGGTTCAAAAGCAAACGTTGTTCAGAGCCGCGTCCAGGCACAAACCTGCGCAGGTCCATAGATCTGGCTGCGCGTTTCGATGACTGCATCTCGGAGCCGGCTTTCAAACTCGTCCATTGCAACTGTCTCCGCCGTTATAATCCTCATTCTTTCCAGTTGAGGCTGAAGATTTTGCAAAAGTTCAGCGAGTGAACCATAAAGAGGTGAATCTGCACTTCCCCCGACTAGTTCCTCGCGGGACAGATTGGGATACGGCAGGCCGGCCTCGGAAAAACGCTCCGCGAGCCGATCGGAGCCATCGTAATTGGACACCGACGACCGGAGAGCGATTCGAACAAGGTTGGTAGTTATACATCCCATAGCGGGGCGCGCGGAAAGGATTTAGTATCGCTGCCCATGCGAACTTTATGGAAGGCTAACGCTCCCCCCGGCCGGACTAGACGCGCGGCTTTACGCAATAGGGCAACTGGCTCCGGCTGGTGGACCAGAATGTATCGACCGATTACGAGATCGAAAGGTTCATCGACGGAAAACTCTTCAACCGAGGCGCGTACAAAACCGATCTGCCGCAGTCCGGCTTCCTGGGTCCGCTCTCTGGCCAGGTTGAGAACTTCCTGACTACGATCGATACCGACGACGAAGCCTGCTGGGCCTATCAGTTCGGCGGCGAGCATGGGGACATCGCCCGCACCACAGCCCAAGTCCAGCACGCGCATGCCTGCATCAATTCCTGCACTGCGCAGGAGACGCTCGGTGATCGGTCGTAACATGGCCCCTGATTCTTCAGGCGCTGAATCTCAGACGACGAGTGTCCAAGTGCATAGGTTGTCTCGTATATTCTAGGTTCGTATTCCTCTCGTCCAACGATTTGGTATTTCCTCTTCACGAATTGCACGCTATAGAACGCTGGCCGTGCGCCTGTATTGATAGAACACGCGCAGTACTTGTCTATTCCCAAACAAGACAGGAAGTTTGGTTGTCCGAAGACTTGACCGGTTTCTCCGCACCCACAGGAGTGAGAGAGAAGTCACCGTGGAAATTCCAGAAGACGTGCATGCTCGATCGTCCTGATTGGATTCTTCAAAGAACACCAGAAAACGTTAAGGGACCTGAGAGATGAATGGTCATCGGTACTCCCATAAATACATATGTCGGAGCATTTGTTACGTGTGCAGCAATTTATGCCACCATGGCCTCTCGTTTGTCTCTGAGGACTATTGCAATCGGATCTCCGAGAACGGGGCGTCTCGAATCCAAACCCTGTTGTTGAGATCGCCTGTTGCGCAACTTCTTGGGAACAGATAGAGGAGTCAGTTTGTGTCGAGTTCTTGCGGCGTATGTTTGCTGGACGCTCAGGCATCGAAGCACGAGACAAGCAATTTATTACGCCTCTATCGCTTGATGGACGCACGCCTCAATTAGAAGGAGCAACTCCTCCTCCGTATCGTGGCTTGCGAACTCATGCGCACGCTCCTTCGATCGCTTGCCATAAGCCGGTATATCGAGAACGTTTCTCGCGGCGGTTCGCACAGCCTTTGGATACACCTGATTGGTTCGGAGATCGATTCCGATGCCGGCCCACTCGACGTGCGCTGAGACCTCTTCTTTATCCTCAGTTAAGCGGGCGGAGACGATTGGAACGCCGTGCGACAGTGCCATGTTGACGGTGCCATTTCCTCCGTTAGTAATGAGCAGATCGACATTTTGCAGGAGGAGATCGTAGGGAAGGAATTCCACGACACGAGCGTTCGAGGGAATCGGTACGGGGACGGATTCGATCGGCTGTCCTCCTGTTGTCACGAGAAGGATCAGATCCTTTTCTGCGAGCAGTGGATTCAGATGACCTGTGGCATTGATTGAAGCGATCAATATTTTCATGCCTAAGAAACCCCCGAGAGAGGAATCTATTCCTGCCTACCGGGATGATTTCTTTTGATACGTCGACAATGGATACTGATGGCTTAGCCCGCGTCTGAGATCAGTGCGAGACGGATCCCGTCAACGTTGCTGGGCTATGAGCAGTGTGCGAAGCTTTGCCCGTGCTCTGCCCAACCGCGACATCACGGTTCCGACAGGGCAGTGCAGGACGCTCGCGATCTCCCGATAGGAGAGATCTTCATATTCCCGCAGCAAAATGACTTCGCGAAACTCGGCTGGTAGCTCGTGAATCGCCGCTCGCACTTGCTCGGCCTCCAGCTTGCTCACATAAAGATCATGTGAATCTTTGGATGGCTCTATGATGTTGTTGGCAACGCCATCCCCAACATCGATTTCAATCATTTGAGGACCATTGCGACGCTTTCTCAACTGGTTGAACCAGATATTTCTCAGGATAGTGAAGAGCCAGCCCTTAACGTTGCTGTCGGCTCGCAGTCTCCGCATGGCCTGCATGGCGCGAATGTAGGTTTCCTGCACCAAGTCCTCTGCTTCGGCATGGTTGCGGCTCAAGATCATCGCGTAACTGTACAACCCGTCGAGATATTCGATGCCCATCGTGTGGGCCTGGGCAGCTCCGGTGTGGTTCCAAGACATAGTTGTCCCCTCAGTCGAAACCTTTGGCTTTGGTAGAATCATTTGCGTAAGGCGTCGCGGCACTCGCCACGGCATTTTCAGCATCGCTACCGATTAGTTTTTGCGCATAGCTTGCCCAGAGTATGTAAAGGGAGCGATTTCCGGTGTGAAGTCTGAGTGGGCTTCCTGTTGAATTTTTGTGACGAGCGCGGTCACAAGTGTGGCGACAATGCCTGTCAACAGATAACAGAGGGTTTACCGGTTGGGTCCGGGCGTGCGGGCTAGAGCAGGTCGATGAAGCTATTCAAGACGTTCCGTCTGGATACCGCAAACCACTTGTTGTGGTGCGACGGCAATCGTGTCCCCATGGCTCCCAAGGCCTTTGACGTGCTGGCTTATTTAGTCGAGCACGCGGGGCGGCTCGTGACGCAGGACGAAATTCTTGAGGCGTTGTGGTCGGAGACTTATGTCAATCCGGAGGTCCTCAGAAAATACATTCTTGAGGTCCGGAAGACTTTGGGTGACCGGCCCGATAACCCGGAGTTCATTGAAACATTGCCCAAGCGGGGGTACCGTTTTGTTGCTCCCGTTGTAGAGGAGAATGCGGCTGATCCGCTGGTTGCGGCGACGCTACCTGCGATAGAAGAGCCTGCAATCGAAGAGAACACGGGACCGGCCACGGCCCCTCCAGAACAGGAAGGGCCTTCTGGAAAATACAAGCAGTGGAAACTTGCGGTCCTACCAGTTCTGGCAGTGCTTGTTGCTGCAGCTATAGCCGGTCAGCACTTCCGGGGCACACGAAATCGGCTGGATGCTACTTCGCTAAAGAATACTTCGATCGCCGTGTTGCCATTTGAGGACATGAGCGCGGCCAAAGACGAGGAGTATTTTTCGGATGGACTCGCCGAACAACTGATTAACGACCTCGCCAAAATTTCAGGCCTGAAGGTGGTTGGCCGGTCCTCCGCCTTTCAGTTCAAGGGCCGGAACGAAGACGTGCGCGAGGTGGGACGGAAGCTCGGCGTGGCTAATGTTCTTGAAGGAAGTGTGCGGCGCGACGGCAACCATGTAAGCATCACGACGGAACTGATCAAGGCATACGATGGTTTTCAGCTTTGGTCGCAGACGTACGATCGGGAGATCAAGGCTATCTTCGGCGTAGAGGATGATATTGCCCAGGCCGCGAGCGAGGCGTTGCGAGTGAAGTTGTTGGGAGGCAACGGCCAGCCGGTTTCTCCGAACCTGCGTAGCACGAATGCGGAGGCATATCAGGCTTTCCTGCAGGCGCAATACTTCAGTGGGCGGGGACAGAGCAAGGAAGAACTCGGCAAGGCGCTCGCTTATACCGACACGGCAATCAAGCTGGATGAGAAATATGCACCAGCCTGGGCCTTGCGATCGTCGGTGCAAAACGAAATGGCAGAGTATGGCCTTATCGATCCCACAGAAGGCTACCGAAAGGCCCGCGCCGATGCGGAGCGGGCGATTGCGCTTGATCCCGCCCTGGCCTCTGCCTATCTGGCGTTGGCGAACACGCAAATCGACTACGATTGGGATTGGGACGCCGCCAACATTTCTCTTACGAAAGCAGCTTCCTTAGAGCCGGGTAACGTCGAAGCCTTCCGTCTCCGGTCTCATCTGTCCAGAATATTAGGCGATCTCGATCAGGCGACCAGGCTTTATGAACAGGTGGTCGCGCTCGACCCTCTTCGTCCCAATTCTTATTCAGGTCTGGAATACCTGTTATACGTGGGGGGACGATACGAGGACGCTCAGGCCACGTTGCAAAAAGCTCTGGACCTGAACCCGCAGGCTACCTATGTCGATCTCACCATGGGCGAAGCTCTCATCGTGGAGGGAAAGCCGCAGCAGGCGCTCGCAGAAATTGAGAAGGAACCAATCGAGTGGGGTAAACTCACGGGTCGGGCGCTGGCTTGTCATGCGCTCGGCCGGGAACAGGATTCGAATGCTGCCCTGGCAAGCCTCATCGAGAAGTATGGCTCTGCCGGGGCGTTTCAGATCGCTCAGGTGTATGCCTATCGCGGGGAGTCCGACAGATCGTTTGAATGGCTGGAGCGTGCCTACAAACAGCGAGACCCCGGACTGCCCGAGATCAAGACTGACCCGCTACTCAAAAATCTGCGCCACGACCCGAGATACACCGAGCTTCTCAACAAAATGCACCTGCCGGCTTAGAGCGCAAGCCATGACCATTCCGGGAATTCGGTATGTTAAGGTCTTCGGTGGATGGGAAGTGGATGATTTCCCGGCGATCGGGAAAGTCTCACGATGCAATGTCAGAGAGCATAGCCATGTGCAACGACGAAAAATATCGGACGAGGATCGTGAACACCAAACTCCTAGACTCTAGCTAGAATCTCGCGTGCGTCTTCCAGCAAGGTCGGAAACACATCCCTGGCCACTAGAGTCATTCCAAGTCTTCCATTGACAGTAAGCACCGACACTTTTTGCCGAGCTGGTATGATCGAAGGGCTGCACGTAAAAAGGTTCTCGACTCTAAGATTTCCGTATTC
>Ga0206999_10283_pt1 | contig 11656 bp, 11 predicted proteins | sample Alteio_BWMinCont_92_FD_153482 | JGI IMG/M metagenome (GOLD analysis project Ga0206999, IMG submission 153482) | Enriched cells from forest soil in Barre Woods Harvard Forest LTER site, Petersham, Massachusetts, United States -... | ecosystem: Environmental > Terrestrial > Soil > Temperate forest >...
TGATCCAAAAATTAATACTGATGTTGCTTTATTGAAACTGCGTAAAGCCGCTCGTCAAGGCATGGTGCAAAAAGGCATTCATTGGGAAGAAGAAACACATCATTCGCATTTATTGTTAAGCGGTATTATTGAAACTGATGCTCAGTATATTCAATATGGGCAGCAAGGAGGAAATGGCAGTTCAGGAAATAACGGTAGCTCTACCAATGTGAGTTTGTCTGCCGCTGAAATAGATGGATTTTTACTCACACCCTCGCCTTGGGTATCTGGCTTTTTCTCTTTTAGCTACGACAGCACGAGAGATCCTAATGTCACAAATGCTCGCGTACTTAATTCCAATATTTTCTTAAATAATGCTTTCATTATGATTGGTGACTTTACTCAATCACCTGTCTATGGAACTATAGGTCAAATGTATGTACCCTTTGGTACTTATTCTTCCGCCTTTATTACTTCTCCTTTGACTAAGACTTTGGCTCGCACGAAAGCTCGAGCTGCTTTAGCCGGGTACCAAGGTCAATCCGAAAACGCAGGGTATAGTGCCATATATGCCTTTAAGGGGGATAGCCATGCGAGCAGCACTTCACGTATTAATAATGGTGGTGTGAATGTAGGCTATAGATTCGATATCGCAAGGCCAGATGTGAATGGGGATATAGGTGTAGGTTATATTGCAAGTATCACTGATGCTGTTGGTATGCAATTTACGGGCAATCAGCCTTCATTTAACGGATTTGGTGGCCCAACGCCTTATGGTAATGAAAAAATTGTTCATCGAGTTCCTGCTTTAAATCTTCGTGGAAAAATGACGATAGGGGATAATATTAATCTCATCGCAGAATATGTGGGTGCAACTACTTCATTTAACCCCAATGACTTAACATTCAATGCCAGTGGTGCTAAACCTTGGGCTTTGAATACTGAAGCTAACTATAATTTCACGGCTTTTACTAAACCTACTTCTATTGGTATTGGTTATAGTCAAGCATTTGAAGCTTTAGCATTAGGATTACCCTCTAAGAGAATGGGCATAGTGGCAAATACTTCTATTTTTCATAATACTATTCAAAGCATAGAGTTTCGTCATGATATTAACTATGCACTTAGCGATGTTGCTACCGGTTCCCAAGTGACACCTTTATTTACGGGTTTAGGCACATCAGATAACGTAGTGACACTACAGTTTGATTTATTTTTCTAAACCTTAAGTTTTATCAGGATACTCGCAAAGCTTATTAATAATACAGGTCGGGCAGTGTGGTTTTCTAGCGGTACACACGTACCGGCCGTGTAATATCAACCAATGATGGGCATCATGTAAGTACTCTTTAGGAATTACTTCCATGAGTTGTTCTTCAATTGCTAAGGGAGTTTTTCCTTTTGCTAACCCAATGCGTTGTGCTACTCGAAAGATATGTGTATCTACAGCAATCACAGGCTGTTTAAAGCAAGTATTTAAGATGACATTGGCCGTTTTTCGTCCAACACCTGGTAAGGATTCGAGTGCTTCTCGCGTATGCGGGACTTCTGAATGAAACTGTTCTACTAACATTTTGCAGGTTTGAATGATATTTTTAGCTTTATTTTTATATAATCCAATAGTTTTAATATAATTTTTTAATTTCTCTTCTCCTAAGTGCAGCATTTTTTCTGGTGTGCTGGCTATTTCAAATAAAGCCCCAGTTGCTTTATTGACAGATTTATCCGTGGCTTGAGCCGAGAGAATGACAGCGATTAATAATTCAAAAGAGCTATGATAAATCAACTCAGTGGTTGGCTTAAGATTAGCTTTTTGAAAGCAAGCAAATATTTGTTTTATTTTTTTAGCGTCCATAGGCGGGATATTATATAATATGCGACTCATATAAGACAGGTAGTGCAATATGACATTTCAAAAACCGTATATTAGTGTAGTTGTTCCTGTTCATAATGAACAAGAAAATTTAGAAGAGCTCTATCGTCGATTGACGCAAGTGCTGGATAATCTCGGAAAGTCCTACGAGATCTTATTCACTAACGATGGCAGTACAGATCGTTCATCGGAAATTTTAAAAACACTTCACCATCGTCGCCCTACGCAAATTCGTGTTATTGAGTTCAATGGCAACTTTGGTCAGCACATGGCAATTATGGCAGGCTTTGAGCGTGTGCGAGGAGAAATTATTATTACCATGGATGCAGATTTACAGAATCCGCCCGAAGAAATTCCAAAATTAGTAGCTGCTATGGAAAAAGGTCATGATGTGGTCAATGCTTATCGGCAAGATCGGCAAGATCATTGGTGGCGTCGAGGAATTTCCAGGCTGCATAATATTCTTCGCGCTAAAATGATGCCGAAATTACAGATGAAAGATGAAGGCTGTATGCTACGTGCCTACCGTCGTGAAATTGTCGATTTAATGGCATCCACAGGGGAGACTACCACCTTTATACCTGCTCTCGCGTTGAATTATGCTGTGAACCCTACGGAAGTAGGGGTGGCACATGCTAGCCGTTTAGCGGGGCAATCCAATTATAATTTTTATGGGTTAATTCGGTATAACTTCGATTTAATTACAGGTTTTTCTTTATTTCCCTTGCAGGCTATTACGTTAATAGGCATGGCAGTTTCTATTTTAAGTTTTCTTTTTGTCATGTTCTTATTTATGCGTCGGCTTATTGTGGGACCTGAAGTAGAAGGTGTTTTTACCTTATTTGCCATTTTATTTTTCTTAATAGGTATCTTACTGCTAGGGCTGGGTATCACAGGCGAATATATTGGTCGTATTTTCCAAGAAGTGCGTCAACGCCCTCGCTTTGTGGTGCGTCAAGTATTAGAAGCGGAAAGCGAACGAGAAGTGGTTGGCGGCTGATTCGGTTCTTCTAAGACCTTTAATTCTTTTTTGGCCTCTTCTAGCAAGGGGTCTTTCTCTTCTTGTGCTTCTGATTGAGAGGGCATGGGAGCTGTTAAATGCCGAGAATAGGCAGGGTTTAAATCTTGTAAGGTTAAAGGGCCTTCAGACAGTGGTGGCGTTGTTTCTAAGCGAGGTGCAGCAAAGCTAGGGATATTGATGCATAGAAGCAGAAAAATTATTTTCCTTACATAAAGCATAAAAACTCCATAAAAACACGCGCCTGGCAGGATTCGAACCTGCTACCCTCGGCTTAGAAGGCCGATGCTCTATCCGAATGAGCTACAGGCGCAAAACGAGTTAATTCGGGGTAGAGGGATTTGAACCCCCGACATCCTGCTCCCAAAGCAGGCGCGCTACCAGGCTACGCTATACCCCGTATATTTTAAGCTATGGTAGGGGATGTTATTAAAATAACTTCAATAATGCAATAAACCATTTGCACTGTTTTAAAAGATGTTTTAACTTATCGCCTTCGCAGCGATTTTGTCTGCGACTTTATGGTGGACGTAGCTCAGCCGGTAGAGCCCCGGATTGTGATTCCGGTTGTCGCGGGTTCGATCCCCGTCGTTCACCCCAGTTCATCCCATTTTGGGCCGTTAGCTCAGTTGGTAGAGCAGCTGACTCTTAATCAGCGGGTCGCTGGTTCGATCCCAGCACGGCCCATTAAATTAATCAAGTAGTTACATCTTGTTTATGCCTTTCCCCATTCGATCTTAGCCAAGCTGGGTACACTTCGGGGTACACTTAATTTAAACTGCCTAATGTTAGTGGTCAAATATCAACCATTAAATATGTGAGATAATAGACATAGCCATTATTAAAAAGTATGGGGGTGAATATGATTTTAAAAAAAACTACAGCCATACTTTTTACTCGATAATCAAGTTTTTTACCCTCAGCCCATTGCAAATTAGGCAAATGATCGATTAGGATTCCTCCCTAAGATAAATTAGGAAGGTAAAGAAGTGATCATAGGTGAGGGATTACCATTCATAAGAGACTACGTTTCAGCCATTAATACAGCAATTAAACAACAAGACCCTGGAAAATCATTAAGTCGAATACAAACCTGCTGGCTTTCATTCGTGATACTTGGCCTGCTTGTCACAAACAGCTTATGTTGGAAGCGATTCGAAAAATTTAGTATTGGTCGTTACTCAACAGCAGGATTAAGTTGGATGTTCTGCAAAGCACGCATTGCGTGGGAAGTGATGCTGCAAGCAAGTATTGTTCATTTATTTTCTGTATACGACATTAAATCAGGAACTCTAGTAATTGATGATTCAGATAAAGAGCGTTCAAAAAACACGACAGAAATTGCTAAAGTTCATAAGATAAAAAATAAAAAAAGTGGAGGTTACTTTAACGGACAAAATCTTATTTTTCTATTATTGGTAAGTGAAACTCTAACGATTCCAGTAGGATTTTGTTTTTATGAACCTGACCCAAAAATGACTGCTTGGCGTAAGGAAGAAAAGCGGTTAAAAGAAAAAGAGGTTGCTAAAAAATATCGTCCTCCAGCACCCGCAGAAGATCCAAACTATCCTGGTAAAAAGTTACTGGCACTAAAATTATTATCTAACTTTGCTAGCTTATTTCCAGCTATTCGCATAAAAGCAGTTGCTATCGACATGTTTTATGGGACAAAAGAGTTTATTGATGAAGCAGAAAAAATTACGGGACAAAAACAAATAATCAGTCAAATCAAAAAAACACAATTAATTAATGTGAATGGTCGAAATATGGCTATTGGTGAATTTTTTAAAAATTACCAGGGAAAAACAGAGCAAGTTGTTTTAAGAGGATCAAATAAAACGGTAACCTATCGAAGTGGGAAATTTAAAGTAAAATCCCATGGGAAAAGATATTTTATCATCGCTCTAAAATATGAGGATGAAGAGGAATATCGTTACCTCATAGCCAATGATATGAGTTGGCGTGATGTTGATATTATAAAAGCATACTCCCTGAGATGGCTTGTGGAGGTTTTTATACAGGACTGGAAGTCCTATGAAGGATGGAATCAGCTGGCTAAGCAGCAAGGTGAAGAAGGATCAGACCATGGTGTGATTCTCAGCCTTTTGTGCGACCATGCTTTACTTCTGCATCAGGATCAAAAAGCCTTGTTTGAAAACAAGCAGCCCGCTATTACAGTAGGCTCCCTGCGAGAAAAAGTCATGATGGAATCATTGAGTGCTTTTATTGAAGGGATCGTTTCAAGCGATGATCCTAAAGCCATGTTTGAAGAGTGTGCTGATAAAATTTCAGAATTATTTAAATTACGATCTTCTATCAAACATATGAGGAGTGTTGACATGAGCTTTTGTAATACTTAAATAAATTGCTATAGGCAAAAAACTTGATTATCGAGTAAAAGTGGTAAAAAAATATGGTGGGAGTGTGAAAAAGGCCATGAATGGCTAACTAGCGCTGAAAAAAGAACGCGCGGGCATGGTTGTCATGTGTGTAGCGGGCATCTTCATTTGTTATTGAAGTATAAGTTAGAAGAGCAATGAAAGTGGTTTTATTTACAAAGGATGGGGGAGAAATCACCGTTTACCCTCGGTGAGATGGCCTGGCAGAGGGATCATACCATAGGGATTTAAATTCGCCGTTGGTGGGGCTTTCACAATGAGCTTATACTCTTGATGGAAAAATAGGAGGTTTTTATGAATGGGAATGACTTTACTGATGAAGATATTTCAAAAGGCTTTAAACAAATAGAAGGCCGGTTGACACGTCTAAGCATCCTTTTGGAAATTGCCAGGCCTTATTATGTTAAGTACGACTTTGTAAGGTCCCATCCGCTAGTATGGATGATAAATGAATCTATGTTTCATGTGATTGGGCAAATAGCGCGGTGTTGGTTTGACAAAGCGAAAGGGGGTTTTAAGACCATCTCTGTTCGTGAATTGTATGAGCAAATAAGAAGAAATAAAAAATACCAAGGGCTACAGTCAATAGAAAAACAGTCATTTGATGCTCTTGGTAAGGAAATAGAAAAGTATGGAAAAAAATATGAAAAGGAAATTTCTACACTTGCTGACAAATACTATGCCCACATTGAAGTTCGGACAGAAGAGGAAGTAAAAAGAGAGTATGAAGATCTTAAAATAGGGTGGAAAGAGATTGAGGATTTAATCGTATCAGCAAAAAGAGTCGTAAATGAGATGGTTAAGTTCTGGGAAGAAAGGGAGGCTAATTTTGAAATGGGAAGTTATTGGATTTTCCGTGATCAATTTTGGAATTCAATTAAAGATGAAATTTTAGTCATTAAGCAGCCCCCTTTAGATAAATGATATTGTTAGGGCTAGCTATTAATGATTATTGCTGCGGTGCAACTTTATTTACCCATTAATTATAGATTCAATTCGTTTTATCTCAGATAGTGTTTTATCAAAATCAGGTGCTTCACCAAAAAACATAATGGCCATATTTTCATGATCCAGTCTTAACTGTTCGATAAATGCTTCGTTAGGGTATAATCGTAGTGTTCCAATCTGTGCCTCTTCATATTTTGCTTTTTTGTCTGGAAAATAGATGCTTTTGTTTTTAACAACATCCGCCAATAACTTTGTATCTTGGGTGGCTTCTGCAGTTAGGCCATGTTGATCCAGCATTACAATGTCATAGTAATGGCGAAACATGCGAGGATTAAGTGGTTTTGTGATATTGCGATAGTGTTCTGCATGGAGCAGTGTTGCTTTTTCCCAATAGGTTCTTTTAGCGATTAGAGTGGGAATAGTGGTTTCCATCGTCGTATCAGATATTGTTGGTAATATTTGTTTAATATAGGGCGATATTATCTTCTGCTCGCATGGGTTGATATCACCTCGCGCACCAAATTCTAGTTTAACATTCGATTGAATGTAGCCTTGGGTTACTTTTTGCAGAGTGTTTGGGTAGCTAAATTTTAAATATAGGTTACCTTTATCATCTTTTTCTGGCTCGAGGTTCCATTCATTTTCACTGAAATGCGATGAAAGATGTTTATTAAACTCATCTTTTAATAGTGGGTTGATGACATTGCGAACTTTGTCTTCGTATAGTTTGGTGAGTTGTTCTGATCGCTTGTCTCTTTGATTTCTGCCTTCCACATTTGCTGGGTCGTTATCACTAGTTATTCCTATGTATTCCTTTGACAGAGTTAAATCAATGTCCTCGGAAAAGCGATCAATCATGCCATAACACTTCGATAGTGAAGTGCCGCCTTTGAATATAACGTATGGGGATAGCGCACTTGTAAAAATCATTTGCAGTGACCAGCAAACCCAAAAATCTTTTTCAATGATAATTGGATTTTTGATTTTTTCTGAACGTCCTGCAGCTTCATTGAAAAACTGCACTCTTTCCTCTTTACTTGCTTTTAGTAACTCTTTCATCATTTGTCCTTATCATTTTTAATATGTGGGGTATCATCCAATAGGGTAGTAATTTCAAGTTGTTTTTGAGTTGTGATTTATCTCTCTCCGTTAAAGTTTTTCTGCATTTGTTAATCATGTTATCGGTTATATGCCCTTTACCCATATGATGTAGCGCATTGATAACTCTGGCAGCGTTAGAGCTCCAGGAGCTTTTATTAAGAAATCTTGAGTGATTAAGTGTTAGTGGGTAATTCGCGATTTTCTTTTTTATGGAATTTCCTGAAGTAAGGTAAGCAGGTTTTGCTGGTACCTGGGTATCAAGACCTAGTTGATTGGCGAGCTGTGCGCCGCTGGGTTGAATAATGTCGCCTGTACGTGTTGCAATAGCAGATACAATCGAATCGGGGCTAGGAGTGAGGATGCCAAGTTTGGGATGTTGTGCTGGAAAGTCATAGATACCGTATCCAATTTTGCGGATAATACCTTTTTTGGTTAATCGGTAGAGTGTGACTCCTATCGTGTTTCGTGGGGCGATATCAATGAAATCCTTGGCCGTAAAAACCCACCCACGCTGCTTAGCGCGGATACGTCTGAGAATTAGGTCGGCAGCAATGGGTTTCATATATCACCTCTGTAATACATTTTCACTATAAAGTATTACATATAAATTTAATATAATTAATTGAAATACTATATATACAATAAGTTATAAATTATATTATAAAATAGTGCCTATTAATATTATAACAGGTACATTGGTTTATTCAATCCCTAACCACTTCGTATATTTTTGTAGGATTACAACAATGGGAATGAATGCATGGTCAGAGGAAGTAGTGAGTGAGGTTGTTAAATTGGATTTATACCCATTCTTCCTAATAGGTATCCTAATCTAAACTGGTTAAAGCAATTCATTTTTTCTTTTATATTTTTAATATGAGTTTCTGCTGTACGCTTTGATATATTTAAAATTACAGAGATTTCTTCAGCGGTTTTTCCGCGAATTAAATAATTTATACATTGAAATTCTCTTTTAGTTAAATATAGGTTGCCGAATTGGTATCCTGATTTTATGTTTGTATTTGTGGTGTCTTCTAAGCGTAGCTTTAATTTTTTAGCGGTATGGATTATTGCGCGTGCTTTTTCTTGAAATATAAGTAAGAAATTTTCATAGCTGTCTAGCTCATTAATGTATTTATTGATTATAGATGGGTCAGATGATTTTGTTCCTAAATTGTAAAATCCAAATCCATCTTGTTTTCGTTTTACAATCGCTATTCCGTATTCCACGCCAAGGATATCTTTTGAGTCAATTAAAATGCGATCATCGTTATCTAAGCCATTCCATAAAACACTACTATAACTGGAAAGTTTTGTGTTTTGCTCGAAGGCTCCTATTTTTGGGTATGATTTTTTGAAATAATGTTCAAGCCATTTTCGACTGCTGCATAAATAAGTAAGCTGGCCATTATCGCTTCTATGGATGTAGTTTAAATGATCTAAACCTAATTGCTTAAAATAAGGCTCACATAATTCTTTAGTATCATGTGATAAGTTTAAAAGTAATTTACTCATGAAGTAATGCTAGCAAGCTGCTTTATTTGAGTATAATCGTAGCTGGTTAATTTTGTAGTATTTGGTTCGTCTTCAACTAATGTGATTTTGTATCCGTCAACGACTTCTATTTCTTGTACGGCGTCTATATGCATTTTTTTCTTTATAAAGATATCTTTTTTTTCTACTAAGGATTTAACTTCGGTCACATTAGCTGCTGCAGCTAGGAAATTTGTATGCAGTTCGTAAATACCTATTTCGTCATCATAATAGCCTGCGTGAATAATAAACAACTGCATGGTTAAGCTCCACTTATTAATTGAATAGGAGGATATATCACGGCTAGAAATGGCAATCAAGATTATGTTTCTCCGTAAATATACGGATATACGTTTTGCAAAGTTTTTATAAATATGGCGTTTCTGCTTTTTTAAGATTGATTATGGAGGAACAATCATGTCGAAGATGGGTTTTTTATTCTGTTCTTTAAATCAGGGTAACTGTAGGCTGTCTCCTGCAGAAAAAATCTTGCTGGAAGTTAAGCTGTTTATTCATCTTTATCATGAGTTATCGGATATTTTTATGTCTCGCTATATGGGTTATCAAAAGCTGATTAAATACGACCAGGAGAAAAATATGAATGGTATAAAATTTATGCAAGAAGTGATTAAGGATATTTTATCAACGGAGGAATATTCTTTAGCTGGGATAGCTAATTATACACGCATCCCAGAAGATGTGTTGTCCGATATTGCGGCAGGAATGAATGCAAATCCAACTCTTGAGCTATCAAGAAAGCTCTTTGAGCTGCATGTTACTGTGAGGCGTGAGCTCTATGATAGAATAATGAGAAAATTTGCATCTAAATATTTGATGCCTGCATAGTTTTTGCAAGATAAGTGACTAGGCAGTCGCGACAAAGAGAGCACCTTTGTTTAAAGGAATAACATTAGAGTTTTTTACAAAAATCTCAATGTATTTTCCCCACTTATTTAAAGCTTCTTTACGCTCAGGTAGCATTTCATTTTTGTTGTACGTCGCCATGATTCGCGGCATTTTGTGCCCTAGGCATTTTTCAATGACCACGGGGTCAATGCGTAAGGTCTCACCAAGCTGTGTGGCAAAGGTCCTGCGTAAATCATGGGTTGTCCAATGCGGGATCCCAACACGTTCTTGTATGCGGTTAATCGCCCGTGTTAGTGCATTTTCAGATAGATGATTATTGCTATCTGCTCCATATATGACATAGCCTGTATCGGATTCATCTTTAAGTGCATAGAGGATGGCTTTGACCTGTGGGCTTAAATGTATTCTGACAGTTTTCCCGCTCTTGCAGTGTTCTGCAGGAATAATCCATAAGGATTCCTCAAGGTTGAATTCATTCCACTGGGCTAGGCGAAGCTCTGAGGTTCTTACGCCAGTAAGCAAGAGAATTTTAATGGCGCTTTTGGTGTGAAGTGTCATTTTGCTTTTTTCATTATCGAGAAATAACCATAATTTTTTAATCTCATTCATGGCGAGATAGCGTTCTCGCGGCTTCTCCGTGCCACCGATGTCACGTGCTCGAATATTGCTGGCGGGGTTATATTGAAGGCTCCCACGGCTTACCCCATAGTTGAATGCTTGTTTAATCGTGCTAAGCACTCTGTTGGCGTGGATGGGTGCGCCTCTTGCGACTATTGTGTCTAATGCTTTGGCGATATCTATTGTTTGAATCTTATCTAGTGGCATGCTACCTAGTAGTGGGATAATGTCGGCATCGATTTGCTGTTTTATTTGTTGTGGCTTTTTGCGAAATTTCTCAGCATAGCCTGAATACCAAGCTAGTATTAGTTTCTCCACTGTGTTGTTTGTTTTTTGCTCTTCCTTCTGAATTATATTCTTTGGGTTCTGTCCTTCTCTGCGTAATCCACTAAGCTCAGAAAACCGTTTCTTAGCGCTATGATGTCGCCCCGAAAAAACGGACACTCCGCTAAGCGACTTTTTGCGCTTCAAAATATACAGGGCTTAGGTAGCCGAGTCTAGAGTGAAGCCGCGTTCTATTATAATAAATATCGATATACTCAAATACATGATTTTTGGCTAATGCACGCGTCAAAAATTTCTCTCCATGAATAGCTTCAACCTTAAAACTATGGTTCCAACTTTCCATGCTGGCATTATCAAAACAATCACCTCGTTTACTCATGCTGCAAATAAAGCCATTTTCAGCCAGTAATTTTTGATAATCGTGCGAGCAGTACTGACTACCACGATCAGAGTGAATGATAACACCTTTCGGTCTGTGATGTCTCCAAATAGCCATTTGTAACGCATCCATGACAAGCTGAGAGGTCATACGTTCTGACATCGACCATCCAACCACCATGCGTGAATACAAATCCATAACGACTGCTAAATAAAGCCATCCTTCTTCCGTCCAAATGTAGGTGATATCCGATACCCGCTTTTCATTTGGTTTGCTAGAGAAAAAATTTTGTTGCAATAAATTAGGCGCAACAGGCAGCTTGTGATTGCTGTTTGTTGTTGCTTTAAATTTTTTCGCAGCTTTTGCGCGCCAGCCATTTAATCGCATTATTCTTGCAACACGATGTCGACTTGCATGGATGCCATTTAACTTCAATCGCTTTGCAATACGTTTAGCACCAACTCTTTCACGTTCTTTATCAAAGATAGCCTTGATTTCTGCTGATAAAGCAGTATTTTGTTGCGCGCGTTTAGAAGGTAATCTGTCTCGCCAGTCGTAGTAACCACTTGATGACACGGAGAGTAATTGACACATCATTTTCACCGAAAAATCGTTGTCATTTTCTTTGATCATGGCGTACCTCACTTCGACTCTTT
>Ga0206999_10284_pt1 | contig 11645 bp, 11 predicted proteins | sample Alteio_BWMinCont_92_FD_153482 | JGI IMG/M metagenome (GOLD analysis project Ga0206999, IMG submission 153482) | Enriched cells from forest soil in Barre Woods Harvard Forest LTER site, Petersham, Massachusetts, United States -... | ecosystem: Environmental > Terrestrial > Soil > Temperate forest >...
AGCCCTGTTACTCCCAGGCTCGCGATCGTAAGCAGGACCGGGGACGTCCAGGCGATTTCATGACCGCCGATGCTCAAACTGAAAAGAACTGCTACGGTCGAAGCGACGAAGACGCTTGTTCCGGCGAAATCCAATCGACAGATCCCTGTCCCCGGGGATGTTTTAATGCGCAAGGCTGCGCAAGCGGCGCCTAGCCCGAGCGGGATATTGAGCCAAAAGATGCTGCGCCAGCCGAGGTGTTGCGAGAGAACGCCGCCGATTACCGGACCGAGTGTGCTGGCAAGGGCAAAATTGGCTCCCAGCCATCCCTGAATTCTTCCCCTCTCTTTTGGAGAAACTACTTCACCGAGGAGTGCTTGCGCCAGGGTCATCAGACCGCCACCACCAAAACCTTGCAGCGCGCGAGCACAAATCAGAATGAAAAGGGTGGGGGCAAGCGCGCACGCAACCGAGCCGGCGACAAATAGGCAGAGCGCCCACAATAGCATGCGCCTTCGCCCGTATGCGTCTCCCATGCGTCCATAGATCGGAGCAGCCACAGTTGCTGAAATGAGGTACGCGGTAACTACCCAAGCGAGGTAGGAAAGTCCGCCGAGCGAACCCGCAATCGCTGGTAAGGCTGCGGCGATGATAGTTTGATCGAGCGCTCCCAGAAACATTGACGGAGCGACATGAAAGAACGCAGATCGAAACTGTTCTCTCTTTTCTGCAGACAGTGAAGAGAGAGAATTCTCACTCTTTGCGCTGGCCGGCCCAATCATGTCGTTCCCTTCAGTTTGACCTCATGACTTGTTTCGCGGAAAAGCTGCAGAACGGCACAACTGGTTACGAGCAAAGCCGAAAGTCCGAGTAAGTCTACAAGCGAGTGGCGCAGAACCAGAGCGCCTGCGACGGCTCCAAGAAAGATCGTGGAGATAGCCGCGACACGAATGCGCCATTTTGCGTTCGCTCCGCCAGCGATGGAGGAATCGAAGGCTAGACCAGCGACGGTCATGTTCGCGGTGAAGACATGGCCGAGCGCAAGGAAACTAGCAGCATCAACAAGTCCCGAGACAAATGTGAGAATGAGAAGAGTGCCATATAGCATCTGTTCAGCGGAGTTCGTTGCGCCGTCAACCATTTCCCTTCTCTCCTTACTAAAACTCGTACCCGGTCCATAGACACCAGTAGTTGAGATTGCGCCCAGGCTGACTCTGCTTTAGAAAACGCCCTGCATAAAAGATTCCGTAGTCGCCTTGAAACCACAGATGACGAGTCTTCTGCCAATGGATCTGAGTGCCAGGCCTGTTCCCGACGTAGCGCGCCTCGCTTGCATTGCCGGCGCGGATCAGGCTTCCCGGTACGTTGTAGACGCCATCGTCAAGGCTCTGCCGCCACTGCACGATCCAGTCGAAAGAGGCGGAGACGTTGTGAGGCAGTGTTAACTCGACATGAGGATGAACATCTATAAAGTTGAGAGGGCCCGGTCCGGTCGTAGCAAGAACACCGAAATAGTCACCCTTAGGAAACAGAGGATTGAATGTGCTCAAAGTATTTGAGGCTGGATGATCCCCGCTTGAGATGTCGGCCTTCACGCTGAGACGCGGCTTCAGCGGCGTGTTTGTAAACCGATAGCCGGTTTCGGTAGCGACCGTCCACGCTCGAATGTTTCCCGAACCAAACGTGCCGAACTGCCACAGAGCTTCATCATCAAAGTCCCACCCTGGCCGCTCGGTCGCAATGGGGCGGGAGACTCGTCCCCCGATCGATTGACGCACCTCCTGAGCCGTGCCCCGCTGGTATGTGGCCTGCTTTCTATCCAAACCCAGGTAGTACAGTTCTACTGAGGTTTTCGGCGGCGCGGGTCGGGAAGCATATACACCCCAGAAACCTATCTGGTTGTTTGGCCGATCGTCGAAGAACCCAAATTTGTCCAAGCGCGGACGCATGGCAAATCCGTCCACTAGCCATCGGTCGATTTTGCTTTGGACCAGGAAACCGGCAAAACTCAGGCGGACATTCGGTCCCTGGCGGACGTCGATAAGCCGTCCAGATCCGTACTCGAGTTCGTGTATTCCGACCCTCAAATCGATGAAGTTCTGACCTTCTGCAGTTCCAACCTGGAGGAAGGCGGCTTGAAAGTCGAGTTTCTTCTCGTCGATGGGACGCGGGCCACCAAACCGGAAGGAATTTATACCGCTCTTAAAATCGACGAACGTGCGAACATGCTTTCCGTAGTGAATATCGAAGCCCAGCATGTATCTTTCGTTGAGGTACGCATTCCAGTAAGGAGACTGTCCCCAATAATCGTTGCCGATCTGCTCCCACACTTCTCGGGCTTCTCCACTGATCGTCATGAACCAATCATTTCTGCCACTTCGAAGCCGGATATATTTGACCGGGTCCCAGAAATCCTGACGGTTGGCAGGATTAGCAAGAAAACTCCAGTCTTCGTCCTCACGCAGTAACTTGATGCTCCTGTCTGGCGCGTCCGGGATGGCAGACTATACGGACTGGGCCCCTACGGACGCTCGGGTGATGAGCAATACAACTACCGCCAGCATGGAAAACAATCGCATCAAGGTGTTTCCTCAACATCAGTTCGGCTTGCCGGTGATCGAGTGGATCTCTGCAATGTACCCGCCGGGGAATTGGACAAGGGCTGAGGTTCGCTGGTCGGCAGTGTAGGGAGGAACCAGTACCTGGACTCCCGCCGCCTTGGCCTTGGCGAGGGTAGCCGCGAGATCCGAAACCTCGTAGCCCATCATCTCGTGCCCGTATGGATACGGAAGATGGCCATCGGTTACGAGAACCGTCAGCTTGCCAAAGTTGGATTGAATACGGATTCGCCGATAAGTGTCACTCGGCCGTCCGATCTCGACACCGGGAGCGTGCGCATCATCAGCGGTCACATTCCCATGACTAAAGGCGAGAAAGCTGTCGACGAAGGCAGCCACGCGATCGGCGGACACATAGACACGGTTTTCCGGAATGGTTTGAAGAGCTTTATAGGACGGGGCGGTTGTGTGCCAATAGAGCTGCGTGTTCACGCCGCCCGGCCACTGGATAATGGCATCTCGTCCGATTGGGTCATTGAACGAAGTCACAAGAACGTCGGCGCCTGCCGTGCGAGCGGCCTGTATCGCCGCATCAAGATCGGTTACGAGGTAACCCGTTCGCTCCACGCCAAACGGATACGGAACCGGCGTCTTGAACCCGAATACCGACAGTGTTCCCACAGGAGTTAGCACCAGCTGGGACATGGTGCTGCTCGGAGTTGGCGTCACGGTAAAGACACCCTGTTTGGATGTGGTCCCGCCGAAGGTTGTTACAAGGCTGGCGACGAGGCGGTCGAAGTCCTCGGGCGCGACGTAGACGTGGGTCGTATCGTATTGCGGCCCCACGGTCACGTTGGGCGTAACGGTAGCAGCATATGCGAATTCAAGGGCGGTGCTCCGTATCGGGAACAGACGAGCAATTCCCGTACTCAGAAAGATCGCGATAGCAATTACGCCAAAGGATTTAGTGATACGCATTGAGTCTCCTTTCACGGGGGACAGCATCACATGATTAGTGTTGATCGTTCGGTAAAGCCGCGATGCGTCCTTACTGCGGCAGCCGGTGTTTGCAACAGTTGCGATGTAGTTTTGCTGGGCGTCGGCGTTACCCTGGCAATGACCTGCTTCGTGCTCTTACCTCCGAAGGTTCCGAGAAAGCTCGCAACGAACGCATCAACGTCGGAGGGGGAGACATAGACATGGGTAGTGTGGTACTGAGCCCCCACGGCGACAGTGGATGCGGAATCTGGGCTTTCAGTCGTCTGCGTCCAACTGAGTCGCGAGAGCGTCGCCAAGCTGAAAACGAGTAAGACCAAAGCGAAAAGATAACGGGTGCAATTCATTGTGTAACTTCCTCCTTAGACTTCTGACTCTTATCGACTTCTGCTAAACCATAGACCCTGAAGGGAATGTGTCAAAACGCGAATGCCTGCTTACCGTTCAAAGGAGCCGCAAAGCAGCTCGCAACAAATACGTAACGAACACGAAGACGATCAATGAGCTTACGTAGATTCCCGCGAACCACAGCAACCGCTTTTTCCGCTCACTCATATCCGTCCCATCCCTTCTCCGGGGTCTTGCCGCGAAATATCCAGTAGGCGAAGAACGAATACCCGAGCACCACGGGCGTGACAACGATTGCTCCGGTGAGTACGAATATCTGGCTCAGCCGCGAACTCGACGCGCTCCAAATCGAAAGGCGAAACGGCACAACCATCGGGAACACGATGATTGCAAGACCTCCAATCCCGGCAGCGATCATCACCATGCCCGCGGCCAGGGGACGAACGTCGGGACGCTTGCCGATACTTCCAAACAAAATGAGAGCCGCAATCAACACGGTGCAGCTTACTATTCCGAGCAGCAAAGGGTGGGCCTTCCATACGGCCACAATGCCTGGTTGAACGGAGAATGACGTCTCCACGGCAAAACCGAAGGTGAGAAGAAATAGCGGCAATGCGATGCGCAATGTTCGTACCGAAAATCGGTGCAGGAGCGCTGACGTCTTGAATTCGAGCCAGCAAACGCCGAGCACTACATATGCCTCAAGTACGCAGAGAGCGCAAAGTAGGGAGAAAGGCCGAAAGCAATCAAAGACGCTCCCGCTGAACGTGCTCCCTTCGACCGATATACCCTCGAGTAAGGCGCCAAGAACGAGACCCTGCATGCACGCCGCCACAATCGACCCGATTGCAAAGATCACGTCCCATCTGCGACGGTAGCGTTTCATCTGGGCACGAAACTCAAATGAGACTCCGCGCAGACCCAATGCCAGCAGCATCACGATGATCGGAATATAGAGAGCCGGCATGAGAATGCCATACGCGATCGGAAACGCCGCCAGCAGCGTCACTCCGGTCATGATCAGCCACGTCTCGTTGCCATCCCACGTCGGTGTGATGGAATCGACCATATGGTCTCTCGATCTCTCATGCGGTTGCAGCAAGAGCAACGCGCCGACTCCCAGGTCGAAGCCGTCGAGCAAAACATACAACGCAACGGACAGAGCGGCGAATCCGGCACAAAAGAGAGGCATGTCCATCGTGCTACCTCCCCACCGCGGCATTGGCGTTCGCGCTATCCAGCACATGGGGACGGAACGCGTTCTTGAGGGACCCCGAGGCCTCAGCCTGGGGGAGAGCCAAAACAGGTCCTCTTCGGATAATATGCGCCACAAAGAAAAGAAATGCGGCCATGAAGAAGGCGTAGATACATACAAATGCGATCAGCGTCGCGAGGAGCGGTTTCGCTGGGACCGGCGAAACCGCATCGATCGTTCTCAACAGGCCGAAGATCACCCAGGGCTGGCGGCCGGTTTCGGCCACATACCATCCGCCAAGCGTCGCAATAATGCCAGACGGAGTCATCGCCACCAGGAAGCGAAGAAACCACTTTGTCGTAAAGAGCCGGCGCTTCCATCGAAGCCACAGAGAGCTTGTCGCCACCGCGAACATCAGGATGGCGATCCCGTACATGATGCGAAATCCGTAAAAGACCATACCCATGATCGGTTGCGCGTCCCGCGGGGTGTTCTTCAGGCCCTCCACTCGGCCATGAAGACTGTGCGTGAGCCAGATGCTGCCTAAATATGGAATGCCGAGGGCGAAGCGATTGCGCTGTTCCTTCTGGTTCGGCAGAATTACCCAGTAGTACGGAGCCGGCGATGCTGACTCCTTCTCCCAAAATCCCTCGGCCGCCTGCATCTTCGAGGGCTGGTGCTTAAGCATCGTGCTATAGAGAATGTCGCCAATGAATACCTGTCCCGCGATCAGTACGCTTGCGAACGCAGTGCCAAGCGCTACGCTCTTTTTCGCAAACGCAAGATGTTTGCCACACAGCAGGTACCATGCGCCAACGCCCGCCACAAGAAACGAGGCGGTCAGGTATGCCGCGCTAAGCATGTGCGGCAAGCGGATAAACCAGGAGGGGTTGTTCAAGACATGCCACCAGTTGACTACAACCAAGCGGCCATCGCGGACAGCCACGCCATCTGGCGTCTGCATCCAGCTGTTCGCTGAGAGGATCCATGATGCTGACAGTAGTGTGCCAAGCGCCACCATGCATGTAGCAAAAAAGTGGAGCTTGGGCCCAACTCGATGCATTCCAAAGAGCATGATCCCGAGGAAACCCGCTTCAAGGAAAAAAGAAGTGAGCACTTCGAGGGCAATCATGGGCCCGATCGCCGGCCCGGCAAGCTGTGCAAACTTCGCAAAGCCCAGACCAAACTCGAACGAGAGGACGATGCCCGTCACCACCCCAACTCCAAAACCCATTGCAAAAATGCTCAGCCAGAAGCGATAGATTTCGAGGTAAAGTGCATCCCTGGTCTTGAGCCAGAGACCTTCTATCACAGCAAGGAACATGGCAAGCCCAATGGACATGGTTGGGAAAATGATGTGAAAGCTCACGGTGAAGGCGAACTGCACGCGGGCTAACGTAGCCGGATTCAGATTCATCTTGCGTCTCCTTCTGCCGGAACAAAGGCTACTGTCGTCACGGCAAAGGCGATCGCTAGAATCAGCCCTGCAATCGCAATCCATATTCCGAACACCCCGACGATTGCTAAAAAGAACGCTGAGCCCACGACCGTTGGAATCAGGAAGCCCGAAATCCTTGCGACAATTATCCGAAGAGACTTCAACATAGCTGTTTCTCCAGTTCCATCGCGACGGCGCCTAAGTTTTCGTCTCCCTCATTTTCCTAAAACTTATAACCTGCCCACAACGCCCAGTAATTGAGATTGCGCCGCCGGGCTGTGTCTCCTTCAGGAACTTGCCGGCGTCGAAAACTCCATAGTCAGCCTGAAACCATACATGCGGGTCGGCTTGCCAGCGAACCTCCGTGCCCGGCCTGTCTCCGACAAATCGTGCCTGACTACCATTCCCCGTTCTGATCTCATGCGATCACTTTCGCAGGTGAAGTTCCGATAGTGCCGCAAAGCCGATGCGTAAGCACCCTGCGTTGGCACTGGATCTTCCGTCGCAGCCATGCCGCAATGTCTGCGCCGAACATTGGGGCAAGCAAGTAAACCCACAAAAACCGCGTCTGCCCAGAAACAATGGCTGGCCCGAACTGGCGAGCTGGGTTGAGGCTCCCACCCGTGGCAGTTCCTAGTAACGCAATTCCCAGGCCTACCAGGCTTCCGACGACCCAAGGCACGAAAGACGTGAGTCGCTGAACCGAGAGACAGAGCCCGACAACGAAGGCAATGACAGTCATCCCAAGAGCTTCGACTACGAATAACTCCCAGGTCGACCACCCGGGTCCTGGCTGCAGCGCGGCATACACCACGGGTGGCTCCGCCACAATATGGCCCCAAACTAAGCGAGCGGCGACGACTCCAAGTACAGAACCGAGCAATTGGGCGATGGAGTAGGGGATGACCGCAGCTCCAGGGAAGACTCCAAAGCGCCACATCGCCAGCGAGATGGCAGGGTTCGTGTGCGCTCCAGACATTCTTCCCAGAGGAGTGAGAATCAGCCCAGTAAGAAGCAACGCGACAGCCGCACCGACAATCCACAGTTCTGCATGGATCCCCGGGGCAGCGCGTGAGATGGGTGACGGACCGATCACCCACCTCACGATAGTCGTCACGCCGAAAAGCAGGATAAAGGTGAGTATCAATTCAATCGCACTATCCCGGGCCAGTCGAACGATTGCAAGGCGCTCCGCATTCTTCGACAGTGCTGGAGATTGCTCCACTTTGCTCCTCCTATGGACCTAGGGTTAAAGGGTTGAGCCCGGAGTCAAAAAGCGAAGCAATCGCAGCCCAGTCCCCATAGAGACTCTCCAAGGCGCCCAGGGCCTCGCGATGCGGCCGAGGCATGGTGACTGGAACACCCGTAGTGCATCGCTGCTCCAACGAGGGGTGCGGGGTTGTAATAACCTCCGTAATGTGCCGTCGGAGCCCAATCGAGTGCAGCCGGCAACGGGGGCGGGGCCAACTTGCTGAAGTCCTCCGACGCGTAAACGACCTCTCCACCGACCACGGTGAGGACGGATTGCAATTCCCTAATCTCTCCTTCCGGAATGGAGAAGAAGTCCGATGAGAGAACTGCAAAATCGGCGAGCTGGCCTGGCGCTAGGGACCCTTTCACACCTTCCTCTGTCGAGAACCAGCTGCTCCCTTGCGTGTAGAGGCGGAGCGCTTCATCGCGCGACATACGGTTTTCTTCGCCATAGATCTGCAGTCCTCCTACCGTGCGGCCTGACACAAGCCAGTAGAGCGATACATACGGATTAAAGCTCGCCACACGCGTCGCGTCAGTACCCGCCCCGACATGCGCGCCCCTCTGCAACATGCGTCGGACCGGAGGAGTCCTTTTTGCCGCTTCGGCCCCATATCGATCGACAAAGTACTCTCCCTGGAAGGCCATTCGATCCTGGACCGCGATGCCACCTCCGAGTGCGACGGTTCGATCGATGTTCCGGTCCGTTATCGTCTCTGCATGATCAAAGAACCAATGCAGGCCCTTGAAAGGAATATCGCGGTTGACTTTCTCGAAGACATTGAGGAATCGCTCGATGTCTTCGTTGTAGGTGGCGTGCAGCCGGAATGGCCAGCGCTTTTCAGCTAACAGACGAACCACACTCTCCAGTTGTGTTTCGAGAGTGTTGTCGAGGTCCGGTCGTGGCTGGAGGAAATCCTCGAAATCAGCGGCTGAGAAGACGAGATTCTCGCCGGCGCCATTGAGACGCAGGGTATGGTCGCCTTGGTAAAGAGATGCTGTAGACGTCCATTTGCTGAAGTCTTCGATCTCATGCTTTGGATGCTGCGTATACAGGTTGTACGCGACACGCAGTGTCATCTGCCCACGCTTGTGCAGGTCTTCGATAACTTTATAGTCGTCGGGATAGTTCTGGAATCCGCCTCCAGCGTCGATTACGCTGGTGATACCGAGCCGATTTAACTCACGCATGAAGTGGCGGGTTGAGATGAGTTGGTCTTCATAACCAAGGACAGGACCTTTGGCAAGCGTAGAATAGAGGATACTTGCGTTAGGTTTGGCTATCAGCATGCCTGTGGGCGTGCCGCGCTTGTCACGTTGGATTTCGCCTCCCGGTGGGTCAGGTGTGTCCTTGGTATAACCGACTGCTCGAAGGGCAGCCGCGTTCAACATTGCCCGGTCGTAGAGGTGCAGGACAAATACAGGAGTGTCAGGAGCGACTTCGTTTATGTCTTCAAGAGTCGGCATACGCCGCTCTGCAAACTGAAACTCTGTCCAGCCGCCGACGACACGGACCCATTGCGGGGCCGGGGTGCGCAGGACTTGCTCTTTCAACATGCGCATTGCATCGGCAAGAGAGGGAACGCCATCCCAGCGAAGCTCCAGGTTATAGTGCAGCCCCCCGCGGATCACGTGCATATGGGAGTCGTTAAGCCCGGGAATCACTGTGTGGCCGCCCAGGTCCACGAGTTTTGTGCCAGCCTCGCGAGTCTGGAGCAAATTAGAGGAGGTGCCTGTGGCAAGCACCTTTCCATCCCCAACAGCCATGGCCTCGGCGAAGTACGGGGTCGAGTTGGTCGCGATTTTTCCGCTGTGATAGATCGTCTTCTGAGACATAGCATCCTCCGAGGTTATCGAGCTGGTTTTGGAGAAAGTAAAGCGGGGAAGCCGGTCACGCTTCCCCGGCTACTACTTACTTGTGGGCTAGCTCAAGCGGTGGCGCCCACTCGGGGAGTTCCGTCGGCGCAGCACCGTGCACCATCGTGTAGGCATACTCCACGCCCATGCCGTACGCACCTCCGTGAGTCTTTACTACGTCCATCACAGCGGCATAGGTGTCCTTGTGAGCCCAATCGCGTTGCCATTCAAGCATCACCTGAATCCAGGTGACTGGCTTAGCCCCTGCCTGCTCGACCCGGCGCATCGCACTCTCATGCGTGCGCAGATCGAGATCGCCAACGCAATCTTCGACGACATACACTTCAAAGCCGTCATGAATAGCCTGGATACTGGGAAACGCAACACAGACCTCGGTCCAGAGTCCAGCGAGGACAATCTTCTTTCGGCCCGTCTTTATCACAGCAGCAACGAAATTCTCATCGTCCCAGGAGTTCATGCTGCTGCGCTCAATTGGAGTGTGATCTGGATAGATTGCTTGAAGCTGCGGCCAGATGTACCCGCTGAAGGACTTTGTTTCGACCGTGCTCAGGATGAGAGGCACCTCGAAGATCTTCGCAGCCTTCGCGAACCCGACAACGTTGTTAATCAATGACTGCCTGTCAATGCTGTTTATTCCGAAAAGCATCTGTGGCTGATGATCAATCAGCGTTACAACACAATTGTCTGGCGTCAGTAACCCCTTTTCACTTCGTTTTGCGAGTGACATAGCTTCATCTCCTTTTGTTCGCGTTGTCAGCGCGTGTTGGTTTAGAGTTCTTCGCAGCGCGTCTGTGCATGCAGACACTCCGCACCCGTTTTCCTGTAGTTCTCCAGGTACATCTCGTTCATGCCGGATACCATCTTGCGCTTGCGGTCACGATCGCCTGACATATCAATCGTGAAGCCGTTGTGCGTGATCCCAAACTCCTTTCTGTGGCGGAAATACGACGCGACTTTGGCATTGTGGATGAGGTTCTTGCTGGGCAGGCACGCGGTATTTGGACACGATTCGCCGATATACTTGCGCCCAACCACCGCGACGCGTTTACCCTCTCCCGCAAAGGTCAGCAGCGATTGTTGATCCGGTACCGCCCTAGAGAATCACGAGATCGAAGTCTTCCACCTGCGACTGGTTGACCGGAGGTAAGAATGAATTGTTCTCTGTGTTATTCATGTTCATCCCTCACGGAAGTTCCAGCGCTGCGATCGGTGAATACCAAATTCTCCGACCGGCTGCGCCTCAAATCGAGGCGCCGGCCGGATGAATTCTTCGCCTTTCATGCAACTTTTGCTGTCGAAGCCTGACTTTCCGATTTGGTTTGCTTCGACTTCACAAGGTCGGCTGCAGACGCTCCTTCAAGCGATAGCCCGTAGCCGACCTCCCGCACAATGCGTTCTTTTATGGGCTGGATGAAGTGGATCCGCGTATTACGCCGCGTTATCTCGGGGACCTTCAGGTAGAGAGCGGCCAATTCGTGTGCCCGGGCGAGAGCCTTACCGTTCGGCGTGACCTCAGCCACGACACCCCATTCGTGTGCCGTACGTGCCGGCACCGGATGGGGGTTTATGAGGAACACCTCGGCTCGTCCCGCACCCGCGCGATAACTCCAAGTCGTAAAGATTCCGTCACCGGGTGTAACACCAGCGGCAAAATGGGCCACATCCTGAAAGGTCGCCCCCTCGGCAGCCACAATCACATTGGCGAGCAGCAGATAGTCGGTGTGAACATGCGCGCGTCCTTCGACCGCCGCAATGACCGGCACACGTATGTTGGCTATGTTTTCCAAAACCTGAACACCTTCGTCGTGAATCTGGCTCCAGACGCCAGGATCGCCAGGGTTACCCCAAGATGACCAATCGACATCTGTAATGAAGTCTCCGCCTGCGCCCGTCAGGATTACGATCTTGTTGGCTCGATCCTGCGAAATACGATAGAAGGCCTCGACAAACTCAGTGTGAGTTTGTGCGGTCATAAGGCACGGCCCTCCGTTGGTGTGAAGTG
>Ga0206999_10285_pt1 | contig 11640 bp, 12 predicted proteins | sample Alteio_BWMinCont_92_FD_153482 | JGI IMG/M metagenome (GOLD analysis project Ga0206999, IMG submission 153482) | Enriched cells from forest soil in Barre Woods Harvard Forest LTER site, Petersham, Massachusetts, United States -... | ecosystem: Environmental > Terrestrial > Soil > Temperate forest >...
TGCATCGGCTGGGCGATGGTTACACCTGGAAAACTCAGAATCTTCAGCAGGACATCGCGTCCGCCAGGCGCGGGTGGAACAAGGCCGTGGAACTGCTGCGCGACCCGTCGTTTGACATGGTGATTCTGGACGAAATGAACATTGTGCTGAAGTACGAATACCTGCCGCTGGATGAGGTCGTTGCGGAATTGGCGGCCAAGCGGGAAATGTTGCATGTCATTATTACTGGGCGAAACGCCAAGGCGGGTTTGATCGAAGTCGCGGATCTGGTCACTGACATGACTCAGATCAAGCATCCGTATCGATCGGGCATCAAGTCGCAGCGCGGGATCGAATTCTGACAGGGGGTTGCGACGTGAGCATTTCTTCCAGCGACATCTGGCAACATCTGAATGGGCTCACCAAGCCGCCCGGCAGCCTGGGACGGCTGGAAGAACTCGCTGCGCGGTTGTGCGAAGTCCAACAAACGTTGTCCCCGCAAACTTTTCCGCGACGGCTGGTCATCTTTGCCGGCGATCATGGCGTTGCGAGTGCCGGAGTCACGGTCTGGCCGTCGGCGGTGACGAACCTGATGCTGGTCAACATGTGCCGGGGAGGGGCCGCTTCCACCGTGCTGGCGAGACAGTCCGGAACAGAAGTCGTGCTTGTGAATGTCGGCTCAATGGATGATCCGATTACCGAACCGCCAACAGAGAATTCTGGGATTCGTTACCACAGTCGTCGCGTGTGCCATGGAACGCGCAACCTGGCAATTGAGCCGGCACTCACAGTGGATGAATTCCGTCAGGCATGGATGATCGGCGAAGACGAGGCCCGTTCCGCCGCGGAAGACGGGGTGAAAGTTGTGATTGGTGGGGAAATGGGAATCGGAAATACCACACCTGCGTCCTGCTTGGCGATGCTTTTGGGGGATGTTCTGCTTGCAAATGCCGTGGGCCGGGGTGCCGGTGCGAATGAGACATCGCTGAGCCACAAGCGGAATGTTGTTGAACAGGCGGTCGCGCGAGCTCGCGAAATTTGGGAACGCGATCCCGTGGCCGCAATCGCATCCGTGGCGGGACTGGAGATTGTCGCGATGGCCGGGTTTTTCGTGGAAGCGCGTCGTCGCGGATTGACAATCATCCTGGATGGAGCCGTCGCGAGTTCGGCCGCTTTGATCGCCGACTATCAATCGCCGGGGGTGTCGCGATCCATGATCGCCGCACATCTTTCGACCGAGCCAGCTCATCGGGCAGTCTTGGAACGTTTGAATCTGACCCCGTTTCTCGATTGGAACATGCGATTGGGCGAGGGGACCGGTGCGCTGCTGCTGTTGCCATTACTCGATGCCGCCTCGGCGATGATTTCCAAGATGGCAACGCTGAAAAGTTTTGGGATCAGTCCCAGGGAGGACTCGTGACCGATCAGTCCGTCATTCCTGAACCGGCAGCAAACTCGCCGAACCACGCCGCTGAAAGCCCCGACTTCGGTGAAGTCGGGCCACAGTTGGTTAGTTTGTCATCAGAACGGCCGGGAAGATGCGCCGCGTTTGTGACGGCAGTACAGTTCCTGACACGAGTGCCGTTGTCGACGCCAGAACCAGTTTCTGCTGCAGTGCTTTCGCGCTGTCCGGTCTATTTCCCGGTCGTGGGGGGATTGATTGGCGTTGTCACGTCAGTTGTCTTGGGAATCGCCGGCTTGTTCTGGCCAGTTTGGCTGGCGGTGATGGCAGCACTCGCCGTCGAAGCCAGGCTGACGGGAGCGTTTCATGAAGATGCGGTCGCGGATTTCTGCGATGCATTCGGTGGTGGATGGACGCGTGACGATGTGCTGCGGATTCTCAAGGACAGCCGGATCGGCTCATTCGGAGCCCTGGGACTGGGAATGGCTGTCGCGCTGCGAACAGGCGCCATGATTGAAGTCATTCAACAAGCTGGTCGGCACAACTGGCTCGTGTGGAGTTCCGCAATTGTGGCAAGCTGCGCCATCGGTCGATTCGTCATGGTCGTGTTGATGATCAGTGTGCCGCTGGTCCCGTCCCGCGAAAGCCTGTCTCGCGATCTCGGCCGCCAGTTGAAATTGCGAGATTTGCTCACGGCCTCAATCTGGATGCTCCCCTTCGTGTTGCCGTTCTTCATCCAACTGCCGGTTCAGGCCGCCATTTGCGTTGTCGCGCTGGTACCAATTGTGATTTGGTTCATGACGCTGGTGCGGCGTCGGCTGGGAGGGATCACCGGTGATTGCCTGGGCTGCATTTGCTACGGTTCCATGGTGGTCGTTCTGCTGGCGGCCGCGGCGAGGTGGAATCCATGATGTTGAAGACCTCAACCCCCACATTGATTGTTGTTCGACATGCGCCGGTGGACCAGAAGTACCGGGGAGTCTGTTACGGGCGCAGCGACGCCATTTTGGGACCGGAAGGGGAGCAACTGAGCTGCGCTGTGGTTGAGGAACTCGCTGCGTGGAGGCAAGCAACGATTGTCCATAGCGGGCTGCAACGCACGCGATTTCTAGCCGAGCGACTGGCCGAGCAACTCGAATGTTCCGCCACCACCTGTGAAGCCCTGCGAGAGCGGGACTTTGGCACATGGGAGATGCAGCCTTGGAGCGAGATCCATGCACGGCACCCAGACGAAATGCTGCGCATGATTTCCGAACCCGAGACTTATCGTCCTGGGGGAGGCGAAACGACATTTGAAATGCGGGATCGTGTGCTGCGATGGTTCGAATCACTCCCGAATGCCGACCTGACAATCGCGGTGACTCACGGAGGTCCGATCGCGTCCCTGCTCGGCTCGCAAGGAGGAATCCCTGTCACCGAATGGGCGGAACTGATCCCCCGTTGCGGACAAATTGTGCCGATTCAAAAACGGGCTTCCGGGCTTTGCCCGGCTTCCGAACAGGAGTGATTGCATGGCACATATTGCGCTCATCTTGGGAGGCGTGCGGAGCGGCAAGAGTCGCTTTGCGCAGGACCTGGCCCAGAAAATGAGCGGGGACGATGTCCTGTTTGTTGCCACTGCCGCGGCTGGCGATGCCGAGATGTCTCGTCGCATTCAAATCCATCGGACGTCGCGCCCCGCCGCCTGGTCGACCCTTGAGGTCGCACAGAATGTCGGGGCATCCCTGCAGCTACGGCAGAGCGGCCCGCATCATCGGACGGTTTTGATTGATTGCTTGACGCTGCTGGTCAGCAATGTGCTGCTCAGTTGCGGAGATCAAGCCGACCCGATCCTTGCCGAGCAGCGCGTCGATGCAGAGATCCGGGAGTTGCTGGCCGCCTGCGAACAATGGCAGGGAACGGTGATCATCGTATCTGGTGAAGTTGGCCTCGGCGTGGTTCCAGAATCCGCGCTGGGTCGGCAGTACCGTGATCTGTTGGGATGGGCAAACCAAGCTGTTGCGGCCCGATCCAATGCCACGTACCTGATGGTTGCGGGACTTCCCATAGAACTTAAGTCGCTGGCCAACTGTGTCGAACAGGCTGCCTCGAAGATTGAAATACCCAGGTAATCATGAAACGACCGATGACCAAACGATTCAGGCAGCGATTGCCATTTCCCAATGAGTTTTCAGGAGTTATTAGCGCGATTGTTAACCTGATAAAATGCTTCTTAGACAGAGAATACAAAAATGATAGGTGTACTATGTACTGTTGTTGTGTGGTTTTTGATTTCACTTGTTTCCATAAAGGTGTTCCTTAATGTTGCACTTCCTATTTCGATCGTAATGCATAGAAACGAGAGACCGTTTTCATATCTCTTTCTGATCGAAGTTGCACCGTGGATTCTCGCTATTGGATTCGCATGGGTTGGGCAGTTGGACGGTTGGCTGGCGTATTCGAGTATTGCAGTTTTTGGGTTCGTAGCAATTGTGGCGTCATATTTCTTTTTTCTTGTATCGGTCATCGCTGCATTACTTTCGCAAGGCAAAAAGGAGTAGTCTAACCGTGTACCGATCAGTTTTCGGGGCCATCCTCCTGGCATTCATCGGCTGCCAGCCGAGTTCGCCGCGGCCCGGACCCCGTCCGGAACGACCTGCAACCGCTGCGAAAGCTTCCGAGACCGTTGATGCACTCAGCCCCGCTGTCGCGACGACGTTTCCTTACGAAGTGACCGATGGATTGGGACGCAAGGTGATTGTCGCGAAGATCCCGCAGCGAATTGTGTCGTTGTCGCCGAAGAACACGGAAATGCTGTTTGCCGTGGGAGCCGGCGACCAGACCGTCGGTACGACGACCTATTGCAATTATCCGCCGGCCGCGTCGAAGACCGAAAAAGTCGGGGGCTTTTCCGCCAAAAGCCTGAGTCTCGAACGGATTGTGAATCTGCAGCCCGATCTGGTTTTCTCGGTGGGCGAGTTGCATGCGCCGATCATTCAGGAACTGGAACGGCTGGGAATCCCCGTCATTGCCTTCACGGCCGATTCGTTTGGCGGACTGTTCGAGGATCTTCAACTCCTGGGACGGATTACCGGACACGAAAATGAAACTTCAACTCTGGTCAGAAATCTGATCGAGCGAGTGGATCGAGTCAAGGAAAAGGCTCGCAGCATCCCCGCCAATGAAAAACTGACGGCATTTTACTACGTGTGGGGGCAACCCCTGACCGGGGCGGGTCCAAATTCATACCTTGGCGAGATGATTCAATTCTGCGGTGCTGTGAACATTGTCGAAGACACATCGACTCGCTTTCCCAAATTGACGATGGAAGTGCTGCTCGCCAAGAATCCCGATGTGATCATTTCGTCAACCAACCACTCTGACCTGAAATCGGTCGAAAACGTTGAATCGCGCCCGGGGTGGAGCGGGCTAAAGGCCGTCCAGACGAAGCGCGTTCATCTCTTGGACGGAAACCTCATCTCACGGTGCACGCCACGAACCGTCGATGCGCTGGAACTCATGGCTCATGTCTTGTATCCCGCCCACTTTGCCGCTCCCAACGAGGAATCAAACAGCGATCACGCGAATGGACAACAACCATGAAGCCCGTCGTCTATTTGGCGATCCTTTCGGCGGTCCTGTTGACGACTGCGTTGCTGAGCCTGGGGGTGGGGGCCGTGACCATCTCGCCAGGCCGCATCCTGCAGATACTTGCGGCGCGCAGAGGAAGCGCAGTGGCGTCAACCGAGTTGACGATCATCTGGGAACTGCGTTTGCCGCGACTTCTGCTGGCCTGCTTTGTCGGTGCCGGACTGGGAACGGCCGGGGCCGGTTATCAGGGATTGTTTCGCAATCCACTGGTTGATCCTTTCGTGATTGGAGCATCCAGCGGTGCGGCGCTTGGTACGACACTCGCAATTATCAATGGCTGGCAAGGGACGTTTCTGGGTCTGGCGTGCATCCCCGCAGCTTCGCTGGTGGGGGCATTGGCGGCAGTGGCCATCGTCTATGGCATCGCGTCGGTGGGCCGGCAGGTTCCAATCGTATCTTTGCTGCTGGCAGGTGTCGCGCTCAGCAGCTTGCTGGGTGCGATTGTCTCGCTGCTCATGTTTCTGCATGAAGAAAAGCTGATGACGATCTTCGGCTGGCTGATGGGGAGTCTTTCCGGACGTGGTTGGGCCGCGCTCTGGTCAACCGCTCCGCTGATTCTGATTGGCAGTTCCCTCTTGTGGATGCATTCCCGCGCGCTGGATGCATTGACGTTTGGCGAAGAATCGGCCGCCTCACTGGGGCTTGGGATCAGTCGACTCCGTGCGACCATCGTTCTGTCGGCGAGTTTGATTACGGCGGCGAGTGTCGCGGGGGGAGGCATCATCGGATTTGTCGGGCTGATTGCACCGCACATGGCTCGATCGCTGGTGGGGGCGAGACATGCCCGAGTTATTCCCATGAGCGGCGTACTTGGCGCCCTGCTTCTTCTGTTGGCGGATGACGTTGCACGCACGATCGTGGCTCCGTCGGAATTGCCCGTGGGTGTTGTCACCGCCCTGGTGGGCAGCCCCTTCTTCCTCTACCTGTTGAAGACTCGACAAAGGGAATTGGGGGTGGGGACATGAACGCCGTTCGCGCGCAGGACATCACTTGCGGATACGATCAGCGAAAGGTGCTGGAATCGCTGTCGCTTTCCGTCATTGCCGGTGAAGTTCTGGTATTGCTGGGACCGAATGGCGCGGGCAAAACGACGCTGCTGCGGGCACTGGCGAGATTCCTTCGTCCGATGGCTGGTACGGTTTTTCTTGAGGATCAGGATATCTGGACATTAGGCGCGGACGCGGTCGCACAGCGGGTTGCACTCATGCCCCAGAGTGAACGGCGCGACTGGCCGCTGACCGTCGAGGAGTCCATACAACTGGGACGGGCACCGCACTGCGGATGGTACAGTCCGTTCAACGCGGAAGATTGCCGGATTGTCGAATCGGCGCTGGCCAGTACCGGGCTTCTGGAATTGCGCCACCGGCCAATCACCGAACTGTCTGGAGGGGAATGGCGGCGCATGGTGTTTGCCCGCGCCCTGGCTCAGCAGGCGAACGTTCTGCTCTTGGACGAACCAACCGCCGGACTCGACCTGAAATACCAGCACGAAGTTCTCCGGCTGGTCTGCGATCTGGCGAAGAACCGGAATTTGACCGTCGTTGTGACCCTGCACGATCTGAACCACGCGACGCTCTACGGCAGTCGGCTGGCGATCGTCGCGGAACATACGATTGTGGCCGTGGGCGCCCCGCGGGATGTGATGACGGTGGATTTGATCGAACGTGTTTACGGCGTTCACGTGACGATTGTTCCCCATCCAATCTATGGCACACCGATGGTCGTACCGCTCATTGAAAAGGGTGCCTCGAAAAAGGAGTCTGACTCGAAAAAGGGGTCTGACCCCCTCGTCATTTCTTCGGGGTCAGACCCCTTTTTCGAGTCAGACCCCGCTCGATCGGAGAACGGCCAATCATGACGGCGATGCAAAACCAGATTCTGGTGCTTGGAATTGCGGTGCTGCTCGACCTCGGTCTGGGTGAGCCGCCGAATATTGTTCATCCTGTGACATGGATGGGTTCCGTCATTTCTTTTGTCCGCCAGCGAGCACCCAAACAAGGAAGGTTGCGGCCTTTCATGGCAGGCCTGGTGCTGATGCTCGTCGGCATCGGGGTTCTTGCCGTCGGCGGGACACTGCTGATTCGAGTGATTGGAATGCTTCCACAACCCGTCCAAATCATTGTCGAAGCGCTGCTCCTGAAGACGACATTTTCAATTCGCGGTCTGCTGCAGGCCGGTCGCGAAGTGCAATCCGTCCTGGCGGCCGGCAATCTTCCCGAAGCACGAAAACAACTCAGTTGGCATCTTGTCAGCCGCGACACATCGTCGTTGAATGAGTCCCAGGTGGCCGCAGCCACGATCGAGTCACTCGCCGAAAACACCAGTGATTCCATCGTTGCTCCGCTGATGGCTTTTGCGATCGCCGGCCTGCCCGGCGCTCTGGTCTATCGATTCATCAATACTTGCGACGCCATGGTGGGTTATCGCGATCCCGAACGGGAATGGCTGGGCAAGTTTCCAGCGAGATTGGATGACGTGGTGAATCTGATTCCGGCTCGGATCACCGCGCTCCTGCTGATCGCGGCCGGAGCATTGATGATGCGTGACCCCGCGCGAGCGATCTGTGTCTGGTTCCGCGATCGGAGCATGACGGCCAGCCCCAATGCCGGACATCCCATGAGCGCGGCTGCCGGGGTGCTGTGCGTCGAACTGGAAAAGGTCGGTCATTATCGTCTTGGGACCGGCTTCCGCCTGCCGGATTCGACCGATGTTTCACGTGTCAGACGACTTCTACTCATCTCAACAGTGCTGGCCTGTGCAAGTTTCATCGGGTTGATCATCGTCGTGAATGGAGTTCGATGATGCTCTCACCCCGACAGGAAGTCCTGGCCCTGTCCGAGGTCATTCATGGTGCGGTGAATCGCACCGAACTTGCCTCGCTTGGGATCGATCCGACATCGGTTCTTGATTTCAGCGCCAGTGTGAATTCATTCGGTCCGTCGCCGCGCGTCGTTGAAGCGATCGCCAATTCGTCGATTCATTGTTATCCCGACCGTGATGCAACGGAACTTCGCCAGATTCTTGCGAGTCACCTTGGTGTCCCGATGGAATGCCTGATTGCCGGCAACGGCAGCACCGAGTTGCTCTACCTGATCGGGCTCGTCTTCCTGCGCCCCGCCGACCGGGTCGTGGTTGTCGGACCGACGTATTCCGAATATTCACGCGTGGCCCAATTGATGGGTGCGACGGTAAGCTGTTGCCAGGCCGGCCCCGAGTCCACTTTCGATTTTCCCGCCTGCTTGGTGGAGGACTCGCTACGAGCCCTGCAACCAAGAGCGCTGTTTGTGTGCCACCCGAATAACCCGACGGGGAAATTGGCGCCAACCGAAGCGATTTGTCAGTGGGCCGTCGAATTCCCGCAGACTCTGTTCATCGTCGACGAGGCCTACATCGAGTTCTCGCCCGACGCCGATTCCTTCACGAAACTAATACGTGACAACATCGTGGTCCTTCGCTCAATGACCAAGGCCCATGGACTGGCTGGACTGCGTCTGGGTTATGCTGTGTCGACACCAGAAGTTATTGATCTGCTGGCGCGTGTCCGCCCTCCCTGGAGCGTCAGCACGATCGCGCAGAATGCTGGAATCGCGGCTCTTCAAGATTCGAGTTATCTTCAGCGCAGCCTGGCGAATCTCGCCGCGGAAAAAACATTGTTGCTGGAGAGACTCACGTCATTTGGCGTGGTGGCGTTGCCGTCAGAGACTCACTTCTTTCTGATCCGTGTCGCAAACGCAACCGCGACCCGGCAACGATTACTTGAGTCAGGGATCCTCGTGCGGGATTGCTCGTCATTCGGAATGCCTGAATTCCTGCGAATCAGCCCACAGACTCCACCCCACAACAAATTGTTTTGCGAGGCGTGGAAGCGGTTTCAGTTCGAATGTTAACGCCTTTCCAGTGCTTCCGAAGTGTATGAGGGGCAGCTTCAGACCCGGTACCGTAACAAGCTTGACTGCTACTCCTTAGGTGCCGCTTGGCCATGAATTCCTTGACCTCGGCGTTTTCGGTCGCCAATCGCTTCCACGTCTCTTCCGTTGGTGCCAAAGCCGACAGATCCTGCTTGACTTGTGTGATCTTGGGTTCTTCGGTGCATTGTTCCCTCCCGTAAATCAGGCGGCGCGCCCGGTGCCACGGGCGAAGTCAAGAAAGTGAAGTTGGTGGCAGGCGCATTCTTCTCGTCTTTCCGGATCGGCACCAGTCTGTGGGTGCCGCTCTCCTGCTTGAGGTGTCTCTGAAGAGACGGAGCACTTTCTGCACTCGGGTGTTCCATGGAATTCTGTGGTGCGCGAATTCGGCCCCAATCACTCTACGCCTTCTTCACTTGGATTTTTCAAACAAGATTGGCCTTATGATTTGCACCATTCGCTGCAAATCTGCTTCGTTATGGATCAGATGGGGGTGTCGCCATAGTTTGAAAACAGCCTCATGACACTCTTGGGCCAATGCCGCTCCAATTGGTTCCCACGCCATTCCAAGTTCACGCCGGAGAACTTCCGGTTCGTCTTTCGAGCCGACGACGAAGACTCGGGACCTCACTTCTTCGGGAATCCTGATCTCAAAATGCTCTCTGCGATTTTCGTTGAGGTCGAAATCTATAAGCATTACGACATGAGCGTTTGACGACTCGCGGAGCAGTGGAAGGTATTCGCTTTCAAATATCTCCAATACTTTAGGCCATCCACCGGCCGGAGCTCTAACACCTACTGCCCGGTCATCAACTGTGTCATGTAATAGAAAACCACCGACGATCTGGCGATTTGCGTCATCTTCTGGAATCACCCAGACATGAGGTTTGAATTTGTTGACGCTCATCCGATTATCTCGTCGCGCACGAGCGCTTCAATGAGGTCTCCGCTGTATTGGAGATCAACGAGTTTCCGCACGACCGTGGGCTCCAAATGAGATCTTCTCGTGAATACAAACGTACTTTCATCGGAGAAGCTGCGTATTGTCTCAGGGTGGTGGGAAGTCGCGATCAATTGGCCGCTACGATTGGTCATTTTTCGCAACTTGGTCATGAATTGACCTATCTCTGAAAGCGAGAGGTGGTTGTCAGGTTCGTCCCACATGCAAAAGACTGGGCCACTGGCGTTGTTAGAAGCGATGATTAAAGCACTGAGGAACACGCACTTTTCGCCATCAGAAAGCACTTTGAAATCAATTGGCAGAATTCGATCCAAATCTTTTTGCTCAAATTTGACAATGAGCTGCTTTCCATTTTCGCCATGTGGCACATTCTCAAAAGATTCGAAATCGGGAATCACAGTTTTCAGATACGAATCAAAGACGCCATATGCAGATGGGTGTCGTAGAAGAAGAGCATTTAACCATGACGACAAATTCCCCGCATCGCTTTGCAGCTCAATAGACTCTTCGTCTGAAAAGCCCGACATATTAGCAGGTATCGGGGCAATCAAAATCATAGAAGCGAAAAAGGACTTCAGCTGCTGAATCGAGCTTTCCCCCGGACGTTCATTTATCACGGGCAACGCCGCAACATGCCAATCAAGTCTGAACATTGATCCGCCAGATAAAGTTACCTGAGCATTCTGGCGCGAAAAGATGTCTTCGCCATCAACCGACAGAATTTCTTCAGCAACACGCGCCTCGCGGAAATTGTCGGGCATGTCGAATGAGATCGAGTATTTGAATCGTCGATCGGTCAGCGTTAGCTCCACTTCGAATCGCATGGGTACGTTCTTGCGCTGCTGCGTGAAGTCACTTCCAGCGATCAAATCGCGCACTCGGCTTGAGCCGCGGCAAATACTCTGAAATAGAGCTAGAGATTGTCGAAATGTTGTCTTTCCTGAGCCGTTTTTCCCAATGACCAACGCGGAAGGGCAGCCAACAAGGTCAATTGAAAAATTCTCAAGGCAGCGGAAGTTGTTAACGTAAACTCGCTCGATCATAGAACATCCATCAATTGAGGAGTGACTCATCCAACGCATTTTAGCGGAACCGCCGTGATTTGCCATTACTGAAACCAAGCGGCCTCGGTGAAGCTGAAAGAAAAAAATGACGGAGGTCAACGCGCAGAATCTCGCTCGCTTTTGGTAACATTTAGGTAACAACATTGGCCCTGTCAACTCGACGTGAGTACAATACCGGCAGGTAGAGCAAGTGACGTAACTGGCTGCAAAATAAGGTTGTTAGGTGTCACTCCAACGTGATTGCCATGTTGCCGGGAGGCACGTGCCGATTCGGTGGGCAGGCATGTTCGTGCCATCACGCATGTCAAACAGATCACTGCGAAGCAGGCCAACCAACGGAGCGCCACGTGGACCAACAACCATTCCGAATTCCGGCTTGCACGCTGTGGCTTGTCGCGGCAATCACGACTGCTGGTTCGATCGCGCGAGCGAACGACAATCCGTTTGGTTTGCCGACGCCGATTGATCCGACTCGACCGGGAGCCGTGATGTTGCACGGTGGGGGACTGTCGTCTGCAGACGAATATCGCAAACAATTCCGCGACAAATTCGTCGAGTTGGCTGGGGGAGCGGAAGCGAAACTTGTGCTGATGCCTTCCGATACGCTGATTCGCGGAAAACTGGATGACAACACGCTGATCGACGGGGGCGAATCTCGGCTTGAGTTCGAACGCCGGTTGCGAAGCCCGGAAGAATACG